>JAABUM010004135.1_pt1 | contig 16738 bp, 10 predicted proteins | sample 5559161 | NCBI WGS metagenome assembly JAABUM01 (sample SAMN10711868, study PRJNA513369) | rock metagenome | isolation source: Antarctica rocks | place: Antarctica: Victoria Land, Siegfried Peak nord | reverse complement strand
GTCATCGGCACCGCCGCACGCCGTGGTGTCGACGCCTACACCGCCATCCAGCAGACCCTACGCGGACAGACTGAGCCCTACCCAGGTTGAGCAGTTACGTTACAGGACCTCCTGCGCCCTGCTCGGCACTCTGGCGATGCTGCAGCCGACAGTGGTGCTGGCGCAGGAAGCGCCCGGCGACGTCACCATCGCGCCGCGGAGCAGCGACACGGTGCAGCGCTTCGCCACCAACCTGGCCGCGCAGCCGAAGCTGAGCACGGCGGAGAAAGTGGCGCTGCTGCAGCAGAAGGTGAAGTACGTGTTCGTCCTGTATCAGGAGAACCGTTCGTTCGACTTCTACTTCGGCACCTTCCCCGGCGCGCACGGCCTGTTCACCCAGGCCGCCTCGGCGACCCCGGGCTTCGTGCAGCCGATCGTCAACGTCGACGGCACGGTCGCCACGATCTCGCCGTTCCTGATCCCGCAGACCGTGAAGACCGCGGCCGGCGCCACCGTGCCGATCTACCCAGCCGACATCGCCTCGGTCGACCATTCCCATGCCGGCGTCGACAACAGCCAGCACTTCGTCAACAAGGTCTCGCTGAACGACCGGTTCGCGCTCGACGAGGAGGGCCTGACCACCAACGCCGCGGGCCAGATCGTCAGCAAGACCACGCTCGCCGCCTCCGCCGCCAATCCGACGCTGGCGCAGAAGCAGATGGGCGAGCTGGTCATGGGCCACGTCGACTGCGACACCGCGCCCTACCTGTGGCAGTACGCCGACCGCTTCGCGATGTTCGACAACTTCCACATGACGGTGACCGGGCCGTCGACGCCGAACGCGCTGGCGATGATCGCCGGGCAGTCCGGCCTGACGCAGTGGGCGCTCCACCCCGGCGAGGCCAGCAGCAACACGGCCAGCCCGGTCGTGGCCAAAGGGGGAGGCGTGCCGGACATCAACGACGCGGGTCCGTTCCCCGGCTCCAACCTCGACTTCTCGCCGGTGAAGCCGCCCTATAACCCGGGTGACGCAAGCCCGAACACGCCCACGCTGAATCAAACCTACGCCAGCCTGCCGCTGTCGTTCATGGGCCGCGCGATCCAGACCACGATCGCCAGCGACCCGAACCCGGCGCTCGACCTGCTCGACGTGCAGCACGACATCAAGCACATCGCCGGCGACGGCAACGCGCCGACCAACTGGGGCTGGTTCCAGGAGGGCTACGACGCCGAGCCCACGGACTCGACGGCGGTGCCGCTGCACAGCTCCTACATCATCCATCACAACGGCCCGCAGTATTTCGGCTACATCGCCGACAACCCGGTGGTGGCCGGCGCCCACTTGCGCGGGCTGGGCGACTTCTTCACCGCGGTGCAGGGCCAGCAGCTCGGCAACAAGGGCGGCGTGTTCTACGTGCGCGGCGGCTACGACAACAACGACGGCCTGCTCCCGGTCGATCCGAACCCCAAGGTCCAGGCCGCCTTTCCCGGCAGCGACGACCACCCCGGCTACTCGGATACCCAAATTGGCGAGCAGCTCCTCGCCGACGAGGTGAACGCGATCGCCGCCAGCCCGTACTGGAAGGACAGCGCGATCGTCATCACCTATGATGAGAGCGACGGCGAGTACGACCACGCCGCCGTCACCTCGCGCGTCAACGATCCCGAGGGCAACCCGCTCGAGCCCTCGTCGCGCATCCCGACCATCGTGATTTCGCCCTATGGCAAGGCGCACGCGATCATCAGCCAGAACAGCGAGCACAGCTCGATCATCAAGCTGATCAACACCTTGTTCAGGCTGACGCCGCTCGCCGACCTGCCGGACGAGACGCGAGGCTTCGCGGCCGGCAAGGCGCTTACCGGGCAGAACTACATGGGCCCCGCCGATGCCAAGACGCCGGGTATCGGCGACATGCTGGTGGCGTTCGACAATGCCCGGCTGACCGGCAAGGTCGCGCCGCTGCCGGCGTCCTACGCCGAGATCCTGCCGGGCACCGCGCCGAGCCTGCCGCACTACCCGCTCGGCGGCTGCTACACGCTCAACATCGTGCCCACCGACTACCAGGGCGGCACGCTGGTCGACCCGGCACCGGCCGACTTCAACCCGCGCCCGGCGCTCACCCCGGGCGTGCCCAGCTCGGGGACCTGGACGCCCTGATCCGTCTCCACCCGGCCTGACGCTTCGAGGGGAGCCGGCACAGTCCGGCTCCCCTTCTTCTCGTCTGGAGTCGCGCACAGCTGATGACGCATCCCGATGCCCGCCATCGCGGTCAACTTCCGCACGTTCTCGCTCGGCTGCGCCGATCCGACCACGTGCGGGGTCGAGGTGGTCGACACCGGTCTGCAGCAGGGTCAGGGCATGCACGGCAGCTTCTCGCGCGCGGATACCCGCAACATCATGGGCGCCGCCGGGCCGAGCTTCCGGGAGGGCTTCGAGGATGCTGCGCCCGCCAGCAACGCCGACATCGGCAAGACGGTCGCCAGCCTCCTCGGACTGCGTATTCCGGACAAGGGCAAGCTCGTCAGGCGCGTGCTGTCCGAGGCGATGCCCAACGGGGCTATGCCGCAAGCCGCGCGGAGCGAGGTCCGTTCCGAGCCCGATGCCGCCGGGCACGTCACCGTGGTGCTCACGCAGACGGTAGGTGATACGCACGGCTAAGTTGACTGACACATGAAGGGTTCGCCGGCCCTCAGTCGGCGTACGTCAGTCAACTTGGCCGTGCGTATGATACCAATGGCCTTATCGTTTGACCCATTGAAGCAAGCAAGGTTGGGCTCTGCCCAGACCCGCCAAAGGCCGAGGCCTCTGGAAACCACTTGCTTAAGAAAGGGAATCCAAAGGCTTGCCTTTGGCGGAGTCCAGAGGCAGAGCCTCCGGCCTTGCCTGCCTCGATCGGTCGCGCATCACAGCCGCCGCTACTACCGGGCGCCGACCGCCTCAAGCGGCGTGCAGGCCCTCGATAGCCGGGCCGCGAACTGCTCGAAGCGGTCGAGCGGCAACGGCCGGCTGAACAGGTAGCCCTGGCCGTAGTGGCATCCCGACCGGACTAGGGCGTCCCACTGCTCCCTGGTCTCGACGCCCTCGGCGACGATCTCCAGGCCGAGGGTCTGGGCCAGGGCTATGACCATGTTCGCGATTGCCGCGTCGATCCTGTCGGTCAGCATGGTGCGCACGAACGAGCGGTCGATCTTGAGCTGGTCGAGCGGCAGGCTCTTCAGCAGGTTGAGCGAGGAGTAGCCGATCCCGAAATCGTCGAGCGCGAAGCTCACGCCCCCGGACTTCAGGTCGGAGATCTTCTCGCGCATCGCCTCGACGTTGCTGGCCAGCAGGCTCTCGGTCAGTTCCAGGGTCAGGCGCCTCGGGTCGGCCCCGGCCTCGTGCAGGATGGCGCGAACCTGGCCGGCGAAGTCGGGCTGCTCGAACTGACGGGCGCTGACATTGACGGCCAGCATGAGGCCGGCCGTCTCCGGCCGGGCAGCCCAGAGCGCGAGCTGGCGGCACGCGGTCTCCAGCGCCCAGCGGCCCAGCGGGAGGATCAGGCCGGTCTCCTCGGCGAGGCCGATGAAATCGTCCGGCGGCACTAGGCCCCGCGACGGATGCTGCCAGCGGATCAGCGCCTCGGCGCCCCGGAGCGTGCCGCCCTGGTCGACCTGGGGCTGGTAGTGCAGCACGAACTGGCCCTCCGCCACCGCCTGGCGCAGCTCCTTCTCGCGCAGGGCGTGCTCGTGCACGGCGCGTTCCATGTCGGGGCCGAAGAAGCGGACTAGGCCGCTGCCGGAGCCTTTGGACCGGTACATCGCGAGGTCAGCCTGCTTCAGCAGGGCATCGGCGGCGGAGCCCTCCCCAGAGAACAGCGTGACGCCGATGCTGGCCGCGCCGTCGTGGACGATCCTGCCAAGATGATAGGGCTGGGTAAGGGCCGCGGAGATCTGCTGGCAGATCGCCTCGACGGTCACGGTCGCGTCATCCTGCGTGTCGGCAACGTCGACGAGCATGACCACGAACTCGTCTCCGCCGAGCCGGGCGACCGTGTCGCCGGCACGCACGCCGGCCAGCAGGCGCCGGGCAACCTCGCGCAGCAGCAGGTCGCCCGCGTCGTGCCCGTGCCGGTCGTTCAGCCCCTTGAACCGGTCGAGGTCGATCAGCAGCAGCGCGCTCCAGCCGCCGCCGCGCGCGCTCACCTGCCGGATGCGGTCCATCAGCAGGCGGCGCGTGGGCAGGTCCGTGAGGTGGTCCAGCCACAGCTCCGCCGCCTCCCGGCTGGTGTCGCGCAGGACCAGCAGGGCGCGCGCGATCACGCCGATCTCGTCGCGACGTCCGATCTCGGGCACGGGGCCGTCCAGCTTGCCGTCTGCCACGCTGGCGACGCGGTGGGACAGCCGGTTCATCGCCCTTACCATGTCGCGCCCGATGACGCGGCTGAGCAGGCCGGCGGCGGTGATCATGGCAACGAATTCCGCCACGTGCCGGATGGCCTGCAGGAGAAATGCGTCGTCGAGGTCGTCTGTGTAGACGCCGGTGGCGATCGACCAGCCCCAGGGCTCGAACAGCCTTGCGTAGGTGGTCTTGCCCAGCGGCTCGGTCTGCCCCATCCTGGGGATGCGATAGGTCGTGATGCCCTCCCCGGCAGGACTCCTGACGACCTTGACCAGCCGCGCGACCATCGTTGCCACGACCGGATTCTTCTGCGCGTCGACGGAGCCGATGAACGACCTGCCCTCCAGGGCGGGCTGTGCACCGTGGGCGATGTTGACGCCGTCGAGCGTCCACACGGAGAAGTAGTTGCCGTCGCCATAGTGCATCGCGCGCACCGCATCGGCGGCGGCCTTGCGCGCCGCCTGGTCGGTCATCGCCCCCCTGGCCGCCTCGTCGTGGTAGAAGGCGACGATGCTGTAAGCGACATCGACCAGGTGCCGGACCTCGGTGACCCGGTCGGCCATCATCGACCGCCTCAGGTTCACCAGCGACACGGCCGAGAGACCGGCCTGGAAGACCAGCCCGACCGCCAGGACCAGCAGGAAGCGCGCCGAGATGCTGAGGCGGCTGAGCAGCATGACGGTGGCGCGCTCCCCTGGGACATCGTGCACGCGGAGGTGATCGGCCCCGAGGTCTGTAAGGCTTAGCGCCAAAGCTCTAAGGGCGACTTAAGGCGGGGCATCGGCCGGCAGGCAAGGCTGGGCCCTGCCCGGACCCTCCCTCAGGATCGGGGCCTCCGGCTGTGTCCGGAGGCAGAGCCCCTGGCCTTGCTTTCCTGGAATAGTCAATCATTGAGGCCGCTGGTATGAGACGCGCTACTTCGACGCGGCAGGTTATCCCGGCCGGACGCTCGGCCCTCCGGCCGATCCCGGCCAATAGGCCGTTTGGTCCGGCGCACGGGCTCCCGAGACGTCACTTCGCCCGGCCGTTGCGGACCGCCTCGCGCAGCCGGTTGAGGCGCTCCAGCGTCGGCACCGCCTCCGTGCTGGCGGCGGCGAGGCCGAGCACCAGCGCCTCCAGGCAGACCAGGGTCGCGCCATGCAGCGCAACACGCTCCGCGCGTCCAGGCCCATGATGATGCTTCTCCTGCTTCGTGCTGAGGTCAAAACATGCGGACGGTCACGAGTGAAGAACGGTGGATATCGACCGGATCGGATCGCCGCGTCGGTGCCACGCAAGCGCGAGTTGACACCCATTGCAGCAACCCGGCACGACGGGCACCAGGGAATGGGGTCTCCCGAAACCGCCCGCAAGGGCTGATGACTCCTGTTGGGCATGGCGGCGGCGCGCGCCATGGGTCTGGAACAGGAGATCCTGGTTGACGAACACCCTCTTCATCGCGCTCGGTGGTGCCATCGGAAGCGTCGGCCGGTACTGGTTCGGTCTCTGGATGTTGCCTCTGAGCCGCTCGCTGCCTCTTGGCACGGTCTTGATCAACATCGCCGGCTCCTTCCTCATCGGCTTTTTCGGCACACTGACATTGGAGAGCGGCCGGTATCCCGTATCCGAGCCGGCCCGCTTGTTCGTCATGGTCGGCATCTGCGGCGGGTTCACGACCTTCTCCTCGTTCAGCCTGCAGACGCTTGACCTGATGCGCAGCGGCGCCTGGAACCGCGCGCTCCTGAACGTCGGCATGTCGGTGCTGCTCTGCCTCGCCGCTGTAGCTGCCGGCCACGCTCTCGCGTCCCATTTGAACGGCGGCGCGCGGCAGGTCACGCAGAACGTCACTGAGGAGGAGACATCTTGATGAGCGCGGGAACGACTCTGGTGATCCTGGCGGAGCGAACGGGCGCCGGCACCGTACTAGTACCAACGGCCTTAATGACTGATCGTTCCAAGAAAGCAAGGCCAGGGCGCTGCCCCTGGACCCTGCCAAGGGCGAGCCCTTGAAATCCTTTACTTAAGGAACGGTGTCCAGAGGCCCCATGCTTGAAGGAGGGGCCTTTGGCGGGTCTGGGCAGAGCCCAGCCTTTCTTGCTTCGATGGGCCAAACAGTAAGGCAGCTGGTATTACACACACGGTCCTGGACCAGGCGCGCCTGCCGATTTTCCTGAGGCACTGACCCGACGGACGCCTGATCGACCGTCTCTTGACGGTCGATCAGGTCGGTGGGCCGCCATACGACCTGTCGTTGTTCCGCACGTCGGGGTTGCCCGGCTTTGAGCCTTGCAGCCCCGTCAGTGCATCGGACGGACCTGCTTCTCCCGGTCCCAGATGCGCCCATGCTTGGCCACCTCGACGAACCGGCCGACCGAGCCATCGTCGAGCGCCACGACGCCCGCCTCGGCGCCCGCGATGCCGGCATGCTTGAGCAAGCCCGCCGCCGCTTCCGTATGGCCGATGACCTTGAGGTGGGAGAACGCGTCGGCCACGAACCCCTTCGCGGCCGCCGCCTTCTCCAGCGCCGCCGCGCCGTCCGAACCGAAGACGAGCGCCACGGCGTCGAACAGCACCGACGGCCCACCCGCGAGCTGGAAGTCGGCCTCGATCACCTGGCCGTCGCTGCCGACCACGCCACCCACCTTCGGCGCGATGACCTTGAACACGCCCCCGGCCTGCTCGATCTCGCCTCGCAGAGCCGTGACCACGGCTGCGTCCGCGCCCTCGGACACGAGGCAACCGACCATCCGCCCTTGCAGCGTCGGCTTGGCCTTGGCCTGGATGCTGAGCGCGGGCGAGGCGGGCAGGTCGGTCCGCGTCGGCACCATCGCCTGCGCGGGCTCGACCGGGTCACGCCAGCCAAGCCCGTCCGCGACACGGTGCGCCAATTTGGCGTCAATGTTCATCAGCCGACTGAGCACCCGGCCGCGCACTGCCTTCGTCTCCACCTTGCTCAGCTCGAAGGTGAGCGCAGCCACGATGTGGTCCTGCTCCGGCCCGGTCTGGCTCATGAAGAACTGCCGCGCCTGGCTGTAGTGGTCGGCGAAGCTCTCGGCGCGGACGCGAAGGCTGTCGCCCTCGACCCGCGCGGGGAAGCTCCGGTAGCCGGAACGCGCATCCTCCCGCGGGCCGTCCCGGTCCAGCGCGCTCGGCTCGTAGCTGACGCGGCCCTTCTGCGACAACATCTGCATGTGTCCGTCGCGCTGGAAGTTGTGCATCGGGCAGCGCGGGGCATTGATCGGGATTTGCGCGAAGTTGGGACCGCCCAGGCGCTTCAGCTGCGTGTCCAGGTAGCTGAAGTTGCGCCCCTGCAGCAGCGGGTCGTTGGTGAAGTCGATACCGGGCACGACGTGCGAGGTGCAGAAGGCGACCTGCTCGGTCTCAGCGAACACGTTGTCCGGGTTGCGGTCCAGCACCATGCGCCCGATCACGCGGAGCGGCACGATCTCCTCGGGGATCAGCTTGGTCGCATCCAGCACGTCGAAGTCGAACTCGGTGGCGAACGCCTCGTCGAAGAGCTGCACGCAAAGATCCCATTCGGGGAAGCTGCCCTGGTCGATGGCGTTCCACAGGTCGCGCCGGTGGTAGTCCGGGTCGGCCCCGCTGATCTTGAGCGCCTCGTCCCACACCACGGACTGCATGCCGAGCTTCGGCCGCCAGTGGAACTTGACGTAGGTGCTCTTCCCCTCGGCGTTGACCAGCCGGAAGGTATGGACGCCGAAGCCCTCCATCATGCGCAGGCTGCGCGGGATGCTGCGGTCCGACATGACCCACATGATCATGTGCATGCTCTCGGGCGTCAGCGAGATGAAGTCCCAGAACGTGTCGTGGGCGGAAGCGGCCTGTGGGAAGCCGCGGTCCGGCTCCTCCTTCACGGCATGGATGATGTCGGGGAACTTGATGGCGTCCTGGATGAAGAACACCGGGATGTTGTTGCCGACCAGATCCCAGTTGCCTTGCTGCGTATAGAACTTGACGGCGAAGCCGCGCACGTCGCGCGCGATGTCGCTCGATCCGCGGTTGCCGGCCACGGTGGAGAAGCGGGTGAAAAGCGGCGTGCGCTCGCCCACTCGCTGGAAGATGTCGGCCTTCGAGAATTCAGCCAGGCTGTCCGTCAATTCGAAGTAGCCGTGCGCCGCGGTGCCGCGGGCATGGACGACGCGCTCGGGGATGCGCTCGTGGTCGAAGTGGTTGATCTTCTCGCGGAGAATAAAATCCTCCAGCAGCACCGGGCCGCGGGGGCCGGCCTTCAGCGAGTTCTGGTCATCGGCGATCAAGACGCCTTGGTTCGTGGTCAGCGGCGGATGGCTGCCGCCCGCGACCTGATGGGTTTCGCCGGCACTGCCGGGCTGCTCTGCGTTGTCGGTGACGGGCTGGAAGTCTGCCATGGCTATGTTCCTGTCTCGGGCTGTGGCTACGAAGGTGTGAGAGGCTGGCCCTTTGGCATCGGCGCGGTCCCGTCGCCGCACGGGGTCTTCACCTCATGACCCGCATTTGAAGGGCGTTTCTCGGACGGGGCTCAACGGCTGGCGGCGACGTGGTCGTGGCGCCGGCTCACCCAGACAAAGAACGGAATGGCGGCAAGTTCCGCGAGCACGCAGAAGGCGACCGTTGCGCGGACGTCCCAGTCGTAGAGGATACCGATCGCCGCACTGCCGGCGAACCACGCGATGCCGTACCCGGCCGTGAACAGGCCGAACGCGGAGGCGCGGCGATTGCTGGGCACCATCGGCGCCACAGCCGCCGGGATGATGGATTCGTGGACGCCCATGCCAAGCCCCCAGACGCCGGCGCCGACGAGGGCGGTCCAGAACCCGCCGATGAACACCAGAGGCGCGAACGCGGCCGAGATCACCGTCAGCGCGATCAGCACGCGGAAGCCGAACCGGTCGAACAACCGCCCGAACAGCAGCGAGCCGGTGCCGCTCACCGCCATGGCGACCGAGTAGAAGATCGCGATCCACTCTCCCCCGACGACCCCCGACTTGCTGAAATGGTAGGCGATCAGCGGGTAGTCCGCGAAGCCCACGGCGACCAGCGCGGCGCCCGCGAGATAGATCCAGTACACGCTTGGCAGAGTCTCGTTGGGCGCCGTGGGTTTGGCGACCTCCAAATCTTGCGGCCGCGGGTAGAGCAGGCGAGCGAGGGCGAGGAACGCCAAGTTGATCAGCGCGGGGACCAGCAGCACCGCGAACGCCAGATGGTAGCTGCCGTGCCAGCCCAGCACTGCCGCCACAAGCAGTGGACCGAACAGCGCGCCGAACTGGTCCATCGCCTCGTGTATGCCGAAGACGTAGCCGTAGCCGCCAACCTGCTGGCCCGCATGGGAGAGCATGACGTCACGAGGCGGGTTGCGGATGGCCTTGCCGACCCGCTCCAGGATGATCAGCACCGCGGCCGCAGGCCAGCTGCCGGTGAGCGCGAGTGCCGGCACCGACGCCATCTGCAGGACGTAGCCGAAGATCGCGATCGGCCAGAATTTACCGCTTGCGTCGGCGGCGCGGCCGGACACGAGACGCAAGCCGTAGCCGAGCAGTTCCCCAAAGCCCGTCACGATGCCAACCACCGTGGCGCTGGCTCCCAGCAACGCGAGGTAGGGACCGAGGACGCTGCGCGCGCCTTCATAGGTGAAGTCTGCGAAGAAACTCAGGATGCCGATCAGCAGGACGAAGCGGAAGGCAACCCGGCTGTCACGCGGGCTTGCGGGCATAACCGGCGCGCGAGTCGCCCCGACGGCACCGTCGCCGCTCACCGCCGCGCCCGCCGCATGGCGCTCTCAGCCAGGATCGCGGCAAGGCCCGTGAACAACGCGACTCCTACCCAGACCGGCTCCACCCCGAGCCACGGCAGCACCAGCCAGACGACCAGCAGCCACGCCACGATGGCGACGGCAAAGCTCCCATCGTCCACGAACAGCCCGAACACTTCGTGCGCGCCCGTCCTGATCCAGCTCATGGCGCCGCTTCCACCCGATTCGCGGAATGCCCAGCCCGGGACCGGCACAGCGGGACGGTCAGTAGGGCGGCCGCGAGAAACCCGACGATGAGCGCCAGGATCGACCAATCCGCTCCCGGCCATGCAACGCCGATGCCCTCGCCCAGCCAGAAGCAGCCGAATGCCGACAGCAGCACGCCGACCACAAACTTCAGGTTGTTCTCCGGCACGCGGGCCAGCGGCCGGTGGACCACCAGGCCGAGCGTCATCACGACCAGCAACGCCGCAAGCGCACCCAGGCTCGCCGGCAGCAGCAGCCCGGCTCCCCCGGCGCCGACCGCGATCACGATGAACACGACCTCGGTGCCTTCCAGCATGGTGATCTGGAACGCCGCCCCGAAGGCGATCCGGTCCCAGCCGCGGGCGGCGCCGTGGCCCCGCATCGCTTCCGTCTGCTTTGCGAACGCCGCCGTCTCGTCGTGCAGCGGGATGACCCCGGCCGACCGCAGGATGGCCTTGCGCAGCCACCGGAGACCGAACAGCAGCAGCAGCGCACCGACCACCATCTGGACGAGGTCGAGCGGGATGCGCGTCAGGGCGGTCCCGAGCACGGCGACGAGGAGCAGGAGCACCCCGAGCGCTGCCGCGGCGCCAAGCAGCGTGTCGCGCCAGCCCCGGACGCTGCCGACTGCCAGGACGACCGTCAGCGCCTCCACGAACTCGACCGTCGACGCGAGGAAGGCGGCGAGGATCGAAGGTCCGGCATGGGTCCAAGCGATGCCAGTCATAGGGGCGTCTCCTGCCTGCGACTGCAAGCGGTAGCGTGCATTACAGACATTGGCTAGATTGGAGCATTCACTACATTGCGACGGACCGGAAGGCGCACATGGCAGACCTGTTCAGGGCGCGGCTGGACCTGCATGGCGGCTCCTTGCCGCCGGCGAGCCGGCGGGTGGCGCAGTACATTGACGCCAACCGTGCCGCGGTGCTGGCAAGTTCGGCGCTGGACCTCGCGGCCCAGACCGACACGTCGGACGCGACAGTCATCAGAACCGTCCAGACGCTCGGCTTCGCCGGACTGGGCGCGCTCAAGCAGGCCCTCGTCGCGTCCGTCGACCGGCCCTCCACGCTCGCCGACGACATGCGCCGTACGCTGGGTGAGGTCGGCGAGGACACGAGTCGGGCGATCGGGTTGGTGTTCGAGGCTCACGAGGAGGCGTTGCAAAGCCTCCGCACGCCCGCTGCCCGCGCGCAGATCATGGCCGGGGTCTCGGTGCTACAACCCGCCGAGCGGATCGCGGTTTTCGGCATCGGCCCGTCCGCCGCGCTGGCCAGCTACGTGACAACGCTCCTGGCTCGCGCGGGGCGGCGCACCCTGGCCCTGAACGCGACCGGTGCCATGCTGGCCGACCAGATGCTGGACCTTCGTCCGGGGGATACGCTGCTGGTGCTGGCGTATGGCCGCGCTTACGGCGAGGTCGTCGCGGTCTTCGCCGAAGCCCGCCGCCTCGGCCTGCCGATCGTTCTGGTTTCCGACAGCCTCGACCCGCGTCTGACGCGACATGCCAGCGTCGTACTTCCTGCACGACGCGGACGCGCGGAGCGTGTTGCGCTGCATGGCGCGACCCTGGTCTGCCTGGAGGCGCTGGTGCTCGGCCTCGCCGCCGCCAGCACAGAGGCGGTGCCGACGCTGGAGCGCCTCAACCGGCTGCGCGAGGCGGTCCGCAACGGCCGGGCGAAGTGACGTCTCGGGAGCCCGTGCGCCGGACCAAACGGCCTATTGGCCGGGATCGGCCGGAAGGCCGAGCGTCCGGCCGGGATAACCTGCCGCGTCGAAGTAGCGCGTCTCGACTGTGTTGCATGGATCATAGCCGCGCCGGCTGAGGTAGGATGGTGCGGGGGCGGGTTCCCCGTGACTGTGTTGCATGGACCGGAAGACGGACGTGAAGCACCGACCTGCATTGGCTATTATGCCAGGCGGATGTACTCCGGGCGTCCGAGTTCGAGCATGCGGTTCAGGACGCTGACAGCGAGGGCGATCTCCGTCCCGCGTCGTCGATCCGTGCGCGAGCGTAGCCTATTCCCGATCACCCGTTTGAACCGGCTGATGTCGGCCTCAACCAGAGCGCGCCAGTGGTAGCCTGATGCCTGCTGCCAACTCCTGCGGCCATGCTCGGCGATGTGTTACAGGTGTCGATCCCGCGGTGTCGGTGCCGTGCTGGCCATCTGGCTCGGCACGGCGCTGGACCTCGGGGGCACGATCACCGCAGCGTCGGGCGAGTGCCGGGCAACCTCACCATAGACGCCGTCCTGGTCATACGCGCCGTCTGCCGTGAGCGATGCGAGCGGACCCGCCTGGTCAAGCAAAGTGTTGATCTGGGAGGCATCATCGACGTCGCTGGTACTCAGCGTGGCCGCGACTTCCCGCCCGGTGTCGGCGTTCAACCCGATGTGCAGCTTGCGCCAGGACCGGCGCCTGCACGTGCCGTGCCAGGGCCGAGTAGCGCGGCTGGCCGCCTCGTGTGGTTCGCGGCTCAGCCTTCCAGGCTGCGATCGCTGCATCCGTGAACCAGACCGTGAGGCTGCCGCGCTGGCGCAGGGCGGCATCGTAGGCTGCCGAGTTCGTCGCCCTGTGCCGCTGCTTGGGGATGTGGTGACGCCGGGCAGCGTTGGCTTTGAACGGCACGGTCAGCACCTCTGGGGACATGGACGGGCAACTTGGTGCGACCATCCTACATCAGCAGGGCGCCGGCTAACGGATCCGTGCCCGTGCCGCCATGCTGATCCGCCTCGCCACCAGTTGCCTCCCGCGCTCGCACTCCCCCGGTAGCAAATCACCTGAGGCAACGACGCACGCCGGTAGCAATTAACGTGAGGCAATGCGCATGCTGGCAGCAGTGTCGCGGATGAGCGCACCGCCGCAGGCGAGCGCCGCACCCGAGGAGGTAATGGCGCAGGTCTCGGCAGACGTGCTGCTCCGACCCTAGACCGCCCGCCAGATCGGCCGTCCGCAGCAGCCGGCCTCTCTCCCTGGTCAGAAGCTGGGGCTCGGCCCGCGAGTGACGGCAGCTTCCACTCGTGCAGCTTCCCGCTGCCCGGCCAGCACGGCGGCCGCTTCCCTCACTTGCTCCCGCAACCTGACCGGGAGGGCGTTCACCGCCTCTGCCAACTCCTGGATCGCCGCCTCCTGACGGTCCACGGCCGCGAGCAGCGGACCGATGTGCTTCCGCAAGGCCCGGCGCACCTCCTGCTTGCGCAGCCGAGCGCGTAATTCTGTGCTGTGATCCCTCCCCGCCGCTTTTTGAGTGAACACCCGGTGCTCGGTGCGGATGAAGCGGTCCACGTCCGCCTCCTGCCCGCGTTCGATGGCCGCAACAAGATCAATGCCGAGCGACTTGTAGGGCTTCTCGCTCATGTCTGCGGCTACCTGGTCCCACAAGTGCTGGGGGGTGATCTCCGCCCGGTCGCCAAGCGCCCGCGTCCGCTTGACTGCCTCGAAGGTGGCCGCCTCCGAGATGATCGTGTGAACCTGGGACACGTGCCGGCTCTCGGCCACGTAGCTCTTGAACGCGGTGATGCCGGCCGTGCCGCGGGGCAAGGCGTTGATGTGCTCGCCCGACGTGATGCCCTGGGCGCTGTCGATGGTCAGGGCATGGCCGAAGCCAAGCAACAGCCGCCGGGACTCAATATCACATAAGGTGGGCCAGCGTACGTTTCCCACCCGCCCCTGTGCATCGCGCAGCTGCAGGCCCTTCTCGGACTGGCTCACCACATCCACAACGTCCCCGTTGTTGCCGATGAAGCCAGGCTTGCCATTAATGATGGCGTAGGTCCTGCGATACAGACGCACCTTGTCCCCCGTGGCGATCGGCAGGTCGTAGGTGTCGCCGCGCTGATCGACAGCCTCGTGAACCCTCTCATCGCTGCCGACTTCGCCGCGAGCCTTGAGCCGTTCGCGCACTGCCCGGCTGATGTCGGCCGCGTCCTGGTTGGTCAGCGCGGAGATGGTCACTCCCAAGTCCGAGCGAGCCGCCCGAAGGGCATCCCGACGCTGGATGTAGAGATCGGCGATCTGCCCGACCACCTCGTCCTGGTCGCCGCCGACCAGTCGGACGGTGCCGTCCTTCTTCTTCATGGCGAGTGCCCTGACCGCGTTGCCGGCGCGGAACAGGCCGGCGATCTCCCGCCCTCGCGCCGTCTCCTGACGCACCGTGGTCAGCAACTCCGGGATCGAGCCCTGCGGAAGTGCCCTGCTCATGATCTCCATGGTGTCGCCAGCCTCGATGGCCTGGCACTGCTCACGGTCGCCCAGACCCTTGATGGTCAGGTCGTGCCTGGACTGCAGCTCCAGCAGTTTAAGGAAAGAACGCGGGCCGATCTGGCTCACCTCGTCGATCACCAGCACCGTGTTGCGGGATAGGACGATGCTGCCGTCCTCGGCGCCGCGCAGGAATGGATCGAGCGCAGAGGTGCGCCTGATCCCGGCACCCTTGAGCGCATCGGCCTGCCGCCAGGCCGTCGACAAGCCGATCACCTCCCGGCCGCCCTCATCGAGACGCGTGTCGGCATGCCAAGCCGCCACGAGGGGCTTGAGCAGGGTCGTCTTGCCGGCGCCGGCGACCCCCGTGACGAAGCCGAGCTTGCCGCCGGTGCCCAGGCTGTAGATCGCCGCCTTCTGCGCCGCCCCGTGCTCGGGCTCGCGATCGAAGTTGAGACCAGAGCTGTCGATCGCTGCCTTGAGGGTCGCGACGGAGAGCGCGTCCGTCCTGTCCGCAGCCGCCTTTTGGGCGTGGCTGGCAAGCCGTTCCTCGATGTGGACCTGAGCCGCCGTGGTGACACGCACCTTCATGGTGGTTATGCCTGCTTCCAGGGCTTTCCTGTCGGCGATCTCGCCGACAATCAGGGAGGTCGCCTTGCCGCGCAGGGTGATGCCTCGCTGCTCGAGGAGCTGGACCACCCGGTCGATGTCCTCCACCTCCGCGATCCCGGTGGCGATCAATCCACGGGCGGCGTAGGTCCTGATCTTGGCGTGGTCGATCACGGCCGCCGTCTGGAACTCCTCAGCTAAGTGCCGGGCGGCAAACGTGTAGGCCCGGTCGAACCGCTCGGCCGCGGTCAGCGTCGGGGTTGTCGCACCTTCCAGCACCGTCGTGTGCGTCCAGCCGATGGCCTCGGCCTGGTCGCGCCAAGTCTGCCTTTCCGTCCGCCCATCTCCCTTGGAGCGGCGCTCGGCCACGGCGGCGGCAGACAGGATGCCGAACTTGCGCTCGGCCGAGAGTCCTTCCCATTCCAACCCCTGGCGCTTGGCATAGGCCTGAGCGTTGCGCTCGGTCTGCTGCCGCCCCTTGGAGAACAGGTCCACCGCGGCCTGCGGGATGGCGGTGATGACGACCGCCTGCTCCTTGTCGTCGTAGGCCGTGTGGATGCCGAGCTTGCGCAGCTCGTCGGCGAGCCGGGCCTGGAAGTAGGCGCCGAACTCGTGGACCCGGTCGTTGAGCCGCTTGGTGTCGAGCGAGCCGATGCGGCCGTTCGCGGTGGCGACCAGGTTGAACATGCCGTTGTGGGTGTGGTCGTGCGGGTCGCCTGACATCGGCACCTCGGCCAGGTAGGTGATGCCGGTCTTGCCGTCCCTGACCTGCAGTGTCGGCCGGGCGGTGTGGTGCATGAAGGAGACCCAGCCCACTTCGCCAGGGTCGGCACCTTCCTCACCGTTCTTGCCTTTCCTGGCCCAGCCGATCTCGCGGGCGACGTAGCGCATGGTGTCGTCGTTGGCGCGCCGCATCGCCTCGCGAATCGCGGCGGCCTCGGCGGGCGAGGCTGCGAACTCCGCAGCGAGGGAGACCGACTTGTGCGGCGCGGTGGTCAGGTCGTAGGCGCTGATCTTGCGCGGCTTGGCACTCGGCCACTTCTCGCCGGTGTCGGCCCGCTTCGCCTCGAACAGCCGGTCCAGGTCGGCGTCACGGGGCGGCTTGCTGGCGTCGATGCCTAGGGCCTGCGCCACCTCGGCCGCCATGTCTGGCCGCCAGCTCGCCCGGCTGTCGCGGCCGGTGTAGTACGCCGTCAGCCGTCCCCCGGTATCCGGCCGTGCGCCGGGCTCCAGCTCAGTGCCGGGCTCGGGCTCCGGGGCGTGCTCCGTGAGATAGGCACGGATCAGCTTGCCGTCAGAGTCCGCCGCCAGCTTACGGAAGGTCATCATCGCGGAGCGTCCGCGCCGGACGTGGGGTCGACGCCGAAGTTGTCCGCGATGGCCTGCACGACGTCGAGCGGCATGTCGTGCGTGATCTTGGCCAGCGCGACCGTGATGTCCTTCAGGTAGGCGGACTGGTTGTCGAGGCGGCTGATCAGGCCGCCGATCAGCTCCTCCAGGGTTGGACCTTCGCCCGCCTCTTTCTCCTCCGGCGTCACCAGCTGGATGATGCGCTCGAGGTGCTCGCCGTGCAGCCGCTGCTTGCCGGCGATCAGGGCGAG
>JAABUM010004134.1_pt1 | contig 16739 bp, 16 predicted proteins | sample 5559161 | NCBI WGS metagenome assembly JAABUM01 (sample SAMN10711868, study PRJNA513369) | rock metagenome | isolation source: Antarctica rocks | place: Antarctica: Victoria Land, Siegfried Peak nord | reverse complement strand
GGTTTACCAACAGCAAAGATTCGCGAGTCACGACCCTCCGCACACCCGGCTCACAGCCCCCGAATCGGCCATACCGGCCCCGCAAACATCCGTTGAACACCAGCCACCTAGAGCCCGAGGCGGGCCTTGACCCCAGTGGGTTCCACCGGTAAGTTGCCTGAGGAAACAAGAACATGCCCTACCCACTACATAAGACGGGGTCATCACTGTGACTAGTTGTCGAACCGGCCGGTCGTCGGCTGCCATCACCGGCGTGGCTGTCGCGGCGTTTTCCCTGGCCGCCTGCAGTAGCGGCGGCACCTCAGCCGGATCTGCGGGCACCGCCGCCCAGGCAACCGGTGGCTCAAATGCTCAGGGCCAAACTCAGGGGAAAGACATCACCTTCGTCCCGGGGGTCGTGGGCAACGCATTCTACGTCAGCATGGAGTGCGGCATACGGGAAGCAGCCAAAAAGTATGGGTTCAACGTCAAACTCCAGGGACCGCAGCAGTTCGATCCCGCGTTGCAGACCCCCATCGTGAACGCCGTAACGGCGCAGAAGCCTGCCGGCATGATCATCGCACCAGACGACTCAACTGCGATGTTCGTGCCGATCTCCAACGCCGCCAAAGCCGGCATCAAGGTGGCCCTTGTCGATACAACTCTCAATGACACCTCCCCCGCAGTCACTTCCATCGCGACGGACAATGTCAAGGGCGGTGCCGCTGCGGCCAAGGATCTAGCCCAGCTGATCGGAGAGAAGGGGAAGGTATTGGTGCTGCCCTTCAAGGCCGGAGCCGCCACCTCCGACGATCGACAGAAGGGTTTCGAGACAGCAATCAAGCAATACCCCAACATCGAGTACATCGGGCCCCAGTACACGAACAACGACCCGGCGACGGCGGCCTCCCAGGTCGCTTCAACCTTGTCGGCGCACCCAGACCTCGCGGGGATCTACGCGACGAACGACCGATCCGTCGAGGGCGCCGCGACGGGCCTCCGGAACGCGAACAAGATCGGAAGTGTGAAGGTGGTGGCATTCGACACGGGCCCCCAGCAGGTTCAACAACTGCAGCAGGGCATCGTGCAGTCGCTGATCGGTCAGGTACCGCGCGAGATCGGAGCCACAGCCGTGGATGCGATTGCCGCCTCAATCACCGGGGGCAAGCCCGTCGATAAGGCCGTCACCACAACCACCGTCACAGTCACCAAGGACAATCTCAACACGCCCGAGGGTCAAAAGGGCGTCTATAAGACAAGTTGCTGACTTCGGAAACCAACGACCCGGAGAACTCGGTAGATCGTACCTCGGCTGCTGGGCGCCGCGACTCGAGAAGCACTCTTCGACCCAACGCACTTCGCAGCAAGTCCTGGCCCACCAGGTCCGGACGCTCCGAAACATGAGAAAAAGGAATGCCTCCCAATGTTGCGAACGCCTCTGCTCCACCCGCAGATCCTGAATGCCCTTGGCCGTGGGGGGCACAGCTCGAAGGTCCTAATCGCGGACGGCAACTATCCGTTTGCGACGCAGTTAGGCCGTAACGCGGAGTTGGTGGCCCTCAATCTATCGCCGGGGCTGGTCTCGGCGACGGACGTACTCAAGGCTATTGTGAGCGCGGTCCCGATTGAAGCAGCGACGATCATGCGGCCCGTTTCGTCGGGTCCGTACGCCCTGCGAGAAGACCCACCCATCTGGGCGGACTTCCGGAGCATCCTCGATAGTGAGGAGATCGACGTCCCGCTCGAGAAGTTGGAACGCTTCGAATTCTTTGATGCCGCGAAGGACGACAACATGATCTTGACCATCGCCACCGGCGAGCAGCGTCTGTATGCCAACCTGCTCCTGCAGATCGGCGTCGTCTTCCCGGACACCAATAAGTGACATACCAGCCAGAAGTCTCCCGCTATGACAAGATGCTCTACCGCACCTGCGGCCGCAGCGGGCTCAAGCTGCCCGCCGTCTCGCTAGGTTTTTGGCAGAACTTCGGTCATGATCGCGCCCTCGCGGATACGCGGCAAATCATTGCACGCGCGTTCGATCTTGGCGTCACCCACTTTGACCTGGCGAACAATTACGGTCCTCCATATGGAGCGGCGGAGGAGAACGTCGGGCGGATTCTCGCCACAGACCTCCGACCGTACCGGGATCAGCTCGTCATCTCCACGAAGGCAGGCTACGACATGTGGCCTGGCCCGTATGGCGAATGGGGCTCGCGAAAGTACCTTCTCGCCAGCCTGGACCAGAGTTTGACGCGCCTTGGTTTGGACTATGTCGACATTTTTTATTCGCATCGCGCCGACCCCGATACTCCACTCGAGGAGACGATGGGAGCTTTGGACGCCGCGGTCCGTCAAGGCAAGGCGCTTTACGTCGGTATTTCCTCCTACTCGCCCTTACGGACCGCACAGGCAATTGAGATCCTGCGCGACTTGGGGACACCGCTGCTCATCCATCAGCCGTCCTACTCCATGCTGAACCGGTGGATCGAGGATGGGCTTCTCGACGTCCTGGGGCCTGCGGGGGTCGGCTGCATCACCTTCGCCCCGCTAGCCCAGGGATTACTGACGGCGCGATACCTAGATGGGGTGCCTCCAGAGTCGCGAGCCGCGCGCGGAGGGACGCTGAGCAAAGACATGCTCAGCAAGGTGAATCTGGACCGCGTCCGAGGCCTAAATGAGCTCGCCTCCCGGCGTGGGCAGTCTCTCCCTCAGTTTGCTCTCGCTTGGACTCTACGCGATTCACGCGTCACCTCCACCCTTGTTGGAGCACGGACCATCGAGCAACTCGAGCAGAATATCGCGGCCTTAGACCAGCTCGACTTCACCGCCGACGAATTGGCGGAGATCGATACATTGACCGGGAGTGACGGACAGGAGCTCGACGATGTAAATCTCTGGCGGAGCTCCAGTAGCGTCGGGGCGAACTAAGTCCACGCGGCGGGCGACGTGTTGATGCGACGGGCACACCCAACTAGACGTCAACTAGACGAGTACCCCGCACAAGAACGTGACGCCTGTCGCTGGATGTCGTTGGCGAATCAGGGACCGACTGCTGGGAGAGGGACTCGAGCGTGTCACAAATAGAGACAGACAGCTTGATCGGGTGGGGCCTCATTGGGGTGAGCACCATAGCTCGTGAACACATGAGGGCGGCCATCGATGCTGATCCCCGCAGCCGTCCGGTGGCGGTCCTGTCGCACTCTCTGCGCCGCGCCAGCGACTTTGCGCGGGAAAACACGATCGCGAACGCTTACGACGATATCGATGAAATGCTTGCTGATCCCAACGTTGACGTCGTCTATGTGTCAACGAGGAACGATCTGCACAAGGAACAGGTGCTGGCATCCGCCGCCGCCGGCAAGCATGTCCTCTGTGAGAAGCCGCTGGCGCTAAGGCTGATGGACGCCGTAGAGATGCGCGATGCGTGCCTCCAGGCCGGTGTCATCATGGCGACGAACCATCATCTGCGCAACGCCGCCACGTTCCAGTCAATGCAGCAGCTGATCAACTCGGGCGCTATAGGCACCCCACTCGCGGCCCGAGTCTTCCATGCGGTCTCCCTACCACCGGCACTACAGACTTGGCGAGTTCACGACCCAGAAGTCGGTGGTGGCGTCGCCCTAGATATCACTGTCCACGATTGCGATGCCCTGAGGTTCCTGCTTGGGGCGGAAGTTGTCGAGGTGACGGCACTCAGCGCAGTGCAAGGGTTGGCCAGCAACGGTCTTGAAGACGGCTTGATGGGAGTGATGCGCCTCGATAGCGGGCTGCTCGCTTCCTTCCATGACGGGTACACAATCGCGCACGGCGGAACTGGAATCGAAGTCCACGGCACCACCGGCTCGGTCCTCGGGCGGGATGTGATGAGCCAAGCGCCTGACGGCGACGTCTACTTGCGTCGAGGTTCCACCGTTTCATCGGTGGACGTCGGGCAACGCGCGAGCCTTTACGAGCAGGCGGTGCTTCGCTTTAACAGCGCTGTGTTAGGCGAAGGCTTTCCCGCGGTTTCAGCGGAGGACGGTCTGAGGTCGCTTGCCGTCGCCCTGAGCGTGCGAGAGTCCGTACGCTCAGGGCGCGCAGTGGCGGTGCCTGCCGTACCGGCGGCGTTAGCTAGCGAAGATGGTTGAGGCGCCACCGCTGCGCGGGGTATCCCGCACCAAGCCACGGCCCGGGCCCTCCTGGGGGGTGGCCTGGGCCTCGGCGTGTAAGTCAGGTCCCTGCTCTAGATTGGAAGGGAGAGAGATGAGACTCGAACAAGCGCTTCGCCTCATCAACGATGCCGTCGCTGCCGCGACCGCTCCAGTGTCCGTTTTCGTATCGGACGAGCGAGGGGAGATTGTTGCCGCTGCATGCATGGACGGAGCGGCCCCTGACACCAGTCTGAACGCGCAGCGCAAGGCGTATACGGTTGCACGGAGCCGAGCAAACTCGACCAGAGAGCTGAGCCAACTGGTCCGCGAAGATCCTGCGGAGCTGGCGAGTTTCGACCCGTTCTACTGCTTCTTCATCGGGGGAATCGCTGTCTTCGAGGGTGGTCGAAAGATCGGGGCGCTCGGCGTTAGCGGCCTGACGGGAGACGAAGACGAAGCTCTCGCTTTGGCGGTCGTCGCTCAACTCCGGTCAAGCGACTGAAGTGTCAGGTACTGGTTGCTAACCTAGGGGGCTGGTGACGGGTCGACGGCTCACTAACTGTCCTTGATTCATATTGCGCAACGGGGGCGCACGTCAACTTCGCCGGCAGCCGAAGGACTCGACCTATCTGAAGTGACTACGTGGGCGGGACGCTGATGTGCCCGGCATGCATATTGGCTGCTGGCGTGGAACCGGTTCGTGACCCGGGCGCACCGAGCACAATCCCTGCCCTACGCTCGGTGCATGCCAGACGGTCTGCAGGGAAGTTTGGAAGGTCGCCGGTGGACGACGGCAGAGCCAGCCGGCGTTGGGGTGAACCGGGACGCGATGCGTCGTCACAACATCGCTACCATGCTGCGGCTGGTGCACTATCAAACTCATCTCACACGGGCCAGTCTTACGAGCCAGATGGGCCTGAGTCGCAGCACCATCGGAGAACTTCTCGAGCAGCTCAGCGACCTGGGTATAGTCGCGCTGTTGGATCCCCCAAGGACGCCGGGCTACGTAGGCAGGGCGTCGCCCGACGTGCGCCTCGTCCCGGAGAGCGCCCAGGCGATCGCGGTTCACGTTGGTAGGGACTTGTTGCGAGCAGCAGCCATCGGCCTGGGTGGCGCCGTGCTGAGCCATTTCGAGCGTCCCATCGAAGGCCTACACAGTCCCGAACACGTCGCCGACGCGTTGATTGAGTTGCTGGGGAAGTTGACCGCAGACGCACCCCCAGAAGTTCCGCTTGTCGGCCTCGGAGTGGGCGTGCCCGGGATGGTCGGCGATGACGGCCGCATCCGGCTTGCACCGAGCTTGGGATGGTCTGACGTTCCTTTCGCAGCCATGCTTGAGCGACGACTGCCTCCATCCCTTCGCCTCTCGCTGTCGAACGACGGCGAGTTAGGCGCTCTGGCGGAGCACATCCGAGGTGCGGGAGCCGGCACCGAACACATGGTATTCGTGGGATGCGATGACTGGGGTGTGGGTGCCGGAGTCATCAGCGGGGGCGCGGTGCTGAGAGGCGTTGGCGGCTATGCCGGCGAGCTAGGCCACCTAATCGTCAGCCCGCGGGGCAGGAGGTGCCGATGCGGTGGCACAGGATGCTGGGAGACTGAGATCGGGGCAGCACGCGTCGCTGAGGCGCTGAACCTCGACGGCCAGGCCCTGACCTCCCTAGAAGCCGCGCTGTCCGGCTTGAAGGGGCCGCCCGCCAAGCTCCGAAGGGTCGGGAGATACCTCGGCCTTGGGCTCGGAAACATCGTCAATACTCTCAACCCTGAGATGATCGTGCTCGGTGGGACCCTTCGGGACCTCTATGCCGTGGTGAAGGTAGACACAGATGCTGCAATGGCCAAGGCAGCGCTCGAGGCACCACATGCGCAGGTCCGCCTGGTCCTGTCTGCTCTGGGGGCGGACGCCGTCCTGGTCGGTGCTGCGGAGACTGCCATGAACACGTTCTTGGCGGATCCGGTCGGCACTTTGACCGTTGCGCATCGAGGGCCGGTGTCGTAGGAGCGGCGATCCGTTCCGATCGCAAGTAGGAGTGCGCGGCCACGGCCAAGATCTCACCTTGGTGCGTAGGCGCTGACCACAGACCGTATCTATTGGCTAACACGATCGGAGTTCCCCCATGAAAGCTGTCGTTCTCGACTCGCTTCGTCCCATAGAGCAGGGCCCGCTCGTGGTCCGGGAGGTAGAGCGTCCAACCGCCGGGACCGGGCAGGTCGTCATCAAGGTCGCGGCCTGCGGAGTGTGTCGGTCTAATCTGCACATGATCGAAGGTGACTTGGCCTCCGGCGGCACACCGTCGCACACGCCGATCATCCCCGGACATGAAGTCGTCGGCACTGTCTCCGAGATCGGGTCGAACGTCGAGCACCTTGCGTGGGCGACCGGGTCGGCGTCATGCCCCTCGGGGCGCGCCGGTAGGTGACCCAGTCCGCGCCCGCGTCCCGGCAGGCGGTGAAGGTGACCGGGAAGGCGCCGCCGCGGTCGAACCCCAGCAGGACCGGCGCGTGCGGGCTGATCACCGCCGGTAGCTGGGTCAGCACGCCTGGCAGGCTCGAGCTGAGTCCGGTCGGTTCGCCACTGCTGAACACCACGGCGCGGCCGCGGGCATCGACGAGCAGGGTGTCGTCCCGGCCGGGCCTCGCGTGGCGGCGTTTGGTGTTCCAGCCCTTGGCGACCGGCCGCGTGCCGGCGTAGGGCACGAAGTGGTCATCGACGAAGTAGACCGGGTCGCCGGCCGGGTCGGCGGTCAGCATCCCGGCGGCGAAGGCCCGCTGCAGCTGCAGCGGGTCCGTGCCGTCGGCCAGCGCGCCGAGCCGGGTCCGTAGGCATTCACCGACGGGCAGCTCATCGATACCATCACCCCCAAGACCGGGCACGCCAGTGAGAACAGCGAGGCGCTACGTGCGGAGCCGATGTGAAACCGCGCCGCTCACGCCGGGTCGTGGCGGGCGGTGTGGGCCTACTCGACCAAGCGGTCGGTGCGTGACGCCAGGACGCTGACCCTGCAGGAGAACCGGGCCAAGGCCGTCGTCGCCGGAGAGAAGGCCGCACGCACCCCACGGTTCGTTAAGACCACCAACGGGGCGCGGACCCTGGACGAGGCGTCACTGGCCAGGGCCCGGCGGCTGGTCGGGCTCAAGGGCTACGTCACCAACATCCCCGCACCCGTCATGCCCGCAGGCGAGGTGATCGGGTCGTACCACGAGCTGTGGCACGTCGAGCAGTCCTTCCGGATGAGCAAGACCGACCTGCGCGCCCGACCAATCTTCCACCGCACCCGCGACGCGATCGAGGCCCACCTCACGATCGTGTTCACCGCGCTGGCGATCTCCCGCGAGGTCCAAGCCCGAACCGGACTGGCGATCCGCAACGTCATCCGGCAGCTGCGACCACTGCGCTCAGCAACCCTCGCGATCAACGGCCCCAAGCAGACCTTCGCCCCTGCCATACCCGCCGACCAGCAGGCCACCCTCGACGCGATCCACGGAACCGAAACTCACGCACTAAGCAAATGAGCCAACTCAGGCGGCATGCCAAGAGGCGGCATGGCTTGCATCATACAAGCCAAATGCGCGTCCCCCCCGAGCAGCAGGGGGACGACGTGGTCCTGCAAGTAGGTGGCGACCGACAGCTCACGGCCGTTGAGGGTGCCGTCCCCAAGTCCGGTGAGCCCGTCGTCGGTCGTGATCTTCAGCGTCACGAAGTGGCGGTCGGGCTGGAGACGCTGACGTCCGCGGGCAACGATCTTCACAGCAGCTCCTTGAGGTGCTCGACCAGGCTGTGACGGAAGGCCGTGGAGTCGCGCAGGTCGTCGCCGAAGACCTCGGTCACGTCGAGCAGCCCGCTGGCCACCGCGGCAGGGTCGGCGCTCGTCCCGGCCGCCTCGCGCAGGCGGTCGGCCAGTGGGTCGTCGAGCGGCAGCGGCTGGCCGTGACGGTCGTGGCCGGAGGCGACGTACGCCATCCACGCTGCCACCCCCAGAAAGGCCCACTCGGGCGTCTCACCGGCTGCCAGGCGGTCGCGCACGGTCCCGAGCAGGCGCAGAGGGAGCTTCTGCGACCCGTCCATGGCGACCTGTGTCGTGCGGTGCCGCAGTGCGGGGTTCGCGAAGCGCTCGAGGACCTGCTCACCGTATGCCGCGATGTCCAGGCCCGGAGGCTGCGCGAGGGTCGGCATGACGTCCTGACGCATCAGTCTGCGTGCCGCCGTGGCGAGCTCGTCGTCAGCCGCCGCCTCCGCAATGGTGTCGTAGCCCCGCAGCGCCCCCAGGTAGGCCAGCAGGGAGTGTGTGCCGTTGAGCATCCTGAGCTTGAGCTGCTCGAAGGGCGCCACGTCGTCCACCAGGTCGGCTCCCGCGCGCTCCCAGGCAGGCCGGCCCTTCGCGAAGTCGTCCTCGATCACCCACTGCCGGAACGGCTCTGCCACGACGAGGGCCTCGTCGACCACGCCCAGCAGGGCCGCCGCGTCGGCGCGGTCGGCCTCAGTCGTCGCTGGCACGATGCGGTCCACCATCGAGTTCGGGAACGACACGTGCTGCTCGATCCACGCCCCGATGGTGTCACCCTCCGCCGACGGGAGCGCAGCGCAGAAGTCCATGACCAGGGCGCGCAGGACCCGCCCGTTGTCCGTCAGGTTGTCGCACGAGAGCACCGAGACCCCACCCGCGGACGCCGCCTGCCGGGCCTGCAGCCCGCGGACGAGCTGGCCGACCGTGCTGCGGGCGCCCCCCTCGAGGTCTCCTGCGACCACAGGGTCGGCGAGGTCGAGGCTTCCCGACGACCCCCGCCGGTAGCCCTTCTCGGTGACGGTCAGGGTGACGACCCGCACGGCCGGGTCGGCGAAGCGCCTCATCAGCCGGGCGCCCTCCTCCGCCGCGAAGAGCACGTCGGAGATCTGCCCCACCACGCGCGCGGTCGGCTCGCCGCTCCCCCGCTCCAGCACGGCGTACAGGCAGTCCTGGGCCCGCAGCTGCTCCACCACAGCGGCCGAGCGCTGGGTGACCCCGCAGATGCCCCAGCCAGGGTCGTCGGCGGCCACCGCGGCGTCCTCGGTGAACACGGCCTGGTGGGCCCGGTGGAACGCGCCGATCCCCAGGTGTAGGATCCCCGCGCCCTCCGCAAGCGACGCCGGTGGGGGCAGGCGCACGCCCGACCCGGTGATCTGCGAGATGGAATGGCGCGACAGGCGGCTCACAGCACCGCCCCCAGCTGCCACGGCACGAACTCCTCGCCGCCGAGGGCGAGCTCCTCGCTGAAGGTGCGGCGGCCCGAGGCGGTGTCCAGGAGCAGGTCGTAGACGCGGCGGCCCATCTCCTCCATGGGGACCCCCTCCTCCACCACGGCCGAGCAGTCCAGGTCGATGTCGCCGGCCATCCGCGTGGCTAGGCTGGAGTTGGTCGCCAGCTTGACGGTCGGGACCGGCCGGCTGCCGAAGACGGAACCGCGCCCGGTGGTGAAGCAGATGAGGTTCGCCCCACCGGCCACCATGCCGGTCACCGACACCGGGTCGTAGCCGGGGGTGTCCATGAAGACGAACCCGGGTTGCGGGATGGGGTCGGCATAGCCGCAGACGGCGTGCAGCGGGCTGTGGCCGCCCTTGGCCACTGCGCCCAGCGACTTCTCGAGGATCGTCGTGATGCCGCCCTCCTTGTTGCCTGGTGAGGGGTTGCCGTCCAGCGTCGTCCCCTGCGAGGTGGTGTAGTCCTCCCACCAGGCGATGCGGTCCAGCAGGGCCCGGCCCACCTCCGGGCGCACCGCCCGCTCGGCCAGCATCTGCTCGGCGCCGTAGACCTCCGGGGTCTCGCCCAACACGCTCGTCCCCCCAGCCGCAACGAGCAGGTCACTGGCCACCCCGAGGGCGGGATTGGCCGTCAGGCCTGACCACGCATCGGACCCGCCGCACTGCAGGCCGAGGACGAGGTGCTCGACCCCGACATCCTCGCGCCGGGTGGCCCTCAGGTCTTGCGCCATGCCGCGCACGAGCCTCTCGCCCTGCGCGATCGCCGCGGCCGTCCCGCCCGCGTCCTGGATCGTGAACGACTCCACCGGCAGCGCGCTGTCCAGCCCGAGGTCGGCCATCAAGCCGCTCACCGCGTTGACCTCGCAGCCGAGGCCCAGCACTACCAGGGCGCCGATGTTCGGGTGCCTGGCATAGCCCTGCAGCGTGCGCTGGAGGACGTCCCACCCGGGACCGCTGTTCGCCATGCCGCAGCCGGTGCCATGGGTCAGCGCGACGACGCCGTCGACCCCCTCGCCGTGCAGCGCCGCGACCTCGTCCTCGGTGCGCCGCACCACCTGCCGCGCCACGGTGGCCGAGCAGTTGACCGTGGTCAGGACGCCGACGTAGTTGCGCGTGGCGACCTGCCCGCTCGGCCTGCGGATGCCGCTGAAGCTGCGGCGCAGACCAGCCGGGAGCTCCGGGAGTGCCGCGACGGATACCTGACCGGACGCCAGGGCGGAGGCGCCCTGGGGCATCGCCAGGTTGTGCACGTGCACGTGCTCGCCGGCCGCGATGGCCGTGGTGGCCACCCCGATGACGTGACCGTACTTGCGCACCAGCGCTCCGGCAGCAACGTCCCGCAGCGCGACCTTGTGGCCGCGGGGGATCTCGGAGGCCACGGTGACCGAGCCGCCGCCGGGCACCGACACCGTCCTGCCTACAGGGATGCCGTCACGGGCGATGGCGACGTCGTCACCGTCGGACAGTCGGAGCAGCTGCTCGCTCATCGGGGGGTCAACTCCTCAAATGGACGCACTGCGTCAGAGTCTTGGCGGACGTCGAAAAGGGTTGGAACCTGCGTTGCCGCTCGGGCCATGCAGGGACGGGGCGGCGGCGCCGGTTGCGAGGCGGACGGCAATGATCAGCGCGACTCGAGGTCGATGACCAGGGTGCAGGTGAGGCGGTCCCCGGCGCCTGTCTGACCGCGGCCCTCCGCCTTGGCCACTCGGCTTCACCAAACGAGAAAGAGGCCACCACGATCACTGCCCCACGCGGGTCACCGACCCGCTGGCAACGACGACTCACGGTGCCTCACCTCGTGCCGGTCCCGTGGACTGGCGAATTAAGAGCTGAACGGGCAGGACCAACGGGGGCTGTGCCGTCGCGCCCACTGGCGCAGAGGTGCCTCGCGGCGGCATGCCCAGCAGCAGGTCCGTCGCTGCGCGGCCGGCCGTTCCGCACTTCACCTCGATCGTGGTGAGGCTGGGGTGGTACATCGAGGCCATGGCGATGTTGTCGTGGCCTACGACACTGATGTCCTCCGGCACCCGCACTCCCCTTGCCGTCAGCCGGGAGATGACACCGATGGCCATCGTGTCGTCAAAGACCACGACTGCGGAGACGGATGCGGCCAAGACCGCATCGGCGGCCTGGATGCCAGCCTCCCAGGTCGGGACGTGCTGGCCTAGATCGACGATCGAGACCCCAAGGTTGTCGGCGGCCTGTCTGAGGGCATCACGACGACGCATATCGGACCAAGAGTGCGTAGGGCCCCCGGTGTACCCGATGCATTGGTGCCCCAGTGAGGCGAGGTGACCAACAGCCTGCCTCATGCCGCCGCCGACGTCGAATATGACGGAGGCGATGCCGTCAACGGCCCGATTGAAGAGGACCACCGGCATCTCGTTCGCGAGCTCCAGCAAGAAGGAGTCGGGGACGCGTGATGAGCAGAGAAGAAGCCCGTCCACTCTCTGGGCGAGTCTCCGCAACAGCAGCGACTCCACAGTGGGGTCTTCGTCGCTGTCCGCGAGGAACACATCCCTGTCGTTGTCACGGGCACGGGCCTGCGCCGCCTTGATGAACGGGGGGAAGAACGGGTTCATCACATCGGGCACAACAAGTCCAAAGTTGCCCGTCGTTCCGGTTGCCAGACTTCGTGCCTGGCGATTGGGCAGATATTCCAGGCGTCGCGCAGCATCGAGGACGCGAAGGCGGGTCTCGGGGCGGATCAGCTCGGGATTGCTGAAGCTTCTCGAGACCGTCGAGGTGGACACTCCTGCGGCAAGCGCGACATCGCTGATCGTTGCTGGGCGTCGGTTCACCGGTCGGCCCCTCCCCAATGGTCCAGTGCTGAGGTCGTTGCCGACAGTGTGGAACGGCGGGTGTGCCGTCGGTGGATCCTGCGCGGGCATGACGGGGCTACTGCCTCGCCTTATGACCACACCCGCAGGCTCTGGTGGCGGTCATGGTCGTCCTGAGGGCTGAGCAAATTTGGGTTCGAGGAGCTTCCTTGGGCTCGCCGCGAGGCTCATCGGGCGTCGAGCAATGAGGAGGACTCGCGGTCGAGGAACACCTTCGCATGCGACTGCTCCCGCAGGATCGACGCGGGACACCGCGGCGTGACCGGGCCCTCCAGAGCCGCCTTCACCGCCATCGCCTTACGCGCCTCCGGCACTCCGACCAGCACGACCCGCGGTCTCAGCAGGGCAGGGATGGTGAGGCTCAGCGCTTGACGCGGAGCTTCATCGAGCGACCTGAAGTGTCCCTCGCCCACCTGCTGCTTGCGGGACATCTCGTCCATGTCGACAATCCGGACTAGATCCTTGGCCTCGAAGTCTGCTGGCGGGTCGTTAAACGCCAAGTGTCCATTTTCCCCGATGCCCATGACGCAGATGTCCGGGTCGAGGTCACGAAGCAACCTGTCATAGCGCTGTAGCTCCTCCTCCACGGGCTCGTGGTCGCCGCGAACGCCCTCGAAGGCCTTCAGCGAGACCCGAACGGCCACGTTCTCCCTCATCCAACGGCGGAAACTCGCCGGGTGGTCCGCCGACATGCCCAGATACTCGTCCATGTGCAACACCGTGATGCGGGACCAGTCAATGTCATCCCGTTCGATGGCCGCGCGGATGAAACTCAACTGTGAGTTGCCTGTAGCCAGAATGACCGCGATAAAGTCCTTCCCCTCTAGGGCGCCACGGACGGCCTCGGCGAACGTCTCGGCGATTGCGACGCCGAGCGCCCCTTCCGTCTCGGCGACGGCGACGCTGAGACGATCATATTTCCGGTGTTCCACGGTGCTCCTTCGTCTATGGGCTTATCGAATGGCCGCTGTCGAAAGCTGAATCGACAGCGTAGACCTGGTGCATGGTCTTGCTGGCGCGTCCTTCCTTGAGCTGGCGCGCCTACTGCCAGCGGCCTCCCAGCGAGACCTTGATCGGCTTGAGGTCATCGTCAAATAGGACGAAATCCGCGTAGCAACCTTCGGCGATCCTGCCGACGTCGGGAAGTCTCATAGCGTTTGCCGGTACGGAGGTGGCCATGGCGACGACGTCAGCGACGTCCATGCCTAGCATGCTGACCGCAATGGGGATCATTTCCGAGAGCAGAGTGGTGCTGCCGGCGAAGGCGGTCCTATCCAGCGTGACACCGACGCCGCCTTCCACGACAAACCCTCTGGTGCCCAAACGGTATTCGGTGCCCTCGGGCATCCCTGCACCTGGAGTGGAGTCGGAGACGAGGCACAGCCGGCCAGCCAGACATCGAACCGCCAGTTTCATGAGCGTTGTCGGCAGATGTTTGCCGTCACCGATCATCTCCACGGTTAGGCCGTCGGAGGCGAGTGTCGCTTCGAGCATCCCTGGATGACGCCAAGGGCCCTTCCGGGTTGTGGTCGACTGTCCGCTGACGATATGAATGACGTGGCTTAACCCCGCGCGCTGGCAAGCCCACAAATCCTCGTCCACCCCGTCGCTGTGTCCTGCCGCCGCGACGATCTCGAGGGCCACGAGACGTTCCGTGAGCGCGACGGCGCCGGGGAGCTCAGGTGCGAAACTGACCATTTTGATGGCGTCGGCGTATTCGAGTATTCGTTCGATCGAGCCGTCCGACGGCACCCGTAAGGCATTCGCATTCTGAGCTCCTCGTTGCGCGTGAGCGAAGTACGGGCCTTCCAAGTGGGCACCTGGGATTCGGGGGGAGACTTCGAGATGAGTGGCGTCCAGAGCTTCGAGCGCCGACACCAGCTCTTCGAGAGGGGCCGTGGACAGGCTCGGCAGCACCGTTGTGACGCCAGCGGAGAGGTAAGCCGCCAGCGCCGTCTCATTGGCCTCGACTGTTCCCTCGTTAAAACCCCGCATCCCAGCGCCGTGCGTGTGGACGTCGACCAGCCCAGCAGTGAGAAGGCCCGGTCCGACATTACGTCGGGGCACATCGGAGGGGAGTTGGGCGACGGAGAGTACCGCCTCGATACGGTCCTCGCGCACGATTACCGCGTGGTGCTTGAGCACTGCGGAATCCACGACGATGTCGGGACCGACAATGGCCTCTCGAACGGCAGACATTGTCCTTCTCCTTATGGTTGCTCATGCACGACTCGAGGCGGGCATGGTTTCCGGTTGTTTCCGCGCGCTGGACGGAAACCACCGGACCTCTTGGCCTACTTGGCGTTGAGGTTCGCCTTTCCGATCAGGGCCTCGAAGTTCGCCAAGAAGGTGTCGAGGTCGGTCTTGCCCGTCAAGTACTGCTGGAGCATTTGCTTGCCCTTTTCCTGGATCTCAGGAAGGTCCCTGTACATCGGCGCGGGCTTGGAGATCTTGACGAGGTCGTACATCTCGTCCTTCCACGCGGCATCGATCTTGTCGAACTCGCTGTTGAGGACCGGAAGTTTGCCCCATTGCTTGGCCACCGCCACTTGGACGTCCGACATCATGGCCTCTTTGATGAACTTCAGGGAGAGTGTCTGGTTCTGGGAGGCGCTGGGGACGATAATCCCGGCCGTGAAGCCATAAGACCCGTTCTGGGGAGATCCGGGCATCGCGACGAGTCGCGAGTTCTCCTCACCGATCGTCGGCATCGCCTCGGGGACATGCGCCGCAGTTTCGAGCACCATGGGAACGTTCCCGGCGTTAAAGTTGCTCCGGCCAGCGTCTTTGTTGGAGAAGGTGTCAATCGAGAACACACCCTCGTCGACGCCCTTCTTCCAGATCTGCAGGACCTTCCGCATCTCCGGCGTGTCGAAGGTGAGCGTCTTGCCGTCCTCCTTGTAGAAACTGCCGCGCACGGCCTGCTCCACCGCGATCATGGTGCTGACCGCGTTCGGGCCCCACTGGATGGTCATGCCGGGCGTCTTCACCGTGTTTCCTTGCTTCACGGTCATTTTCTTGGCCATCTCGTAGAGCTCATCCCACGTGGCGGGGTTGGGGATCTGGCCGTTGGCGTCAGTGAGTCCCGCCTTGTCGAAGTACTTCTTGTTGGCGCTGATGTTGTACGTCTCAAGACCGATAGGGATCGCGAACTGAACGCCGTCGAGGGTGTTGAACTTCAGCGACTCGCCGACGAACTTGTCCTTCGCCGTAGGCCCGCTGAAGAAGTCGGTCTTGTTGAAGTCGATGATCATGTTTTTCGCCAGGAACTGGACGGCCACAGATGATCCGTCGACGACGACCACGTCCTGGTCTGACTTGCCTTGGCTCCACTGCAGCGAGAAGTTGGCTAGGGACTGGTTGTCGGGGTACTGCACGATCTTGACGGTGGTGCCAGGGTTCGCCCCTTCGAACTTCGTTACCATGTCGTTCATGTGAAACTTCTCGACCATCCAAGCTTGGGCGGCGACGCTGATCGTCTTGGACGCCGTGTTCTGGGTGACCTTCGCACCGGAGGCGGCGCCCCCCTGACCGGAACACGCAGCCAATGTCATGGCTGCGGCAGCTGCGGCGGCCACCGCCATAAGAGGTGTGGACTTCCGTGAAATCATTTCAGACCTTTCAGGAGGGAAACATTGCCTTCGAAATCGTCGAAGATTTCTGCTTGCCGTGCTGGATGGGGCCCCATCTGTGGCGACCTGACTCCTTCGCTACCTCAGCCCTTGACCGCGCCCTGCGCGACTCCGGCGACGATATGTCTCTGGAATATCACGAAGACGATAAGCGGAGGAAGCATGGCGACGACGATCACCGCTGCCAAGGTGCCGTACTGCCAGACCTCTCCCTTCTGAAGGGTCAGCCCGACCGACAAAGGCATGGCGGGAGGGTTCACCGCCAGCGCTTTCGCCATGGTGTACTCGCCCCAAATGCCGTAGGCCGTCATGATGATGACAAGCACGACTCCGTTCCGCGCCATCGGCAACATCACGAGCCACCACCGCTTCAGAGCCCCGGCTCCGTCCATGATGGCCGACTCCTCCACCTCCTTGGGTATGCCCATGAAGGCAGCCCGCATGATGAGGATTGCGAAGGGGAGCGCGACCGCGACATTGGGCAGAAGGAGGCCAAGCTTGGTGTTTAGGAGACCGACAGCGTTCTCCATGAGGAACATCGGCACGAGGAAGATGACCAAAGGGATGGTGAGCATGGCCACAATGCACATGAGGACGAGGTTCGCGCCCGGAAAGGGCAGCTTGGCGAAGCCATAGCCGGCCAGGGAACTCAGCAACGCCACAAGAACGACACCGAAAACGGTGATGAAGAGACTGTTGACGAAGAAGTCGCCTACGCCGCTCCTGAGCAGGGACACATAGTTCTCGATAGTCCACTGTCTGGGCAGAATACTCTGGGGAACTTGAAAGATCTCCCCTGCTGCCTTGAAAGAGTTGAGAAGGATATACACCAGCGGACTGAGAAAGAACAGCGCCCAGAGGGCGAGGAGAACGTAGGTTGCCCAGCGTGCGAGCGGAGACGTCTTCAGCATGGGCGGCTCAC
>JAABUM010004129.1_pt1 | contig 16757 bp, 19 predicted proteins | sample 5559161 | NCBI WGS metagenome assembly JAABUM01 (sample SAMN10711868, study PRJNA513369) | rock metagenome | isolation source: Antarctica rocks | place: Antarctica: Victoria Land, Siegfried Peak nord | reverse complement strand
CCCCGACGTAGGCGTAGAGGTGCAGCAGGTGCCACGACTCGTAGCGCAGCCGCCGGCGGGCCACCCGGATGCTGGTGACGACGACCATGACCAGCGCCAGCGTGCCGGCCGTGGCGAGCAGCATGCCAGGGTAGTCCAGGACGAGGTGCACCGCCTCGCCGAGCAGCCCTCGCTGAGGGTCGAGGGCGGCGTAACCAAGGGTGATCAGCACGACGTGCCCGAGCAGCAAGTCGAACGACCCGAAGCCGACGAGCCGGTGCTTGCGGGTGAGCGCGTCGTGCCCCCAGGACCGTTCGACCCACGGCAGCCGGGCAATCAGCAGGACCTGCAGCAGCAACAGGTCGGCGCTCAGCAGCCCGGTCAGCCGGCCGATGGAGGTCAGCCCACCGGCCACCCCGCCCAATTCCTGCAGGCCGCGACCCTGGACCCACAGAGCGACGACGACGAGCAGGCTGCCCCAGGCCGCGACCACGCTGGCCTCCCGCCACCACGCGGGCGTACGGCGCACCGCGGGCCGGCCGGCCGCGAGGCTGCTGGAGTGGAGCGCCGCTGCGGTCATGTCAGCAGCATCGCGTCGAGGACCTTTACGGGTCCTGAGGCCGGCCTGTGAGGTCGCTGTGCGGTGTGCCCGGTGGCACCGCTACCGCGGCACTGCGTCTGCTGGCGCGCCGCTGCTCAGCGCTGCGCCAGAACCCGGCTCATGTCCTGGACCGCACGGATCGTGCCGCCAACCGTCCCGGTCACCTTGGACCGGCCGGTGCGCGGCAGGTAGTCGACGTCGACCTCGACCAGCGACCAGCCGGCCCGCCAGCCGGCGACCACCATCTCGAGCGGGTAGCCCGACCGTCGGTCCTGCAGGTCCAGCTCGACCAGGGCCTGACGTCGCACAGCCCGCATCGGACCGATGTCGTGCACGTCGTAGCCCGTCAGTCGGCGCACCCGCCGGGCCACCTCCACGTTGCCCAGCCGGGCGTGCAGCGGCCAGGCGCCGCGGGTCGTGGGCCGGCGCCGACCGAGGACCAGGTCAGCGCCGTCGAGCAGCGGCTCGACGACCCGCGGCAGCTGCTGCGGGTCCAGCGAGCCGTCGGCGTCCAGGAAGCAGATGACCTCGTCGGTGCAGGCGGCCAGCCCAGCCGCGCAGGCCGAGCCGAACCCCCTCGGACTGGCCGGCACGACGAGAGCGCCGTACTGGGAGGCTATGTCGCCGGAGCCGTCGGTCGAGCCGTTGTCGGCCACGATCGCCCGGTAGCCCAGCGGCAAGCGGGACAGCACCCAGGGCAGGGCCGCGGCCTCGTCGAGGCAGGGCAGGACGACGTCAGGCACCGACCGGCTCCCGCAGCGGCGCGGTGGCGAACTCCCGGACACCGTCCTCGAAGCTGGTAGCGGCCCGGAAGCCGAGCTCGTCGGTCGCCCGGTCGGGGGAGGCGACGACATGCCGGACGTCGCCCAGCCGGTACTCGCCCGTGACGACCGGCGGTGGGCCGCCGGCGGCGCGGGACAGCTCGGCGGCCATGTCACCGACCGTGTGGGGTACGCCGCTGGCGATGTTGACGGCTCGCAGGGTGCCCGGTGCAAGGTCGCGGCCGAGGGCGAGCAGGTTGGCGTGGGCGACGTCGCGCACGTGCACGAAGTCCCGCCGCTGTGCCCCGTCCTCGAACACCCGCGGCGCGGCACCTCGTTCGAGGGCGCTGCGGAACAGCGAGGCGACCCCGGCGTAGGGCGTGCCTTGCGGCATGTGCGGGCCGTAGACGTTGTGGTATCTCAGCGCCACCACCGTCCCGCTGCAGGCCCGGGCCCACGAGGACGACAGGTGCTCCTGCGCGGTCTTGGTGGCGGCGTAGACGTTGCGCGGGTCCAGCGGCGCGTCCTCCGGTACGTCGGCGGTCTGGAGCTGCCGGCCGCAGGACGGGCAGGGGGGCTCGAACCGGCCGGCGTCCAGATCCCTGCTGGTGCGGGGTCCCGGCCGCACGACGCCGTGCTCCGAGCAGGTGTACCGGCCTTCGCCGTACACCACCATCGAGCTGGCCAGGACGAGGCGCTGCACCCCTCGACGAGCCATGGCGGCGAGCAGGACGGCCGTGCCGAGCTCGTTGTGCCCGACGTACGACGGAAGATCGTCGAGATCGACACCCAGGCCGACCATCGCAGCCTGGTGACTCACGGCGTCGATCCCGTCGAGCAGGTCGTCCGGCATCGTGCGGACGTCGGCATGGACGCGTTCAGCCCGGGGATCGAGGTGGGCGGGCCAGCCCGCGGCATGCACTTCGGGGAGCAGGGCATCGAGGACCCGGACGTCGTGACCGGCGTCGAGTACGGCAGAGACGACCGCCGCTCCGATGAAGCCGGCTCCACCGGTGACGAGGACTCGCACAGCGTGCAGCCTTCCACGGCCGCGCAGTTCTAGGCTCACGGCGGGGGCGGTAGCTCAGCCGGTCAGAGCAGGAGACTCATAATCTGATCGGTAGCGTTTTTGGACGGTCACCAAGGGGCCAGTTGGGCGGCCCATATTGCCTGAAATAAGGGAAGTAGCTTGAGGGAGCCTTAACCGCGCGTGACCCTTCCAAACCTTGTATTGCTGTCCTTCTGGGCACGTAGTGGGCACGACCCGGTACGCCCTCACAGAAGCCCGTACGGTCAGGGCCGCAGTCGGGCCGCCAATGACGGCGCGTTCGGTCGCGCTCACGTTGATAGCGTTGGCGAAGCCGCACAGCCGAGCCAGGCTCGCTGCCCCGTAGCCGGTGGCTTCGCAGCGCTGCAGCAACTCGCCCATCGGCGTCACCCTCGACCTGCGACCGTCGAGCGGGTCTGCCCCTTACATATCGGCGCGTCGCCTAGCGATACACTGTCTACTGTACAATCAGAACATGGAGATTGCTGCTCGAAACCGACTCGACGCTTTGGCCCGAGTGGGCCGAGCCCTGGCGGACACGACGAGGTGCCGGATCATGCTGGCCTTGCTGGACGGCCCTGCGTACCCGGCGGAGCTTGCCGCCGGGCTGGGGCTGTCTCGAGCAAACACCAGTAATCACCTGACGTGCCTGCGCGGGTGCGGTCTGGTTGTCGCGGAGCCGCAGGGCCGGCAGGTCCGCTACGAGCTCGCGGACCCTGCGCTCAAGCACGCCCTGACTGACCTCGCGGGGGTCGTATTGGCGATCGACGCGGCAGCGGCTTGCGTCGACGAGACCCACGTCGTAGCGGATCTGCGGTGAGCGGCGGCCACGACCACGGTCACTCGCACGGCGGCGGGACGGCGGCGTCGGCGCAGAAGGGCCGCCTGACGGCGGTCCTCACGGTCACGCTGACGATCATGCTGGCGGAGGTCGTCGGGGGCTGCTCGCGCATTCGCTGGTGCTGCTGGCCGACGCCGCGCACATGACCGCGGATGCCGCCGGGGTCGGTTTGAGCCTGCTCGCGGTGTACTGGGCGGGGCGTCCGAAGACCTCCCGCCGCACGTTCGGGTACGAGCGGGTCATCTACCTGACGGGTTGGCAGCGCGCCGACCCAGTCGCGTCGCTGCTGATCGCGGTGCTGATCATCCCCAGGACCCTGCGGCTGCTCAAGCAGGCCGTCGACGTCCTGCTGGAGGCGACCCCGGAGGGCGTCGACCTGGACGACGTCCGTCGGCACATCTGCCAGACCCCCGGTGTCCTGTCGTGCCACGACCTGCACGCCTGGACGATCACTAGCGGCAACGCCGTCCTGTCGGCGCACGTCGTCGTGGGCGACAGCGTCTGGGCGGCCGGGACCGCCCCGGAGGTCCTGGACCGGCTCGGGGAGTGCCTTACCGGGCACTTCGACCTCGAGCACTCGACGTTCCAGCTCGAACGGCAGGGCCACGCCGACCACGAGGCGGTCCTGCACTCGTGACCGACCAGGACCACCGCCCCACCGCTGGCCCGGTCGACGCCTGCTGCGCCCTGCCCGCCGTGCCCTCACAGGGCGGCGGACGGGCGGTCAGGGCTGTGCTGTGGCTGTCCGTGGCGAGCCTGCTGTGGATGACGGCCGAGGGCGCCCTGGGGCTGTGGGCCGGGGTGACGGCGAACAGCGTCAGCCTGGTCGGCTGGGCCTTCGGGTCGGTTATCGAGGGACTCGCGAGCATCATCGTCATCTGGCGCTTCACCGGTACGCGTCGGCTCTGCGAGACGGCCGAACGGCGGGCGCAGCAGGGCGTCGCGGTGTCGTTCTGGCTCCTCGCCCCGTACATCGCCGTGGCGGCGGTCCGGGACCTCCTCGGGACGCACGACGTGAGCTCGACCGCGCTCGGGGTGGTGGTGACCGCGTCGAGCCTGCTGGTCATGCCGGGCCTCGGGCTCGCGAAGCGCCGCCTCGCCGCCCGTGTCGGTTCGGTTGCGACTGCCGGGGAGGGCACCCAGAACCTGCTCTGCGCAGCGCAGGCCCTCGCCGTCCTCATCGGGTTGGGCGTTCACGCGGCGACCGGCGCGGACTGGGTCGACCCGGTGATCGCGCTGCTGCTCGCGGCGTGGGCCGTTCGCGAGGGCCGGGGGGCTTGGCGCGGCGGGGACTGCTGTTGACGGGCGCGCCTGACTGGACCGGGTACGTCGCAGGGTTCCACGAACAGCACGCCGGGATCACCGAGGACGTCCTCGAACACGCCCGTGACAGCGACGGCCTGACCCCCTACGACTGGGCCGCCGAGGCGGTCCCGCCGGGCTTCGCCGTGCTGGACCTGGCCTGCGGCAGCGCACCGATGCACGCCCGGCTACGGGCCAACCTGTATGTCGGGATCGACCTGTCCGCTGCCGAGCTCGAGGCGGCAGCGGCCCGGCGGGTCCCCGTCGCGATGGGGGACGCGTCCCTGCTTCCCCTGCGGGACGACAGTGTCGACGCCGTGGTCATGTCGATGGCGTTGATGCTCGTTCCGCTGGTCGATAACCTCGCTGAGGTCGCTCGGGTTCTGCGCCCGGGTGGGGTGTTCGTCGCGACCGTCCCCACCGGCGGGCCGTTGCCGTCCCGGGACTGGCTGCGGTACGCACGGCTGTGCCTCGCGCTCCACCATCGGGGCCTGGCCTACCCGAATGACCAGGCGCTCGCGGACGCAGGGTCGGTCTACGCGGTCGCCGGTCTCACGCTGGTGTCGGACGAGGCCCGGCCCTGCGCCTGTGACCTCCGTACGGGTGACGTCGCCGACCGACTCCTCGACTCGCTGTACCTGCCCGACGTCGACCCTGCCCGGCTGGGCGCTGGACGGCAGGTCGTTCGTCGGTGGGTCGGCACTACCATCGCGATCCCGATCCGGCGTATGGTCGCCACCAAGGCGTGAACCCGGTGGTCAAGTCGGAGTAGTGGGGGTGACGCCGCTGGGCTGGAGCTCTCGGGCTTGCTCATGCAGCGGTCGAGGGCCGCTGCCCCGGAGGGGACCGGCGTCCCGATGGTTGCGTAGGGGTGCCCGGGGTCGCGCCAGCTGGTCGGCAGGTCTCACGCGGCGGGGCAGGTGACCAGCGCGGTGGTAGGCCCACCACGACGGAGCCGGCGTGCTTCGCCCGTACGGCGGGCCGCCGTGTAGTCGGCGACGAGGTCGTGCACAGGGACGCCAAGCGTCCTTGCGAGCGCCACAGCGCCCCGAGCGTGGGGCCTGCGCGTCGCCGCCCTCAACACGCTGCAGCGTGACGGGGCCGACGCCGGACCTATCCGCCTCCACGACCCGGATGCCGAAGGCGCGGCGGTAGGCCGCCCACTCGGCGTCGTCTTCCCGGTGATCGATAGGACGACGCCACTTGAAAGCCTGGATCCGATTTACCCGGCAGCCAGGCACTCTGCGATCTCGGTCCGATGCCTGAACTAGGGGCATCGTGCGCAACACAATCACCCGGCCAAGCTTTCATCCGGGCGGGACAGACAGCTTCCGCCCAGCGTCAGGTCGGGATGATGTGGCAGACCCCGGTGGGGTCGCAGGCTGCCGGGTCCAGCATATTGGCCCGGTCTTGCAGGTGAGTGATGTCCTCGCGCAGCAAGGTGAGCTCCGCGATGCGCCGGTCGAGGTCGGCGGCGTGGGCGTCGAGCAGGCCGATGACGTGCTGGCACGGCGGCCCGTCGTTGTCGCGGAGGGCAATGACCTGCCTGATCTCCGTGAGGGTCAGGCCAGCGGCCTGGGCGCCCTTGACGAACCGGAGACGGGACAGGGCGCTGTCGTCGAAGTTGCGGTAGCCGGACGGGAGCCTTGCGGCTGCCGGTAGGACGCCGGCTTGTTCGTAGAACCGAAGAGTCTTGACCGTCAGCCCGGCGCGGTTGGCGAGGTCCCCAATGCGCATGGGATGAGCGTACGACTTGACCCTCCAGTGTAGGGGAGGCTTTACCGTCCGGGGCATGAGTACGCAACTTCTCCTAGTCGTCGTCGGTACGGGGGGCGCGGCGATGTCTGCGGGCATCCACGCCAGGTCGCAGGGCCGCACCGTCGTCCTGGTGGAGCGGGACGTCATCGGCGGGACGTGCCTGAACGTCGGGTGCGTCCCGAGCAAGACGCTGCTGGCAGCCAGCGGCCAGCGTGAGCACGCCCTGCACAGCCCGTTCGGTGGGGTGCCGACGAGCGCCGGGCCGGTCGACCTGGCGTCGGTCGTCGCGCAGAAGGACCGGCTCGTCGGGGGGATGCGGCAGGCGAAGTACGTCGACGTCGCGGCCGCGCACGGCTTCGAGGTCCGCACCGGACAGGCGACGTTCGCCAGCCCCGACCTGTTGCTCGTCGATGGGGAGCCGCTGCCGGCGGCCGCGTACGTGATCGCGACCGGCAACGTCCCGGCTGTCCCTGACCTGCCGGGCCTGGACCGGGTGGGCTACCTGACGTCGACCACGGCGATGGAGCTCACCGTCCTGCCGGAGACGCTGCTGGTGATCGGGGGCGGGTACGTCGGGATGGAGCAGGCCCAGATGTTCGCCGGGCTCGGCAGTCGCGTGACCCTGGTGGGGCGGCTCGCGCCGCACACCGAGCCGGAGATGGCCGGCGTCATGCGGGACGCCTTCGCCTGCAGCGGGATCAGCGTCGTTGAGGAACGCGCCGCGTCCGTGTCGCAGCAGGCCACCGGGCAGGTCACGGTGACGACTGGCGCCGGTACCACGGTGACGGCCGAGAGGGTGCTGGTCGCGACGGGCCGGGTGGCCCGCACCGACGGCCTGGGACTGGATGAGGCGGGCGTCGACGTCGACGTCCGCGGGTTCGTCGTGGTGGACGAGGCGCAGCGGACGAGCAACCCGCGGGTGTGGGCTGCCGGGGACGTCAGTGGCGCCCCTCAGTACGTGTATGTCGCCGCGGCCACCGGGCGGGTCGCTGCCGCGAACGCCCTCGGCGGGGACCGCAGGGTCGACTGGACGGGGCTACCGCAGGTGACGTTCACCCGCCCGCAGATCGGCGCCGCGGGCATGACCGAGCAGCAGGCCCTCGCGGCCGGGCACGACTGCGACTGCCGCGTCCTGGGTGCGGCCGACATTCCCCGTTCGCTCGCGAATCAGGACCCCCTCGGGGCCCTGAAGATCGTCGCGGACGCACCGACCGGCCGGGTCCTGGGCGTGCACGCCGCGCTGGAAGGAGCCGGCGACGTCATGCTCGCCGCGACGTACGCCATCACCAACGGCATGACTGTGGACGATCTCGCGGAGACGTGGGCGCCGTATCTGACGATGAGCGAGGCCCTGCGGATCTGCGCCGGGCTGTTCCGCAGCGACAAGCCGACGAGCTGCTGCGCGTGACCGGCCCCCGCGAACCGAAGCAGGGCGGCGGCTGGATGGTGGCGCTGTTCGCCGTTCCCGTCCTGTGCTGCGCCGGCCCTGTGCTGCTGGCCGCCATCGGGGCAGGCTCCGTCGGGGCGCTGCTGAGCGGGGCGACCGGCAGCATCGCGCTTGCAGTCGCTGGCCTGGCCGTCGTCGTGGGTGTGTCCGTGGCGGTGCTCGCGCGCCGTCGCGCGCGCCGGTGACCCGGGCCCGGTGTCGGGTCCGCGCGGGACGATGAGGGCGTGACCTCGACGGCGAGCCCCCGCCTGCGGGTGCTGCTGGCCCGGCCGGGCTACCGGCGGCTGTGGACCGCGAGGACCGTCAGCCAGGTCGGGGACGTCGCCCAGTTCACGACCCTGGCCCTGCTGCTGGTTCACCTCACCGGCTCGGCCGTCGGTGTGACCGGCGCTGTCCTCGCCGAGATCGCCGCCGTCCTGCTCCTCGGGCCGCTCGCCGGATCCCTCGTCGACCGCCTCCCCCGCGTCCGGGTCATGGTGACGGCCGACGTCGTGCGGGTGCTGCTCGCTGCGACGCTGGCCGTCTGGCACGGCACCCCGACGGTCGCCTACGCCGTCGCGTTCGGGCTCGCCGCCGGGCAGGCGTTTTTCGGCCCGGCCGCGCAGTCGCTGCTGCCCTCGCTGGTCGACGAGGACGAGCTGGTCGCCGCGAACAGCGGCGTCTGGACCGCTGCCGTCACCGCCCAGGTCCTTGTTGCGCCTGTCGCGGCGCTGCTCGCGACCCGCGTCGGTTTCGGGGTGGCGTTCGCCCTCAACGCGGTGAGCTTCGCGGTCAGCGCGCTGGTACTCGCGGGCCTGCGCGAACCCCGCTGGACCGCCCCGGTGTCGGTCAGCAGCCCGTTCGTGCATGCCCGCGATGGCCTGCGGGCGCTCGCCGCCCTTCCGCTTCTCAAGGCCCTGGCCGTCGGGCAGTTCCTGGCGGCGCTGTCGGCCGGCGCCACGAGCGCGCTGCTCGTCGTCCTGGCGAAGGATCGGCTCGGGGGCGGCGGCGGGTACGGCCTGCTCGTCAGCGCGATCGGCGTCGGCGCTGCCCTCGGGCCGCTGCTGGTGCTCCGGCGCATCCGCGACCCGCGACGGCCGCTGCTCGTGTTCGGTCCGTACGCCGTCCGGGGGCTGGTCGACCTCGTCCTCGCGGTCGTCACGATGGTGCCGCTCGCCGCTGGGGCGCTGCTGTTCTATGGCCTGTCAACGAGCACCGGGAACGTCACGTTCAGCAGCCTGCTGCAGTCCCGCGTCCCGGAGGCCCTGCGGGGTCGGGCATTCGCTGGTTTCGACGTGCTGTGGCAGACCGGCAGGCTCCTGAGCCTGCTCGGCGGTGGGCTGCTCGCCGACGCCGCCGGCATCCGGGCCGTCTACCTGCTCGGCGGGCTCTTGCTGCTCGGGGCGTCGGTGACTGGTGTCGTGGGCTCTCGTCGCCAAGGACGCCAGGCCCCATGCGAAGCAGCTGCAGGTCCCGGCGGGTGTCCGCGCGACAGGGAGACGTCTCGGCCTGCTCGGGGTGACGCCACACTCGCTCCGGGCTTCCTGTGCCTCGTGGGTGGCGGCGTCGGACGGGGTGCTGGAGGCGGCCCGACGACTCGGGCACGGCCGCTCGAGCGTCACGACGCGGCATTACGCTCGGCCGATGACGGGTGGCGATGCGGTCGTGGCGGAGCGGCTGGACGCCGCCCGCGCGGGCGCGAGAGAGACCGTGAATGACCCTGTCGGGCCGCCCCAGTGGGCACGTAGTGGGCACGGCGGCCGAATCACATCAGTGGAAGGGGCCGGCGGGGGCGAAGTGCACCCCCCCAGACCTGGGACGATGCATGTTGAGGGGCGGTAGCTCAGCTGGTTAGAGCAGGAGACTCATAATCTCTCGGTCGTGGGTTCGAGCCCCACCCGCCCCACTGCCAAACCGCACCTCAGCGGGCATGTTCCTGGGTCTGACCGAGGGATACGGGCCCCAGGACCAAGATCATGCCCACACAGTGCTCACACTTGACAGAGCACTCGCTGGTCCCCGCCATAATCCCCAGTCAAGGCCTCACGACATTGATGGCGTAGAGCCGTTCAGCGCGGGGTCTGGGACATCGCCACAAGTGACGAGCTCGACGACAACTGACAGGACGACCATCCCGCCGTACCTTGTGACCATCTTGATGGTCATGAGGAGCCGGATATGACCGAACGCACGGTCAGCGTGGCGGAGGCGAAGTCGCACTTGAGCGAACTCATCGCCGCGGTGGAAGCGGGCGGCGAAGTAGTCATTACGAAGCGCGGCGTGCCGGTGGCGACGATCGTGCCCAGGCCGAGACCGAAGAAGAAAATCGACCTCGACTGGCTGCGCGAGATGACGAACGACATCCCGTACCAGGAGGAGGACTCTGGCACCTTCATGCGGCGGGTACGGGACAGCGACCGCTACTGATGCGTTACCTGGACCCGAGTCTGGCTGTCTCGCTGATCACGCAGGAGTCTTTCACCGCGGCGGCACAAGAATGGCTCGCCGCCCAAAGTCCCGAGCAGGTAGCGGTCTCGGACTGGGTCATCACGGAGGTGTCGTCCGCACTGTCGATCAAGCAGCGGATGGGAAACCTGGACGACGCGGCACGTCGGCGCGCGCAGATGACGTTCGACGTCCTCGTACGCGACTCGTCGACCGTGCTCGACGTCCCGCGCGACTGCTTCGCACGGGCAGCCGAGATGGCCGGGCGAGCCGAGCTCGGACTGCGGAGCGGTGACGCGCTCCACCTGGCGGTTAGCCAGCATCACCGCGCACAGCTGTGCACACGCGACGAGCGGCAGGCTCATGCGGGTCGCGCGCTGGGCATCGACGTGTTCTTCCTGGCGCCGACCACATGACAGCTAGCGTGCCCGCCCTCGCCACGGTGCATCTGGCTGGTAGAAGAAGCCAGTACTTGGAACGGTAGCTGACCCGCGCTAATACCCCGCACAACTGGGTGGTCCGCGGCAGATGAGTGCGTTCGCCTTCCCGAGTCGGTGTGAACCGGCTGGGCTGGGCTCCTCGCGTCAATCGTGGTGGAGTGACGGCGTTGGCCGCTCGCCAGGTGTCAGCCCCAGAATTCGGTGAGCTGCTCGGCAAGGGCTCTACCTTGGTTGTAGCCAGCTCGAGCAGCGGGCGGACGCAGCGATAGATCCATCGCATTGACGCCGAACATGTGCTCGGAGTCGCTGTCCGGAAAGACCGTCTCGACCCTGCTGCCGCGTGCGCGCAGCTCGTCGACCTGCGCCGCGAGCTGCATGCCCCAGTCGTGCGGTTGCAGTGCTCTGCCGCCGAAGGGTGACAACACCAACACCCGCCCGTATCCGGCTGCCAGATCGGTTCTCGTTGCGTCGGTAGCCGCCGTCGATGTGTCGGTTCTCCCCGATCCTGTAGGGAAGGCCACTGGCACAGCTGGCGGCGACGGCGTCCGCCAGGTCGACTCCGCTGTGGCGGTCGAACACGACTGGTTCACCCGTATGGGCATCGACCGCCGTGATGAGCACCCTTCGTTGCGGCCAGCGCTGACTGGGCAGCCGCGAGGCGACGGTGGCGCGCCACTGTGTTTGCCAGGAGCCGTCCGACGCCGCATCCATGTCCAGTGCCGCCGCGCCGATTCTGCGGCGCATGTCAGCCGCATCCTCAGCGGAGGCGATGATTCTGCTTATCCTCTCCAGGTGGTCCGCCACCGGCCTGATCGGGACGCGTCCTCGGTCGGATCCGATCGGACCGGTCCGTGGCTGGGGGGCAGCGGCAAGGATGGTGGCAAGCAGCTCGGTCGGCGTCGCACCAGCTATCTGGGCCGCGGCCGTTGAGCCGGCCGACGTTCCGATGGTCAGGTCGGCTGTGGTCACGTCCAGCCCGGCATCGAACAGGCCGGCGACGACCCCGATCAGCCACGCGTTGCCCGTCGATCCGCCACCACCGAGGACCAACGCCGTCCGGGAATCGTGTTCCGCGACGCCGTCAGCGGTCGTCAACGAGCTGAACTGACGTGAACGATTCATAGTCGTAGCTTTCTGAGAGTGCGTGCAGCGCTCCCCGCGACGGCTACGTCAGTCGCGCGATCGTGAACTCAAAGGAGCGCCAGAGTGGACAATGTGCACATCGGGCTCACCTCCTCGAATGGTGTCACGTTCACGCAGGACGCTAACGGCTCAGGCTCGGCGTGCCAACCGACGTGCTGGTTCGACCGGTCCACAATCCGCCCCACCCACCGCGCTCGACCCTTGCGTCCAGACGTTCAGGTGCATGCTGCTCACGGCCTGTACCGGCACGGTGGCCTCCAGGCCGCAGGCGCTGAGACGGGCCGCGGAGACGCTTGACGGCCAGTGGCTCCCGATTCTGGAGCAGGTCGCCAACGATCGATGTCTGCCCAGGCAGCTGGTCGATCCGCCTCGCGCGGGCCCCTTGGAGTCCGCCCTTGAGTAGGCGCGGTTGTCCCGCGGCACCGTCAGAAGGTTAGGTGCCTACCGCTCTGCCCATGCCGCGCGCATGCCCGGCTCAATGTGGACAGACCGCCGTACTGACCGTCTACCGGCTCGGCGTAGCCGGAATGCAATTTCTGTCGTCGTGACGCTGCCCGCGCGCTCAGCTGATGAGCTCGTGCAGGACCAGACACAGCAGGAACCCGACGCTGCCGAGCGCGGGTCTCGCCGCTTTCATGCGCCTGTACGAGCAGCTCCTCGGCCGCTAGGTCTTGACCGCGACCGCTCCGAACGCAAGCACCCCGCGAGCAGAGCGGGCGACGCCCCTTGCAGGAGCACCGCACCGAGAACTGTGCCGGCGACCGTCAGGAAAGCGAGGATGACCGGGACGAGTGAGACCTTCAGGCGCGACGCGATGCCGGTCAGCGTTGAGGACAGTGACAGGCCGACGAACAGGTACTCGACTGCGAGCGCGGTCGTCAGCAGCGCCCCGATGCCGGCTGAGGCGCGGAATCCGGCGCCGAGGATGGCGCCGTCGATCGCGAAGTCCACGCCCGTCGCTGACAGCAGTCCGACAGGTAGCCCCAGCTGGCCGCGCTGCTCCCGCCGGCGTTCCGCCACGGTGCTGGCTGCGCGGAAGGCGAACATGACCGGGATGCCCGCAGCGAACCCGACGCTCGCGACGACTGGGGCTGCTGCAGTACGTCCGGGAGCAGTTCGATGCTCGCAGCAGCGAACACGACCCCGGCATGGGCACCGGTCAACGTCCCCGTCCGTTGGGGATCGCTCAGCCACCTCCAGCCCGCCGGCGCAAGCCCAACGACAAGGTTGTTGCGACGCTTGTCCTGGCGGCATCGAGATCCCGGCGTTCGCGGCGTAGCGTCCAGTGCAGCCGAGGAGGCCCCGTGATCACAGACGACCTACTAGTCCATGACCTACGCGACGTGGTGAGCCGAGCTTTTGCACGGCGTACCGCGCCGGTGGCTGGGCTGGCGGACGAGGCCGAGTCGCTCAGCCTTGCCTGCCGTGACATGGCTGACAGGTTCACTCGGGGCGGCCGGCTGCTTGTCTTCGGCAATGGTGCCGGTGCGACCGACGCGCAGCACGTCGCGGTGGAGTTCGTGCATCCCGTCATTGTCGGCAAGCGGGCGCTACCCGCGCTCTCGTTGGTCAGCGATGCCGCGACCTTGATGGGGGTGGCCGGCCGGCGGGGGATGGATGGTGTCTACGCCCATCAGGTGGAGGTGCTGGGCCGTCCCGACGACATCGCGCTCGGCCTGTCCGTTGACGGTCGGTGCGCCAACGTCCGCGCAGGGCTACGGGCTGCAAAGGACGCCGGGATGCTCACCCTGGCGCTGCTCGGCGGTGATGGGGGCGACGTGCTCAAGCACGCTGAGGCCGACCATTGCCTAGTGGTGCACTCCGAGGATCCGCTCGTGGTCAAGGAAGGGCACGTCACCGCCTACCACCTGCTGTGGGAGCTGGTGCATGTCTTCTTCGACTCCCCGTCGAAGGCGCAGGCCGACTCCGGCGTGGAGCGGCTCTACCCGTTCCTCTACGGCGGCGGCAGTGACGCGGGGACGGTGCTGGCGGCCGCAGCGGAGTCGGTCCGCCAGAAGGTCGCGGAGATCGTCGAACTCCGCGACGCGGTAGGAACGGCTCAGGTGATGGCGCTGGCTGCCTGTGCCACGGAGATGGCAGCTGCCTTCGCCGCCGGTGCGACGCTGCTCGCCTTCGGCAACGGCGGCAGTAGCACCGACGCGCAGGACGTCGTCCACACCTTCCTGGACCCCCCGCCGCCGGCTGATCCGCTGCCGGCGCTCGGCCTGACCAATGACGTCGCGGTCCTGACCGCGCTGTCGAACGACGTCAGCTTCGAGGTCGTGTTCTCCCGACAGACGGCTGCTTTCGGACGGCAAGGTGACATCGCTGTCGCGCTGTCCACCAGCGGCGGCTCGCCGAACGTGCTTGCCGCGATCGAGCAGGCTGACCGGATGGGCATGCTGACAGTCGGTCTGGCCGGTTACGGTGGCGGCCGAATGGCCGAGCTGCCTTCGCTGCAGCACCTGTTCGCCGTACCGTCCTCCTCGGTCCACCGCGTGCAGGAGGTCCAGACGACGCTCTACCACGTGCTATGGGAGGCGACTACCGCCGCTCTCGCAGCTGCGCGGTCGTGACGGCCGCCTGACCCAGGCTGATACCCCCGTCGTTCGGCGGCACCTCGCGGTGGGTCAGCACGGTGAACCCGGCCGGCTCCAGCCGCTCCAGGCACCTCGTCACCAGCAACGCGTTCTGGAACACCCCCCCGGACAGCGCCACGGTGCTCAGGCCCTCGTGTCCGCCGATCCGGCTGCAGACCTGCAGCACGACGTCCGACAGCGCGTTGTGGAAGCGCGCGGCGATCGTGGGTACGGCGGTGCCGCGGGCGAGGTCGTCGACCACTGCCCGCACCAGCTGCCCGACCGGGACCCTCGCGACGTCGGCACCCTCGGTGTCGGCAGCGCTGGGGCTCCCGGTGGCGCTCAAGTCGACCGGGTAGCTGCCGCGTTCCAACGGGTCCGCCACGTGCTCGAGCTCGATGGCGGCCTGTCCCTCGTAGCCCACGACATCCCGGATGCCGAGCAGCGCGGCCACCGCGTCGAACAGCCGCCCAGCGCTCGACGTCAGCGGGGCGTGCCGGCCGGTGCGTGCCACCGACAGGACCTGCTCCCACCGCGCACCCTGCCTGAGCGCGACGTCCAGTCCCGCCGGCAGGTCCCCGTCGTACGCCGCATCCAGGTGTGCAGCGGCCATCCGCCACGGCTGACGCGTCGCGGCATCACCGCCTGGCATCGGGACCGGCGCCAGTGCGGCCAGCCGGTGGAACCTGGTGAGGTCGGCGACCAGGAACTCGCCACCCCAGGCGGTTCCGTCGGTTCCCCAGCCGAGCCCGTCGAACGCCACCCCGATCACCGGGCCAGACATACCGTTGTCCGCGAGGCACGACGCGATGTGCGCGTGGTGGTGCTGTACACCGATGAGCTCGAGGCCGGACTCCACCCCGCGGTCGACGGCATACCGGGTCGAGGGGTAGTCAGGGTGCAGGTCGTGCGCGAGCACCTGCGGTTCGACATCGAGCAGGCCCTGCAGGTGCTCGATGCCGTCGACGTAGGAGCGGAAGGTGGCGTAGTCGTCGAGGTCACCGACGTGGTGCGAGACGAACGCCGATTCTGCGCGGGTGATGCAGAAGGTGTTCTTCAGGGCCGAGCCGCAGGCGAGCACCGGCGTCGTGCTCGGCGCAGGAAGCCGAATCGGGTTCGGCACCTGGCCGCGGGACCGGCGCAACGGCAGGACCCGGCCGCGCACGACGGTCGTCACCGAGTCGTCGACGCGCGTCCGGATCGGCCGGTCGTGCAACAGGCACGCATCGGCGATGTCCCGCAGACGGTCAAGGGCGTCTGCGTCGTCGAAGGTGATCGGCTCCTCGGAGGCGTTGCCGCTGGTCAGCACGAGCGGCCGGCCGAACGCCTTCAGCAGCAGGACGTGCACCGGGGTGTAGGGCAGCATCACGCCCAGCGTCGGCGCCCCTGGGGCGACCGACTCCGCTACTGACACAGCCATCCCGTCGGCTGTTCGACGGCGCAGCAGCACGATCGGCCGCGCCGTGCCCATCAGCAGCTCCCGCTCGTCGTCGTCGAGCAGGCACATCTCGGCAGCGGCCGACTCGTCGGCGACCATCAGTGCGAACGGCCGGTGCTCGCGGTGCTTACGACTGCGCAGGCGGGCGACCGCCGCCTCCTGGGTGGCGTCCACCGCGAGGTGGTACCCGCCGAGTCCTTTCACGGCCAGCACAGCGCCGGACCGCAACAGGTCGGCAGCGCGCGCCACCGGCTCGCCCAGCAGCGGCGCGCCGCAAGCGTCAATGAGCGCCAAGGCGGGGCCGCAAGCCGGGCAGCACGTCGCCTCGGCATGGAAACGGCGGTCGGCCGGGTCGTCGTACTCGGCCTGGCAGGCCGGGCACATCGGGAACCCGACCATGGTGGTGCGGGACCTGTCGTACGGGACTGCGTCGACGATGGTGAACCGCGGCCCGCAGTCGGTGCAGTTGACGAACGGGTAGGCGTACCGACGGTCGGCCGGGTCACACAGCTCGGTCAGGCACTCGGCGCAGGTGGCGGTGTCGGGGGAGACCAGGGCGCTTCGGGCCCCGGAGGTGTCACTGGCGCGAACGGCGAATCCGACACCTCCGCAGGCCGGCAGCGCCGTGCTGCGGATCGCCTGGACGCGGGCCAGCGGCGGCGGCCGGCGCAGCGCCTCGTGAAACGAGGCCACGGCGTGCGGAGCACCTTCGATCTCCAGCACCACTCCGGACGGATCATTCCCCACCCATCCGGACAAGCCACGGGAACTGGCCTCGCGCCACACGAACGGACGAAACCCCACGCCCTGAACGGTTCCCGACACATGCGTCCGAACCCGGACCGCTGCCGAGCGGTCCTCCTGCAGCCCCAACACCTCCATCAGCGGTGATCCTTGACAATGCCCCCTGGGGAGGAATAGGACAACACCTGCGTCGCACAGACCGGCACCGCTGGCCGTCTACGACGTGATGGGGCCTCGACTGGCAGGCCCTGC
>JAABUM010004126.1_pt1 | contig 16764 bp, 15 predicted proteins | sample 5559161 | NCBI WGS metagenome assembly JAABUM01 (sample SAMN10711868, study PRJNA513369) | rock metagenome | isolation source: Antarctica rocks | place: Antarctica: Victoria Land, Siegfried Peak nord | reverse complement strand
GCTCGACTCGCGTCGCGCCGGCGACGGAGGTGTCCTCGCGGATCCGGGCGCGCTCCTCGCGCACCAGCAGGGCGATGACCTGGAACTTGGTCCGGTTGGTCGGACCGACCTTGCCCTGGTCGGCCTTCGCCTCCACCTCGCGCACGCGGCGGGCGAGGATGGGGATGATCGGCGCCGGGTCATCCGGGCGGACCAAGGGCTTCCGGGGGCCCTGGCGACCGGACGTCCGACGGCGGACAGTGGGCGGCATGCTCCTCCTGATGGCGAGGCGTTGACGACGAACCGCGTCCCCGAAGGGACGGCGCCCGTGCTGGCGCGGTGTCGTCGCAACGGACCGACGTGGACCTGGCGCGGATTCGTCAGGCGGCCGACGGCCTCGGGCGGCGTGGGCACTTCCGGTCCTTGCCCGATCGACCGCCGAGCTCGTCCCACAAGCACCGAACGGACCACCATGCCCGGAACGCCCAGGGACAGCCTACGGGGAGCCTACCCACCTCGTCACGGTGGGTCCGCGCACAGGCGGCCGTGAGGTCGTCCTGCGTCCCTCGTCCGGCGACAGCCGGCTTCCTCAACGAGGGGTACTTGTGCCCGCGGGGCGGGAGAGCAGCTGCGCCGCAACGAGGCCCGCCACGAGGCAACCGACAGCCGGTAGCCAGAACGTGCGCGGCAGGTCGATCCAGTGGTTCAGGCCACCGATGATGGCCGGACCGGCCAGCAGGCCGAGGTAGCCGAGACCGGCGACGCGGGCGAGGTTGGTGCCCGAGGCGTCGTGGTCGACGTTGCCCGCCGCCGAGAAGAACTGAGGGACGCAGCCGGACAGGCCGAGCCCGGTGACCGTCCAGCCGACGAGGGCGACGGCGACGTTGGGCGCGAGGGCGGTCGCCGCGAGACCGGCCGCGGCGACCAGCGCCCCGGCCCGGACGAACGCAGGTGGGCCGACGATATGGACGACGCGGTCGGTCGCCAGACGGCCGCCCGTCATGGCAGCGGCGAACAGCCCGTAGGCCCAGGCCGCCGTCGCCTTCGACGTCCCCAGGGTCTCCGTGAGGTGCACGGTGCTCCAGTCGTTCGCGACGCCCTCGGAGAGCATGAGGATGAACGCGAGTGCCCCCAGGCCGAGGACCCGGCCGGACCAGCCGGCCGATCGCCCGGGTAGGGCGTCGACGGCACCAGGGACGGGCCTGGCGACGTGGTCTACCGATCCGAGCACCGACGTCCTGCAGGCGACCGTCGCGACGAGCCCGACGACGGCCGCGCCACCGAACGTCACGGCGAGGGGCACGCCGGCGCTGATCATCACCCCACCGGTGATGGCGGCGAGAAGACCGCCGATGGACCAGTAGGCGTGGAAGGACGCCATGATCGGACGGTCGTAGTGGCGCTCCACCTCGACGGCGTGGGTGTTCATGGTGGCGTCGATGAGCCCGTTCGTCACTCCGAAGAGGAGCAGCGCAGCGGCGAGGGTGGGCACGGAAGGGGCGAGCCCCGGTCCGAGGACGGCGACGCTGTTGACAGCGGCGGACAGGAGCACGATCCGGCTGGTGCCGAACCGGTCCGCCAACCTGCCGCCGACCTGCATCCCGAAGAACGCACCGACACCGAGGAGCAGGAGCAGCCAGCCGAACACCGGCACGCTCGCGCCGACCCGCTCCTTGACGACGGGGATGTGGACGAGCCACATCCCGAGCAAGAACCCGTTGAGGATGAAGAAGGCGAAGGTGGCGAGCCGCGCCCGGCGCACCGCTCGGCCGGCCAGCACCGAGGTCGTCATGCCAGGACCCCCGTCGCGCAGACCTGGACGTCTACGCCGGCGGCCTGCACCGCGTCCAGCTCCTCCCGCGGCACGGAGTCGTCGGTGACGAGGATGTCGACCTCGTCCGCCCGGCATACGACGCCCATCGCGGTGATGGCGAACTTGGCCCCGTCCGCGACGGCGATGGTGCGGGCGGAGGCGGCCATCGCGGCCTGCTTGACGGCCCGGTCCTGCAGGTCGTGCGCCGTGACGCCGTGCGCCACGGAGAACCCACAGACGCTCAGCACGTAGGTATCGAACCGCAACGACGCCAGGGTTGCCTCGGTGAGCGGCCCGACGAACGTGCGCTCCCCCGCACGCACCGAGCCGCCCGGCATGACCAGCGTGACCGACGGATGGTCGGCAAGGGCGTCCGCGGCGGGCAGGGAGAGTGGGAGCACCGTCCCGCGGTGGTTGGCCAGGGCCCGGGCAACGGCCAGACCGCTCGTCCCGCTGTCCACGATGACCGCCTCGCCGTCGATGAGAAGCTCGGCCACCCGGGCGGCGATCAGCTGCTTCGCCGGGGACGACTCGAGCTCGCGCAGGCCGAAGGGGAGCTCGTCGCCGCGCATCATCAGGCTCACGGCGCCGCCACGGACCCGGCGCAGGATCCCCTGCGCCGCCAGCTGGTCGAGGTCTCGACGGATGGTGATCTCCGAGGTGCCGAGGTCGGCCGCGAGCTCGAGGACGTCGACCCGGCCGTCTCGGCGCAGCGACTCGACAATCCGAGGGTGGCGAGGGTGGGCCGTCATGGGTTCAAACCTACATTGCAACTGTTCGTTCGAACGCAATGGCTGATCAGGGCGCCGATCGACGAGATGAGCCGGCCGATCGCCAACGCCTGGTCGCGTCGGTCGGGTCGGTCGTGTCGGCTGGAGCGGCCGGCGCCGCCCAGACCTTGCTCAACGGCCACCCGCAGCACGACCCCGGGAGGTGCTCCCGGGGTCGTGCTGGGGCTGCGGTGGCGACGCCACAGCGGTGCGTCAGCCCGCGGCTGCTCCCGTGGTGTCCTGCGGACCGGCCGCCCGGCCGACGGTGTCGACCGGCGGGGTGTCCGGGATCTCCGGGAGGGTGTCCTCGCGGCGCGATCCGGTGAAGGAGAAGGTGGAGTCCTTCTCGTCTCCCGTGGCGTCCACGAGGACGAACTCGCCGGACTTCAGCTCCCCGTAGAGGATCTTCTCCGACAGGACGTCCTCGATCTCGCGCTGGATGGTGCGGCGCAGCGGCCGCGCACCGAGCACGGGGTCGTAGCCCTTCTTGGCGAGCAGGGCCTTGGCCATCATCGTCAGCTCCAGGCCCATGTCCTTGTCCTTGAGCCGCGAGTCGAGCTTCGCGATCTCGAGGTCGACGATCTGGACGATCTCCTCCTGGCTGAGCTGCGGGAAGACGATGATGTCGTCCACGCGGTTGAGGAACTCGGGGCGGAAGTGCTGCTTGAGCTCGTCCTGGACCTTGTTCTTCATCCGCTCGTACTCGGACTTGGTCTCCGGTCCGGCGGAGAACCCGAGGGCGCCCTTGGTGATGTCCCGCGTGCCGAGGTTCGTCGTCATGATGATGACCGTGTTCTTGAAGTCGACCATCCGGCCCTGGGAGTCGGTGAGCCGGCCGTCCTCGAGCACCTGCAACAGCGTGTTGAAGATGTCGGGGTGGGCCTTCTCGACCTCGTCGAAGAGGACGACCGAGAACGGCTTACGGCGCACCTTCTCGGTGAGCTGTCCACCCTCCTCGTACCCGACGTATCCGGGCGGGGAACCGAAGAGCCGCGAGACCGTGTGCTTCTCGGAGTACTCGGACATGTCGAGCTGGATCAGGCTGTCCTCGTCACCGAAGAGGAACTCGGCGAGCGTCTTGGCCAGCTCGGTCTTACCGACACCCGTGGGGCCGGCGAAGATGAACGAGCCACCGGGGCGACGGGGGTCCTTCAGCCCGGCACGGGTGCGCCGGATCGCCTGGGACAGCGCCTTGATGGCTTCGTTCATGCCGACGATGCGCTTGTGGAGCTCGGCCTCCATGTTGAGCAGGCGGCTGGACTCCTCCTCCGTCAGCTTGAAGACCGGTATGCCGGTCGAGGCCGCAAGCACCTCGGCGATCAGCTCCTCGTCGACCTCGGCGACGACGTCCATGTCGCCGGACTTCCACTGGGCCTCGCGCTCGCTGCGCTGCCCGACGAGGGTCTTCTCGTCGTCCCGCAGGCGGGCGGCCTTCTCGAAGTCCTGGCCGTCGATGGCGGCTTCCTTCTGCCGGCGCACGTGCGAGATCCGGTCGTCGAACTCGCGCAGGTCCGGTGGAGCAGTCATCCGACGGATCCGCAGTCGGGCGCCCGCCTCGTCGATCAGGTCGATGGCCTTGTCGGGCAGGAAGCGGTCGTTGACGTAGCGGTCCGCGAGGTTCGCGGCGCTGACGAGCGCACTGTCGGTGATGGACACCCGGTGGTGGGCCTCGTAGCGGTCGCGCAGCCCCTTGAGGATCTCGATGGTGTGAGCCAGCGTCGGCTCGGCCACCTGGATCGGCTGGAACCGGCGCTCGAGGGCCGAGTCCTTCTCGATGTGCTTGCGGTACTCGTCGAGGGTCGTCGCCCCGATCGTCTGGAGCTCGCCCCTGGCGAGCATCGGCTTGAGGATGCTGGCCGCGTCGATGGCACCCTCGGCCGCACCGGCACCGACGAGGGTGTGGATCTCGTCGATGAAGATGATGATGTCGCCGCGGGTGCGGATCTCCTTGAGGACCTTCTTCAGCCGCTCCTCGAAGTCACCGCGGTAGCGGCTGCCGGCGACGAGCGCGCCAAGGTCGAGGGTGTAGAGCTGCTTGTCCTTGAGCGTCTCCGGGACCTGGCCGCGGACGATGTCCTGGGCGAGTCCCTCGACGACGGCGGTCTTGCCGACGCCGGGCTCACCGATGAGGACGGGGTTGTTCTTCGTCCGGCGCGACAGGACCTGCATGACGCGCTCGATCTCCTTCTCGCGCCCGATCACCGGGTCGAGCTTACCCTCACGGGCCGCCTGCGTCAGGTTGCGACCGAACTGGTCGAGGACGAGCGATCCCGCGGGCGTGCCCTCGGCCTGCTGTCCCTGGCCGACACCCGCGCCGGCCTTCTCGCCCTGGCCCCCCTGGTAGCCCGCGAGGAGCTGGATGACCTGCTGGCGAACCTTGTTGAGGTCGGCACCGAGCTTGACCAGGACCTGGGCGGCCACGCCCTCGCCCTCGCGGATGAGGCCGAGCAGGATGTGCTCGGTGCCGATGTAGGTGTGCCCGAGCTGCAGCCCCTCGCGGAGGGAGTACTCGAGGACCTTCTTGGCCCGCGGGGTGAAGGGGATGTGACCGGTCGGGGCCTGCTGGCCCTGGCCGATGATCTCCTGCACCTGCTCGCGGACGGCTGCCAGGGAGATGTCGAGGTTCTCGAGGGCCTTGGCGGCAAGCCCCTCACCCTCGTGGATGAGCCCTAGCAAGATGTGCTCGGTGCCGATGTAGTTGTGGTTGAGCATGCGCGCTTCTTCCTGCGCCAGCACCACAACCCGTCGGGCCCGATCTGTGAACCGTTCGAACATCGCCATAGCTCCCTACCTGTCGAGACACCCAATGGTATCTGTCACGCCTGTCAGTACCCGCCGGTTCACCACGTGGGTGCGGTTTCGGCGAATACCGTGCGTCCGGAGCAACGCCCCGGTCCGTGGTGCTGTTCCCTGCCTTGAGCCAGCTCGGCTCATGTTCGCCCTGAGCGGAAGCCCGCCGAGTCCCCCGCGAACGGGCCTCATGGGTCCGGTCGATCCTGCGGGGTCCACGCTTCCCGACGCCGGAACACCGGAAAGGCGTTGAAGCCGCCGTTCATGTCGGTGGTGACCGCCCACTTGTCCAGGACCCATCCGGCGGCCTCGACGGTGTAGACGCTCTCCCCCCACGCGGGCACGGCACCCTCCGGGACGCCGCCCCACACGCCGCCCACCTTGAACCGAGCCACGAAGACGGGCTGGCCCTGGTGGTAGGCGGCTGCGGCGTGCTCCTGCAGCTCTTGAAGGTCTGACTCCCGACTCACCCACCGAGCCTACGTCGCCCGTCGCCGACTTTCCTCCCCCATCCCGACAAATGCGGTGTGGCCGGCAGCGTTCGGGCTTGACCCTGAGCGGGACCGGTTGGCTGCCCCTGCGGCCGGAGTCAGGGTGCTCGACTCAGGGTGCTCGACTCAGGGTCGAGCCAGAGTGGGAGCGTGGGTTGCCGGCTCACCCTGTCCCCGTATGCCGGGTGGCCGGTGTCGCGTGGGGCTCACCGGCGACGCTGGCACCGTCCACACCAGAAGAGGTTCCGGCCGGCGACGAGCTGGGTGCGGATCCTGCTGCCGCACACGCGACAGGGTTCGCCCTGGCGCTTGTAGACGTAGTAGCGCCGCTCGAGACCGGTACTCTCGAGACCGCCCGGACTGCCGGCACCAGAGGCCTCGTCGTCCTCGTCCTCGCCGTCGGCCGTGGCCACGACGCCTGCCGGCCCACTGGCTGACCGCCGCGCCGAGTCGGTGTCGACCGACGTCAGCGTCGGCATCCGGCCCTCGAGCGCGAGCAGCTCGGCCTCCTCGACCTGGTCCTGCATCGTGAGGATCTGGTTGAAGCTGACGCCCAGCGTCATGAGCTCCACGAGGTCGGACCAGATCGCCTGCCAGGTCCTCGTCCGGATCTCGGTGCCGGGACGGAACGGGTCCACCCGGTTTCGGTAGAGCACCTCGCACCGATAGACGTTACCCACCCCGGCGAGGATCGACTGGTCCATGACCAGCTCCGCGATCGGCCGGCCCGACTTCGTGATGCGCGCCCATGCCCGGTCCGGGTCCTGCTCCGCGCGAAGGGGGTCGGGACCCAGCCGCGCGACGATGGCATCCACCTCCTCGGGCGAGACGACCTGGCAGACCGCGGCGCCGCGCAGGTCGGCCACGTGGTCGGCCGTGAGCAGCCGCAGCCGCACCTGCCCCCAGACCGGCGGCGCCCCGGCATACGGGGCATAGCTCTCGACCGAGAACTTGCCGATCAGGCCGAGATGCACGTTGAGCCACTGCTCGCCCTGGAACTCGACGAAGAGGTGCTTGCCCCAGGCGGACGCCGCGACCACCTCGCGCCCGTTGAGGAGCGCCGCTCCCTCGGTGAACCGGCCCTGCGGCGAGGTGGCGACAGGGGTCGTGCCGGCGAAGGCAGCGTCGAGCGCCTGCGCCAACCGGCGCAGGGTGTGACCCTCAGGCATGGGACCCCTCGGCGGCCCACCGCATCGCCCTGCTCATGGTGGGACCGCTCAGCTGGCCTTCTTCTTGGCGGCGGTCTTCGTTGCGGCCTTCGTGGTCGACTTCACGGCAGCCTTCTTCGCGGTCGCCTTCCTGGCCGCGGTCTTGTGGGCGGGCTTCTCCGGCTCGAGGTCCTCCTTGGCCGTGTCCTCGTCCGTCGACGACGTGGAGGCCTTGGCGGACTTCGCGGACTCGGACGACGCAGACACCGGTTCACCGCGCGACGCCTTGGCCTTGTCCACGGAGCGCTGGAGCGCCTCGAGGAGGTCGACGACCTCACCGGACCCGTCCTTGGCCGCCGGGGCAGCCTTGACCTCGCCGCCCTCGAGCTTGGCGTGGACCATCGCCTCGACGGCCTGGGCGTAGTCGTCCTCGAACTCCTCGGGCTCGTAGTCCCCGGAGAGTGACTCGATGAGCATGTTGGCCATCGCCAGCTCGCGCTCGGTGGCGCTGCCGACGTCGCCGAGGTTGGCGAAGTCGGCGGAGCGGATCTCGTCCGGCCAGAGCATCGTCTGCAGGACGATGATGCCGTCGCGGACACGGAGCACGGCCATGTTCATCCGGGAGCGGATCGACACGGTGACGAGGGCCATCCGGTCGGCGGCCTCGAGCGAGTCACGCAGCAGCGCGTAGGCCTTGGCCGCACCCTTCTCGGGCTCGAGGTAGTACGGCTTGTCCAGGAGCATGGGGTCGACCTGCTCGGCCGGGACGAACTTCTCGACCGCGATCTCCTTGCTCGACTGGTTCGGGAGCGTCTTGAGGTCCTCATCCGTGATGACGACCATCTGGCCGTCCTCCGTCTGGTATCCCTTGGCGATGTCGTCGTAGGAGACTTCCTCGCCGTCGACCGAGCACACCCGCTTGTAGCGGATCTGCCCGCCGTCCTCTCGGTGCACCTGCCGGAACGAGATGTCATGGTCCTCGGTCGCCGAATAGAGCTTCACCGGCACGTTGACGAGACCGAACGACACGGCCCCCTTCCACATGGCACGTGGCATCAGTGCTCACCTCTCCCACAGGTCACGCCGGTTGCGCGGACTTCCAGCATCCCCTACCGCCTGACCTGCCACAACACCCTTGCGTCCGAACCAGCGGCGGCCGGCACCACCGCTCGTTCGGACGCAGGGTAAGGCGTGGTAGCTGTCCAGGGCTCCGGCGCCGGGTGACGAGCCCGTCGCACCGGTCAACGACGTCGTGCCCAGCAGGTCGCGGATCGCGAGCGCCGCCGGCGAACCAGCTGTGGACGATCTCGCGGAAGTCCGCCCCTCACCTACTCCACGAACGGGTCGTCCCGGAGAAGGCCCCTACCCGAAGAACGTTTCGTCGTAGCCTCCAGAGCGGACTCGGTGGGACAGGATGAGCCCATGCGCCCGATGCTCGCCATGCCTGCGGGGAGGATCCCGACCGATCCCCGCTGGGTGCATGAGGTCAAGTGGGACGGCATGCGCGTTCTCGCCGACGTCCAGCGAGGTGATGTGCGGGTGTCGAGCCGCACCGAGCGCGACGTCACCGTCGCCTTCCCCGAGCTCGCCGGACTGGCCGACACCTTCGAGGACATGCTCCTCGACGGCGAGCTCGTCGCCCTGAAGGACGGCATCCCGTCGTTCGGGGCGCTCGCCGAGCGGTTCCACGTCACCAGCTCGCGCAAGGCCGCGGCGCTTGCTGCCAGCAACCCGGTGACCTTCATGGTCTTCGACCTCCTGCGCCTCTATGGAGTCGACCTCACCGCCCGCCCCTTCTCCGACCGGCGCGCCACCCTCGAGCGCCTCGAGCTGAGCGGCCCGCACTGGCAGGTCCCGCCGACCTTCCCCGACGGCCCCCTTCTGCACCGCGCGACGCGCGATCAGGGCCTCGAGGGGATCGTCAGCAAACGCCTCACGTCCCGCTACGTCGCGGGCGCCCGCAGCGAGGACTGGCTCAAGTCCCCGCACCGGCCCTCGATCTCTGTGGTCATCGGCGGGTGGCGGACCGAGACCGATAACGAGCGGCTCGGCGCCGTGCTCGTCGGGGTCCCGGCGCCGGGCGGACTGCGCTACCTCGGCCGCGTCGGCAGCGGCATCGCGGGCAAGGCGGGGACACTGCTCGCCCATGACCTCGCCCCGCTCACCACCTCGCAGTCGCCCTTCGTCACGGATGTTCCGCGGGTGGACTCGGTCGGAGCCACGTGGGTCCACCCGGTGCTGGTCTGCGAGGTCCAGGCGCTGGGACTGACGTCTCAGCACCGTCTGCGCCAGCCGGCATACCGCGGCCTGCGACCGGACCTCACCCCCGGGGACATCGACGACGACGACCTCCCCACGGGGGGGACGGATGCCTGACGCCCAGAAGATCACCGTCGAGGTCGCCGGACGCCGCCTCGGGGTCAGCAACCTCGACAAGGTGCTCTATCCCGCGACGGAGACCACCAAGGGCGAGGTGCTGAGCTACTACGCCACGGTGGCGCCGACGCTCCTGCCCCACCTCGCCCGGCGTCCCGTGACGCGGGTCCGGTGGCCGCACGGCACCGAGGGGATGAGCTTCTTCGAGAAGAACCTGCCCTCCGGGGTGCCCGCGTGGCTGCCGAGGGTGACCATCTCCTCGCACGGCCGCAGTCCCGAGCAGTCCCCCGAGCGGGACATGATCGTCTACCCCCTGATCCTCGACCTCGCCGACCTGACCTACCTCGTCAACCTCGCCTCGCTCGAGCTGCACGTCCACCAGTGGCAGGTCGACGACGACGGGGTTCCCCTGCACCCCGACCGCCTCGTCATCGACCTCGACCCCGGCTCGGGCGCCGGGTTGCCCGACTGCTGCCGGGTCGCCCTGTGGGTCAGGCCGCGCCTGGAGGCGATGGGGCTGACGAGGACGGTACCGGTGACGAGTGGCAGCAAGGGCATGCAGGTGTATGCGGCGCTGCCCGGCCAGCACTCGGCCGACGACATTCGCGCGCTCGCCCAGCAGCTGGCGCAGGAGATGACGCGGGCACACCCGGAAAACGTGGTGTGGAAGATGACGAAGTCGTTACGGCCGGGAAAGGTCCTGCTGGACTGGAGCCAGAACACCGCGGCCAAGACGACGATCAGCCCGTACTCGCTGCGGGGAAAGGCCGCTCCGTTCGTCGCGGCCCCGCGCAGCTGGGACGAGGTGGAACGGGGAGCGGCCGAGGACGGATATCTGAGCCAGCTCATGTTCGACGAGGTGCTGGCCCGCCTCGACCAGCACGGAGATCTCGCCGCCGATCTACTTGGCTGAGTGCTGGGTGGCCAGCCCGCCTTTCCTGGCCCCACCGCAGGTACGAAGAGCCGGTTTGGTGGACACGGGGTAAGCCAACGAGTTCCCCTGGAATGAAGGGAACCAGAGCATGGGATCCACCCGTCGCAGCTTCACCGACGAGTACCGGTCCAACGCGGTCAGCCTGCTCATCGATCACGGCCGCGCGATCGCCGAGGTAGCAAGAAGTATCGACGTCCACGAGGTGACATTGGGGGACTGGGTGAAGAAGGCCCGGGACGAGGGCAACAGCGCGGAGCCGGTGATCGAGCCCGGCCCGGTCGCACTCCTTGGTGGTGGCGTGGTCCAGGTGCGTCAGGGCCTTCGAGAACATCGGCAGGTGCGCGTCGACGCCAGCCGGACCGGCACCTCGGTGAGGGTTGCTGTGCTCAGGTCCTGAACGCTACGAGCGGTCCGGCCCACGGGTAAGGTCCACTGCCGTGCCGAAACCGTGGGCCATTGCCGGAGTGGACCTGCACGTCGACGTCCCGCCGACCCGTGTGCGCGCCGGTCTGGAGACCGCGCTCCGAGACGCCATCCGCTCCTGCCGGCTGCCGACGGGCACCCGGCTGCCGTCGTCGCGGCAGCTCGCCGCCGACCTCGGCCTGGCGCGGAACACGATCGCCCAGGCGTACGGGCGACTCGTCGCCGAAGGCTGGCTGGTCGCCCAGCCGGGATCTGGCACCCGCGTCGCCCACCAGCCCACGGCAACCGGCGAGCCGTCAACGCCGGTCGCGACCTCGCGGGCGGTCCGTTACTACCTGCGCGCGGGCCTGCCGAACCTCGCCGCCTTTCCCGCCACCGCGTGGGTCACCGCACTGCGCCGGGCGTTGCTGGCTGCACCGGTGGACTGCTCGAAGCCCAGCGGCAGCATCTGGCCTTCTTCGCCGCGGGGTTTGGAGACCAACCAACCACCCCGTGGCCAGCGGAGTTCAGGAACCGGTTGTGAGGACTACGCGGAAGCGGGCGCCGCCGCTAAGCATGCGTTCGTAGCCCTCGGTGGCCTGCTCCAGCGGGTAGGTCTCAACCATCGGGTGGACGTCGGTCAGCATGCTGAAGCGCAACGTGTCTTCGGAGTCCTGAGCGGTGCCCGATGCGTGCCCGATGACCCCAGTGCTGCCGGGGATCAGGGCCATCGGTGAAATCTTCAGCGGTTCGACGGATGCGCCGACGACGACCAGGCGACCGCGTGGCCGAAGCCCGCCGACGACGGCACTCATCGCGTCCACCGCCGTAACAGTGGCCAGGATCGTGGTGGCGCCCCCTAACGCCTGCAGCGCCTGGGTGACGTCGTCGGCGGTCGAGTCAAGGTAGTGGTCGGCACCAAGTGACCTGGCCTGCTGCTCCTTGTCTGCGCCGCGAGCGATAGCAACGGTCTCGAACCCCATCCGCCGGGCGAACTGCACTCCGAGGTGGCCGAGGCCCCCGACGCCGAGAACAGCGACGAGGTCACCCGCGCGTGCGCCGCTCTCGCGCAGCGCATTGAAGGTGGTGACTCCGGCGCACAGCAGCGGAGCCGCCTCGGCGGCTGAGAGACCGTCGGGGATGGGCACCAACGCGCTCTGTGGGACGACGACGTGCTCGGCGTAGCCGCCGTCGCGGGTGACGCCGGGCACCTGGAGGTTGCGGCAAGAGATCAGATCGCCACGGCGACAGGGATCGCAGTAGCCGCAGTGGCCGCCGAACCACCCCACCCCGACACGCTGGCCCACCGCCCACGGGAACACGTCCTCGCCGACAGCTTCAACCCGCCCAGCAATCTCGTGCCCGGGCACCCGCGGGTACTCGATGCCTGGCGCGGCCCGCTCAATGGTGAAGGCGTCGGAGTGGCACACCCCGCACGCCTCCACCGCCACCAGAACCTGACCTCTGCCCGGTTGCCGGAGCTCGCGCTCGACCAGCTCGAGCTTGGTGTTGGTACCACCGGCCTGGACCACCCGCGTCATCTCGCTCATGGTGTCTACCCCACCACCGCCCGTGCCGCCCGTGAAGAGTCCGGCTTCTCCCCAGGTCCAAGCGTCCCTAGGTTGAATACGTCCAGTCCGACCGAGGGTGCGTACGGGCAGACTGGCCCCATGGCTGCCAAAGAAGAGCTGCGCGACTTCCTCCGCTCGCGTCGTGCACGGCTGACCCCGGCCGATGTCGGGCTCCCTGTCACGCCGGGCGTGCGTCGCGTCCCAGGCCTGCGGCGTGAGGAGATCGCCCAGCTCGCCAATCTCAGCGTCGACTACTACATGCGCCTCGAACAGGGCCGTGACATCAACGTCTCCGAAGACGTCTTGAAGGCCGTCGCCGACGTGCTGCGGCTACGCGAGGACGAGCGCACCCACCTCTACGACCTCGCCCGGCCCATTCAGAGCCGCCGCAAGCCCCGCCCGCAGCCCCATCGGGTTCGCCCCGGCATCCTCGCGCTCGTTCAGACCCTTCCGACGCCGGCGTTCGTGGTCGACCAGCGGTTGGACGTCCTGGCTACCAACCAGATCGCTCGCGCGTTGCTGTTCGACTTCGACGCCCATCCACGACCCGAGCGCAACCACGCCCGCTGGGTGTTTCTCGAACCACAAGCTCGGGAGCGCTACCTGGACTGGGAGGAGGTTGCCCGCGACTGCGTGGCGACCCTTCGCATGCACGCCGGACGTCACCCCGATGACCTCGAGCTCGCCGCCCTTGTCGGCGAGCTGACCGTCAAAAGCCCGGAGTTCAGTCGCTGGTGGGCCGACCACGAGGTGCTGGTACGCAGTCACGGAAGCAAGCGCTACTACCACCCCACCATCGGCGAGCTCACTGTCGCCTACGAGGCACTGCCCCTCCCCGACGCCGGCGACCAAACCCTCTTCGTCTACACCGTCGAGCCCGGCAGCGCCTCCGAACAAGCACTCCAGCTCCTCGCCAGCTGGACCCTCACGACATCAGCATGAACCGGGCAACGTGGTCGATCGGCGTGCGCTCGTCCTTCTTTCTCCAATCAGAGTGCGCCAGGTTGTACCCAGCTGGCGGGCGATCCCGGCCACGCTGGCATGCTCGCGGCGGAGCTGACGCATCGCCCACCAGCACGCCCGCGCACTCAGCAGCGCCCGAGGCCGGGCCAGGGCGTCGTTCGGCTCGGTGAACACCTTGGCTTCGCATCGGGCCTCGGCGCACCACCACGTCCGCTTGCGCCACCAGCCGCACGGGTAAGTCTGTGGGACACGGGCGCGCGCGAGAGCACACGCCGTAGGCCCGGACACCGTTGAGGCCTTCCGGTCTGGCTGCTGGGTCGCACCAAACTCTGGAGGGTCTCGACCCCTCTCCGGGTAAAGCCGTCACCGTGTCCCTCACCCCCACCGCAGGTAAGTAGAGCCCCTTTCCTGCTCGCGTCCCTGGCAAGATCCACCGCAGTACGGCCCATCTGCGCCGTTGTGTGGAGAAACTGCCGGATCCGCCGCAGCCGCGGCCATCGGTATGCCGTCCGGCCCGGCAGCATTCTCGTCAACACAACCGCGACGATCCGCGACCTCGGATGCGTTCACATCGGCAGCTCGATCGCCACAACGAACCCGATGTCGGCATCAACGGAATGCCTCACCGGGCGTGTCGCTCATTCTCAGGAAGGCTGAGTGCCGTTGCGGGTCATCCACCCGGCATTCGGCCGCCGGCCCGCGAGGCCGCGAGCCTGGACTCGTCAGCCGTGGGCCTTGTCATAGGCCTCTTGAACGGCGCCGGAAACTCGACCACGGTCGCTCACCTGGTGGCCGTTCTGGCGAGCCCACTCGCGGACCGCGCCGAGGTCGGTGCGCCGGATCGGGCCAGCACTGCGACCGCCACCACGGCGTCCTGACCCCCTGCGCCCGCCACCGCCATGCGGTCTGGCGTGGCCCACCCAGGCGGCGAGGCTCTCGCGCAGCTTGGTCGCGTTGCGCTCGCTGAGGTCGATCTCGTAGGTGGCTCCGTCGAGCCCGAAGGTCACCGTCTCGTCGGCGCTGCCCCCGTCGACATCGTCCTCGAGCACGATCTGGACACGTTGAGCCATGAGTTTTCTCGCTTCCGGTGAAAGGAATGACGTGGTAAGTCCTTTGTCACCGCAGAGCGTATCAACCTTTGACGTTGTCGGATATCTGGCCGGACGGCGCGGCGGACTTCTTCGCCTCCTGTTGCGCCTCCCACTTCGACTGCGCCAGTCGCTCGCGCCGGTCACCCTCGACGATGTACTTCATGATGTAGAAGAAGGCGACCCCCACGGCGACTGTGGGCAATAGAGCCGCAAGATAGGGGAAAATGGTGTTCCACATGCTCAGTCCTCTGGCTTGAGAAGCGGGAAGAGAATGGTCTCCCGAATGCTGGAGCCCGTGAACAGCATGACCATCCGGTCAATGCCGAGGCCGAGACCACCCATCGGGGGGACGCCGTACTCGAGGGCCCGCAGGAAGTCCTCGTCGAGCTGCATGGCCTCCTCGTCGCCGCCGGCCGCGAGCCTCGACTGCTCGGTGAGGACCTCCCGCTGGATCACCGGGTCGATGAGCTCGGAGAACCCCGTCCCGCGCTCGACGCCACCGATGATGATGTCCCACGCCTCGATCAGCCCAGGCTCGGTGCGGTGCGGCCGGGCGAGCGGCTGCGCCGATGCCGGGTAGTCGCAGAGAAAGGTCGGCTGGACGAGGGTCGGCTCGACCAGCTCACCGAGCAGCTCGAGGGCGACCTTCTCGGCACCCCAGGCGGGGTCGATCGCCACGTCGTGCTTCACGGCATACTCGCGCAGGGTCTCGAGCGGGGTCTGGAGCGTGACGACCTCACCGACCACCTCGCTGATGCCCTGGTAGACCGGCAGCCACCGCCACTCGCCCTCGAGGTCGACGGTGCCACGCGGTGTCTCGACCTGGCGCGAGCCAAGCAGGTCGGCGACGGAGAGGTAGAGGTCCTGGATCAGCCGGGCGATCGTCGTCTGGTCGCCATAGGCCTCATATGCCTCGAGCATGGTGAACTCAGGGCTGTGCGTGGCGTCAACGCCCTCGTTGCGGAAGATCCGGCCCATCTCATAGACCCGGTCGACGCCGCCCACCACGGCCTTCTTGAGGTTGAGCTCCAGGGCGATCCGCAGCGTCATCGCCTGGTCGAAGGCGTTCATGTGCGTCCTGAACGGTCGCGCCGCCGCGCCGCCGTGGACCAGCTGCAGCACCGGTGTCTCGATCTCGACGTAGCCCTGCCGCTCGAGCGTCTCGCGGACCGCGCGGTTGACTTGCGCCCGGGTGCGCACCATGTCGCGCGCCTCCTGCCGGACGATGAGGTCGGCGTAGCGCTGGCGCACTCGCGTCTCCTCCGACAGCTCCTTGTGCAGGGTCGGCAGGGGTCGCAGCGCCTTGGACGCCATCCGCCACGACCTGGCCAGGACCGACAGCTCGCCCCGACGGCTGGAGATGACCCGGCCCTCGACGAAGACGTGGTCGCCGAGGTCGACGAGCGCCTTCCAGTCGGCCAGCCCCTCCTCACCGACCTCCGCCAGGCTGAGCATCACCTGCAGGCGCGTCCCGATCCCCTCCTGGAGGGTGGCGAAGCACAGCTTTCCGGTGTTGCGGATGAACACGACGCGGCCCGCCACGCCGACGACCTCCTGGGTCTCCTCCCCCGTCGCCAGGTGACCCCACTGCTCGCGGATCTCCGCCAGAGTGTGGGTCCGCTCCACCCAGACCGGGTATGCCGGGTGGCCGGCCAGGAGAAGCCGCTCCCGCTTCTCGCGACGCACCTTCAGCTGCTCGGGCAGATCGCCGGAAGCGTCGGCGGGTGGCGACGGCTCAGCGCCGGCCACTGCGCCGGCCACTGAGCTGCGGGGGTCGTCGGTCACCCACCAAGGCTACCGAGCGGTCCGACCCCGTCCGAACCGGCTTGCGCGGGTAGCGTCGAGGCATGCCGGGGGCCCAGTCGTGGATGGAGCCGTTGCCCGTCCGTCGAGTCGCCCGCACGGCCGACACGACCCCGACCGGCCAGGAGTGGCCGGCAACCCTCGCGCCCGTGGGTCAGCTCCTTCGCGACGGCCTCGACCTCGGACGGGCGACCATCCTCGTCGGTGAGAACGGGACCGGGAAGTCGACGATCGTCGAGGCGATTGCGATGGCCTACGGGATGAACGCCGAGGGTGGCTCCACCGGAGCGAGAAACCGCACCTGGGAGAGCGAGTCGATGCTGCACGAATCGCTCCGGATCGAGCGCGGGCCGGGCGCGAGCACGTGGGGCTACTTCATCCGGGCCGAGACGATGCACGGGCTGTTCACCTACCTCGATGGCTCGCGCGCGGGAAGCCACACGCTCGACCCGGAGTTCCACCGGCTCAGCCACGGCGAGTCCTTTCTGAGCATGCTGCAGACCCGGCGCTTCCTCGGCGCGGGGTTCTTCGTTCTGGACGAGCCGGAGGCGGGCCTGTCCTTCACAGCACAGCTCGGCCTCATCGGTGCGCTTGCCGACCTGGCCGGCCGGAGCGGCACCCAGGTGCTCATCG
>JAABUM010004125.1_pt1 | contig 16769 bp, 14 predicted proteins | sample 5559161 | NCBI WGS metagenome assembly JAABUM01 (sample SAMN10711868, study PRJNA513369) | rock metagenome | isolation source: Antarctica rocks | place: Antarctica: Victoria Land, Siegfried Peak nord | reverse complement strand
TCGGGCCGCTGGCCGTGACCACCCCTCGCTGCACCGTTGGCGGAGGCAGGGTCGTTGGGACCGGCCGAGCCGCCGCTGGGCCACGCGCCGATAGCCGGACCATCCGGCCGCTGCCATCGGTCCACACGCTAACCGTGTCACCTGGCCGCACGTCGTCCATGTGGGCAGGCACGCCGTTGCGCGTGACCACCAGCCCACCGACCACGTGCCCCAGGGTGCGCCGATCCCCGGCAAAGGTACCCACCAGAGTACCCTGGGCTGCCCCGATGGCCACGCCACGCAGGGGTTGGCTACTCGGCTTCGCCATTGGCGGGTACGCGGTGGCTGTCGGTTGAGCCGCTATCCTGGTTGGCTGAGGCGCTATCCCGGCGACGCCAGCCAGGTAGGGCGAAGCTGCCCGCACCTCAGCTGGTGAGGCTAGATCCGGGTAGCGCCGCGATGCGGCCAGCAGATCAGCCAGCAGGCCGGTCAGCGTGGCCCGCGTGTCCGCCGGCAGGGGCGTGCCCGCTCGCGCGGTCACATCCTGAGTCAGCGCGCTCAGCGTCGTCGTGTCGGTGGCGCCCTGAGCTATCGCCGCGCGTTTGACGTCCTGCACCAGGCTCGCCGCCGGCCCGACACCGTAGGCGCTGGCTACTTTTGTGGTCAGCACTAGCTCGCGGACAGCCAGGCGGCCGCGCTCTGGGGAGACATCAATGCAGGCAGCCCGCGCGGCGCGCAGCAGGCCCAGCAAAGCCGTGGTGCCCAGTGCGGGAGCGCCCTGGGGGGCCGTGACCTGCACCGAGGCGTCGCGCACCCCGGCGGTCAGCAGCGCGTTAGCATATATGGCCGCCGTATCGAACGTGACCGTGGGGTCGGTGCGCACGGTCAGGCCGGCGCCGGCGGGGCGGCGGGTCAGCCGAGCCGATGACACGGCGACCACGCCGAGCAGGTAAGGCGGGATCAGATCCCCGGCCTCGGCCCGTTCATCTGCTAACGACTCGTTCAGGTAGGGCGCGTCGGGCGCTCCCAGGCGAGTCAGCACATCGGCCCGCCGCGCCGGACTGAGGTCCGCCCCCAGCACGATCACGTCGTTGGAGCAGGCCGCCGCATGCGCCGTGAGCGAGGCCAGGGGTGCGCCTATAAGAGCAGGGCACAGCCCTACACCGAGGGCGATCAGGAGAGGCAGTGCGCGTGACATGCATACACCTTTCGTTCTACATGCCGGAGAGAGCTGGGGGGCGGCTCCCGTCTAGCGGGGCGATCTCAGTCCATCGCTGGCTTGGGCTGATCCTTGGGCGCCATCATCCTGAACAAGAGCACGCAGCCGACGCCACCCAGCACGGTCGCCCACGTGCCCGGCGACAGGGGCAGACCCATGGCCACGGCTACAGCGGGGTTCAGAATGCCCCTGGTGGTAACCAAACCCGCCGCCAATGCGGCGCCGATAGCGATGCCACTGCCTGCTTTGGGCACATATTTGTCGGAGACGGCGGCCACGGTGAGCACCAACAGCCCGCAGCCAACGGCCTCGCCGCCTATCCCGGCAGCGGCGTAGCTCGGCGGTAGCGTGCCCACAAAAGGGGCCACCGCCCGCGCCAGCAGCGCCCCACCAAACTGAGCATAGATATAGAGCAGGCCGGTCACAAGAGGCAACCGGCGCGCCACCACCAGGCCGACCGTCACGGCAGGGTTCACATTGCAGCCCGAGATATTGCCAATAGCGTAGACCAGTGCAGCTAACGTGAGGGCCACCGGGTATGGTGAGCCGCCTACCAGGGCAGCAAGGGTGAGAAAGAACGTGCCGATCAACTCAGCCAGGCCAGCCTGCAACGCCTTACTACTCAGCGCCTCACCCACGACGATATGCCCTCATCATTCAACTTGAACGACCTTCAATCAGCCCACCACATGCCCATAGCTACCCTGTGTCAAGTACCTTGCTTGCAGGCGTCCCAGATTGGGATTGTGGCAACGGGTAGCCCCTCTGACACCGCACAGTCGCCTGGAACGCAGCGTGCGGTGGCGCAAGAACGATGCCATGCGGGGGGACCATGGCGGCTCACGGCGCCTGGCGCTACACAGCGCCAGGGCAACGATCGCTGGCTGCCGCAGCTTTCGCAGGATGCGTGCCGTGAGTCAGGTTATGACCTGCTCTCCATATGGATGTTCAGGAGCGCTGTGCCCACTGTACGGCAGAGCGTTGACAGAAGCAGGTACAGTGTAGTACAGTTGGTCACACCGTGCTGGAGGATGGCCGATTAAGCCCTCTTTAGTGACCGATCCAATGGGCTATGCGCGGATCCCTTCTCTTGTGCGGGCACGTGTGGTGACGTATGGAGTATGCTAGGAGGCGCAGAGTGGCAACCGACAATCAGCACGACGATGTGGTAGATGCGAGCATGGATCCAGGTATCAGCCGACGCAGCGTCCTTGAGATGGCAGCCAAGATGGGTCTAGGCGGCGCGGCCGTAGCCGCCGGTGTTACGGGCATGGGCAGCACACTGACCAGCGCGCTGGCGGCGGGCGGCTTGCCCAAGAAGAACTACAAGTTTGTCTTCGTCAACCATGTGACGACCAACGAGTTTTTTACCCCCACACGGTATGGTATTGAGGATGCCTGCGCCATGCTGGGCTGCACCTACCAGTGGACCGGCTCTGAGAAGAGCGTCGTCTCGGAGATGGTGGGGGCCATGCAAAGCGCCATCGCCGCCCGCGTTGATGGCATCGCGGTTTGCCTCGTGGATCCTACTGCGTTCAACAAGCCGACCCAGCAGGCGCTTAGCATCGGCATCCCGGTGATCGGCTACAACGCTGATACCACGGGTAACGCTCGGCTATCCTACGTCGGCCAGGGCTTGTACCAGTCTGGCTACAATATCGCCAAGAAATGGCTGCCCATGGTTAAGAAGGGCAGCACGGTCATGCTCTCCATTGGCACTCCCGGTTCGCTCAACCTGCAGCCCCGCCTCGATGGCTATATCAAGGCCATCAAGGATGCTGGTAACCCAGTTAAATATGACGTGCTGGCTAGCGGCGTAACCCAGGATCTGGCAAACTCCCGCATTGAGAGCTACTATCTCAGCCACAAGAATGTGGGCGGCATGTTCGGCACCGGCGGTGGCGACACCCAGGCTTGCGGCATGGTGTCCAAGAAATACGGCCTGGCCAAGAAGGGCGTCATCATCGCGGGCTATGACCTGGAGCCCGCAACCCTGTCGTACATCGCGAGCAGTGACATGGCCTTCACGACCGACCAACAGCCCTACCTGCAGGGGTTTATCCCCACGCTGCAAATGTATCTGTACAAGCTGTCGAAGGGCCAGGTCGCCCCGGCCAATACGGACACCAGCCTTGCCTATGTAGTCAAAGACAATGTGCAGACGTATCTCGGCTTCAAGAGCCGCTTCGAGGGTAGTTCCTCCGCTGAGCCGAGCTAGGTTAAGGCCCGAGCCATTCGAGTATGGCGGCGGGACCGGGGAGGCTATGGCTGCCTCAGTCACGCCGCCATACCAGGTGACTACGTTGTCGTCCTCCCGGTACACCCTCTCCGCGTAGCTGGAGGAGGTGAGGGGACAGGAGAGTCACGCCCCTGAAGCCAGGCGTGGCCAAGATAGGGCGCGCTGGGCGGGAGAGCGCCCAATCATCTGGGCCGCCACGGATGTCCGCCGATCGGGTGGCCGCGAGGAGGCAGCACAAAGGACATGGTTGTGCATGAACGCAAGCCAGACGCCCCAGTAGCGGTGCGCCACGGCAGAGCTGAAGCCCTATGGGGATTGCTGGCGCGGTATCGCGAGGCGAGCATCGCTATTGTGGCGCTGCTGATCGTCGTCTATTTTCAGTCGCGCAACAGTGTCTTTTTGACTCCCTCAGAATTGAGTGTCGTCCTGAGGGACACGGGGCGGATCGGACTGATCTCCGCCGCTGTGGCCATGGTGATGATCACGGGCGAGATAGATCTCTCGGTCGGCGCCTCCTTTGCCCTATGTCCCTATGTGATGTCCTTGCTGACTACCTCCTGGAATGTGCCGCTATGGCTGAGCGGCTTGCTAGCTATTTGTCTGGGCGTCTTGATCGGCCTGATCAATGGGCTAATTACTGTTAAGTTCCGCGTCCCATCACTTATCACAACATTGGGCACCTTCTTCCTGCTGTCGGGTGTCACGGTAACCGTGGCTCAAAGCCAACCGATCACCACTCCCGTCCAGGAGCCGTTCAACATCATTTTGGGCGAGAACCTTTATGGGCCTACCGACTCTCTATGGTCGTGGCATGGCCTGACCGGCTTTACACCGTTTCTATGGCCGGTTGTGATCGTGCTACTGCTCACGGTCGTGCTCACGCGCACCAGGTTTGGCCTCCATATCATTGCCACGGGCAGCAACATCGTCGGCGCCCGAGAGATCGGCGTGCGCATTGACCGCGTCAAGATCAATACGTTCATGCTGCTAGGGGCGCTGACGGCGTTCTCCGGCATCATCTATGCCGTTCAGTTCGGCTCGACGCAACCCGACGTGGGCAGCAGCAATTTGACCCTCCAGGCTATCGCCGCCGCCGTCATCGGCGGCACGTCGCTAGCGGGCGGGTCCGGCACGACCATTGGAGCGCTGATTGGCTCATTCGTCGTGGCTACCCTCAACAACGGTCTGGTGTTGATCGGCGCGCAGGCCACGGAGTCGGATATCTATCTGGGCGCCGCTATCGTAGCGGCCATGATCCTAAACGTGCAGGTGAACGCCGCGCGGCTGCGGAGGCGTGTATGAACGACCCAGGGGCCATCATTCTACGCGCCGAGCATGTGAGCAAGAGCTTTGGCCCAGTGACCGCGTTACGAGATGTGAGCCTGTCTCTGCGCAAAGGCGAGGTGCTGGCGCTGGTGGGCGACAATGGGGCCGGCAAGTCCACCTTCATCAAGATTCTGTCGGGCTTCCACAAGCCCGACAGCGGCACACTGGAGTTCGAGGGCAAGCCTCTGCTGCTGAACTCACCGATTGACGCGCGAGCCCAGGGCATTGAGACATGCTACCAGGACCTTGCCCTGATCAACGATCTCAGCGTGTACCACAACATGTTCCTAGGGCGTGAGGCGCGAAAAAGGTTCCTGGGTGTCTTGCCCCTGCTGGACAATACCTTTATGCGCGAGGAGGCCCGCAAGTACCTCAGTGGATTGGGTATCAACCTGCCCAGCGTTGATAGTACGGTAGCCCTGCTCTCCGGCGGTCAGCGCCAGTCTATCGCCGTGGCCCGCGCCATTCAGGCGTCTCCTAAGCTGCTGATCCTGGATGAGCCGCTGGCGGCGCTGGGCGTGCGCGAGGGAGCCCATGTGCTGAGTCTGGTACAGGAGTTGCGCCGCCGCCGCGAGGTCTCCATCATCCTGATTGTCCACAACTACAACCAGGTCTTCGAGGTAAGCGACCGCATTAACTTCTTGCACTCGGGAGAAGTCGTGCTCGACCAAGCGACCGCCGACACCACTGAAGAGGAGTTGCTAAGAATCGTCAAGTCGGGGATGGGCCGCGCGGCACTTAGTGAGGCTGCCGCCGGAAGCTCTATCTGACGTGTTGCCGATGAGCCTCCCTGGCGGCTGACGGGACAGGTCGGCCGAGACGAGTGATACGGTGCGAGGCGTTAGCGCTGAGATGACGCCGACGATGTTTCGTTCTCCTGAACCCGGGCGACAATTGCCAGCACCTCCGCGCGGCTGAGCTTATCGCCACCAGCGGCCAACGTGTCCAGGGTGGCCAGGGCCAGGGCGACTGGGATGCCGCAGACAGTGCGCACCGAGCATGGTGGGAGGGTGCGCAGATACGCCTGCACCGATGTGAGGTGGCGCAAGGCATAGTGAGTGACTGCCTGCTGATCCCATCCGTGGGGGAAGAAGTCAACTCCGCGGGTGAGGTCCTCACGGTGGTTCCGCAAGATGTTCACGCTCTGCAGGCCACGGCCACAGGCGATGGCCTGGCCGCGGTCGGCCTGGCCGCCGTCGTGCCAGGCGCACAGGTCGCACATCACGATGCCAACGGCCCCGGCCACACTAAACGTGTAGGCGTCCAGATCGGCTTCCGTCTCAATGCGCCAGCATTGGCGCACCCAATAGGCCATCCGATCGGCCATGGCTACCGTGGCATCCCAGATGCGCGGCGCGATGGCCGATGAGGCCAGTGTGGCCCACTCGCCAAGCCGCAGCGTGACCTCCGGCAGCAGAGATGTGCGCCGGTCAAAAGCACGCCGCGGGTCATCAGGGTGAAACGATGTCTGCATAATGCGGCTCACGTCGCCCAGGAGGGCGATCTTGACGTCGGCCGTGAGCGCGGGGTGATCCTCGATCTCGTCAATTGCCCGAAAGCACAGATAGGCCGCGGCGACCGCCTCCTGTAGTCCCGGTGGCAAGAACGCAATGGGCAGGTAGAACGTGCGGCTAGTTGCTTCGAGGAGGGACCAGGTGTTAGCGGAGAGTGGCATTGATCTCCCTTTCCAGTAGCGACATCCTCTCCGCGTGCCCCCTGGGGATGCCGCGGCTACCTCCCCTCAGTGTACCGTGTGGAGAGAGTGCGTTGGTGAGCCGCGCCCGCGCCGTGGGGGGCGCGTCGTTGCGCTGTCGGAGGTATGTTGGGCGCACCTCGGTGGTGGGGGCTTCTCATCCATTCTCTGAAACCGGACGTATCACCCGCCGGAGGCGCTTTCACGCTACACTTATCACAGCCACTGTATCACGGTAGTGATAGAGTGCTGGATAACCTTGATCAAGAGAGTAAGGAGCGCATGCCCTGATGACCAGGAGTTTACCGACCCGCGCGGAGGCGGCGACACAGGACACGTGGGAGATTGAGAGCGTCTACCCTAGCGAAGAGGCGTTTAACCAGGCCTTCGCCGGTGTCGAGGCGGACCTGGCCATGCTGGCCGGGTTCGCGGGCACGCTGGGCGGCTCGGCGGACGCGCTACAGGCGGCGCTGGCAGCGCGCGACGCGGTGGGTGTGCGGCTCAACCGGGTGCTGCTCTACGCCTCCATGTTGCAGAGCGGTGATCAGACTGATCAGGCCAATACAGCGCGCATGCAGCGGGCGCTGGGGCTGTACGCGCGCTACGGCGCCGCCGTGGCGTTCGTGCAACCGGAGCTGCTAAATATCCCGCCGACGACAGTGGAGCGGTTCACCACGGAAGCGCCTGGACTGGCCCTCTACCGACATTACCTGGATAAGGTGGGCCTGCTGCGCGGGCACGTGCGTTCCACCGAGGTCGAGGAACTGCTGGCCCAGTCGCAGGAAATAGCCAACAATCCCTGGGAGACCCACGCGGCGTTGGAGAACGCCGATATGACCTTCATCACGCTCACTGGCGAGGATGACCAGCCGGTGGAGTTGACCCAGGGCAACAGCGATACGTTGATCGGCAGCGTGGTGCGCTCGGTGCGACGAGCAGCCTGGGAGGGCTACGCCGATGCCTACCTCAAGGTGAAAAACACGATGGGCGCGACGCTGGCGGGGGCAGTCAAGGCAGATGTGTTTTACGCACGCGCCCACCATTATGGGTCGGCGCGCGAGGCGAGCATGCACCCGCACAACCTGCCTCCGGAAGTCTTTGACACACTGATCGCCACCGTGCGGGCTCACCTGCCGCTCTGGCAGCGTTATTGGGCGATCCGCCAGCGAGCGCTGGGCGTCGCTGAACTGCGCCCGTATGACGTCCATGTGCCGCTGGCCAGCCTTGAACAGCCGATACCCTATGGGAAGGGTGTGGAGATGCTGTTGGGCGGGTTGGCCCCGCTGGGTGATGAGTACATCGCCGTGGCGCGCCGCGGCCTGACCACCGAGCGGTGGGTGGACAAATACCCCAACGTGGGCAAAGGCAGCGGGGCCTTCAGTTCGGGCGTGCATGGCACGCGGCCCTTCATGATGCAGAACTACGACAACACGCTGCTCAGCGTGAGCACCCTGGCCCACGAACTGGGCCACTCCATGCACTCCTACTACACCTGGCAGTCCCAGCCACCGATCTACGGAGGCTACTCCATGTTCGCCGCTGAGACAGCCTCAAACTTCAATCAGGCCCTGTTGCGCGCGCACTTGCTGAGCACCAGCGACGACCCGCGCTTCCAGGTGGCCGTGATCGAGGAGGGCATGAGCAACTTCCAGCGCTACTTCTTCATTATGCCCATCCTGGCCCAGTTCGAGCTGGACGCTCATCAGCGGGCCGAGCGGGGCGCCGGCTTGACTGACGACGACATGTCAGCCAAGATCGTGGAGCTGTACAGGGAAGGTTACGGCGACACCGTGGCGCTGGATGAGCCACGGGTCGGTATCACCTGGGCGCAGTTCCCCCACCTATTCATGAATTTCTACGTCTGGCAGTACGCCACGGGCATCTCGGCGGCCAACGCCCTGGCCTCCAGCGTTCTGGCTGAGGGCGCGCCCGCCGCCGAGCGCTACCTGCGCTTCCTGAAAGCAGGCGACGCGATCTACCCGCTGGAGGCCCTGAAGCTGGCCGGGATTGATATGACCACGCCTGAACCGATTGAGCGGGCCTTTAGCGTGCTTGAGGGGTTGGTGGACCGCCTGGATGCCCTTGTTGGAGCGGGGCCGCTGCCCTGGCTGCCAGCCCCAGATTGCTGAGCCGGCTGCCGTGCCAGTGGCAGCCTCCTGGCGTCGTGTCGTTGGATTGCTGACCAGGTATACAGAGGTGAAGGCCAGGGCGCGGCGGGCCGATCAGGGACGTGGGATCCTAACCGGCCCGCCGCGTGGCCGAGGCGGATAAAACCAGAGGGGGCTCAGGGATAGGTCCGGCGGACCAGCGATGGTTCCTCGGTAGGACCATTATAGCAACTAATGGCATCTCCATGGCTTACGCCACGGAGGGCAGTGTGAACCCATAAGGAGCGGTGGTCACTGTCCATGAGGCTAGGGCCAACCCTGGGCGCGGGCGATCAGGGGCAAGGCCCATCTCTCCGTGTGGGTTACTGGTCCGGATGGGAGCGGCGGGCTGCCTTGATGTACTCCGCTCCTAGACGTGATCTTCCGGGCAAGAGCGGTGGTATGGGGATTGCTAATGATGCATCTGATGCATCCCTAAAGAGGCGATATAGTAGCCGTCCAGACCATATTGTGGGCCTTGATCGTTGTTGAAAGGTGAATTGACCCCATGACTGCGCTTGCCCGCTTGACGCCGCCAGCCCAACCCGCCCGGCCCAGGCCGCGTTCCAGACAGCGGCTGCCCAAGATTATCACCGACCCGATTGAATCGGCAAAGACCGCTGGCCTACGCTACGTAACAGACACCGGACCGGGCATCCGGCGCAAGCGCGCGGGCAAGAGCTTTAGCTACATCGGGCTGGATGGGCAGCCTATCCGTGACCGCATAGATCTACAGCGTATCAAAGCATTAGGCATACCACCGGCGTACCACGATGTGTGGATCTGCCCCCTACCCAATGGGCATATCCAGGCCACGGGGCGGGATGACAAGGGCCGCAAGCAATACCGCTATCATCCACGCTGGCGTGAGGTACGCGACGAGACAAAATACGGCCGCATGATCATGTTCGGCGAGGCCCTGCCCCGCCTGCGCGAACGGGTGGACGCGGATTTGGCCCTGCCCGGCCTGCCCCGCGAGAAAGTGTTGGCCACGGTGGTGCGCCTGCTGGAGGCCACGCTGATCCGGGTGGGCAACGAGGAATATGCCCGTAAGAACGAGCATTTTGGGCTGACCACCATGCGCGAAGAGCACGTGGACGTGGGTAGCGCGAAAGTGGAGTTCCACTTCGTCGGCAAGTCGGGCAAGGAGCATACCGTGGGCGTGCGCGACCGCCGCCTGGCCCGCATCGTCAAGCAGCTACAGGATCTGCCGGGCCATCAGGTCTTTCAGTACAGAGATGCCCAGGGTGACCAGCACGTGGTAGACTCCTCGGATGTCAACGCATACCTGCGCGAGGCTACTGGCCAGGATTTCACGGCCAAGGATTTCCGCACCTGGTACGGCACCGTGCTGGCGGCGCGGGCGCTGCACGAGTTCGAGGCCTTCGACTCGCAAACACAGGCCAAGAAGAACGTGATGGAGGCGATCAAGAAGGTCGCTTCTCGGCTGGGCAACACGCCGGCCATCTGCCGCAAGTGCTATGTCCACCCTGCTGTGCTCGACGCCTACATGGAGGGCGCCGCGCTGCACACCCTGCGTGAACGCGTCGAAGAGGAGATGCAGGAGTCTCTGCACGCCCTCTCGCCCGAGGAGGGCGCGGTGCTGGCTTTTCTGCGCCAGCGCCTGGCCCGTGAGGAAGCCGCTCAATCGGCGTCGGGTTTGCCCCAGCCAGTGTAATTGGATGAGCGTCAATCTGGTAGCACGCTACCAGATTGACGCTCCCCCCGCGTCCGAGTCGGCCAGCACGGCATTGGTACAACCGCTGGCGCGGCTTTATCACCTGGCCAGCATAATCGGGCCACGACATGGGCGCCGGTGAGTGGCAAAACCAGTACGCTTGCGTTGTGACCACAACAACCTGGCCCGTTACATCGCGCGCCAGGCCGGGCCCGGTAACGTGACAGTGGGCGAGGTAGACCGCCGGTAGTTAGCCGTTAACTACGTCGCCGCCGTTGACATGCAGGATCTGGCCCGCCATGTAGGACGAGTCAGCGCAGGCTAGGAAAACATAGCTGGGCGCGAGTTCCTCGGGCTGCCCTGCCCGCTTCATGGGCGTCTCCGCGCCAAACGAGGCGACCTTGTCAGGCGGGAACGTGGATGGGATCAGCGGTGTCCAGATCGGCCCAGGGGCCACGCCATTGACCCGAATGCCCTGATCAATCAACGACATGGATAGCGAACGGGTAAAAGCCACGATGGCCCCTTTGTGGATGAGTAATCCAGCAGTTGGGGGCTGCCCTTATAGGCCGTGATCGAGGTCGTGTTGATGATAGCGCTGCCCGCCTTGAGGTGCGGTAGGGCGGCCTTGACCATAAAGAACTGGCCGAAGATATTGGTGCGAAAAGTGCGCTCCAGCGGCTCTTCGGTGATCTCCGCGATGCTGTCCTGGGGGTGCTGCTCCGCCGCGTTGTTAACCAGGATGTCTAGCTTGCCCAACTCGCTCACCGTCTGTTGCACGGCCTGACGGCAGAACGCCTCCTGACCGACATCGCCGGGGAGGGTCAGGCAGCGCCTGCCCTCGGCCTGCACCAGGCGTTGCGTCTCGGTGGCGTCACTATGCTCGTTGAGGTACACCACGGCCACGTCGGCGCCTTCCCGGGCGTAGGCCACGGCCACGGCCCGTCCAATGCCGCTATCGCCACCAGTGATCAGGGCTACCTTACCCTCCAGCTTGCCGCTCCCCCGATAGCCGGGATCAACCGCCTTTGGCCGGGGCGTCATCTCAGACTCAATCCCTGGCCGCTGATCTTGCTGCTGCGGTGGCTGCAACTCCTGCTGCCCTTGCTGCTGGCCCATTGTGCGCTCCCTTCTTGATTGGGTCTCTACCCTTGTTTGCCCCCGGCGCCTGGTACAGCGCGGCTTACCCAACACCCTACGACACACGTCGCCTCCATGTGGGGTCACCTCTCACGCCCGGTTCGGCCTGGGCGCGGAGGATAGGTATGATTGCTCGGAGTTAGGTCAGCCTACCTGTACTGGCCGTCCCGTAGGACCGCTCCTACCGGTTGCAACTACCATGCCACGGTGGACATAGCCTGGACATTCACAGGTGGGCAGAGTCCTGCCGCGGCCGGTGATACCAGGCGTGGCCCCAGGCAGCAATGAGCAACAGCTCGGCTAGCGCGTCGAGCAGGTAGATCGGCGCGATGCGCTTGCGGGCCACATAGATCATGTCTACAGCGCCCAGGCTGGCCGCGCTGCCGACGCCCAGCAGGACAATCTCTGGCTCGACGCGGTGCCGGGAGGCGGCCAGGCCCAGGACGCCGCCGATCACGCCGACCAGGGCACCCACGGTCTTGACCAGCCACAGGTCAGTCTTGGGGCCGGTGACCATCTGGAATGTGCGGATGCTCACCAGCGCCCACAACCCGGTCAGCGCAAAATAGATGCCCTGACCGGCGGCCACGATAGGTAGCAGGTCACGCGCGTTGATCCAGCGCCAGGTCTCGCTCAGGCGTTCCATCATCGGCTCAGGCGTGCCCGCGCCCGGCCAGCGGCCACCGTGCCGACAGCCAGGCCAGCCAGCAGGCCGCGGCGCAGGGCCGGGCGGGTGCGCAGCCAGGTATAGGGGCTGATCGCCTGGGCGCCGGCAGTAAAGTCGCCTTCCACCCGGTCGAAGCCGGCGATGGGGCCGAACAGGCTGCTGGGCGCCGATGACGACTTTGGCTCGTCGGTCTGCTGCGCCTTGAAAGCAACGACCGCCAGCAATGCGTCCAGGAGCCCCGGGGCGAACTTTTGAGAGAGGTCCTGCACGCGGCCTGCCCCGCCCACGATCAGCTCACGGGTGGGGTGCTCGGCGGCGAACAGAATAGCGTCGGCGACCAGACTGGGCTGGTAGATGGGTGGCGGCGGCGCTGGCTTAACCCCCAACTTGGTGCGCGCCTTGTTGAAGAACGGCGTGTTGATCGAGGCGGGCATGATGTTGGTCACGCTGATCGGCCAACGCTCGTGCATCAACTCCACGCGCAAAGCCTCGGTCAGGGCGACCACGCCGTGCTTTGAGGCGGCGTAGGCGCTATGGTAGGGATAGGCGCGGCGGCCCTCGACCGACGAGATGTGGATCAGCGCGCCGCGGCCCTCCCGCTTGAGGTGGGGCAACGCGGCCATCGCCCCATAGGCCTGGCCGGTCAGGTTGACGTCAATAACCTGCTTGAACTCCTCGGGCGTCGTGGAGTCGAATAGGGCGTAGATAGCGACGGCGGCGGCGTGTACCCACGTATCCAGGCGCCCGTAACGGTCCACGGCGCCGTCGGCCACCGCCTTGACCTGGTCGAAGTCGGTCACATCGGCGGTGATGGCCGTGGCCTCTCCGCCGTCCCGCGTGATCTCATCCACCAACGACTGTAGCCCGGCGGCGCCCCGCGCCGCCACCACTACCGGTGCGCCGCGCTGGGCGAACCGTAAGGCAGTCTGCCGCCCAATCCCGCTAGACGCGCCAAAGACAACCACCACCTGCTCGTTAATCGGCTTGAGTTTCATCGGCGCTCTTCCCCCCAAATAGGCTCCCGTAGCACGGCCTGGCCTGTCGTCTGGCTGCAACCTTCGTGCCAGCGCGATCATGCGCCAGCGTGAGGCGGAGCACGGCGACGTGTCAGGTGGATTGTGCGGGCAAAGGCGCGCGACAGAGCAGTTGGGATAAGACGCGACCCAGTTCCCGCGCAGGCGATGGGCAGCTGCCCGCACTGCGCCACCCCACGGTCCCGTCTGGTCGAACCACCACCGCCCCCGTCGGCGTCACGCCGTAGGCGGCGCTCCAGTCTCCGTCGTGGTCGCTCAGGTCGCCCTCAGCGCCGATTCGGTAGGCCTCAAGAGCGATACCCAAGCCCGCGGCGACCGAACGGGCCGCGTCACACCATGCCGCGCCCTCCGAGCCGGCCAGCAGCACAAAGCGCCGGTCGAACAGGTCGAGCGTCGAGCAGTGCGCGCCATCGCGGGCCACCCAGACATGCGGCGCCCGTGTCCCTGGCCGCCCCGTCAGGTCCAGCCCCTCGGGGAGCGCGTCGTCCTGGCCGGCGCTCTCCTGCGCCACAATTGCGGGCGAGTCGTAGCGGTAGCCCAGGATCGGCGGAAGCTGGGCCAGCGGATCGCCCGCGTCGTCGCCCCAGGCGTCGCTCTCCAGCCCATCCTGTCCCGATGCGTCCCACGACGGGGCCGCATCGGGTGTCGGGGCCGTGAGCTCCCGCACCGCCCGGTCAACGACTACCCGCGCCACTGGGCGGCGCTCGGCCTCGTATGTCTCCAGCAACGCTGGGTCCGCCGCGCCATTCAGGACGAGCGCGAGCTTCCAGGCCGGGTTATGGGCGTCCTGCACGCCGGTGTTCAGGCCGAACCCGCCTGCCGGCGGCATCACATGCGCGGCGTCACCGACCAGGAACACCCGACCAACCTGGAAGCGGTCGGCGATGAGCGCGGCGCCCTCCCACGGGAGCACGCTCAGCAGCTCTACGTCCAGGTCCGGCAGGCCGATGGCCGCCCTGATCAGCGCGACGCACCGTGCTGGGGTAAACGCGTCCGGGGTCTCGCCTTGGGCCGGGTCGTACTCGACGTTGAACAGCCAACGGTCGGCGTTGTTCACCGCCATCAGCAAGCCCCGAGCCCCCGACCGCTCCACGAAGCACAGGATGAACTCACGGTCGCGTACCAGATCGGATAGGTCGGCGCGGAAGTAGACGTTCACGAAGTGGCCGAGTGGGCCGCGCGAGACCGGCCCAAGCCCGGCCATCGGTACCCCGAGCACCTCCCGCACCCGGCTGTGGGCGCCGTCGGCCGCCACCAGATACCGTGCGCGCACCGTGCGCCGACTGCCGCTGGCGCGATCCACCAGCGTGGCCGACACGCCATCCGCGTCCTGGGAGAAAGCGGCAAGCTCCGTCCCGAAGCACAGGTCGGCGCCGTGCGCGCGGGCGGCGGCGGCCAGGACAGGCTCCAGGTCGTCCTGGGCGCAACGACCCCAGTCGCAGGGTGTCACCCGCGCCAGGGCATCCCCCACCGGCAGCAGGTCCGCGTCGGGGACGCGCCGGATCTCCTGCCCCGCGAGGGTATCCACGAAGAGCATGTAGCGGCTCGCCGCGAGGGCGGCGCCGGCGTCCCGCACCTGCCCCTCCAGGCCGACCGTGCGCAAGATCTCCATCGTGCGCACGTTGAGCCCGCGCGCCCGCGGGTGGATTGATGTGCCAGCGTGACGCTCCACGAGCAGGGGCGGGACACCGTGGCGCGCGAGCAGCAGGGCGGCGGTCAGGCCGGCTGGCCCCCCGCCGACGATCAGGACGGGTGTGTCGTAACCGGACGCGGACATGATGGCCCTCCTCGGACGACACCGTGGCGCGCCTGGTGCTGCGCAGCTGCACGGCTACTCACAGTATATACAAACTTGTATTTCTATACAAGTTTGTATTTGTGAGGACTGGAAAGCGGGTCGTGCCCTGGGGCTCAGAGTAGGTCGCCGCGCTCGATCTTGGCGATCACGCCCTCAATCCAACGCGTCTCAGCCTCCACGTGCATGATGTCCAGGCGGCGGTTCTCGATCATGAAACGGGGCAAGTCGGGCGGGCGGATCGCCGGCCAGAGCGTCTCGAACGAGGCCAGGAAGGCGCGTGAGCGGGCAGCGCGCTGACGCAACGCGGCCAGCACCTCGTCGCGGGGGAGGCGATCCATGAAGGTCAGCGCGACCTGGAAGGGATCAATTGTGGGCTGCTCACCCCACCAATAATCGCGCAGGAGCCGCAGGAAATCCCCGCGCCCGCGGTCGGTGATCGCGTAGGTAATGCGCCCTGCTCCCCGGCCACCTCCGGCGCTCCCCACCACTTCAACCAGGCCTTCGTCGGCCATCTTGGACAGCGCGGAGTAAATTGAACCGTAGGCCACATGCGCCCACTGCTCGGCGTGCCACTCCTCCAGGGTGCGGCGAACGTCATAGCCGTGCAACGGCTCCTTGCTCAGGACACCAAGAATGAGCACCCGGATTGCCGACATAGCGTCACCCTCCGTACACCGTTGCATGGTAGCACGCCTGAGGGTCTTCGGGTGGCCGCTCCCGACCATACCCAAAGCGCCCCTACAACGCGGCTGAGCTGGCCCGACGGCCCAAGGGTGGCGCCCCTCACGCCCGACGCTGCTCGCCAGGAAAATACAACGCGACTGAGCTGGGCCGCTGGTCTGCAGGTAGCGCGCCTACCGGGGGCGGACGTGCGCCGCGGGGCGCTAGTCGAAGCCCGTGAGGTCCAGCAGGGGGACCGCTCAGGAGCGCGTTGCTGGGGCGCTCAGGCCCTGCTCCGCTTGACGCGGCGGCGGCGGGTAGGCCATACTTGCCCTTGTCATGCAGTGCGACCCCCGCTTTCCCACACCCTGGCGACCTGCGCGCCGCCCCTTCGCTGCCCTTGTGGTCCTGGTGGTCTGCCTGTGGGGCGCCGCGCCACCCACGGTAGGCGGCGCGGGCGCTCCATTTGTGCGGGTGCTGGGCCAGGGTTTTGCCCTCGGCGCGACCCGCCTGCCCTACGTCCATGGGGTGAACTATGAGGGGCCGGGGGACCGCCCGTGGCATATGTGGGCCACGGGGGCCTTTAGCCCTACGCTGATCGCCGCCGACCTGGACCGCGCCGCCCTGGCCGGCTACGATCCTATCCGCATCTTTGTGCAGGCCCCGCTACCCGCACTGGCCCAGGCCAGCGACTTTTCGCGCCTCGACGCCGTGGTGGCGCTGGCCCGTGCCCGTGGCTTGCACCTGCTGCTGACCTTCAACGACGACCGCGACCCGGATCTAGCGCGGGTGGCCCGCGTCGATGGGTTGATCGCCGCCCACTTCGCCACTGAACCGGTCATCTTTGGTTACGATGTGCAAAACGAGCCGGGGCTGGCCGAGATAGCCACCGCGCTGTACCCCCCCACCACCAGCCCGCTAGCCCTGCGCGGCCGCGGCGCGGCGGCCCTGATTGCCCGCTACGGCGAGCAGGTCTCGCTGGCCCGCGCGGGCGAGGCTCGCCGCGTGGGCGATTGGACCAGTGGACCGTTTGGCCGGCTGAACGTGACCGACCTCTACCTGTTTGGACCTGCTCACATGACAGGTGCCATTTTTGGGAAGCTGTAGGTCCCCACGCCCATCTCCATATGTTGTGGTGCCTGAGACTCGCACACCACAACATATAGTGCCTAGAGGAACAGGGCACAGC
>JAABUM010004123.1_pt1 | contig 16773 bp, 17 predicted proteins | sample 5559161 | NCBI WGS metagenome assembly JAABUM01 (sample SAMN10711868, study PRJNA513369) | rock metagenome | isolation source: Antarctica rocks | place: Antarctica: Victoria Land, Siegfried Peak nord | reverse complement strand
CCGTTGAACCTGTGGTGAGGGCACGCGCATACCTGTTTCGCGCCGTGCTCGCCTTGGTCGCGGTGGGTCTGTTGGTCGGCGCTGTGATCGGTGCGCGGGCCGCGGTGTCGGCGACCGGTACCCAGGGGTCGGTGGCGCAGGCCCTGGCGCCCGTGGCCGTGGACGGCAGCCTCAACACCAACCCGGGTTCGGTACCCGCCAACGTGGTCGCGCCGGTGAGTGCCCCGTTGCCTCCGCAGAATGCGGTGTTGCCCGGCGCGCCCGCTGCGGTGGATCCCACGCAGCCCCGAGCCCCCGACCCGGCCCCGGTACCGCGCGGCTCGGCGGTGCCCGCGGGGCTTTCTCCGTACTCGGCGTGGGCGGCTTCGCTGGCCAAGGTCATCGACGTCCCGGCCAGGGCGCTGCAGGCCTACGGCAACGCCCAGAACATCGTTGCCCGTGAGCAGCCGGGATGTCACCTGTCCTGGACGACGCTGGCCGGCATCGCGCACATCGAGAGCAACCACGGCCGCTTCGGTGGCCGCGCCCTGCAGCCCGACGGACGCTCATCGAGCCCGATCATCGGCATCCCGCTCGACGGCGGCCCAGCCGTGCAGGCCATTGGAGACACCGACGGTGGCGCCCTGGACGGCGACCCGGTGTGGGACCGCGCGGTCGGGCCGTTCCAGTTCATCCCCAGCACCTGGGCGAAGTGGCGGGCCGACGGCAACGGCGATCGGGTCGCCGACCCACAGAGCATCGACGACGCCGCCGTCGCCGCTGGCCGCTACCTGTGCGCAGGGGGGCGCAACCTCAGCGACGGCGCCTCCTGGTGGCGGGCGATCTTGAGCTACAACAACTCCGATGCCTACGTGCAGAGCGTCTTCAACGGCGCGGACGGCTACGCCCGCGCTGCACTGCGCTGAATACGCTCCCCGCGTGCCGCGGCTGTGCTGGACGGTGCGGCCGATACGCTGTGGGCAAGCAGCCGTCAACCGCGTTGAGGAGACACACCCGTGGCCGTCATTGAACAGGTCGGAGCCCGCGAGATCCTGGACTCCCGCGGCAACCCCACCATCGAGGTCGAGGTGGCCCTGGACGACGGCACCCTGTCCCGGGCGGCTGTCCCATCGGGCGCGTCCACCGGTGAGCACGAGGCGGTCGAGCTGCGCGACGGGGGCTCCCGCTACGGCGGCAAGGGCGTCAAAAAAGCGGTAAAGGCTGTGCTCGATGAGATCGGGCCCGAGCTAGTCGGGCTGGAAGCCGTCGAGCAGCGGATCGTGGACCAGAAGCTTGTCGACCTCGACGGCACCCCGGACAAGTCCCGCCTCGGCGCGAACGCCCTGCTCGGCGTCTCGCTCGCGGTGGCCCGCGCCGGTGCGGACTCCTCGGGTCTGGAGCTGTTCCGCTACGTCGGCGGCCCGAACGCGCACGTCCTGCCGGTGCCGATGATGAACATCCTCAACGGCGGTGCGCACGCCGACACCGGGGTTGACGTCCAGGAGTTCATGGTCGCACCCATCGGCGCGGCCAGCTTCCGCGAGGCACTGCGCTGGGGGGCGGAGGTCTACCACGCGCTCAAGGCGGTACTGAAGGAGAAGGGACTGTCCACCGGGCTGGGTGACGAGGGTGGCTTCGCCCCGAATGTCGGCGGCACCGACGAGGCGCTGGACCTGATCGCCGTGGCCATCGGCAAGGCCGGCTTCACCCTCGGTACCGACGTCGCACTGGCGCTGGACGTGGCGGCCACCGAGTTCCAGTCCGCCGAGGGCTACCAGTTCGAGGGCACGATGCGCACGGCTGAGCAGCTCACGAGCTTCTACGCCGACCTGATCAAGTCCTACCCGCTGGTGTCTATCGAGGACCCGCTGGGCGAGGACGACTGGGACGGCTGGGTGGCGCTCACCTCCCAGCTGGGCGAGCAGGTCCAGGTCGTCGGCGACGACCTGTTCGTCACCAATCCCGAACGGCTGGAGGACGGCATCGCCAAGGGGGCGGCCAACGCACTACTGGTCAAGGTCAACCAGATCGGCACGCTGAGCGAGACCCTGGATGCGGTGGCGCTGGCACAATCCTCGGGTTACCGCTGCATGATGAGCCACCGCTCCGGCGAGACCGAGGACACCACCATCGCCGACCTCGCAGTCGCCACCAGCTGCGGTCAGATCAAGACCGGAGCGCCGGCGCGCAGCGAGCGGGTGGCCAAGTACAACCAGCTGCTGCGGATCGAGGAGAACCTCGGCGACGCCGCCCGCTACGCCGGTGACCTGGCCTTCCCGCGTTTCCGCGTCGAGGGCTGAGGTGACGGGTGCCCGGCCGCGCGAGTCGGCCAAGCGGACCGGCGGCAAGCTGGGTCTGTCCACCCGGCGTGCCGCGGTACTGGCGATCGTGGTGTGCGCCCTCGCGCTGACCCTGGCCGTGCCCCTGCGCACCTACCTCAGCCAACGACAGCAGCTCGCGGACACCGTTGCCCAGCGTGAGCAGCTGCGCGGGGAAGTCGCGCAACTGGAGCAGCACCGTGCCGAGCTCAACGACCCTGCCTACGTGCAAGCGCAGGCTCGTCAGCGGCTGCGTTACGTCAAGCCGGGCCAGACGCCGTACCAGGTGCAACTGCCCGGTGCGGACCAACCAAACGACCAGGCGCAGCCGCCAAGCGCGTCGGGCGACGGGGCCTGGTACGCAACGCTGTGGGCGTCAGTCAATCCACCCGCTGCGCATCCATGACGGCAGTTGACCCGGCCGACCTGGCGGCGGTGCACGCCCAGCTTAAGCGGGAGCCACGCGGGGTACGCGGGGTCGCGCATCGGTGCCCGTGCGGCAACCCGACGGTGATCAGTACGGCCCCCCGCTTGCCCGACGGCACACCGTTTCCCACCCTGTACTACCTCACCTGTCCGCGGATCAGTGCGGCAGCGAGCACCCAGGAGTCCGCCGGGGTGATGCGGGACATGACGGACCGCTTGGCCGAGGACGAGGCGCTTGCCGCCGCGTACCGCGCTGCCCACGAAAGCTACCTGGCCGAGCGGGACGCCATCGAGTCGTTGGGCACCGACGTCAGCGCGGGTGGGATGCCCGATCGGGTGAAGTGCCTGCACGTGCTCATCGCCCACGCCCTGGCCAAGGGCCCCGGGATCAACCCGCTGGGGGACGAAGCGTTGGCTACCGTGGGCCAGTGGTGGCGCAAGGGCGCGTGCGTGTGATGGGCCGGGCCGTCTGATGACGCGAGTGGCCGGAATCGACTGCGGCACAAACTCCATCCGCCTGCTGGTGGCCGACGTGGCACCCGACGGCACGTTGCGCGACGTGCACCGGGAGATGCGGGTGGTGCGCCTGGGACAGGGCGTCGACGCCACCGGGCAGCTGGCGCCGGAGGCGATCGAGCGCACCCGCGTGGCCCTGGTCGACTACGCAGCCGTCTGCGCCAGCAAGGGCGCGCACCGGGTGCGGATGGTGGCCACTTCCGCCACCCGGGACGCGAGCAACCGCGAGGCGTTCTTCGCCATGGTGCGCGAGGTACTGGGCGCCGACGCCGAGGTCATCACCGGCGACGAGGAGGCGCGACTGAGCTTCGCAGGCGCGGTCGGCGAGCTGGAGTCCGCCGATGGCCCGTTCCTCGTGGTCGACCTGGGCGGCGGCTCCACCGAGCTGGTGCTGGGGGATGCCGACGGCGTGCAGGCAGCGTTCTCCACCAACATCGGGTGCGTGCGGCTGACCGAGCGCTGCCTGCACACCGATCCACCGACGGCAGCAGAGGTTGCTACTGCGGAGGCGGTGGTGCACGACGTTCTCGCGGAAGCATTTGCGAAGGTGCCGGTGGCCCGCGCCCGCACCTGGGTCGGGGTGGCCGGGACCATGACCACCATCGCGGCGATCGCGCACCAGCTGCCCCGGTACGACCCCGAGGTCATTCATCTGTCGCGGACGCCGCTGGACCGCATCGAGCTGGTCTGCGCGGACTTGGTGGGAATGAGTGGAGCCCAGCGGCGGGAGCTGGCGACGATGCACCCCGGCCGGGCGGACGTGATCGGCGGCGGGGCCATCGTCACCCGCGTGCTGGCCCAGGAGCTGGCCGAGCGGGCGGGGATCACCGAGCTGGTGGTCAGCGAGCACGACATCCTCGACGGTATCGCCCTGTCCATCGCCTGAGCTCGTTGTTGTGCACGCCGTTGCGCGGACGCTTTTTTGTTGTGCGAATGCCGCTTTCGCACAATCGGGGTAGTGCACGCGCTCGACCTGCCTGCACCCACCGCGCCGAGCGATGGGAAGATTAACGAGTGAGTAACTCCGAGCCCACCAGGATTCTTGTCGTCGGCGGCGGCTACGTCGGCATGTATGCCGCGTACCGGCTGCAGAAGAAGCTCCGCGGCACCGAGGCCCGGATCACTGTGGTCGACCCGCAGCCGCACATGACCTACAAGCCTTTCCTGCCCGAGGCGGCCGCCGGGTCCATCGAGCCCCGCCACGTCGTGGTGCCGCTGCGCAAGGTCCTGCGCAAGTGCAAGGTGGTCACCGCCCGCGTGGACAAAGTGGACCATGCGACCCGCCGTGCCTGGCTGACCACGTCCGACGGCCACACCTCGACCATCGACTACGACATCCTGGTGATGGCGCCCGGCTCCATCGCGCGCACCCTGCCCGTGCCCGGACTCGCCGAGCAGGGCATCTCCTTCCAGACCGTGGGCGAGGCCATCTACCTGCGCAACCACGTGCTGTCGCGGCTGGACACGGCGTCCACCACCGATGACCCGGAGCTGCGCAAGCGGTTGCTGACCTTCATGGTCGTCGGCGGCGGCTACGCCGGGATCGAGGCGCTGGCCGAGCTGGAGGACATGGCGCGCTACGCCCTGCGCTACCACCCGGAGATCAAGCCCGAGGAGATGCGCTGGGTGCTGGTGGAAGCCACCGCCAGGGTGATGCCGGAGGTCAGCCCCAAGCTGGGTGTCTACACCGTGCAGCGGCTGACCGAGCGTGGCATCCAGGTGTTCCTGGAGACGCGGGTGGACACCATGGTCGGCGGCAAGGTGCGCCTGTCCGACGGCACCGAGTTCGAGACGGGCACCATCGTGTGGACCGCAGGCGTGAAGGCCAACCCGATGCTCACCAAGACCGATCTGCCCCTGGACGCGCGGGGTCGCGTGCGGTGCACCACGGCGCTGCAGGTCGCCGGGCTCTCCGGGGCGTACAGCGCAGGCGACTGCGCCGGTGTGCCCGACCTGTCCAAGTTGGACGAGGACCCCTCGGCCACCTGCAGCCCGTCAGCGCAGCACGCCGTACGTCAAGCGAAGGTGTTGGCAGACAACGTGATTGCAGCGGTCCGCGGCAAGGACGCCAAGCCGTACGAGCACAAGTATGTGGGCTCGGTGGCCAGCCTAGGCCTGTACAAAGGGGTGGCCGACGTGTACGGCGTCAAGCTCAAGGGCGTGCCTGCATGGTTCATGCACCGCACCTACCACCTGAGCCGGATGCCCACGTTCAACCGCAAGGTTCGGGTGCTCATCGACTGGACCGAGGCGCTGATGCTGCGGCGCGAGGTCGTCGCGCTGGGCCAGATCAACGACCCGAAGGCCGAGTTCGACCGCGCCGCGACGAGCTAGGGTCACTTCCGCGGGCCCTCGTAGCCCAATTGGCAGAGGCAAACCACTTAAAATGGTTACCGGTGTCGGTTCGAGTCCGACCGGGGGCACCGCCAGGCGTCCAATTTGTCCGCTCCGGGCGGTTGTTGCGGTGGTGTCGGGAACCTTGCACCGTCGTTCGTCGTTACCTCATTGATCGGGTTGGCACCGTCCAGCAACCCTTAGCGCGAGAAGGGATCACTACCGTGCGCACAAGCAGCAACCCGGTATTCCGCAACCTACCCAAGACGAAGGGCGGCTACGCGGGATTCGGGTCCGGTCCGGCGACAGCCGCGCCGCAGTACGGCGGGACGGCCACCCAGTACCAACAGCCGCAGCCGTACTCAACCTCGCGCTCCATGACCATCGACGATGTCGTCACGAAGACGGCCATGACCTTGGGTGTGCTGGTGGTGACGGCGCTGGTGGCTGCGCTGCTCTGCGCCAACAACCCCGGCCTGATCGGGCCGCTCGCCATCGGCGGGTCAATTGTGGCGCTGGTCCTGGTGCTGGTGGCGACGTTCGGTAAGAAGATGAATCCGGCCATCGTGCTCACCTACGCCGCGGCGGAGGGAGTGGCCGTCGGCGCGATCTCCTTCGTCTTCGCCAACATCTTCGGCAGTGCGCTCGTCGGCCAGGCCGTGATCGGCACGATCGGGGTGTTCGCCGGAATGCTCGTGGTCTACAAGACCGGCGCCATCCGGGTTACCCCCAAGCTGACCCGGATGATTGTCGGCGGATTGATCGGCGTGCTGGCGTTGATGGTGGTCAACCTGCTCGGCAATCTGGTGTTCAACTTCGACATGGGGCTGCGTAGTGGTGGCCCACTGGCCATCGGCTTCAGCGTGCTCTGCATCGCCATCGCCGCATTCAGCTTTCTGCTCGACTTCGACCAGGCGGACAAGATGATCCGCGCGGGGGCACCGGAGAAGGCCGCGTGGGGTGTCGCGCTGGGGCTGACGGTCACCCTTGTCTGGCTCTACCTCGAGATCCTTCGCCTGCTCAGCTACTTCAGGCAGTAGCCGACTCCAGACACAGGAAGGGCCCGGCAGCACGTGCTGCCGGGCCTTTCCTGTGCGCAGGTGCTCAGCTGAGGCGCTCGAGCACCATCGCCATGCCCTGGCCGCCGCCGACGCACATGGTCTCTAGGCCGATGCTCTTGTCCTGGCTGGTCAGGTTGTTCAGCAGCGTGTTGGTGATGCGGGCACCGGTCATGCCGAACGGGTGGCCCAGCGCAATCGCGCCACCGGAGACGTTGAGCTTGTCCTCGTCCAGGCCCAGCTCACGGGCCGAGCCGATGACCTGCACGGCGAAGGCCTCGTTGATCTCGGCGAGCTCGACGTCGTCGACGCTCATCCCCGCGAGCTTCAGTGCGCGCCTGCTGGCCTCGATGGGGCCCAGGCCCATGATCTCTGGGGACAACCCGGACACACCGGTGGACACGATCCGCGCCAGCGGCTTCAGGCCCAGCTCCTTGGCCTTGGTGTCGCTCATGATCACCAGGGCGGCGGCGCCGTCGTTCAGCGGACAGGCGTTGCCTGCGGTGATGACACCGTCCGGGCGGAAAACCGGCTTGAGCTGGCTGACCTTCTCATACGTGGTGCCCGCACGGGGGCCGTCGTCGATGCTGACCACGCTGCCGTCGGGCAGGGTGACCGGGGTGATCTCGCGCTCGAAGTGGCCGTTCTTGATGGCCTCCTCCGCGCGGTTCTGGCTGCGCACGCCCCAGCGGTCCATCTCCTCGCGGCTGATGCCCGTCATCTGCGCGACGTTCTCCGCGGTCTGGCCCATGGCGATGTAGGCATCCGGGACCTTGCCGTCCTCGCGCGGGTCCTTCCAGGTGACGCCGCCCTCAGCGGCCTTCGCGGTACGCGCCTCGGCGTCGGCGAACAGCGGGTTGTGGGTGTCCGGCCAGGCGTCGGAGTTGCCGCGGGCGAAGCTGGACACGCTCTCCACCCCGGCGGAGATGAACACGTCTCCCTCACCGGCCCGGATGGCGTGCATGGCCATCCTGGTGGTCTGCAGCGAGGAGGAGCAGTAGCGGGTGATGGTGGCGCCCGGCAGCGAGTCGTAGCCGAGCTCGATGGCCACCACGCGGGCCATGTTGAAGCCCTGCTCGCCGCCGGGCAGGCCACAGCCCAGGAGCAGGTCGTCGATGGTGTTCGGGTCGAGCTCGGGAACCTTCGCCAGTGCGGCAGCGATCATCTGGGCGACCATGTCGTCTGAGCGAATGCTGGCTAGCGATCCCTTGAACGCCCGACCGATCGGCGAGCGTGTTGCGGAAACAATGACGGCCTCGGGCATCACGAAACTCCTCTGTTGGCGTGTGTGCTGCTAGCGCAGAGGTTACTGGTCAGTCTCGAGCGCGTCGGACGTCGGCTCTGTGAACATTGCCTCTGTGAACATTGCCTCTGCGGACATCGCCTTTGCGCAGCAGCTGCGTGGCCCACCGCCCGCCGGCCCTGGCCCGCTGGTTGAGCTCGCGGTTGAGCGCCGCAGTCAGCCGGGCGGTGGGTCGCCGGGCCTCGGCGGTCGCGGAGCGCAACGGCGGCACGGCCAATGGTCCACCGCCCCATACCCCCAGCGCGGCGCACACCGCTGGCAGCAGCACGGCGGACGCCGCCTCGTACCCGGCCGCGGACGGGTGGAACTGGTCGGTGGAGAAGAACAGCTCGGGTCGGGTCAGGAACTCCGGGGACAACAGGTCGGCCAACGCCACCGCGTGCCCGCCGGCCGCGCGGACCTGCTCACCCTGCGCGCGGGCCAGACGCAGGCTCCAGGAGCGCGCCACACTGCGCAAAGGCTGCGGAATCGGCCGGACGGCCCCGAGATCGGGACAGGTGCCGACGACGACGACGGTGCCGCGGCCGCGCAGACTCACCACTGCCGCTCCGAGCCGGGCTGCGGAGCCGGCGATGGAGAGCTTGGCGGTGACGTCATTGGCGCCGATGAGGATGACCGCCGCATCCGGTGGGCGTTCGACCAGTGCGCCGCTGACCTGCTCGTCGAGCGTCTTGGAGGTGGCGCCGACGACGGCGTAGGTGTGCAGCCGCACCGCTTGCCCGGTTTCCTCGGCCAGCCCGCGCGCGAGCAGTACCCCCGGTAGCTCCTCCGCGCGCTCGCAGCCCAGCCCCGCCGCTGTGGAGTCACCGATGAGGGCCAGGGTCAACTCGGCGGAGGAGGCGGGTGCCGCGGCGTGCGGGTAGTACAGGCCGTCCGCGCGCGGGGGCTGCGTCGGCGGTCCGATCGCCTTGCGGGCCCATTTGGACTGCTCGACGAGCAACCCATAGGCGGTGCCTGCCGAGGAGGCGGTGAGCGCAGCGGCGAGCGACATCGTTCGTGTTCGCGCCACCGCTGCACCTCCTTGCTCGCCGTCTGTCGCTGCCGACGGTAGTACGCAGGTCTGCTGACGCCACGGCGACCGACCTGACACGATGGGGCCATGCGCATCGCCGAACACATCGTGGATCTCGTCGGGGGGACCCCTCTGGTCAAGCTGGGCTCGGTCACAACCGGGCTGGCCGCCACCGTCGCGGCGAAGATCGAGTACCTCAACCCCGGCGGCAGCGTGAAGGACCGCATCGCCGTGCGAATGGTCGACGCCGCTGAGGCTTCCGGCGCACTGCAACCCGGCGGCACCATCGTCGAGCCCACTTCGGGCAACACCGGGGTCGGTCTGGCCCTGGTCGCGCAGCGGCGCGGGTACCACTGCGTGTTCGTCTGCCCGGACAAGGTCGGCGAGGACAAGCAGAACGTGTTGCGGGCCTACGGGGCCGACGTGGTGGTCTGTCCGACCTCGGTGTCCCCGGAGCACCCGGACAGCTACTACAGCGTCTCCGACCGCCTGGTGCACGAGATCGACGGCGCGTGGAAGCCGGACCAGTACTCCAACCAGATGGGTCCGCTAAGCCACTATGAGACCACCGGCCCGGAGATCTGGGCCGATACCGACGGCACGGTCACCCACTTCGTCTGCGGCGTCGGCACCGGCGGCACCATCACCGGCACCGGCCGCTACCTCAAGGAGATGTCCGGGGGCGCGGTACGGGTGATCGGTGCCGACCCCGAAGGCTCGGTGTACTCCGGCGGCACCGGGCGTCCGTACCTGGTCGAGGGGGTCGGCGAGGACTTCTGGCCGAGTGCCTATGACCCGGCGATCCCCGACGAGATCATCGCCGTCAGCGACGCCGACTCCTTCGAGATGACCCGACGGCTGGCCCGCGAGGAGGGACTGCTGGTCGGTGGGTCCTGCGGGATGGCGGTGGTCGCCGCGCTGCGGGTCGCCGAGCACGCCGGCCCCGACGCCGTCATCGTGGTGCTGCTGCCCGACGGTGGACGCGGCTACCTCGCGAAGATCTTCAACGACGAGTGGATGTCCTCCTACGGGTTCCTGCGCTCCCCGTTGGACGGACACACCACGGCGACCAGGGTGGGCGACGTGTTGCGCGGCAAGTCCGGTGAGCTGCCCGCGCTGGTGCACACCCACCCGGCGGAGACCGTGCGCGATGCCATCGAGATCCTCCGCGAGTATGGCGTGTCACAGATGCCCGTGGTGGGCGCGGAGCCGCCGGTGATGGCCGGGGAGGTGGCGGGCAGCGTCAGCGAGCGCGACCTGCTCGACGCGGTGTTCGCCGGGCGCGCGCACCTGGCCGACCCGGTGGCCACGCACATGAGCCCGCCGATGCCGCTGATCGGGGCCGGGGAGCCGGTGGCCGCCGCGACCGCAGCCCTGAGCGACACCGATGCGTTGATGGTGGTCGAGGACGGCAAGCCCGCCGGGGTACTCACGCGCCACGACCTGCTCGGGTTCCTCAGCAGTACCGCGTAGCAACGGGGCGGTGCGCTACGGTTCGACGACCGAGAGCCAGTCCGAGGACGTTTGAGGTATGAGGAGCACCGAGTGAGCTACCCTCCGTACGGACCGCCGTCCGAGGAGAACCCACGTCCAGGGATGGGCGAAAGGCCGCCTGAGGCCTGGTACCCGATGCCGGGGCAGCAGCCGCCCCCCTGCTACGGACAACAGCAGGGCTACGGACAACAAGGCGGGTAACGGCAGGCGCGGTCGTGCACGAGTCCTTTGTGCACCGCCGCGTACACCGTCGCGGCCGTCCGGGCACCCCACACCGAGCGCGTGCCGCCGAAGCTCTCCGGTGTTCCTTCGGTGGGGCACAGCACCGTCACGGTGTCGGTGGCCGTACCGGTGCCTGCGACGCCGTAGCTGAGCATGGCCTGGGTCTTGGCCTCGGTCACGGTGCCGACCAGGTTCACCAGTGCGGCCTCACTGAGGGCGACCGGGCAATGCACCACGAGGTTGATGGTGCCGGGGCGGTGGGGCAACGCGGGAGTCTGTTGCACCGCCCAGGTGGGATGGCCGACCCCGGTGGTTGCCGTTGCGGTGACGCCGGCGTGCTCGACGGTGATGGCCTGGCGAACATCTACCGCGGTCAGTAGGCCGACTCCGGGACCGTCGACTCCCAATCCACCCGCGATCTCCGCGAGGTGGGTGGCTGGATCCGTGCGGTTGTAATCACTGGCGACTGTGGCGTTGATGACCCAGTGCCGCAACCCGATTCCGCCACCCATAGGGCCCGAGGAGATGGCCACGCTCGGTACGGTCAGCCGCCAGAGCAGCACCGGTGAGTCGTCGACGAGATGAGTCTCCGTGCGCACGCTCACATTGTGCCTGTGCGTGAAAAGGTATGCCCTGGGAGCCCTTATCACGCACAGGAGCCGTAGGCTCCAAGGCCATGACGCACGCAGCACCACAGGAGTCCGCAGGCCACGATGTGTCCCAGCATGGGTTTTCCACCCGCGCGATCCATGCCGGCCAAGAGCCGGACTCAAGTACCGGATCGGTGATCGTCCCGATTCACGCCACGTCGACGTACGCGCAGGACGGCGTCGGCGGCCTGCGCGGCGGCTATGAGTACTCACGCACCGGCAACCCCACCCGCAATGCGCTGCAGGAGTGCCTGGCGGCGTTGGAGGGCGGGGCGTACGGGCTGGCGTTCGCCTCCGGGATGTCGGCCACCGACGCACTCCTGCGGGCGACGTTGCGCCCAGGGGATCACCTGGTGATTCCGGACGATGCTTACGGCGGCACCTTCCGGCTGATCGACAAGGTGTTCAGCCAGTGGGGCATCGAGCACACCCCCGTGGCGTTGACCGACGTGGACGCTGTCCGCGCGGCGCTGCGGCCCAACACGAAGCTGCTGTGGGTGGAGACGCCGACCAACCCGCTGCTCAACGTCGCGGACATCACCGCACTCGCCGAGCTGGCGCACGGCGCGAGCGTGAAGGTCGTGGTGGACAACACCTTTGCCTCGCCGTACCTGCAGACCCCGCTGTCGCTGGGTGCGGACGTGGTGCTGCACTCCACCACCAAGTACATCGGCGGTCACTCCGACGTGGTGGGCGGGGCGCTCGTCACCGATGACGCGGAGCTGACCGAGGCGTTGAAGTTCCTGCAGAACGGGGCGGGCGCCGTCCCTGGACCCTTCGACTCCTGGCTGACCCTGCGGGGGGCGAAAACCCTCGCGGTGCGGATGGAACGGCACTGCGACAACGCCGAGCGGGTGGTGGACATGCTGGCCGGGCACTCGGCGGTGTCCGTCGTGCTGTACCCGGGAATGCCCGAGCACCCAGGCCATCAGGTCGCCGCTCGGCAGATGCGCAGGTTCGGCGGCATGATCTCGCTGCGGCTACGGGGAGGGCGGGATGCGGCGCTGGCACTGTGCGCGGGCACGCAGCTGTTCACCTTGGCCGAGAGCCTCGGCGGGGTGGAGTCGCTGATCGAGCATCCGGCCGCGATGACCCACGCGAGCGCATTCGGCTCGCCACTGGAGGTACCCGAGGATCTGGTGCGGCTGTCGGTGGGCATCGAGGACGCTACTGACCTCCTCGCCGACCTGGACCAGGCTCTGCCCCGCTGACCCTTCGCCAACAGGTGGCTAACGGCGGAGCCCGGAGCCGGGGGCGGCGGGCACGGTCGCCGGGCTCGCGGGTGCGCCGGGGACCACGAGATCCTCGGCGGAGACGCATCCGCCGACCAGATGCACCACGCCGTCCTCGCCGGCGGCGAGGTGGCCGGGCGAGTCGCACCCGGCATGCTGCACGGTGAAGAATGCCGCGCCGATGAGTCCGGCGCTCACGACCACGCTGGACGCGAGCGCGAGTGCGGATGCGCGTGTCGCACTCACTGTCGCCTCCCGCTGGCTGTATTGGCTTCCAGGCTACCCGCGGGTAACGGAGATGCAGGGTGAATCGCCGGACGGCTGGCATCATCGGTGCCCATGGACCTGGTCACCTTGCCGCAGATTCGCGCCTCCGCCGAGCTCTTGCGCGGGGTTGCCCGCCTCACCCCGATGGTGGCCTCGCGAGTACTGACCGAGCGCATCGGCTCCCCGGTGCACCTGAAGTGCGAGAACCTGCAGCGCACAGGGTCTTTCAAGATCCGTGGTGCCTACACCCGCATCCATGGCCTCTCCGCCGCCGAGCGGGGGCGGGGGGTGGTGGCCGCCAGTGCCGGCAACCATGCGCAGGGCGTGGCGCTGGCGGCGGCGCTGCTCGGTGCGCGCTCCACGGTGTTCATGCCCACCGGCGCGCCGCTGCCCAAGCTGGCCGCCACCCGCGCCTACGGAGCGCAGGTGCACCTGCACGGCGACGTGCTGGAGGACGCGCTGGAGGCTGCGGTGGAGTTCGCCGAGCGGACCGGCGCGGTATTCATCCATCCCTTCGAGCACCCGGATATCGTCGCCGGGCAGGGCACCGTGGGCCTGGAGATCGTGGAGCAGCTCCCCGAGTTGGGCACGGTGCTGGTGAGCGCAGGTGGCGGCGGACTGGTGGCGGGCATCGCCACCGCGGTCAAGGCCCTGTGTCGTGAGCTGGGACGCCCGGAGGTACGGGTGGTGGCCGTCCAAGCCGAGCAGGCAGCCGCGTGGCCGGGATCGCTCGCCGCCGGTCACCCCGTCCGGCTCGCCCATATGTCCACCATGGCTGATGGGATTGCGGTCGGTGCACCGGGCCCCGTCACCTACGCGCACGTGTCGGCCTTGGTCGATGAGGTGCTGACCGTGAGCGAGGATGCGCTCTCCCGGGCGCTGGTGCTGTGCCTTGAACGGGCGAAGCTGGTGGTCGAGCCTGCGGGCGCGGCTGCCGTGGCGGCACTACTGGGCGACGACCCGTCCGTGCGGAAGCTCGCGGAAGCGGGTCCGGTGTGCGCCGTGCTCTCCGGCGGCAACGTGGATCCGCTGCTGCTGACGCACGTCGTCCAACACGGACTGGATGCGGCCCGGCGGTTTCTGGCGTTACGGGTGACCGTCGCCGACAACCCCGGCTCGTTGGCTTCCCTGCTGGCCACCGTGGGCGCGACCGGAGCGAACGTGATCGACGTCGCGCACTCCCGGCTGGCGGGAACGCTTGCGCTCGGTCAGGTGCAGGTGGCGCTCACGTTGGAGACCCGCGGCGCCGAGCACTGCGCGTCGGTGCTCGACGTGTTGGAGAGTGCGGGCTTCGCCGCTCGTGAGTGAAAGTTGGCGGTAGGCCGCCAACTTTCACTCACGAGCCGTCAGGCGTGGTAGGGCTCCGCGCTGGTGAGCGTCACCTTCATGGAGCCGCCGCCCGGGAGGGTGTACTCGCGGCTCTCGCCGACCTTGGCGTCGAGCAGCGCCTTGCCCAGTGGCGAGCTCGGGGAGTAAACCTCGAGGTCACCGTGGCGACCCTCCTCGCGGGTGGCGATGAGGAAGGTCTCGGAGTCGTCCTTCTTGCCGTCGTAGTAGACCTTCACCACCGAGCCGGGCAGCGCCACGCCGGAGGTGGTGGGGGCCTCGCCGACCTTGGCGTTGTTCAGCAGCTCCTGGAGCTGACGGATCCGCCGCTCCTGCTGGCCCTGCTCCTCGCGGGCCGCGTGGTAGCCACCGTTCTCCTTGAGGTCGCCCTCCTCGCGTCGGGCATTGATCTCCTCGGCGATGACCGAACGGTTGGCTATGAGGTGGTCGAGCTCGCCCTTGAGCCGGTCGTGTGACTCCTGGGTCAGCCAGGTCACCTGGGTGTCGGTCATCGATTTCACTCCCTCGTTGGCGGAGCAGGCCCCCGACGGGCGGTCGCTCCAGACGACGAAACACGGCCCCGTGCGGGACCGTGCCATCCAACCAGGATAGCAGGGTTGGGGGGCGGGCGCTCGGGCTCAGCATCTACCTGAGCGGAGCTCAGGAAGGCTGCAAGTAGCTGGGAACCGTGTAACTGCACCCGAAGACGCTGCCTGCCACCGGGGGATGTGACGTGTGCACGGTTGCCTTGTAGAAGCTGACGCTGCTGGTGCTCGGCGGGATGTACATCTCCCGGCGGCCGGTCTCCGAACCGTCCAGCGACAGTGCCTGCAGGATGCACACCGCTGCCTTGCTCGGGTCGTTACGCGTCACCGTGTACTGGACGGTCACCGCAGACGGGCTGTCCACCGAGAAACCCGTCTGCTCACCGGAGATCGGGGCCGAACCGAGGTTGCGGTAAGCGATCACGGCCACCACGGCCCCAGCGATGATGCCGAGCGCGAGGACGATTGCGGTGCTCCTGCGGCGTGAGCCGGCCGGACGCTGCCGGGCGGAGTAGCGCCCGGCGGGGAGCGTGGAGGTCATCGGTGCGGCTCCTGGAGGCGGTGCGGACGCAGGACGCTGCGCTCGGGTGGGATCATTGAATGTGTTCAGGTTACGACCACCCCGAAACACGAGTGAGGATGCCGGTGAGCGGACTACGGCTGATGGCGGTGCACGCCCATCCCGACGATGAGGCCAGCAAGGGCGCGGCGACCACAGCGCGCTACGTCGCCGAGGGCCATGAGGTGATGGTGGTGACGCTGACCGGGGGAGAACGGGGCGACATCCTCAACCCGGCGATGGACACACCGGGTGTGCACGAGCGCATCCATGAGGTGCGCCGCGAGGAGATGGCGCGCGCCGCGGAGATTCTCGGGGTGCAGCATCGCTGGCTGGGCTTTGTCGACTCCGGGTTGCCCACGGGTGATCCGCTGCCGCCGCTGCCGGAAGGCTGCTTCGCGCTGGTGCCCCTGGAGGAGGCCACCGAGCGGCTGGTGGCGTTGATCCGCGAGTTCCGTCCGCACGTGCTGACCACCTACGACGAGCACGGCGGCTACCCGCACCCGGACCACGTCCGTTGCCACAGCGTCTCCATGGCCGCTTTTGACGCGGCAGGAGACCCCGACCGCTTCCCTGATGCAGGCCGGCCGTGGCAGCCGTTGAAGGTCTACTACTCGCACGGTTTCAGCAGGCAGCGCTTGCAGCTGTTTCACGACGCACTGACTGCCGAGGGCAAGGAGTCACCGTTCGCCGAGTGGCTGGAGAACTGGGACCCCAAGCGCGGGGACGTGATGCAGCGCGTGACGACGCAGGTCGAATGTGGTGCGTACTTCCAGCAGCGCGATGCCGCGTTGAAGGCGCACGCCACCCAGATCGACCCCAACGGCCGCTTCTTCGCCATGCCAGTGGAGTTGCAGCGTGAGCTCTGGCCCACCGAGGAATGGGAGCTGGCTCGCTCCCTGGTGGACACGAACACGCCGGAGGACGACCTGTTCGCCGGTATCCAGGAGCCAGCACCCCAAGAGGCGGGGCCCGCGTGATTGCCACGGTGAACCTGCTGGCCACGCAGATCCTGCTGGCCCAGACGCCTACTCCCACGCCGGAGCCCAACCACAACTCCACCGGTGCGGAGTTCGGCAAGGCCGGCCCCATCGGCCTGGTCATCGTGCTGCTGCTGCTCATCGGGGTGATCCTGCTGATCCGGTCGATGAACCGGCACATGCGCAAGCTGCCCAAGAGCTTCGACGCCGACCCGGCCACCCCGCCGACGGCCGAGGGCAGGCGCAACGCTGAGTAACTTCGCCGAGGGCTGAGCAAGTGCCCTCCACCTTGGTGACCGTTGGCGTCGGCCTCGCGGTGGCGGTCACCGTGCTCACCGTGCTGGCCGCGGCGATCGCCGTCGTCGGCAAGCTCGGGCTGGGCCGACAGATCGTCGTCGCCGCGCTGCGTGCGGTCCTGCAGCTGGCCGCGGTGTCGCTGGTGATCGCCTCCATCGTCCGCTCGCTGCCGCTCACCGTGGTGTTCATCGCCGCCATGGCCACGGTGGCCAGTGCCACCGCTGGACGCCGGATGACTGCAGGACGGCACGGGTG
>JAABUM010004122.1_pt1 | contig 16774 bp, 27 predicted proteins | sample 5559161 | NCBI WGS metagenome assembly JAABUM01 (sample SAMN10711868, study PRJNA513369) | rock metagenome | isolation source: Antarctica rocks | place: Antarctica: Victoria Land, Siegfried Peak nord | reverse complement strand
CGCTGTACGGACCGGAGGGGCGGCGGCTCATCACCTCGACGTGCCAGTGCCATATCATCTTCGCGGGTGTGGGCCAGGAGGATGCGGCCTGGGTCTCGACGCGCCTGGGCACGGCGACGGTCGTGGGCCGGGGAGCCAGTGCCGGCCGCAACCGGGAGCAATTGTTGGTGGGCCAGGGCGGCTACAATCGTGGGGAAGTCGGCCGGCCCCTCATGACACCGGAGGAGATACAGCAGCTCCCCGAGGGCTACATGATCCTCAACGGGCTCCACGCCCGACCGATCCTGCTGCGCGCGCTGCCCTGGTACAAGGTCCGCCGCCTGCGTCGTCTCGTGGCCCGCACACAGACCCGTCAGCGCATGGCCCCGGCTGTAGGGGCGGCCGTGGACGTGCCACCCATGGCCCCGCTCGCCGAGCGCCTGGGCGCGACTGACACCCAGCCGGGGCCGGTAGAGTCAGTGGAGGCTGCGCCGGCGCAGCCTCCGGTCGACGTCTACGAGGCCCCGGCCACGGCCCCGATCGTCGCGCCCCCCGTCACGAAAGCCACGACGCCACGGGCAAAGGCCCCCGTGACCCGGCGCCGGCCGCGTGTCACGGTCCCGGATGATGACCCGTTCGCCACGGCAAGCAGCGACGACTAAGCATCCTATCTTTTCCAGGGAGTCGTACCCAGCCGTCGCCGTCGTAAGAAAAAGGAGTAGGATCGCTTCAGTCACTGTGATGGGGCGATCCTTTTCCGTGTCCGGGACACCAACCCTCTTGCCGCTACCCGTCGCTGTCTACTCGTTCCTCGGGCGTTACACGCCCTACGGAACAGTGCGCCTGTCGTGTCTCCCACCCGCCCACAACAGCCTTGCTCCTTGGAAAAATAAATAGCATGACTACTATCCGATGAGGGGCGACAGCCAGGGCGCTCCCCCGCGCCCGCTCGATTCCTTCTGCCTGCGCGCCCGCGCCGCTTGCCCCTGGCGCAATCCACCCTGAACGTGGCACTATAGACGTAGCGGTTATGCACGTCGACAGCGCGTGTGGTACCTGGACGGCCGCCGCCGCCAACAACCGCTCGTAACGCGTGAGCGAACCGACAGATTAGGGAACAGGAGGATGTCATGTCTAACACGAACGGTGATGAGACCAACAGGCCGAGCGAGACCAGTAGGCCGGGCTTAACCAAGCCATTGATCAACAACATCGGTGGCATGATCGACCAGGATGCGCCAAGCGCCGATCAACTCCTCGCGCACAGTCCTGACGGAACGTGGAGCAAGGCGACCGTTGTACAGGGGAGCGCGGGCACGCGTGACTACAGCGGCGACGACGACAAGAGCATCATCCCTGGATTCGACCGTCAGTGAGGGTTAGGCTACTCGATGACGAGTATCGACATTGCCTCACGGTCGCCTGTGTACTCGTTTCTCAGGCGGTTCCCGCCTTACGAAACACCGCGCCTCTGTGCCCAAGCACGCCCGCGATCGCTTTGCTCGTCTGAAAATAGCCGCCGCTGACGCTGCTGGCGCGCCCTATTTTCACGCGGGATGGTCGCGGCGCGCCGCGGGGTTCACTACTTGGAAAAATAAAGGGCGCGCCGACGCATCGGGGTGCAGTGTCGGGCCAGCGGCGCCGCCCGCACGCTCTTGTATTCACCGGCCTTCATGCGGTCGAGGATGTCGGGGCGGTCACGAGCGATGCGGGCGGTCAGGTAGTCAGCGTCCACAGAAACAGACTTTGTGACACAAAGTCTGTTTCTGTCTTTAGCTGCGTTCTTATTGCCGTGCTTGGCCTCCCGCCGCGTGCCTGGGCGGTCAGCCGTTCGCGGACGAGGGTGCGGAGCATACCGCGATGTGGCGGATATCACGGCGACGCATACCGAAAAGGCTATGGGTCATGCGCTGGCGAGAACGGGGATGCTACGTATTGTGGCCGGCCACAATACCCCCGACCTGACTCGCGCCCGTGCGCGGGGACGCCGCTGAGTCGCTTGTGGAAGAATTTCCACAAGCGACCTCGCGCCTGCACGCGCGGGGATGCTACGTCATGCGCATATGCGCATGACGTAGGGGTGGACTCATGCCTGCACGCGCGGGGACGCTTCCCTGCGTCTACTCCGGGCGCTCGCCGACCGCTTCAAGGGCCATGACCAACTGCGCGCAGCTCCACCCGTGGCCCGCGCCAAACCGCGCCAAATCGACGGCCGCGGCCACGTCTAGCGCCCCTAAAGCCGCCTTTAGGCTATCGCGCGTGCTTGTCTCACCCTGTCGAGTCTCTGGGGAGGGCTCGGCGTGATGCACATGCCTGTCGGGCTGGTGTACGCGCCTTAATCCCTCAGCAAACTCGTGCGCACTGCCCATCGAGGGGTCCAGGTCCTCCTCCTTGAGTACGAACCCCTCGATGGGCGATTGGCCCGCTGCATGCGACGATGGCACCGTTGGTGCGCTGGAAAGCTGCGAACTGTTCGCAGCGCCCGAGGAGCGCGCTGACGCCGACTTGCGCTCCTCGGCAAGCGCGTTCCTCACCTGCTGGACGGTGATTTCCTCACGGCGTTCCGCCTGCGCAAGGAAGGCGGTGCGGCGCATGCTGTTTTTTAGGCGCACGATCTCTTGTGCAACGGTTGCCCCTAACAGGCCATTCCCGACCAGCTTCTCAACACGCGGATCTTCAATCAGGCGCAGGCGTTGGGCCACATACTCGTGGTGCTTATGGATGCTCTTGGCGATAGAGAGATTAGATGCCCCCTTAGCAACGAGCCGCTTGAAAGCATGCGCTTCGTCAACAGGATTGAGGTTGCTGCGCTGGATGTTCTCCGCCAGCGCCAGGCGCTCCATCTCGTCGTCGTCCATCGCACGCTCGATGCAGGGCACCTCTGTCAGGCTCGCCTCTTTCGCCGCACGCAAGCGCCGCTCACCGGCCACGATCTGATAGCGGCCCTTTGCATCTGGATGGGGGCGCACGAGCAAAGGCTGGAGGACGCCATGCTCCTTGATGTCGGCGGCAAGCTCGGCCAGGGCCACCGCGTCGAACGTCGTGCGCGGCTGGTAGGGGTTCGACTCCAGGAGGTTGACCTTGATGAGCTTTGCCTCGGCCAGGTCCTCAACGCCGACGGGGTTCTGCGGAGCGAAGTACTGGGCTGCGCCACCTGCCCCACCGAGGTCGGCGAAGGCATCACGCCTTGCCGGTTTCCCTTTTGCATTAGGCACGCGGCACCTCCCGCGCGGCCAACGGCACCCATGGGGGGACGGCCCAATGCAGCAAGAGGGCGTCCGCGATCTGGCCATAGGCGATAGCCGCCTCACCCAGCGGCGCGTACGCGGTAACGGGCAGGCCGGCCGCGTTCGCCTCGGCCGCCTTGGTGCTGCGCTTCACCTCGCCGAACACGGGGATCTCGTCGCCCAGGAAGGCGCGTATGCTCTCGGCGGTCTCACGGCTATGGGTCGTGCGATGATCTACCATGGTCAGGATGACGCCGACGACATGCAGGCGGGGGTTGAGCTTCGTCTTGCGCGTCTGCGCAATGGACGTGAGCAACAGGCCCAGGCCACGCGAGGCGAGATAGTCGGGCACGACCGGGATGAGCGCCTCGTCCGCGGCGGCCAGCGCGTTCACCGTCAGCAGCGATAGGGATGGGGGGCAGTCAATGAGCACGACATCGTACGCGCCGCTCAGACCGCTCAGGACCTCGCCCAGGACATACTCGCGGCGCACGGCGTTCTGTAACTCCAACTCAGCTCCAGCGAGGTCGATGCTGGACGGCACGAGATGCAGGCCGGGGGCGACGGGACGCACGACGCCCGCCATGTCCGGGACATCGCTTGTGCCGATGTAGGCGTGGATCGCGGTGTAGATCGACGCGTCCTGTGCGTCGATGCTGACGCCGGCCGCGCTCGTGAGGCTCGCTTGCGGGTCGAGGTCCACGAGCAGCACACGCTGGCCCCGATCGGCCAGAGCGGCGCCAAGCGCGAGCGTACTGGTGGTTTTGGCGACCCCGCCCTTTTGATTAGCTAAAGCAATGATACGCGCCATGTGTCTCCTCTCTGTCCTCTAGCACCTCTAACGCGCGTCGCTCGACCGCCTCCTGCATCGCCACGCGCGGCCCCATGCCGACCGGCTCGAAGTGCCGACCCACGTAGCCGCGCCACACCGCTGCGCCGTCGGGGAGCGTTACGCGCGCCTCGTGGAGGTCGGGGGACCGTTCAATCCAGCGGATCACCGGCGCTGTGCTCATGGACATATAGCCCTATCTCTACCCTCTACACCCGGTCGGCATGCTGCGCGGCGTGCTGCTCTAACGCCGCCCTGGCCTCCTCGAAGGACGCGTGCTCGACGATGGTTATGTCATCGTCGAGGCGCGTAGCCGTCACCGTCGCGTCCCACGCGGCGTCGGAGCGCCCCGTGTCCCTGTCCTGCACAACATACCCATACGGCCGCGCCGCGCCCTCGATGCGATAGGTCCACAACGTGTCGCTCTTGCGCTCCCACTTAGCCCTCATGCTGCGTCTCATCCTCGTCCCCTTCAAGACGCAGCGGCCGGCAGCGGTTGCAGAGCGGGAGCAGGGTCACGCCACGCGTGCGGCTGCCCCCCGGCATCAAGGCGTGGCGTGAGAAGAGTTCGCCCACGTCCATGACCCGCGCGCAGTGAGCACAGGCCAGCGCGCCAAGTGCGCGGTAGGCCGTCGTGCGCTCCCCATCGTCGTGGCGGGCCGGCCCCGCGCGCCGGCTGTGCGCGGGCTCCTGTGCCCGTCGAGGCCATGCTCCCCCGTCAGCCATCGGCGTTCGCGTCCAAGCGCAAGGGCAGACAGGTCACACAGATGGCTACCCTCCCCCAACCCACACCGAAGGTGCTGATAGTAGTGGCAGGCGCCGTCCGGCGCGAGAAGAGGCACGCGGGCAGGATAGGGCGCGCGCAGCGTGCGCACACCAACTCCTCCAGTGCCCGATACGCCGTGGTGCGCGACCCATCGGACTGCACGGCCGCGCCCACCAGGAGACTCTTTCCGCGTCCTACAGGCATGTCTCTTTCCTCCTCTTTCTCACCGGCAGTCGCCGATTCGCCCGAACGATAGGGGACCTCCCCTGCATCCGCTTACCGCTCATGATGCTTCCCCTCCGTCGGCGCAGGCGCGTCGGTGGCCCCCTCCACGCGCAGAGGGCGACAAGCCACACACACCGGCGCCGCCGTCACTCCTCTCATGGAGCCAACGGGGACGTGTTGAGAGCGGCGCGAGAACACGTCGTCCGGGAGAATAGCGCCGGTGCACTGCACGCACACACAGGGCACAACAGCGCGGTAGGCCGTGGTGCGCGCGCCCTGCCCATCAGTCGCGGGTCCCACCACATGGCTCTTGACGTGTCCAGGCATCTTTCCCTCGTTCTCATGTCGCCTGTTTAGTCGGCGTCGCCGGAGCTGGCGCTGTCCAGGTGGAGTGGCCGGCAGGTGACGCAGATAGGCACCGGTGTCGCCCCCGTTGCGGTCAGCAGGGCGCGTGGCGCTCGGCGCGATAAGAGCGCGCTCGGCGGGAATCGCCCCCTTGCACTCCACACACGCTAACGTGACGACCGCACGGTAAGCCGTCGTCAGCGTGGCCGCCCCGTCGATTGCGGGTCCGAATCCTTGCTGGGTGTAGGCGCCGTGTCGCCGGCTAACACGGCGTAGATCACGGCGGTGTCGGGTAGGTCGCGACGCTCGTCGAGTGGCAGGGAGGGAAGCGCAGTCGGGTTGATGGCAGTGAGCGAGGTCATAGCCGCTCACCGCGCTTGGATGCGTCTTCGAGCGTGTCTAACCCTCGCTCCAGAGCCAGCCGCGCGATGTAGCCGGCGCTTCGTTTCTCCTGTGCGGCCAGGTGGTCAATTCGCTCGCGCATCGCGTTCGATACCCGAATGGTGAAGTTCTGCTCAAGTCCTTCGCTTATTGGCATTCTCACGTCCGTTTGTTCCGTTACCACTGCGAACCGTCCTTTCTCTACTATACGCATCTCGCCTGCTGTTATTATATAGGGGGTTGCGTTATCATGCAAGGCATGATAATATAATGGTGTGGGGAATATCCTCCACAAACACAAACGGCCGGTGTCGCCTTGCACGCGACACCGGCCAGGGCACAGCGAAGGAGAGTTCGCCATGCAGCAGCAGTTTAAGCCACGGATGCGCAAGCTATCGGAGTTCGTCTACTTGGTCGAGTCGTCCTCGCGGCCCGGCGTGGGCCACAAGGTGGATGTGGCGACCGGGCGCTGCTCCTGCACGGCCGGCCAGTTCAACAAGCGTTGCCACCATCTCGCCCTCGCCGAGCAGTTCGACTGCGGCGTGCAGGCCCTGCGCGACCAGGCCGAGCGCCAGCGCAAGGCGGCCCGCGCCGCCGCCCCGGTCGCGAGCATCGACGCCCAGCTCGCCGCGTCGGAGCGCCTCTTAGAGGTCGCGCGCCGGGCACTCGCGGACTGTCACCCCCAAGCCGACGAGTATGCGACCCTCTTGCGCGCGGTGGACCGCAGCGAGCGCGCCATGGCCGCGCTTGACGCCTCTGCTGTGCGGGCGGCGTAGCTATGAGCGCCCTACCCACGACGACCGCTATCACGGCCGCTCCCCCTGCACACCTGCTGCAGGGGGAGGGCACGGCCGCCATGCTCATCGCCGACGAGCCCGAGTATCGCTACGCGGGTGCTGGCCGCTGGCTCCCTGCTAACGCTGCTGCCCATGCCGAGTGCGCGGCCTTTAACCGCTGGGCCACCGAGGTCAACGGCCGTGCGGCCAGGAGGCGCGCATGACGCCCACACGCCGTCGCTCGGGCCACCGGGGGCCGCGGGGAGCCGCCGCCCTCGATACGCCGCCCACCTGCGCGTGGTGCGACTCTGAGAGCGCCACGGCTATTGTTTCCATCGAGGCTGACGAGGGGCACACCGCCGTCCTCGCTCTGGGGCCGGCGTGCCTGCGACAACTCACGGCGTTAGGGCTAGGCATCCAGGCACGCGCCGTGGAGGGGCGGGGCGGGTGAAGGCTCGACACAGGGGCGCACGGGCGCCGCCCGCCCAAGGAAATTTCCTCCTGGGGCGCCCCACTATTGCCCTACTATTGCCCTACTATTGCCCCACTGTGACAGCACTCACGATCAATACGCAGCCGCCCTGATGGGCCGGCAGAGGAGAAAACACACATGACCGCGACACGCACGACATCCAGTACCGACGACCTGCGCGATGGCCTGCTCGACGGGGCCCTGATGGCTATCGCGCCCGAACTTCTCACCGATATCAGAGCCTGGCAGGACGGACACCTGGCGTGGACGCCCGCCCCTGGCCCGGCCCCGCTCACCTCGCCCACCGGCACGATTGCCGCCGTTCTGGAGGGGGTGCGGGACGGTCGCCTCGTCGCCATCGACTTCGACGCGGTGGTGGGCTATGAGGACGCGCTCACGGAGGACGCGCACCGCTCCTTCACCAGGGACGGCGACGCTCGCTTCCCGCGCATCATCACGACGTACACGCTCCTTGCCCGGTTGGCCGAGGCGATCCACTGTAGTAATCTCCTCATCAAGTCGGACGAGGCAACCCAGCGTCACGACGCGCTGGGGCGCATCCTCATGGCGCGACGTGCCAGCCACGACGCCTCGCGCTGCCTGACGCCCCGTAGTGCCCCTTAGCCCATGCGCCAGCCCCGCCAGCAGCCTGTCTGTGCTGGCGGGGCTGGCACCCCTACCCTACACGTCATGCCCCGCTAGTAAGAGGAGCGCCCATCCATGAACGCAGCCACCACACCCCACACCGACCAGGACCTTCCCGCCATGCCCTCGCACCGTGTCCACTTCCCCGACGGAGAAAAACTCGACACACCAGGCGAATGGGGCTACACCCACGTTGACTCAGACGACCTCTGGCAAGCCATCGACCTGCTGCGTGCCTACGCGGCTAAAATCGTCCCGATCAAAGACAGTCCCAAGCCCGCCGGCGCCCGGTTCCGCCTCCTTGCCGCGACCCTGCGCATCACCGCGCGCCTCGCCGACGCGGCGGCGGCCAGCGTTGACCAAGTTGACGACGGGGCGCAGTGCCGCGCGCTCCTGGCAGAGATCAAGCGGGCCGAGAGGGACGCGCCTAAACGACATGCGGGCGCCTGACACAGGCGACGCGCCGAGACACGCAGGAGGCCGCCAGCGCAATGCTGGCGGCCTCTCTGCACGTCGTGAGGCTACGGAGCACGCATGGCCACGACGCGTGTGCTGTGCGCCCCTTATGGCGTCACGCGCGGCAAGTTCCCCATACCCCCCCAAAGCGGTACCGGACCTTTGGCCCGGTCCGGCCGTGCAGACATCGCGGTCGTCGCCTATCATGCGTGCACGACGAGATGAAGAGGGAGAGAACGATGGATGCGACGCTGATGCACCTACGCACGAAGGTCCGGGCGCGTGGGCGCGTACGGCGGTGGGTCGCCTACATGGCGTCCTGGTGAGCCATGTTCAGCAGGACGCGACTGGGGCGAGGAGCAGCGGAGCGGGCACCCGGTACACCTGGACGCCCAGAAGTGGATGTAGAAGAGAGATGAGAATGACGATGGGCCAAACAACGCCCCTCACCGCTGACCACGCCCCGTACGGGCATGGTCACGGCCCCTACTGTGGACGCTGCCTCTGGGATCGCCCCGCGCTGCATGGGGGTCCAACACCCACGCGTGTCACCACGGACGCCCCCTGTCCCTCGTGTGGCACGCTACTACGGCCGTCGCCTCGCACGAACCGGCGCGGGGTGGCCCGGATCACGGCGCTGACCGGGGTGGATGGGGATGGGAGCGCCGTGGCACAGACACACGCGGATCAACTGCCTGGACGCTTGCTTGAACGCTGCGGATGGCCACCGGCCCACGCGGGTCTGCGTGCCCCGCGTAGAGACCGTGCGGCCTGAGCAGGGCCGACTCCCCCGCGTCCCACGATCGTCGATCAACACCGGCCCTGCCAGGGTCAGCAGCCCGTTAAAGACGTGCAGCGCCGGAGCCGATACAACAGGTATGGGACGGCGGAAGGGTAAGGTCCGCTGCCGGGGTATACGACCCAGGCCGGCCGGGGGGCACTCTCTCCCCCTTGCGGCCGGCCCTCCCCTATAGCGTGGCTCCCTCGCACGGCCAGCAGGCTGTTAGCACGTCTTTATGTGGCCGCAGCTCCCCAGGCCGTACCCGTGTCACCGGCGTCAATGGTCCGCGGGGGCTTGTCCCCCTGACCAGCCAGGTAGCGCGTCCGCGCCGGCACGCCATTCGTGATGCAGTCAGCGCAATAGGGATGCCCGTCGATGGCCTCTTGCGCCGGTTTGAGGCAGTCCCAGCAGGGGATGGGGCGGGCGTGATAGGCGGTCGTCAGCATTGGCACTCCTCTCTTGGACCGGCCGAACACGGTCCAGGAATGGCCTTTACCCTGTCACCACTATCTCCTCCACGCAATTCGCGCTTGCTCGGCAAGTCCGTCTGCATAGTAGTTCGCGCCATCAATATCGTCCTCTACAAGAGGGATACCTAAAATCTCTGCGTGTTGGGGATCGTCTAGGTCGGTAACAACACGCAGACCCATATCACGGACGCGACCTGTATGCAAAGTAACTATTGCTTTCACCCCATCCAATTTTGTCTGCGCCTCTTCAAGAGGACACACTGATGACTTGAACACAGAAATGTTGTCATTAACGTCACGCCGATAAAACGCGGCGAGAGCAACGTCTCCATCTTGGGAAATCCATGATGCTTTTGTCAGGAGTCGATAGAGGATCTCGCCACACGGTATTGGCTCGGGAATGGCGGCCGTGCTAGTCGGCGCGTCGCTCATGCACGCGCGAACCACTCTAGCCAACGGGCCAGTGTTTCAGGGCTAACGGCGGTGTCCGTGCCGTGCTTGTCCCCTTCTCGATGATACACGGAGAGCGTGTGATCCTGTTGAGCGGGGACGGTGAGTTGAACGATGCGCCCAGGCTGTCTCCAATACACGTCGACGCTTCCATCGTCGCGTACAGCCGTAGCCCCCTTCGGGAACTGCTCATAGAGGGATGTCTTAACCTGGGCAAGGAACTCTATAGCCAATGAGAGCACATCGGGTGACGGCGCGTCTTCCTCGTCCTCAAGTTGAGTTAGGCCACGAACACGCTCAATAGTGATATTGTAGTTGTTCATCGCCTCGATCGATGATCCGTGAACGGGGTAGCCGCCGGATGCCGTTTGCATACCTTGCTCCCTCCATGTCACTGATTGATCCATCGCCCCGTGGGTGCCGGCAACTTGAACCATATCCATCCCGATGGATTTGCCATTCATGAAACGCACCATATCGTCGATGGATCTAAACTGCTCAAAACGCCTACCATTCATTTGATCGATAGGCTCCGAAGCCATCGTCAACGAAGGGTTCAGGCCGAGCGCCATACTCCCCATGACAACGACAGGCAGCAGTTTCTTCCTACCTTGCATCGGCAATATCCAGTCAATTAAATAGCAGTTCGATAAAGTTTTTGATGGTGTCATAGCCCCGGCCGTGAATCGCTTTAAGCTCCTCAACGCCCGGAATCTCGCCCATGGTGGCATTGTAGTTGGCGGCTACCCAAACAACGTTCGTCGTTAAGTCTTGCTGCCGCGGTTCAATAGACAGGGTGTAGAGAGGTCCATTGTCTTCACCAAAAAGAAAACGTGCGGAACCTCCGCGTACACGAGCACCTTCCGGCATAAAACCATCTACAGGAGCTAACGCTTTTGCCGCTAAAGCTGCCGCCGCAGTTCCCTCTGTCCTGAATTGTAATTCGTAGTTAACGCCTAGTGCTTGGATCGTGTGAATACCAAGGGCTTCTGCCGTTTTCAACACTAAGATGGGCAGATCGTTCTGTCCAATCTTATCCCCCTGGCCTGATCGGTCATGCACCTCTAGTCGAAAATTGCTGATAGTTACAATCTTCTGACTCGCCATACTTTCAAATTGATGGGTTGTTGCGGGGCCTCGCTGTTGATCGAGGATAAGCCCCTGTGAATAGCCAATCGCTGGGCGGAATATGCTCTCAAATTCCTCCGATTGGAAAAGCCCAAGCGGATTAGACATGTCCAGCGCAGGTTGATTCAGCACCATAACGATGTTGGTATCAAGAAGCTGAAACGGCAACAACAGAGCAATCCTTCAGGTTGTGTACAAAATATAGTATTATAAGTAACAAGTGTTACTACAAGTCATGCTAATATGGGGATCGCGCGTCTAGCACAAGTGTCTTCAAGCATTGGAAATCATACAACTACGTCGTTCCTAGTGTCAAATTGTGACACAGTGGCGGTGGCCTGGTGGTCGCGCGCAGGGGTACACGGCCAGGGCCGGACGGAGGGTAGGGAATGCTCTCCGTCCGGCCCTTCCCTACCCCTATGGCTTACCCCTTGTGTGGCTGCACGACCGTTATGGTATGGCTCATGACGCCTCGCCCCAGTCGTAGCTTGTGGTGCCAGCGTCGTCATCACCGGCGCCGGCCGCTCTCAGCGGGCGCAGCTCGTCGCCCATGGCCGAATCGAGGTCGAGCAGGCGCACGTCCACCGCACGCGACCGCCCCGAGATATCGGTCTCTTCCAGGAAGATGTCCCATCGAGCCGTCAGCCGGCCGGGGAGCGTTAGGCGGTGATGTCGCGCCGGGCACGGACCGCGACGCGCTCGATCATCATGTGCAGTTCGCCGTTCGCGTTTGCCCGTTGCCGCGCCAGGTCATTGGCCCGGTCCTTCGCCGAGGCGACCCTGTGGGCGGCCTCGCCGTTGGCCGCGCACGCCTGGTTATAGCGCCGGTTCCGATCCGGGTCTCCGCCCATGGTCACACGGTCATGCGGGTGGACCTCCTCCGTGATCGTGATGACGGCCTGGTACGTGCTCGTCGCGACAGCTAAGGCGTCCGCGACCTGGCGCTCTGCGTCCGCGATCTCCGCGCTGAGCAGCGCCACCCGCGCGTGTGCGGCCCCAATCTTGGCGGCCACGATGCGCTGCGCCTGGTCATCGAGCTCACGGGTAAGGCGCGCCATCGCGTCACCGTCGTGCGCGAGCACCGCGGCCCGGTATTGCTCCGTGAGGGTGTCGAGGGCCTCTGTCTTGTCCCCCAACGCCGCCGTGGCGGCGTGGACGGCCACGCGCGCCTGCTCAATGGCCAGGGCGGTCGGGTGCGTGGCTTCGGGCGCGCTCAGGGGCGGGGGGGGTGTCGGCGTTACTGGTGGTGTCGTGCGAACGGGTGTGGATGCAGCCATGGTGTTTCTTCTTTCTTTCCTGCGACGACTATGCTTTTAGTGGCGTGCGACCGTGACAGCCGGCACGCTCAGGCTACGCCCTGACAGGTGGCGTCGATCATGGCCCGCAGCTCCGTCTCCGCGACGACTCGGCGACGACCGGCGTCTGTCTGCTGCAACCCCGCGATCATCTCCCGACCCGAGGCATGCTGGAGAGCGCCCTGGGCGACGCTACGACGCTGTAGACGCTCAGGGGCCATCGTGGTCGTTATGGAGTGCGCCCCCGCCTCTGGCGGCACTGCGGCCTCACGGGCGAGAGCCGCCAGCCTTTGGCGCGCGGCGTCGCCCTCCTGTCGGTGGACCGCCAGGGCGTCGGTCGCCTCATCAACGGCGGCCCGTGTAACATCCGCGCGTGCCCGGGCACGCGCGACCTCGGCCGCGGCGAGATGTTCGCGCCCCTCGTCGAGCGCGGTGCGGTTGCGCCACATCGCCGCGCCGTCGGCGGCTTCGACGGCGGCACGGTAGCGGCTGCGCAGTACGTCAAGGACGCGCCGCGCATCCTCGGCGGCGCGGCCAGCCTGATGTAGCGCCACCAGCGCCGCTTCATGGTGTGTCAGGACGGAGCCGGAGAGGTCAGTCCCACCCCCGGCCGTGGCCTGCGCGCTCTCGTCCACGTTCATCATACGACGCTCCCTTTACCCGTACAGGTGCGCGTCTATATGGAGCAGCGTCTTGGCGCGATACACCGCCTCCGTAAACTCAAGTGCGCGCCCCAGACAGATGGTGCAGTCATTGGGGGCGTGCTTCACGCCGGGGATGGGATCGAAGAGAGGCCCCACGATAGCGTCATGTAAGGCGAGGTCGTCGTCTTTCTGGGCGCGCTGGAGCAGCGCCCGATCAACGGCCGCCTTGACGCCGTGCGGCATAATCTCGAACGTCGCCGACTTGCCTGATTGGGCCGGGCACACCGACAACTCACCGACCGAGGATTTGTAGATCTCGCCGCCCTGATCGACGGCCAATCGCCCCTCGACGCTGTAGCCCTTGATTCTGCCCGCCTTGATCGCGGCGTAGACCTCGCGGTACCGCGCGCGGGCGTCGGCGTCGTGATACGAGGGGTCGCGGGGCAGGAAACTCTCAACCAATAGCCCCTTTGCCGTGATGCGATGCGAGAGCACCTTGCCAATGCGCCGGTGGCCCAGGCGCGGGTCCTGGCCATGGTAGTAGAGCAGGCGCCGGTCTTCCGGCAGCGCCCACTCGTCCACGAGGGCCTTGTAGGCCCGCCCGGTCGTGTACTGGCGGTCGCTATCCCGTTCGTTGAAGACGCTGGCGTAGCCCTGGAGGAGGAGCCCGACCTGCTCCTCATGGATCGTTTCCGCCGAGCCCATCCGTATCTTATCGACCGCCGTCGGCTCTGTTGTCATCGCTTGCCTGTTCATCAGTCCTGTCCCTTTGCGTCTATGGGGCGATAGAGATCGCCCGCTTTGCAGCGTGTCCCGCGCTAGGTCCACCCCGACCTGCTTCCCGTTTTGGCGTACAGCGTGACCTTCGTCAGGCGCGGTCACGGGACACCCGCCTTGCACTCCGTTACTCCCCGTTTTTAGGTCAACAGGGACGGCTACGACTGCACATTTTGGAACACAGCGTGAATTGCCCCTCACGCGCGCGCGCGCCACATTCCGCCTACCTACCAAAAGTAGCCGTGTCCATACCATGCGCGCCGATCAGCCAGCCTGAACGCCGCGTGCTGCCCCGCCGGCGTCATGTGCTGGGCGTGCGGCTGCTCGGGCCAGCGACACAGGCCACCGCCCGGTCGATGCGGCCAGTTATAGGCGGCGCAGTGACATGGCGGACAGCCAGCGCGCGGTGCCTTGGAATCACCCGTGCCATAGGGGCCGCGCGATCCAGGGCCAAGCGGCCGTCGCCCCGCGTGGGTCGTGCATCGCTGCTGTGGGTCATCCCAGCACGCCCAGGCGTGGCAGGGCGCGCCGTCCTTCCTCATCCCCGTGCAACGGCGCAGCGCCCGTGCCTCGTCGCTGTACGCCATCTGTCGTGCTCCTCTCTCCTCCTGTGCGGCGCGCGCGCGTGCGTGGCTCTGTGGGCTCTACGCGGGCCTATCCCACCACCATCCTTCGCTGCGCACGCCGCACAACGGGCACGGCTCCTTGCGATGCAGGAGCGCGAGGAGAGCCTGCATGTCGCGCGTGATCGTGGAGCGGTGGACGCCCAGGGCGTCGGCGGCCTCGGCCTGCCACCCGCGCCGCCCCTGACTCTTGCGCCAGTAGTCGAGCACCCGGCGCTGGCGGTCGTGCGCCACGACCCGGCGCCACGCGTTGTAATGCCGGCGCCCGGCGGCCCTCCGGCAGACCTCATCCCACGTCATGCCCATTTTGTTGCACGCCTTTGACAACCACCTATTTGCACGCTTCTGACAAGTACAGCCCGATTAACCCGCCACTACCCCAACGCGCTACCGTCGCCGGTGGGCGCCCCTGACACGGCGTCCCTGCCGGCGACGTTGACCTGCTGACCACCGATGTTGACCTGTAGCGCGGCGGGCCGGGTGAGCCGCCGCACGCGCGCCAGGCTCTCGCAGGCGCGCACGTAGCGCCGCTGGGCCGCGGTCAACCGACGCTCCCACCAATCGGCGCGGGTTAGGACGACAGATGCTTGGCTCATGACCCCACTGTAGACGTGTTCAACCTGTTGCAGGCGAAGCCAGCACGCGACCACGTGCTCGATCAGGCCACGTTCAAGGGCGGGGGAGGCATCATAGCCCATGCCGTCGCGCATGCTCGCCGCTTGGCGTTGGATGCCCTTCTGTGTCAGCGCACCGCCGCCCATCTGCTTGATGATGCTGTCCCGCGTCGAACGCCCCACGTCGATGAGATCGGTCCACATATGCGGTACCTTGTCAAGGGCCGCGCACATGTCGGCCAGGGCTTTAGGATCGGGATTGGTCGTGTCCAGATTGGCGAGTTGACGGCCCAGATCCGCGATGAGTTCGTCCTCGGTCTTGGGCCGTGTCGCCGGTGTGGGCGCTTTCGCTGGCATCATCCTGCGCGGCATGACGTCGCCTCCTCCATTGTCCTTTGTGTGTGTGACACCCGGCCGCGAGCAGGACGACAGCGGTCACGGTCGCCACCAACCGCTCGCCGTCGTCGAGCACGGCGTCGATCTCCTCGGCCTGCCCGCGTTCCTCGCCTTCCTCCTCGCGCCTGACGGCCCGCTCAACGCACTCGGCCTGGTCGAGGCCGGCCAGCGCCTCGGCGATTGGGCCGGCCCCCAGGTAGCGCGACACGACCCGACCGGCGACGCGCTCCTTGCGGTAGTAGTAGCGCCCGCCGCGCCTTTGTTCCCATCCCATGGTGTTGTGCTACAGCCTTTCGCTATCCCCGCTTGCAGCGGTTCCTACCAGTCTTACGTGACCCCGCCGGTCCTGCCCGGGGAATCGAGACAGCAGGCCGAATCGAGACAGATTTGAGGGCCGTTTATGTGTGAACATGCCCCTTGAAACGAGACATACCGATACACTGTCGCTGCATTCAAGCTCGTGTAAAGCCGACTATCTGCGACTATCCGCCTGGCCCAGCGCGGCGGCGTTGTCCTTTGTCAGATCGCGCGGTAGATGGCGCGAGCCCGCATCTGCTCCTCGACGGTGGGGATAGTGTCCGCCTTGGTCGAGCGCGTCGCAGCGCCGGCCGCCTGGTCGCGCTCCTCACCTTGGGACGCACGCTCGACGCGAGCGATCTCAACGGCGGTCGGCGTCCCCGGCGCCATTCCAGGGACGCCACGGTTGGCCGGGTGTGTGTATGTGTACGTGACCACATCTCCGACCGCCAGCAGCGCCTCGTCCTCGCCGATGCCTGCGACATCTCTGCCATTGAAAAAGAGGTCTCCGCCCACAACCTCGGCCCCGGTCGCCGTGACCGGGCGTATCATGCCGTTGCCAACGCCGCGCCTGTGGTCGCCCATCAATTTCCGAACAATACCCGTTGCCATTACCTGTCTTCCTTTTCTGCGTGCTATGCGGTCAGCACTGACTGACCGCGCTACTATGCCGCCGTCCCTAGCCATCGGCGCACTACCACCGCGCATCAGATGACGGCACAAGCCCCGTATAGCGGTGCGCGCTACGTGATAAGGAGTCGGCCAACTCCTTGGTGATCGCCTTGATCGTCGCCTGACTCACATGGTCGCCGATCTGCGCCGGCGACTGGCCGGGATGCGTCGTGATCGTGGTGTTGATGGCATCCTTGGCAACGGTGATGGCGTAGTGGTTATGCACCTGTGTGGGCGCGCTCGTATGCGTTCTAGCCGTCACCGGAATTGCGGGAGGGCGCTGCGCGACCGGCGTGCTCGTCGGCCTCTGTGTCGTGGGGCGGGCCGAGCCCGCGACGCCGGGGTGTGCTATCACACGAGGGAGTGCGAGAGCGGCTGTCAGCGCGGTATGCGCGGGGGCGGGTGGCCTCATCGCTGCGCGTGTCGCCGTGTGCGCCAGGGTCACCGACAGGGCCGATGGCACAGCCTCGAACCCGCCGCCGCCCTGACCATACCCCGTTCCACCCTTTGACCCAGGTACCCCGGC
>JAABUM010004119.1_pt1 | contig 16785 bp, 19 predicted proteins | sample 5559161 | NCBI WGS metagenome assembly JAABUM01 (sample SAMN10711868, study PRJNA513369) | rock metagenome | isolation source: Antarctica rocks | place: Antarctica: Victoria Land, Siegfried Peak nord | reverse complement strand
AGATCGGCAACCGTGACGGCGTGATGGGCACCAAGACCCGCGCCGCCATCGCGGCCTACCAGCAATCGCTCGGCAGGACGCCCGATGGCCGCGCCAGCGAGAGCGTGCTCAAGGCCATGCGGGACGGTCGGTAGAGATGCGTCACAACGGCAGGCCCGGCAGGCTCGGCGTGTGCTCCGCCAAAACCGCCTGCAATTGCCAGGGCGAGGTCGCGCGGTTCGGTTCGTCGATCACCGGCTTGGACGAATTAGGCTGCTTGATGTAAATTGCGCTGAGGGATCGACGCGATGCGGGGTAGCAAACTCGACTTGCTCGATAACGGTCTCAGTCGGCGCTGTGGGGGTCTTAGAATGGCTGTTTCAGATGCCACCGGAATCTTCAAAATCGCTAGCTTGTCCTATGACGTGTACAATAAGAAGCTGTTCGGCATCGTGAGTCTGCAGGACGGCCCAAGTTTTTCGTCTATAAATTTCAATTTTCCGTACACAGCGAAACCACACAGTTCAGACGATGAATTACGGAGAGACATGGAGGACGAGGCTCGGCGGATGTTGATATCCGCCGCGAGCTTTCAATGACGGAGCCTTCCGAAAACATCGTTCCATTTCCGATCGAGCAGCAAGTCGAAAACATGCTGCGGGATGCTGTCAGGAGCGCATCTTTCGCAGGAGGCAGCGGCGGGAACTCGGGCGGTGTGGACGTCAGAGTCGCCGTGCTCGAAACTCACGTTGACATCCTTCGCAAGGACCTCGCGGAGGTCAAGGCTGGTGTCGATCAAGTGAAGCTACAGCTCGCAACCGTGACGGAGCGTATCGCTCATCTGCCGTCGAAAGGCTACACGGTCACCGTTGCGCTCGCCGTGATGGCTGTCGTTGCAGCCTTCACGACCTTTCAACAACAGATCCAGCATTTCGTGCGCCTCTCCCGCTGATCCTCAGGCGTTCGGATCGTCGGTCGAGTTGGGCCGAACGCCTCATGAGGGGCCGCAGCGCTTGCCGATGTCGCGTCGGCAGAAGCCCTCCGGCCAACCGAGCGCGTCCACGCCCGCATAGGCGCGGGCGCGGGCGGCACTCGCGTCCGCTCCCAACCCGGTCACAGTCAGCACCCGGCCTCCATCGGCGAGGATCAGGTCCCCGTCGTTGCGCGTGCCGGCATGGAACAGCGTGACGCCGGGCAGGGCGGCCACGCGGTCGAGCCCGCCGATGACCGAACCCCTGAGCGGCGCCTCCGGGTAGCCTTGCGCCGCCATCACCACGGCGACGCCGATCTCGGGCCGGAACCGCACCGGGCCATCGGGCAGGTGCCCGCGCGCCACGGCCGCAAGCAGCGGCAGGACGTCCTGGTCGAGGCGCGGCAGGATCGCCTGGGTCTCGGGATCGCCGAAGCGCACGTTGAACTCGATCAGCTTGGGGCCGACCTTCGTCATCATCAGACCCGCGAAGAGCACGCCCTTGAAGGGGGCGCTTCGCTCCGCCATGCCGCGCAGCGTCGGTGACACGATCTCACCCATGATGCGGGCTTCGAGCGCCGCATCGAGCATGGGCGCGGGCGAGATCGCGCCCATGCCGCCCGTGTTGGGACCCGTGTCGCCCTCGCCGACGCGCTTGTGGTCCTGGGCCGAGCCGAAGGCGAGCGCGCGACCGCCGTCGCAGAGGGCGAAGAACGAGAGTTCCTCGCCCTCGAGGAACTCCTCGATCACCACCGAGGCCCCGGCGGCTCCGAAGCCTCCACCGAACATGACATCGATCGTGCGCTCGGCCTCGGCGCGGTCGGTCGCGATCACCACGCCTTTGCCGGCCGCGAGGCCGTCGGCCTTGATGACCGCGGGATAGGGGATGCCGGCCAGATAGGTCTTGGCGCTCTCGGCGGCGTCGAAACGCCGGTAGTCGGCCGTGGGAATGGCGAGGTCGCGCGCGAGGTCCTTGGTGAAACCCTTCGAGCCCTCGAGGCGCGCGGCGGCCCGCGTGGGCCCGAAGACCGCGATGCCGGCCTGCTCCAGGGCGTCCGCTACGCCCGCCACGAGCGGCGCCTCGGGGCCTACGACCACGAGGTCGACGCTCTCGCGCCGCGCCAGGGCCACCACGGCCGCGGGATCCGCGGGGTCGAGTGCCACATTGGTGCCGAGCGCCGCCGTACCCGGGTTGCCGGGCGCGACCAGGAGGCGGCCGAGCCGGGGGCTCGCGGCGATGGCGGCCGCCAAAGCATGCTCGCGCCCGCCGGAGCCGAGAAGGAGGACGTCGATGGTGTCGGCCACTTCCGATGTTCCGAGCGAGGATGTCGCGCGCTTCTGCCACGGATCGCGGCCGCTTTGAAGCGGGCCGCGCCGGCAAGCTCTGGCCAGACCCCTTTGTTTTACCGGCCCTTAATTCGCCGTCGTTAGCTTCGAAGGGGTCCGGTACTGCGCGGATGCAAGGCGGGCGATGTCGAGGGTTCGGGACAGGGATGGGGACCGGGGAGAACGTCGCGAACCGCGTCTCGGCCCTGCCCGCGGCCGTGATGGCGACCTGCGTGCCTATCCCGAGGACCGGGCCGGCGGTGGCCCTGCACCGGCCCGGCGCGCGTCGCCCAAACCGCTGGCCAACGGTCGCCGCGAACCGACCTTCGAACCTCCTGGCGAACGCCGTGCCGCTCCGCACGACATCGACGTGAGCCGCGAGGGGCGGGGAGCCCGGGCGGGTGGCGGGCGGCGCGGAGCTTTCGGAAGCGGACGCGCGTCCGGCGGCCATCGCCGTCGTCGCACCGTACTGGGCCGCCTCGTCTACTGGTGCTTCATCCTCGGCATTTGGGCCGTCGTCGGCGTGGCCGGTATCGTCGGCTATTTCGCGAGTCGTCTGCCGCCGATCGACCAGATCGCGGTGCCGAAGCGTCCGCCCAATATCGCCATCCTGGGGGAGGACGGCACGCCGCTCGCCAATCGAGGCGACACCGGCGGCGCCGCGGTCAGACTCGCCGATCTGCCGCCCTATCTGCCCAAGGCCTTCGTGGCCATCGAGGACCGACGCTTCTACCTGCACCACGGCATCGATCCCGCCGGTATCGCACGCGCCGTCGTGCAGAACGTCATCCATCGAGGCGGCGGCGTCCAGGGCGGCTCGACCCTGACCCAGCAGCTCGCCAAGAACGTGTTCCTGACCCAGGAACGCACCCTGTCGCGCAAGATCCAGGAGGCCATCCTGGCGCTGTGGCTAGAGCACAAATACACCAAGGACCAGATCCTCGAGCTCTACCTCAACCGCGTCTACTTCGGCTCGGGGTCCTACGGGATCGAGGCGGCGGCCAACCGCTACTTCGGCCACGGGGCCAGCAAGGTCACGCTCGCCGAGTCCGCCATGCTGGCAGGATTGATGAAGGCGCCCACCAAGCTGGCGCCGAATCGCAACCCCACCGGCGCCACGGAGCGGGCCGCGCAGGTCATCGCCGCCATGATGCAGGAGGGCCTCGTCTCGGAGGCCGCCGGCAAGGCCGCCCTGGCGGCGCCCGCCCATGCGGTGAAGGAGCGCGGCAACGGCGACGTGAACTACGCGGCCGACTACGTCATGGACATGCTCGACGACACCATCGGCGCCGTCGAGGAGGATGTCGTCGTCACCACCACGATCGCCCCGGCGCTGGAGCGGGCAGGCGAGCGCGCCCTGGTGGACAGCCTGAACAAGAACGGCGGCAGATACGGCGTCAGTCAGGGCGCCCTGGTCTCGATCGATCCCGACGGCGGCATCAAGGCGCTGATCGGCGGCCGCGACTACGCCGACAGCCAGTTCGACCGCGCCGTCTCGGCCAAGCGCCAGCCTGGTTCCTCGTTCAAGCCCTTCGTGTACCTTTCGGCGCTGGAAGCCGGCCTCACGCCCGACACCGTGCGGGAGGACGGCCCGATCACGATTAAAGGTTGGCACCCCGAGAACTACAGCCGCGAATATTTCGGCCCCGTCTCGCTCACCAAGGCGTTGAGCCTGTCGCTCAACACCGTGGCGGTGCGGCTCGGTGTCGAGGTCGGACCAAGGGCCGTGGTCAGGACAGCGCATCGCCTCGGCATCGTCTCGGAGCTGCAGCCCAATGCCTCGATCGCGCTCGGCACGTCCGAAGTGTCGCCTCTGGAACTCACGGCCGCCTACGCGCCCTTCGCCAACGGCGGGATCGCGGTGCAGCCCCACATCATCACGCGCGTCAAGACCGCGGCCGGCAAGATGCTCTACCAGCGCCGCGGTGCCAACCTCGGCCGGGCCGTCGACCCCGTCTACGTCGGCATGATGAACGCCATGATGGAAGAGACGCTGCTCACCGGCACGGCCCGCAAGGCCGAGCTGCCGGGCTGGCAGGCAGCCGGCAAGACCGGCACCAGCCAGGATTGGCGGGACGCCTGGTTCGTGGGCTACACGAGCCGTCTCGTGACGGGTGTGTGGCTCGGCAACGACGACGGCACGCCGACCCGCAAGGCCTCGGGCGGCAACCTGCCGGTGGACGTTTGGAGCCGCTTCATGAAAGTGGCGCTGAAGAACATGACGCCGTCGCCGCTTCCCGGCACTTGGCACGGGTCCGGCGGCGTCCAGCCCGCCCCCGACGATGGTGGCCCCTTGGCGGCGTTGCTCAGCCGGGCCGGCGCCCTTCTGGGCCACGATCCCGCAGGCGGGCGCGATCCCGCAGGTGGGCGCGGGCCGGCGCCCAGCTCTGCGCCGGCAACGACGGGCTCCATACCGGTACCACCCGCCGGGGCAGCGGCCGGCGTCGACGATCCCCGCTACACCGACGAGCCCATACCGCCGTCGGTCGTGCCCGAAGACCCGCCGCCTGCCGCAGTCTCGCGCCGGGACCGTGGCTTGCTCGACCAGCTGTTCGGCGGCTAGAGCCTTTCAGACTGACGTTGCAGCGTGGCGTCATCGTGAGCCTGTGAACAGGCCCGCCTGTTTTCAGCTGGCGCATGTCGGCAGCAGCATGAGATGGGCTAGCCTGCCGGCACCGGCGCGGAGCTGGCGTTCCCGAGGACAACACTTGCCCGACGATCCCGACCTATCGCGAACCGCACCCGCGACCCCGTCTCGTCCATACTCGCCGATCGAGCCCTACCGGCATGGCATGCTCGATGTCGGGGATGGCCACTGCGTTTATTGGGAGCTCTGCGGCAACCCCGACGGAAAGCCGGCCGTGTTCCTGCACGGGGGTCCGGGCGGGGGTGCATCGCCGGGTCATCGGCGGCTGTTCGATCCCGCGCGCTACAACCTGCTCGTCTTCGACCAGCGCGGCTGCGGCCGTTCGACTCCCCACGCGAGCCTCGACGCCAATACGACCTGGCACCTGGTCGACGATATCGAGCGCCTCCGCGCGATGATCGGCGTCGAGCGCTGGCTCGTGTTCGGCGGCTCCTGGGGCTCGACCTTGGCGCTCGCCTATGCCGAGACCCATCCGGACCGCACGGCGGCGCTGATCCTGCGCGGCATCTTCACGCTGCGCCGGTCGGAACTGCTCTGGTACTACCAGGAGGGTGCGTCCTGGCTGTTCCCCGACAAGTGGGAGCGCTTCCTGGCCCCGATCCCCGTGGCCGAGCGCGGCGATCTGATGGCGGCCTATCACCGGCGCCTCACCGGCGCTGCACATGAGGAGAGGATGGCGGCCGCCCGCGCCTGGTCCTTGTGGGAAGGCGAAACCATCACGCTGCTGTCCAACCTCGAGTTCACGGCACAGCACAGCGAGGATCGTTTCGCGCTTGCTTTCGCGCGGATCGAAAACCATTACTTCGTCAATGCGGGCTTTCTGGAGGAAGGGCAGCTGATCCGTGACGCGTCGCGGCTGCGCGATATCCCAGGCACCATCGTCCAGGGACGCTACGACGTCGCGACCCCGATGAAATCCGCCTGGGACCTGCATCGCGCCTGGCCCGAGGCCGAATTCCGGCTGGTCGCGGATGCCGGCCACGCCTTCAACGAGCCCGGGATCCTGTCGGAGCTGATCCGGGCCACCGACCGCTACGCCCGCGAGCCTTGACGGCCACGTTCGACCGCGTGCGACGCCACGCCGGGGCGAGCTATTCACGCCGTGGCTCGATGGCGCAGGACGGCGCGCCGCCTGGGCATTATGGCAGCTTGTCGGGGCCGCAACCAGCGCGGTAAAGCTTGCCGGACGGCCGCGACGAGCGCCGCCGACGGATCGGATCACCATGCGACGGGACCCAAGGCCGCCGTCATCGGCCAAGATCACGGCGGCTTTCAAGCTCGCCATGCGTCGGCTCGCCACTACCGTCACGATCGTCACGGCCGGCCGGGAGGGCCGCAGGTTCGGCATGACCGCAACGGCCGTGACGTCGGTCACGGCCGAGCCTCCGACCCTGCTGATCTGCGTGAACCGCAAGGCCAGCATCCATGCGATCATCGTCGATTCGGGGCGTTACTGCGTCAATATCCTCGCCACCCATCACGCCGGCCTCGTGGGCCCGTTCGGCGGGTTGGTCGAAGGCGAAGCGCGGTTCCTGCACGGGGGGTGGAGCCGCGACCTCGATGGGACCCCTTACCTGGACGACGCCCAGGCTAGCCTGTTCTGCGCGGTGCGGCAGTCCGTGGACTATGGCTCCCACTCGATCCTGATCGGCGAGGTCATGTCGGTGCTGCTGTCCGACGCGATCACGCCGCTGCTCTATCAGGACGGCGGCCTCGCGGCCTCGCGCCTGCTCGATCCGTGACGACCGACCGATCGGCATTGCCGCATCGCGAGCGAGCTCGCCTCGATATATGCCGGAGAACGCCGTGAAGCCCATCTACATCGACTACCTGAATGCGCTCGACGTCCACGAACTGGCGCTGACCGACGACGAGATCATCGCGGCGGTGGAAGCGGGGCTCGCGGCCCAGGGCCGTGGCCAGACCGTGATAGAGCCGCGCGTGCATTTGATGCCCGACGCCAGCTTCAACGGCCATTTCAATGTGCTGCGCGGCTACGTGGCGCCCATGAACCTCGCGGGCGTCAAGGTGGTGGGTGACTTCGTCGACAATTACCTGAAAGACCTGCCGTCCGAGTTCGGCGTGCTGACCCTGTTCGATCCGCGGACGGGGGCACCCCGGGCCATCCTCGATGCCACGGCCATCACGGAGATGCGCACCGGCGCCGTCACGGCGGTCGGAGCCAAGCACCTGGCGCCGCCGAACCCGAAGGTCCTGGGCCACGTCGGGGCGCGGGGTACGGCCTATTGGAACGTCCGGCTGCTCGACCGAATGTTCGGGTTCGACGAGATCCGGGTCCATTCCCGCCGGCCCGACAGCCGCGATACCTTCGCGGCCCGCCTGTCGCAGGATCTCGGCAAGCCCGTGCGGGCCGTCTCCTCCTGGCGCGACTGCGTCGAGGGCGCCGACATCGTGGTCGAGGCCACGCGGCTCGAAGCACCTGCGCCGATGCTCAAGACCGCGTGGATCAAACCCGGCGCCCTGGTCGTGCCTTATGGCACCATGAGCGCCGTCGAACTCTCGCTGACCGACATCATGGGCGAGATAGTGGTGGATGATTGGGGCCAATGCCGCACGGGACCGTTCGGTGCCCTGCGAGCCCATGTCGAGGCCGGCCTGTTGACCGAGGCGACGCTCCACGCCGAACTCGGGCAGATCGTGGCGGGCTCCAAGCCCGGCCGCCAAACGGCCGAGGAGACCATCCTGTTCTGGCATCGCGGCCTCTCGCTGAGCGACATCGCGCTCGGCCATGCCATGCTGGAAAAGGCCGCACGGCTCGGCATCGGTCAGAGGCTGCGGTTCGCCTGATCGCCCTTCGGTCGGTTCGAGGCGTTCATCGGCTCAACTCGGCGGGCGGAGCCGCGACACCATCGCCTCGATGGCCGCGATAGAGCCGAAGTTCCTGAGCGTGATCTCGGCCGGTGGAATGGTCAGGTCGAACTCCGCCTCGACGCCGAGCATGAGTTCGACCATGTCGATCGAGGTCATGCCGAACCGCGCGAGATCGGCATCAGCCGCGACAGGACCGTCCACGCCGCGCCTCGCCAGGATTTCGCCCACCACGGCGCCGATCTGTTCTGCCGGAGCAAGTCTCGCTTTGTCGAGCATCGTCTTTCCTTTCACGCCCGTCGCCCTTTCGACACGGCAGCAAGCGCCATCTGCTCCGCAAGTGATTGCTCAATCGTAGATTTTTGGCCTGATTCCAGCAATTGAGAGTTTTCGATGTAAAATGTTGAAATCGATGAGGGCTGGTGTCTTGGGTCAGATTAGATGATTGTTGACGTAACGCGCGCGGTTACGATCGCTTCACCATGAACGGGGTTGGCATGTGGATTTGCTGAGGGCATCAGTGATAGGGTACAACGGACTGTAGCAGCACCGGCCGTCCGGGGAGTCGTAATCATGACGATGTTGGAGACACGGGCTGATCAGGGCGCGATAGCTCCGGCCGTGTTCGGTCTTGGTGGCGTCGAGGCTCCGGCCATCTCGTTTCGCGCCGAAGCGGCAGCGGCGGTCGCGGCCGAGCATGCCACCGAGGTCGACCGGGACGCGCGCTTTCCGGGCGAGGCGATCGCGGCCTTGAAGCGCCATCGCCTGCTCGGCATGGCGGTGCCGCGCGAATTCGGGGGCGAGGGCGCGTCCATGGCGGATGTCGCCGACGTCTGCTTCAAGCTCGGCCGCGCCTGCTCGTCGGCCGCCATGGTTTTCGCCATGCACCAGATCAAGGTCGCCTGCGTGATGCGTCATGCGTGCGGCAGCGCTTGGCACGAAGCGATGCTGCGGCGTCTCTGCGACGAGCAAATGCTGCTCGCGTCCTCGACCACCGAGGGACAGAACGGCGGTAATGTGCGGTCGAGCGCCGCGGCGATCGAGTCGGAGGCGGACGACGCCATCGTGCTCGACCGCGAGTCCACCGTTATCTCCTACGGCGCCGAGGCCGACGGTATCGTCACCACGGCGCGGCGTTCTTCCGAGGCGGCGGGCTCCGACCAGGTGCTGGTGGTCCTGCTCCGCGAGCACTACCGGCTCGAACCCGTGCTGCAGTGGGACACGCTCGGCATGCGCGGCACCTGCAGCGCCGGCTTCCGCCTGCGCGCGCGCGGGTCGGCCGACCAGGTGCTTCCGGTGGCTTACGAGACCATCCACAGCCAGACCATGACGCCGGTGGCCCATATCCTGTGGGGGGCGGCCTGGAGCGGGATCGCGGCGGCGGCCGTCGAACGCGCCCAGAACTTCATCCGCAAGGCGGCGCGCCACGGCAAAGGCCAGTTGCCGCCGGGTGCCGCGCATTACACGAAGGCGCAGTCGTCGCTGCGCGTCCTGCGGACCCTGGTGCAGGCCGGGGTCGTCCGCTACGAGGCGGCCCTGGCGGACGAACGCCTGTTCGGATCGCTCGACTTCCATGCCGCCATGAACCTGCTCAAGGTCGATGCCTCGGAGACCGCTGTCGCAACGGTGATGAGCGCCATGCGGGCTTGCGGCCTGTCGGGCTACCGCAACGACGGCGAGAGCAGCATCGGGCGTCACCTGCGCGACATCCTGTCGTCGCCCATCATGATCAACAACGACCGCATCCTCGCCAATCTCGCCACGACATCGCTGATGAGCGCGGTGCCGACGTCATTGATGGATTGAGCTCGCCGCTTGCTTGCCAGTGAGATCCGGCACCGGGCGGAGCGGGTGAACGCCGAGTGTTACAGCTCATCCGGCGGCGCCGGAAAACGGATGAGATAGGCTCTCGCCCGCGGCAGAGCATCATGGAGAAACTGGCCGGGCTCCCGGAGCCACAAGCCGTCATGGGCCTGTGACCGTGCCTCGGAGATCAGCAAGTCGGGCGTCAACTCGATCAGTGAGGCATCCCACCCCGGCCAATAGCGTCTCGCCTTCCGATAGGTGTGCGACAGGAACGCCTCGGGTTGGGAGTAGCCGTGGTAATCGAACGTCCAGGCCTCGCCTTGAACAAAGATGTGATTTCCGGTGAACCCGGGATCCGGCTTAAGCCAGACGATCTTTTTGTCGAGAACGCCATAGAACTGCAGGAAGGCATAAGCCAGAACGTGGCACGCGCCACAGGCGAAGAAGACGCGATCCGGCAAAGCCCATCGCATGACTTGGTCGCGCTTACGATAGTTCGGCGTTCTGATCCGGTACATGCGTCGAGAAGCCCAGGAGCGATGCGTGGAAGCGGTGCGGGCCGATGGCCGCTACGGCGCTGGTCCTGCCGTGAAGCACAGCACCGTTCCGCGCCAGCGCGAACCGTCGCCGGCCGCCTCGGTGCTACCCGGCAGCGCAGTCGCGACCGAACGCCAGAAGCTCAGGGCAGCGGGATTGTAGCTTGCGACGCCGAGTTCCCAGCGTCCCGGGTAGCGGTCGAAGATTTGCAAGGCGGCCCGGCGGCCGATACCGGCCCGCCGATATTTGCGCAGGACGAAGAACTCCGCCAATGCGTGTTCGACTGCCCTGTCCAGGGGCGACCATCGGTTCACCAGGGCGAAGCCAGCGGTCCGTCCGTCGGCACGGATCAGCAGGGGCATATTCCCGTCCTGCCGCCAATAGTCGTCGGTGCCCGGCGGGTAGGGAAAGATGCCGGCATTGTCGACCTCTGCGTAGGTGGTGCCCAACTCCGCGAAGTCGGAGAAGTCGTGCAGGTAAAGCTGGAGCAGCCGATCGAGGAGGGATTTCTCGGCGAGCGGCATGGCGGTGACCGTCACGGCGCGGATCCTCGGCATGGCGTCTCCTCCCACCGCACCCGGCTTCGGACGGCGCACTCCCTCGCGCGAAACCCAGGTTACAGCAGCTCATATCCCGTCGTGTGACACGCGCCGAGCCCGCATTGAAGGATCGCCGAGACGAGGTTTATGGCGCAGAGCGCGGTCACGTAGAGGCCCGCGATTGCCGCGATCCTCGCGAGCAATGGCGACGATGCTTCCTCTCGCGACTCTCCTCCACCCAGCGCGGCCAGTTGGACCGCGAAAGCCGCGATGACGGCCAGCGCCACGAGCACCGACCAGACCGGCATGTGCAAGCCGAGCACCGCGCTGCCGACGTAGCTCCGTTCGGGCAGCGGACAGATGTCGAGCAGGGTCTGCCGTGCCGAGACGATCAGCAGGAAGAGGGCCGACACTATGCCGAGGCCAATGCATCTCACGCGATCGCCTTGCCTATCCTGCAGCATGAGCGCGAAGCAGATACCGAATATGGCGACCCGTTGCAGGAGGCAGAGCGGGCACGGCAACTCGTGATAACCGTACTGAAGGATCATCGCGGCGGTCAGGATGGCGGCAAGCGCTATCAGGATGGCCAAGCGGGCGAGGTCGTCGAGGCGCGCCGCCAAGCCGGCGCGGGAACTGGAACCGACGGTCATGCGGGTGTCCCCGGGTTCGATCGGCGCGGGACGGCGGGGATTATCCCTGCAACCACGGCATGCGGAATCCGTCGTCGGGACTATGGATCTCGGTCAGAAACAGGCCCGCCGAGAGCGCCAGGCCGGCGACGAGCGCTGCCAGCGCCAACCAGCGCGGCCCGAAACGTATGGAGGCCAGCGCCAGCGACATGGCGGCGAAGCACAGGACCATCATGATGGCCGTCTCCCCGGCACTGATCGAAGGTCATCCACGGCGCATGCCGTCCGGCCCATCAACAGCCGCCAGCTCCTTCTCCGGTCTGTCGAAAGTCGCCCCGCCTTATGCGGTGTTCCCCGCGTCGACCGTCATCACGGTACCCGTGATGTTGCGGGCGGCGTCGCTCATCAGGAAGCCCACCGCCTTGGCCACGTCCTCGACCTCGGCCAGACGCTTCAGCGCGCTGCGTTTGGCGATCTGGTCGCGTTGGCCGTCGCCGAGCCCGCTCGTCATCTCGGTCGCGATGAAGCCCGGCGCCACGGCGTTGACCGTGACGCCGGCCCGCCCGACCTCGCGGGCGAGCGACTTGGTGAAACCGATCAGGGACGCCTTGGTGGCCCCGTAGACCGAGAGGCCGTTGTACCCCGTCGAGGCGATGATCGACGCCATGTTGATGACGCGACCCCGGCCTTCGGCCATCATGCCCCGCACGGCATATTTCGTGAGGACGATCGGCGACAGGGCGTTCAACCTGATCAGCGCCTCGATCTGCGAATTGTGCATCATCGCCAGCATGCCCTCGGTGCCGATGCCGGCATTGTTGACGAGCCCGTAGAGCGGGCCATGCCGACCGCGAAGGTCCTGGACCAAGCCCGGGATCGCCTCCACCTCACCGAGATCGAACGGCACCATGTGGATTTCGCCGGTGCCGTCCCGTGCCGCGGCCTCGCTGGCTTCGAGCAGGGCCTCGCTGGGCTTGCGGGCGATCGCGAAGACGCGGTGGCCGGCGGCGGCGAGGTCGCGCGCGATGCCGAGCCCGAGGCCGCGGCTGCCGCCCGTCACGATCACGTTACGCATGGGCACGGTCCAGCTTGCCGGCCGCCGTGACCGCGAGGCTCGTGGCGAAGCGCAGCAGCACCGGCACCTTGTGGCTCGGCAGGGCCTCTCGGCAGATCTGCAGGATCTCGGCCTTCAGCTTCGTCTGGCGCCCCGTTTCACCCTCCGCGAAGGCCTGCTCCGGTACCACCTCGGCCACCACGATCGCGCCCGTGATCGGGTTGGCCCGCGCCTTGACGAGCGACATGCGGACGCCGGTGTGCCGGTTGATCACGGCCTCGACCTCCTCGGGGTGCACCTTGAGCCCACCGACGTTGATGACCCCGCTGCGCCGACCGACGAAATAGAGCCTGTCGCCGCGCTGCTCCACCATGTCGTCGGTGTCGACGAACCCGTCCGCATCGCGGAGCACCGCGGCGTCTCCGAGATACCGGCTCGCGGCCCGCGCCGACCGGATGCGGAGGGAGCCCGCCTCCATCTTCATCCTGACGGGGCGATCCGGATCGAGATAGTGGGCCGGAAAGCCTTCCTGGCCGTCCTCGACCTCGAAGCCGACCCCCGCCTCGGTCGACGCATAGGCGTGCCCGACCCTGGCGTGCGGATAGGTGCGGGCCAGCATGTCCAGGATGCCCTGGTCGGCGATCTCCCCCGACAGGCGGACGTAACGCGGTGAGACCAGTTGGGCCTCCGGGCTCATCACGACGCGCCGCCAATGCGACGGCGTCCCGGAGAGGTGGGTGACCCCGGCGCCGCCGAGGCGCGCCAGGTGGTCCCCGATCGTCTCGCCTGCTTGCGACAGCACGAGCGAGCCGCCGCACAGCACGGCCCGAAGCAGGATCTGCAGGCCGCCGTAGCGTCTGATGTCGTAGAACGTGCCCCAGACCGGGGGTGCCGCCGCGGCACCCGCCACGATGGCGCCCGTGAGACCGGAACGACTGTGCACCACCATCTTGGGCGTGCCGGTCGTTCCCGATGTCAGCAGCACCCATTCGGTGTCGCGATCCTCGGCGCTACGGCACGCGTCGGCGCGGGCGAGGGGCGCAGGCCTGATGACCAGCCCGCTCGCGTCAGGGCCGAAGGTCGACGGGTCGCCGTCGGTCAGCACGGCGTCGACGTCGGCACCCGCCATCACGGCCGCGTGGTCCGAGACCTTGAGGTCGGGTGGAGCGATCACGATGCGCCGCGCCATGCCGTCGAGTTCGATCAGGGCTTGGGCCGCCAGACGTTGCGTGCTCAGGCTGAGCAGGACGGACAGGCCCACGAAACGGCCGCGCCGGCCATCCAGCACCGTGCCGTCCCGCATGTCAGCGAGGCGGACTCTGCCTTCAGGCGTATCGAGGAAGCGTTCGCCGACCTCGCTGTCGTCAATCAACCAGCGCCGAAGCGCTCTGCTGCCGTGCTGCATTGTCGTAGAACCCGATGAAGTCGCCGAGCGTGACGGGAAAATAGACGTCGTCGGAGATCGTGAACGGGTCGAAGCCGAGCTGGTCCTCGAGGCGGGTCACCAGAATGGCGAAACACAGCGAGTCGAGTCCGGAGTCGAGGAGCACCAGGTCGTCGCTGAGGGGCTTCAGCACCTTGTCCTGCTCGGACGCTACGGTCTCGATTGCCGAGATGATGGTGGCTCGCGTGTCCATCGAGACGTTTACCTCAGGTTTGAGACTTGACGGTAATGAAGGGTTCCCACAGTGACAAGCCAATCGATCGGCCATGGTGAATACAATGGTGTCTGACGGGCAGGTCCGACGGCGCGAGATCGGGGAGCCCGACCTCGGCGCCATTGCGGACCTCCTGGTCAGGGGGTTCCCGGGCCGGCGCCGCGAATATTGGGCGGGTGGGCTCCGTCGCATGACGGAGCGCCCCTCGCCGCCGGCCGGCAGTCCGCGCTACGGCTACATGCTGGAAGCCGCAGGCGGGCCGGTCGGCGTCGTCCTGCTGCTGTTCGACGACGGGATCGCGCGTGGAGAGCCGGGTCCGCGATGCAACCTGTCGAGCTGGTACGTCGAACCCGCCTTTCGGATGCACGCCCCTCTGCTGGTTGCCTCGGCCCTGAGACGCCGCGACGTCACCTACACCAACGTCACCCCGGCGCCCCACACTTGGGCCACGATCGAGGCCCAAGGCTTCATCGCCTATGCGATCGGCCAGGTGTTGGTCGCGCCCGCCCTGAGCCGCATCCGGGAGCCGGCCCGGGTCCTGGATTTCGCCGCCGGGCCTGGGCGCGACATCCCCGAGGCGGCGTTGCTGGCCGACCACGCGGGCTATGGCTGCAGAAGCCTCGTCGTCGAGGCGCCGAGCGGGACGTATCCCTTCGTTTTCCTGCCGCTCCGGGTCCGAGCGGGCCGGCTGCCGACGGCCGTCGTGCAACTGATCTTCTGCCGCGACATCGCCGACTTGTCCCGCTTCGCCGGCGTGCTCGGCCGCGCCCTGCTGCGCCGCGGCATCGTGGGCATGCTGCTGGACGCCGACGTGCCGCTCGGCGGCATGGTGCCGGTCCGGCGGTTGGGTGGGCGCAAATATTATCGCGGACCGCAACGCCCCCGGCTCGGCGACCTCAGCTATACGGAGCGGGCGATCCTCGGCGCCTGATACGACGTTTCCGACCTTCAATCCGCGGTAAGCACGCCGCCGGGCGCCGCTTGCCGGGACGTGGCGGTTTCGGCACCACTGAACCACCCCCGGGGAACCGAGCCGCACCATGCTCCACTTGTCACCGAACAGCCGCACGGCCGCCGAGGTCCTGGTCGACCATCTCCTGGCCTATGGCGTGGACCATGTCTTCTGCGTGCCCGGCGAGAGCTACCTGTCGGTGCTCGACGCCTTCCACGACCGGGCCATTACCGTGACGGTGTGCCGGCAGGAGGGTGCCGCCGCCATGATGGCCGATGCCTACGGCAAGAGCACCGGGCGGCCCGGCATCTGCTTCGTTACCCGAGGTCCCGGCGCCACCAATGCATCGGCCGGCATCCACGTCGCCCATCAGGACTCGACCCCGCTGATCCTGTTCGTCGGGCAGGTGCAGCGGAGCGTCAAGGGCCGTGAATCGTTCCAGGAACTCGATTACCCGGCCGTCTTCGGCAGCATGACAAAATGGGCCATCGAGGTCGAGGACGCCGAGCGCATGCCTGAGGTCGTGGCCCGGGCCTTCCACCTCGCGACGAACGGCCGGCCGGGCCCGGTCGTGGTGGCGCTGCCGCGCGACGTGCTCGACGCCCGCGTCGCGGTCGAGGATATCCCGCCGACCGCTAGGATCGAGACCGCGCCGGGGTCGGCCGAGATGGATCGCTTGGCCGCGATGCTGGCCGAGGCGCGCCGCCCTGTCGTGGTCGTGGGCGGCAGCCGGTGGGACGAGGCGTCGCGGGCGGCGCTTCACGCCGTGGCCGAGCGCCTCGGCCTGCCCGTGATGACGAGCTATCGCCGTGCGCCGCTGTTCGACGCGCTGCATTCCCATTACGCCGGCGACCTCGGTCTCGCGCCGAACCCGAAGCTCGTGGCCCGCGTGCGCGACGCCGACCTGCTGGTCGTCGTCGGGGCGCGGTTGAGCGAGATCGCCACCCAGGGCTACGGGCTGTTCGACGGTCTCGCCCGCAAACCGAAGCTGGTTCACGTCTATCCGGCCGCAGAGGAACTCGGCCGCGTGTTCCGGCCCGATCTCGCGATCCACGCCACGCCCAAGCGCTTCGTCGAGGCGCTGTCGGCAATGCCGGTGCCGGGATTGCCGAGCTGGCGCGACACGGTCGCGGCCGCTCATGCCGAATATCTCGCCTGGAGCGAGGTCGCGACGCCGCAGCCCGGCGGCGTGAACCTCGGCGAGGTGATGGTCTGGCTGCGTGACAGCCTCCCCGCCGACGCGATCCTGTGCAACGGTGCCGGCAATTACGCGGCCTGGATCCACCGTTTCTTCCGCTTCCGGCGCTTCGGCAGCCATGTCGCGCCGACCTCGGCTTCGATGGGCTACGGCATCCCGGCCGCGGTCGCCATGGCGCGGCTCCATCCGGACCGCCTGATCCTGTCGGTGAACGGTGACGGCGACTTCCTGATGAACGGCGCCGATTTCGCCACCGCCGTGCAATACGACCTGCCCATCGTGGCGCTCGTGGCCGACAACGGCATCTATGGCACGATCCGCATGCACCAGGAGCGGCAGTACCCCGGCCGCGTCTCGGCCACGACGCTGAGGAACCCCGACTTCGCCGCCTACGCCCGGGCCTTCGGCGGCTTCGGGACGACGGTGGAGCGCACGGCCGATTTCGGCGACGCCTTCGTGGCGGCGCGGGCCTCCGGCCTGCCGTCGATCATCCACCTGAAGATCGATCCCGAGGCCATCACCCCGAGTACGACGCTGAGCGCCATCCGGGAGCAAGCGCTGGCGGGAGCGTGATGGTCAAAACGCGGCGAGTGGTCTGTTACGCATCTTCTCTTTTTCCAAGCCAGACAGATTCTTCAACGTTAGCACGAACGCTTGC
>JAABUM010004118.1_pt1 | contig 16786 bp, 16 predicted proteins | sample 5559161 | NCBI WGS metagenome assembly JAABUM01 (sample SAMN10711868, study PRJNA513369) | rock metagenome | isolation source: Antarctica rocks | place: Antarctica: Victoria Land, Siegfried Peak nord | reverse complement strand
CTGGGAGCCGCTGTTCTTCGACTACCTCTACGTGAGTCTGACCAACGTGTTCGCCTTCTCACCGACCGACACCATGCCGCTGAGCAGATGGGCCAAGGCTTTGATGTCGTTCCAGTCGATCGTCGCCTTGTCCACCACCGCCCTGGTGGTCGCCCGCGCGGTGAACGTCCTGCAGTCGTAGAGCTGACCCCTCCCACTCGGTGATGACCTGCTCAGGGATGCCACCCATGGCGGGGCCTGATCGTTCACCCGGCGGCATGCCGGCCGGCTGGTGTGATCCGCGCCCCTGGAGCGGTCAGCGTTGCGATCGCGCGACGACGATGGCGCTCGTATGCGGTGCCCTCACTCGGCGGGCCGTGAACCCCTGCAGGTTGGAGTCGGGACCGAATGAGCGCCGTCGGCTTGTCGCTCCAAGCCAAACGCAGGGCCCGCTCGAGCGCCCCTTCAGCGGTGACCGACAAACTGGCCGATCGCCTCGAGCTGACCCCGATCCACCCGCCGACGGCGCACGGTTGTCCCGATGTCACGCCCCACGGTGGGCGGCGACGTCGCCGAACTCAACGACGGGAACTGGGCTGCCGGTGGTCCCCGCGACTTCCTGCTCAAGCCGACTGGTCTTCCCACCGAGGAGTCCTTGGCGCCTTCGTCAGGAGCGACATGGCTGGCACGCCCCGGGCTGAGGTGCGTGCCACGGATCGTGCCTGACCTAAGATCCTGGGCTGATGAGACTTGCCATAAGCACGCTTCGGCTCCTGGTCGCGACCTCCGTTGCGGCCGTGATCCTTGCCGCCTGTGCCGGCGCCCCCGTCGCGGGTCCCGCGACGGGTTCCGGACCGTCCAGGGACTCGGCCCCGATGGGCAGCCCGGGGGTCTTCGCGTCCCAGAAGGTCGGCGTCGGGCGGCTGCTGCTGACCACGCTGACCGGAGCCGCGTCCGGGGTCAGGATGCGGGTCTGGGTGTGGCTGCCGCCGCAGTACGACGAGCCGCGGTACGCGCACACCGCCTTCCCGGTCCTGATGCTCTTCCCCGGCGGCGACGGCGTCAGCTACACCCAGTGGTTCAGCTTCGGTCAGCCGGAGCTGATCGCCAGCAAGTCCGCGACGGGGGAGGTCAGCCCGTTCGTCATGGTCGAGCCGCAGCTGCAGGTGAGCGAGAAGCTGGATACCGAGTGCACCGACCTCGACGGTCAGCCGAAAGTCGGCACCTTCCTGGACACCGACGTCCCGGCCCTGGTCAAGACCAGCTTCCGAGTCATCCAGGACCGCTCCGGCTGGGGAGTCGGCGGGGCCTCCAGCGGCGCGTACTGCGCCAACCGGCTGCTGTTCGCCCACCCGGAGAAGTTCGCCGCCGGCGTGTCTTTGGCGGGGTACTTCCTCATCGACACCCCGCTGCCGGCCGGGCACACGCCCCCCGCCAAGGCGAGCAGCCCCCAGATCATCGCGGGCGGACCGAACCCGCCCGACGTCTGGCTGCGCTGCTGGATGGGCTCGGCAGGCGCAGCCGAGGCGAACACCCGGCGCCAGTACGAGGACTTCATCAAGGTCGTCAGGGCGCCGACGAAGGTGGACGCCAAGACCCTTCCGGGCGCGACGCACACCTGGGCCAGTTTCACCGCGATGCTTCCCGACACGTTCGCGTTCTTCACCGAGCATCTGGCCAAGCCCACCGGGTGATCCTGACCCCTCCCCACCGCCTGCGGGACATCAGCCACCTCCCGCGCAGCCTCCGCCCAGCCGGCGACCACGCCGGCCACGCCCGCCCGCCGAGGAAGGCGCACCACGGCCGGCGTGCTCAGCCCGGCGTGGGGGGTATGGGGTGCGCCTTGAGGACGGCCGTGAGCGTCTACGCTGAGCACCCGTGACCACTTCGAGCCAGGCCGTCTCATGCAGCTGACCAGCGCACCGTTCCTGGCGGCCGTCCTGGCGGTGACCGTGGTTGGCTTCGTCGCTGGCGCGGCGTGGCTGCCGCGGACCCGGCGCTCCCCGCGGGGGTTCATCGCCCGGCTCCTGACCCAGGTGGCGGTCAGCGCGCTGAACCTGCTGCTGGTCGCGGTGGTGCTGAACAACACGAACGGCTGGTACGCGAACTGGGGCGACCTGCTCGGCTCGGGCAGCCCGAGTGTGCAGCAGGACCAGGGCGGTACCGATGCCGCCAAGGCGCTGCAGGCAAGACCTAGCGGCCCGGGTCTGCCCGCGGCCGCCGCCGGCGCCTTGCCGCCGCTGCCCGCGCCCGGCCAGCGGGTGCAGACTCTGGGACAGATCGACGCGGTGAGTCGCCCTCGGCCGTCGATGACATGGCATGCCGCCGTCCTCGCGACCTGCGTCATTCCGCCGCGATCGACGCGGAGCCTTCAGGGGGCCCCGTGCGCCCCTTCGGTGGTCCGCTCAGAGCGCCGACCGACCGCCCGAGCCGACCTCGCGAACGCCCTCATCTGCCGGAGGTGTGACGTTCGCTCGTGCGCTCTGCCGCGCCTCTCGGACTCTGTTCTGGAACTGACTTTGGTCCTGGTTAGGGCGCTGGCGTATCGGGTCGCCGGATGTGACCGGTGTACGCGGGTAGCTGGTTGCGGCTTCGGTGCCGCAGCACGGTGCGGGTGCTGACGTTGAGGCGGCGGGCGATCTCGTCGTCGGGGTACAGGCCGGCCAGACGGGTCAGGACGACCTGCTGCTCGGCTGGCCTAAGCGGGAGTCGGTCGCCATCGATGACGCGCTCGACGGCGACGTCGTCGATGTCGGCTTCCGGCGGGAGCGGCGGGGTGCTCGGTTGCCACCCGGCACGCTCGGCTCTGGCCCTGGCTCGAGCGGCGATGTAGCCGTCTCCGGGGTCGTCGACGAGGAGCTGGTCGTAGGCACGGTCGATGGCTTGGACCGTGCCGCGCATCGGCGGGACCTGTTCGTGCATCTGCCGGTGCAGAGCGCGGTCGGACAGCCCGGTGGCCTCGGCGATCTGGACGAGGGTCCACCCGTCCGCGACGAGGGTCCGCAGCTTTTCGCCCCCCGTGGCACCCGGCCGCTGGTCCGGGTCGGCGGCTGGGAGCGGGATGCCCATGATGGCGTCCGCGGCGGCACTGGTCATCCGGGGTTCCTTCGCAGCGCGCCTCAAGGTGGCGACGCTGACGCCGGCGACCCTGCCGATCTGCTCGAGGGTGAAGCCAACCTCCCGCAGCACCTCCAGGTGTTCCCGCACCGGACCCGTGTCCGTGAACGGCGCCCACTGACCGGCGCGGCTCAGCTGGTAGCGGCGCCGGGCGTAGTCCGCGGTCCGCCGGCGAGCCTCACGATCCGGTCCCGGTGTCCAGCCCTGCGCGGATGCGGCGGTCATCGGCCGACTCCGCGGTGCGCCTGGGCGATGTCGGCGGCTCCCGGCGACGGGGTGGGGTGGCGGCTGTGGTCGGCCGGCGCAGACGGGACCGGTGCCGCACGGAGGGGACCGGAGATCTCGAAGGGGACGGCGTCCTCGGCCACCGGCAGCGGTGCCGGGTTGTCCCGATCGAGCCGGTCGAGGATCCGGTGCGCTGCCCCCAGGGCCCGGGTCGCTGTGTCGGCCAGGGTGGCCTCGATGTCGCCGCCAGCTTGTTGGGCCCAGCCCGCGACGTAGGCAAAGCTGTACGCCGAGGTGTCCATGCCGTTCGCGCTGGTGACTAGGAACGCGACGGACTCAGCTTCGACCTCCTTCTGGCCCCGGCAGGCGAGGGCGGCAAGGTCCAGGACGTCATCGGGCTCGTGGAGCGCGATATGGCCGAGCTCATGAGCCAGCGTCTTGACCCGTTGCGCGTCCTCGAGCTCGGGGCGGACCAGGACGTGCCGTTCCGCCCAAGAGGTCAGGCCGTTCGCGGCCCCGGGAGGGGTCTCGAGGGCGAGCCGGAACCCGGCCTCGTCGACCTGCCGTGCCAGCGCGTCCCAGAGGTTCTCGGGCGCCTGGCCGGTCAGCAGGGTCGGGTGGGCCGCGTCTGCTCCCGGCAGCGGTGGTGAGCCGGGGATCGGGTCGGTCTGGAGAATTTCGAAGACGTGCGCGATCCGGTAACCCACGAGTTTGCGAGGTGGGGGGAGCGTCCCGGGCTCCTTGACGGCTGCCGCTGAGGACCGGTGCGCTCCCCCACCGGGTCTGGCGCGTGCTCCGGCCTCCGCGTCGTCGTCCTCGACGCGGCGGGTGACGGGGGCGAGGATCTCGATCCCCCGCTCCCCCTTGCGCACCTGGCGGCCCATCGCCTGCCACACCCGGTACCCGGCAACCTGGCTCGCATCGGGCCGCTGCGACCAGATCGCGACCGTGTTACGGAAGCTGTAGGAGTGAAAGCGTGCGGCGGTCCGGAGCCAGTCTGTCCAGGCGGTGCTGCTGGTCAGTGACAGGACCTGCTCGGACAGGCGGGCGTGGAACTGCTCGAGGCGTTCCCGCCGGGCGTCCTCGTCCGCCGGCGGCCGCGCCGGCCGGCGCGTCCTCGCTGACCCTTGGGAGGTGTGGGTGTCCTCCTCTGGTGCGGTGCTCATGAGCTTCACCGGCCCCCGTTGGCGGGGTCGGGGTCGATGACCTCACCGGTGTCCCGATTGACCACGAAGAGCCTGGTGCCGGCCACGTCGTCGTCGACCGCGGCCTTGAACAGCTGGACCGTGTCCAGGCCGTGGGCGAACCAGGCTTGCCGTTGGCGCTGGTTCTCGTCGGTGTGGAAGGCGCGGTACCGCGCGGCTGCGGTCCACTCCTGATGGCCGGCCGCGCAGCTGCCGGCCAGCCGCAGGTGCATTCGCTCGAGGAACATCGGCAGGCTGTCGCGGTGCCAGTACTCCAGCAGGCCGCTGGTCGTCTCACGCCCGGCGGTGCGGCGAAGATCAGCAAGTACGGCCAGCTCGTGTGCGATGTGCGGGTGCGCTGGCCAGCAGGGCGGGATGAGCCGGTCGACACCCCAGGCGTACTCGTGGTTGACCCACCCGGCGACCGCGTCGAGCCACTCCCAGACCTGCCCCCGCAACGCAGGAGAGCACGACGGGGGGTCCCAGGGCTGCTCGAGCGGGCCGAGGATCTTCTGCGCCCGCTTCTCCTCGGCGGTCCCGTTCTCCGCCTTATCAAGGGACCGGTACGCCGCTTCGACGAGCCTGGCTGGCTCCGGGAACGGGAGGGTCACCATGACCGCGCACCCGTCGCGTCTGACCTAGCGGTGGCGCCACCACGTTCACCGGTCTCGGCGTCACTGGCCGCGGACGACGTGGCGGGTGAGACGGCGGTCAGGTCGAGCCGTCGGGCTGTGCTGACGGCCGCGGTGGTCCGCGCGAACGAGGGGATCTGTCGGGCCCGGGCGGCCGCGACCCGGACCTTCACCGCAGCCTGGGCCACCAGCAGCGCCCGGCCGGGTGTGCCGTCCAGGCAGCGGGTCAGACGGGCGATCAACGGTTTGGCGTTGTCGGCGATGATCAGGGCGTGCCGCTCGGGCAGGAGCCGGATCTCCTCGGGCCGCAGGACCGGCTCGTCGGCGCCGGCATGCGAGGTGCCGGCGGAGTTCCGGCCACGGCTGTAGGTGGTCCGGGAGACCCGGGAGGTGCCGATCAGGTCGGACAGCTCTCGGTTGAAGATGCCGTCCTTGCCGCCGCCGAAGACGGCGATGACGTTGGTCAGCCCGAACATGGCCCGGGCTTCGTCTTCGCCGTAGCAGATGACCAGCTGCCGCCAGGTCTGGGCGGCGTAGATGAACGACAATCCCAGCGCCCGTTCGTTCGCCATCCGGGTGCGCAGCGTGGGCAACGGGGCGGTGGACGGCAGCTCGTCGAGGCAGGCCAGGAACGACGGGCACAGCCGACCGAACGGGGACGCGGTGGCCAAGGCCAGCGCGGTGTCGAGGACGTGCTCGGCGATCGCCGTCATCAGCGGGGACGCCGATGCATACGGGTCGTCCCGGCCGAGCAAGTAGACGGTGCCGCCGCGGGCGATCAGGTCGGTCAGGTCGGTGGCCGGCCGGCCAGGGCCGGGGGTGCACCGGGACCGAAGGGACTGCTGGAAGAACAGGGCCATCGCCTGCTGCACCGTGGTGGCCGTGTTCCCGGCGGTCCGGTCATCGCCATGTAGTGCGCCGTGCAGCAGGCCGTGCCAGAACGGGGCAGCGTCCGGGTGCGACTGGAGGATCTCCTCCGGCAGGCTGGCCTTGCGTGGGTTCGACACCCACTCCAGGACGTCCTCGATGGTCCGGCCGGTCAGGGCAGCGGCGTGGAAGAAGGCCTGCAGCACCTTCGCGCCCTCCGCGGCGTAGAACCGGGCCGCGGAGTCCCCGGACCCTTGGGCGACGGCGCCCTTGACGGTGCCTGCGGTGAACGCCTTGGCCCGGCGTTCGGCGACCATCGAGTCGACGCACCCGTCGACCGGGTCCCACACCAGCTCCGGCAGACCCGGTGCCAGCCCGAACGGGTCCAGCACCGCCACCGGTCGACCGCCGGAGGAGCGGTTGTCCACGGTCAGCAGCAGGTCGTCGACCTTCGTCAACGTCACCAGCGCCGCCCCAGGAGCGGCCAGCAGAGCGGGGGTCAGCAGGTCAAGGGTCTTACCCGAACCCTGCGGCCCGTACACGCCGGCAGTGCGGTCGTACGGCACCCACAAGTCCCCACACCGGGGCAGCTGCCCCGCGCCCAGACGCCAGCCGACGGACCCAGGTGTGAAGCGGGTTCGCCGGTCGTGGCTTGCGTCCGCGTCCCGCGCCGCCGCCACCCTCGTGGTTGCGGTCGCCTGGGTCAGCGGAGACGACGGCCGCACCCGGGCTGCGAAGCCGTTTCCCCGTCGACCGGGTGAGCCGTACAGGTCGGGCCTGATGATCTTGCGGACCCGACGCAGCCGTCCCACGCCGAGGACAGTTTCGGCTTCGACGCGGCTGGCCATGCCGTACCGGCGGCCAGGTCCCAGCGTCGACCAGAACCGGGCGACCGCCCAGATCGTAACGGCCAGCAAGGCCACCTCAGCGACCGCGATGAGGGTGTACACCAGCCAGGACGGGGTCCGGTCGGCCGGTCCGGTCAGGCCGATCCCGGTATGCCCGGTCAGTAAGCCGCCAAGCGCGTTCAGCAGGCGTGGCGAGTCAGGCCAGAGCCAGCCGCCTCCGGTGATGACACCAGCAGCTGCCTGCCCGAGCAGGAGCGTCATCCCGGCCAGGCACAGCCACGCCGCGGCGATGCCGGTTGGAACCTCCCAGGTCAGTGGGAGCGGGTCCGGCTGCCGCCGGCCGATTACGTTTGTCCTCATACTTAGGTAAGCAGGAAAACCCCCGTGGGGTGGACACGCTCCTGGCCACTAATTTTCGGCAGCTGCCTGGCAGCCGGACCCGGTGTTCCGGTCATGCCGGGGAAAATCTCAGCCGCGCACGTGACGTCACCTGCCCGTTCGGGTCTTGGTTCTTGCTGTGGGGTCTCGGTGAGGTTGCTCACGAGCCTTCTCCTGTCCTGCTGGTGGGTGGGTGGGTTGTTAGCCGATGCGGCGGATGGTGACGATCTGGCCGGCCCAGGCGCTAAGCGGGGTGAGCCGGACGTTGAGTCCGGTGCGGGGGGCTTGGACGAGCCAGACCTTGCCCGTGGTGTCGACGCCGGCGACCATGCCGACGTGGCCGGGGTTGGCGGCGGTGCCGTCGGACCCGGGGCTGAGGACCAGGTCACCGGAGCGGGCGTCTTGGATGGCGACGGGCGTCCCCTGCACCGCTTGGGTGTAGGTCACCCGCCCGAGGGAGACGCCTTGGGTCGCCCACGCGGCCAGCGTCAGCCCGGAACAGTCCCAGGCGTTCGGGCCATTGCCGCCCCACAGGTACGGCTTACCAAGCTGGGAGAGGGCGAACGTGACGGCGCCGTTCGCGGCGGGGCTACCGGTCAGGGTGAGCCCGTTGGGTCCCGGGGTGGGGGTGGCGCCGGCGGAGGTTCCCCCGTCGCCGCCGGCCCCCGGACATGGGACACCTGGGGACGCTGGTGCCCCGGCTGCCCCGGGCTGCCCCGGGGACCCCGGCTGCCCCGGCTGTCCCGGTGATGGGTCCGGTCCACAGCTGCGCAGTCAGCTGGGTGGCGAGAGGTTCCCACTGGGCGTACAGGCCCCGGTACGGCTCGTACGGTCGCTGCACGTCGGCCGCGACGTCGGTCAACGCCCGGGTCTGCCAGTTCGGTTGCTGGATCAGCCGGTCGAGGAACGCGCCGGCGGCTTTGGCGGGATCAGCCGCGACGGCGGCGGTGTAGTAGATCGTCATCTGCGCGAACAGGCCGATGCTGGTGGTGGCGTCGGTGGGGTGCTGGTAGTTGACGAACTTGGTCTCCTGGTATGCCGTAGCCAGCGTGATCACCGCGGCCCGGGTGGGCAGCTGCCGCTGCTGCACCACGGAGACGATGGTGGCGGCGTTGGCCATCTGCTCGGCGTCGAGGTGCTGGTCGAGGATGGTCTGGGCCGTCCCGCCAGGACCGCAGACGCCGTCGGTACTGGTCTGGCTGGCCGCCGCGATCGCCGGGACGCCGACAAAGAACAGCGCGAACACGAGCAGCAGCGCGGCCGCAGCGGACCCGGATGCCTTCCCCATCGTCGTACTCGTCCGACCTCAGCCGGCCAACGCGTCATTAGTGAAGGTCAGTGCCTCTTCGAGAGGGTGCCGGACCGAGGACACCTTGTACTTGCGATCGCCGACGAGCCACAGGGCCCGGCCGCGGGCAGCCATGCCCCAGCCGGTGACGATGTCCTGGGCGATCGGGGACAGTCCGAGGAGGTCGCCGAGCTCGTCGCCGACGGCCTGGTCCTGTCCGAACAGGACCTTGGTGTCGGCCAGGTGCAGCAGGTCCCGGGCGATCCGGTCCGCTTCGGAGCCCTCGGCGCCGACGGCGCGGGTATCGGACGGTTTGTGGGCGACCACGACCTGGACGTCGCCGTCGGACCGGGACAGCCGTAGGTCCCCGTCGAGGGACTTGACCGCCTCGACCCCGAGACGCATCTGCTTCCACACCTCGTCACGGACCACGATCCGCCGGTCGCCAGGAGCGGTGATCTCGCGTTGTGCGGTGCCCCACGAGTTGAGGCAGGTCAGCCCGAGGCCGACGGCGTCATCCCCGAGGGGCTTGAGCCGTTTGAGGGACAGCGACTGGATCGGGGCGGCCCAGTCGATGTCGATGTTGGTGTGGTCGTCGAACATGCCAGCGAGGTGGCCCGAGACCAGCTGCGAGAGCGAGTCCCGCAACAGCCGGGTCCCGTCGAGGAAGCCCTGCCGGGTCTCGTAACGGCAGGCGTCGACCAGGTCGTCGCTCGGTTCGTCGATCCCGTGCCACAGCTGCGGGATCGTGACGGGCCGCAGCGTCGTGTTGCCGGTGCGGTACCCCGTCAGCTCGCGCAGCATGGTGTCGACGACCCGTTCGTCGCTGGGAGAGAATGGGACCCGTTGCTCACCGATGTGCTGGGACCCGACCAGGCCGCGGATCAGGACCAGCCAGCGGGAGAACACGATCGCCGCGCGCCGGCGGGCCTCGTCGGCGTCGAGCCGATCCCACCCGTGACCTAGCGGACCGATGTCGAGGGGGTTGACCCTAGTCGGCATGCCGGGTCCGATCGCGAACGGCTGGACCCCGAACGCCGCGCAGGTGTCCTCGTACTCGTCCTTCGGATCGCCAAGGACCAGCGCCCGGTACCCGAACTCGCCCATCCGGATGATGAGCTCTTTGACGAAGGACGACTTGCCGGTGCCGGGCTTGCCGAAGACGATGACGTTGGCGTTGGTGACGGGGATCTCGTCGTCGAGGACCCAGCCGTTGGGATCGCAGTAGAACGAGCCTCCGGAGAACTCATCGATGCCCAGCTGGGCACCGGTCGGCGGCAGCGACGGGGCCGCGATGAACGGCCAGAACACCGCCGCCTGGTCCGACGTCATCCGCCACTGCGACAGCGGCGCGTACCCCGTCGCCCACCCGGCACCGCGTTCCCGTGGCCCACGGGCCGAAGTGAGCCGCGGGAACAGCTTGGCGTCCGCGACCGCCTGCTCCTGCGCGACGCGTTGCGGCAGGCCCTGCCCGTGGTCGGCGAGCAGCTGGCCGACGCCGCGGCCCGCGGAGCCCGACCCGGCCCCAGCAGCCGCATCACCGGGCACCTCGGGCCATCTTCAGGCCGACACCGAGCGGGATCGTCGAAGCGATGAACCCGGAGTCGGCTGCGAGGTCGAGCCGGTGTGGGGTGAACCCGGCCCGCCGGATCGAGGACTCCAGATGCCGTCCGTACTCCTCGATCGGCCAGGACGCCGGCACCGTCACCGAGGCGACCGCGGCCGGCCGGACCAGGGACCGTCCCCGGGACAGCTTGGTGTCGACGGCCTGGGTCTGCTGCTCGTTGCGCTGCTGCCTGGCCCGGGCGATCCGACCGGTGCGCCGGCGCAGCTCACTACCGGTGGCCGCCGAGATCTCCGCCGACGCGGTCGACCGGGAGGCCTTGCGGTCCGAGACCACGGGGAAGAAGACCGTGTAGGAACGCCGCTCCCCCGGGCTGCCCGGAACCAGTACCGGAGCCAGCGCCCCAAGGATGGCGCCGCGATCCGGAAGCACGATGGTCGCGCTGACGGAGCGCCACGCGTCATGCTCGTACCAGCGGATCGGGGCGGCAGCCGAACCCGGACCCGCGGCAGCCCACGGCACCGTCGTAGCCGCTGCGGGATACCCGGCGAACTCTGCGGCCGCAGCGACCAGGCCGGCCCGGTCCCCGGGGGCGAACCCGGTCCGGACCGCCGCGGCGAGGGTCTGCGAGTCCAGCCATTCCACGCTGGAGCAACCCACCGCACCGAGCAGGTGCGCCTCGACCTCACTCAGCTGCCCGTACAGCACCCGGGCCCGGCCGTCGAGGCCGCCGCCGGACTGCCGGGCCGGTTTGGCCAGCGCTGACTCCGGCACGACCACGGTGACGAACGCCTCGGTCCGAACCGCGGCCGAGGTCAGGGTGACGGCCAGGTCGTCGTTGATCCTCCGGGACAGCGCCGGCCCGTCCGCGCGCCGGTTGGCGGCCACCCACTGGGCCCGTTCGGCGCCGTCGTCGGGGACAGTGCGGATCTGGACGACCACCATCCGGGCCAGCTCGGTCCGGGCCAGGACCTCGAGCAGCTGGGACAGGCCCTCCCCCATCCGGTTGCGTTCCCGCGCTTCGGCGGTCCCGATACCGGGGTGCACGATCCGCGCGGTCGCGGCCCAGGTCTGGGCCGAGTGGTCCTGGATCACCGCGACCCGGGTCATCCGCGCGCCTCGCGGGGGCCCGTCGTGGACCTGGATCCCGGCCAAGATCCCGGGCAGGTCCGCGTCGTCGGGGGCGACCGGCTCCCCGACGGACACCTTCGACCGGAACGCGGACCACCCCGCACCGCGACCGAGCGTGTGGGTGACCAGGGCACCGAACCACTGCGTCGCGGACCGACCATGCACGGGCAGCATCACCAGTGTGAGAACGACCGCCCACCCGACCGCGAGCAGGGCTGCTGTTCCCCACTGCTGGATCCCGATCGCCAGCAACAACGGCAGCCCGGCGACGGTGACCGTCGCCAGCTGGGGGCCGGTCATCCCGAAGAACCAGCCGACCCGGTCCTTGGTGTAGTCGCCGTACTCGTTGACTGTCATCGTCGTACTCCGGTTCTACTTACCGGGCCCAAAGCGAGCCCGTGGTCGTGTGGTGTGTCGTGGTGTGGCGTGTCGTCATGTGGTGGTGGCGCTGTGACTGACCGCGGGCCTGGTCGCTCTCATAGCGCGGCCACCGCAGCGGCTCCTTCGACCCCACCCGCGGCTCCCCCCGCCCCACCCGCACCAGCAGCGCCACCGCCAGCGCCACCACCGGCACCGGCACCGGCACCGGGTTTGCCCCCTCCGGCTCCTCCGGGAGATTGGGATCCGGCACCCGGAGCTGGTGGCGCCGGCGATGCAGGTATCGGCGCGGAAGGCGCCGCCGGGGATACGGCTGGGTCGGTCTGGGCGGTCCCGTCGGCGGCAACGGCCGGGTCACTCGTGGTGTCGCCGGGCTGCTGGCGCTGACCGTTTTGGCTGTCTGGTCGCTGCTGCTGGCTGTCTGAGACGGTGCCGCCGAAGTAGGGCTGCTGATGTCCGACGCCGGCGGCGCCCAGGATGTCCGCGCCGTAGGTGGCGGCAGCGCTGCCCATCGAGGCGACCGCGTTGGCGCCCATCCCCATCGCGGCACCGGTCGACCCGCCCAGGCTGGTCAGAGCTGACGTGATCCGCCCCTGGGTTGTGGTGTCCGCTGCGGCCTCCCCTTGCGAGATGCCGTTGCTGGCCTGGCTGGTCGCGGCGCCGCTGTCACCGCTCCCGGCGCCGGCGCTGGCCGCGCCGCCCTGCAGGAGGCCGCCGACCCCGCCTGCGGCGTCGAGGGAAGCCCGGAAGGAGGCGCCGCTGGAGGTGCCGGGGTCGACGAACGCGAGAAGCCGGAACAGGATCAGCGGGCAGAAGGCGCCGATGATGATGAGCATGGTGCCGACGACGGCGGTGCCGACGGCGGACTGGGTGGAGGTGCCGGCGCCGGAGATCACTCCGTCGGTCAGCAGCTTGCCGATCGCGAGGACTAGCGCGGCCAGCGGCCCGATCATGAGTGCGGCGAGGAACCAGCGCAGCGACTTCCAGAACCAGGCGCGGGTGCCCTCGGAGAGGAGCCCGGCCGCGGAGATCGGGGAGGTGGCCATCAGGATCATCAGGGCCGCCGACCGGACCAGCATCACGAGCAGGTAGCCGATCGCGGCGAAGACCAAGAACAGCCCGCAGATCCCCAGCACGGTCGCGGTGACGGCGTCGACGCCTTGACGGATGTCCCACTGCTGGAGCACGTTGGCCTTGGCGAACGACGGCGCCCCAAAGGAGACCTGCAACATCCCTTGGGTCAGGCCCGCGGTCGCGACGTTCAGGGCGGCGCCGATACCGAGCATCCCGCCCCACACGAGCATGAACTGGAACACGCCGACGACGAGGCGGCCCAGGCCCTTTCCGTCGCGTTGCCAGGCGGCCAACCCGACCTGCACGAGGGCCAGGATCAGCGCGAGACCGGCGCCGATCCCGAAGGTGACCGGGTAGATCTTGGACATCAGCCCGGACCCGGACAGGTCCGGGGCGGTGAACGCGTCGACGAGCTGGAAGACGAACCCGGCCAGCCACAGCCCGGCCGCCCAGATGTTGGTCATGATGTCCTGCCACACCGAGGTCACCCCGACCGCGACGAGGTTGGCCAGGACCTTGACCGGGTTGACGTCGTCCCAGCCGAACGCCGGCACCACCGCCGGTGCTGTTGACGCTGCTGCGGTGAGGCTCGCGGTGAAATCGGTCGCATGTGTCATGGCTGGCTGCTCCTAGCCCTGTCCCTGTCGCAGGTTGTGGTACCCGGCGTTGATCGCGGCGTCGGTGCCGGGCCAGATCGACGGCGGCTGCGCGGGTTCAGCGCCGGCCGCGATGACCCAGCGGCCGGTGTCCGCGACGCCGGTCGAGTTGGCCGATGTGGCGGCGGAGTCGGTGTGCCAGGTCATCCGCTGGCAGTCGGCGGCGGCGATCCGGGCGGTCTTGGCCATGGTGGCGTCGACCTCGAAGTCGACGCATACCACGGCCCAGTCGGGTCCGTCGGTGGCCTTGACCAGGCCCATCATCGGGGTGGCCCGCATCGCCAGGCCGGGGCTGGTGCCGCCGGACAGGCCGGCCGCGGAGTGAAACGAGGCCAGCGCCTTGATCGCCGACCAGGACTCCCCGGTCGGTCCTCCCGGCGCGGCCCAGGAGCCGATCACGTCGCGGGCGTGCTCGAGGGTGGCCGCGTCGAGGACGTCGACGTCGATCGCCACGAGCTGAGCCAGGGCTCCCTCAGGGGTGTGCGTGAACCCGGACGGCACCCCGACCGGCCCCGTCGCCGACGCGGCGGGAAGCGCGATGACGCCGGGATCGCGGGTCGAGAGCACCGCCGGCAACGCCGCTGCTGGTTCAGCCGTCGCCATCGCAGCGGCGGCCAGAGCGTCCCGCCGCGCCAGCTGTGACTGTGCGGTAACTGCCTTCCCCGCTCCCTCCACGGCGCCGGGCCCGACAGCGACTTTCGCGCCGGTCCTGGGTTCGGTAGCGGTGGACGGGTCGGCGGGATGGAGGCGGTACCAGAGCCACAGTCCGGCCCCGGTTACCAGCACGAGCACGATCCCGGCGACCAGCCCGACCGCGGCCAGCATCTGGGCCCGGCTCCACTCCGGCGACCCGTCGCGCGTGGCCGCCGCGCGGCGCCGGGTACGGGTCAGCATCCGCTGCCGATCACACCGTTAATGACCCCGAGGATGGTCACGAACAGGATGGCCATGATGACCGCGACAGCCACACCAATCGCGCCGCGCGACGACGCGTGCGGCATCGCGAAGATCTTCCCGATCCCGATCGCGCCGAGCGAGACCAACGCGGTGACGACGATGATGGCGATGACGCCCCACTTGACCCAGCCGATGACCTGGTCCTGGTAGTTCTGCATTCCCGGCGGCGCGCTCGGGCAGACCGCCGCCAGTGTCTGGGCTCGCTGAGCGAGACCGGTGGTGGCGTTGGCGAAGGTGGTGAGAGTGGTTGCGGTGCTCATGACGGGCTGTCCTTCCGGTGGGTGAGGTCGTGCAGGGGTACAGCTGAGAGTTCTGCGGCAGGTGCTGCGGTGGGGGCGGTCAGCTCCGCGAGCCGGTCTCCGATCGGGTGCAGCTGTCGCGGCAACGGGGCCGGGGTCAGGCCGGCCGAGGCCAGGCCGCCGTGCTGTGGGACCAGGTGGACCCGACCTTCGTGTTCAGCTGCCGGGAGCAGAGCCCCGGTCGCCGCCTGTTGCCAGCCCCGGCGGGCGCCGAGCAGCAGGACGAATGGCTGCGTTGACGTCGGCAGCGCCTCGAGGGTGACCTCGACGTGCCGCAGTCCCGGGACGCTGGGTCGGGCGGTCAGCAGCAGCGGTGCGTGCTGCAGCAGCCTGGGTAGCCAGTGCGTGCGGCTACTGGCGAGAAGGTCGGTGATCGGCCACGCGGCGTCGACGACGGTGACGGTGTCGTCGCCAACCGCGGGTGGCGGGGGGACCTCGAGGACGCCGACGAGGGAGCCAGCGCTGCGGTGCACGGCGACCTGGCCTCGAGAGCCAAGCCGCCAGCGTCCGGTCTCGTCCAGGCCGTGCTCGGTGGCGGAGGCCGCGGCGAACCCGGACCGGGATGCGGCGGCGGCGTCGAGGATACGGACCGGGGTGCCGCGGCGGGCGTAGCCCTCGGCGAGCATCAACGCAGCCGTGGAGGTGCCGGCCCAGCCGTGGCAGCCAGCCACCATCATCACCGGGCCGGTGAACACCGTCGCCGCAGCCAGCGTCTCGTCTGAGACGGCGGCCTGGTCGCGGAATGTGCCGGCCTGCAACGCGCGCCAGGCCCGCTGCAGCTCCATGTGGGTCACCTGGGTGGCCGAAGTCATGAGGTCGCCCCGCCCTGACGCAGGAGGGCCTGTCGCAGCACTTCGGTGGGAACGGCCTCGATGGCGGCGGTGTCGGCCCCGGCGGCCTCGGCGGCCTCGGCGATCAGGATGACGACCTGGTCGAGGTCGCACGTCGGCTCAAGCGGCGCCGGGTGGGGTGGCAGGGTCATGACGGACCGTCTTCCCGGGAAGGGGCACCGACCTGGGCCAGCGCTGAGACTTCGTTCAGGTCGCCGTCACCCGCGTTATCCCGCGCGTAGTCGTCCTGAACCAGCCGTAGCGCCGAGACAGCACGGTCACGCTGACGCCGCACCGAACGGGGGGTCAGCCCCCGCGCGTCGGCTGCCCGCGTTGCCGCGTCGAGTGAGCCGGTCCCGCGCGCCATCCCCTCGAGGCCACTGCGCTGGAGGCTGTCGGAGGCCAGGACCACCAGGTCCCACAGCAGCGTCGCGGTCGCGGCGGTCAGGATGCCGCGGGCTCGCGCCCACGCCAGCACGTTGAGCAGCACCAGGTCCGGGCCGGGTTCCGCGATGAGGGCGGCAGCGCGTTGCTCGATCGCCTCCGCCATCTCCGGCGGGGGCAACGGCACCAGGGGCGCGCTGATGAGGGTGCTGACCCCGAAGTCGGCCAGCACCGCCCGACGGGTCTCCATCAGGGTGTTCTTGGCGACCGCCCTCGGCCTGTTCCGCCACGGGTACACCCGGATCTGGATCCACAGCTGCCCGGCGATGATCTGCTCGACCTCGCCGCCGAGCGACCACAGGCTGCGCACCATCCGGTCACCACCGGGCACCAGCAGCGACGCCACGAAGGTGGCCGCGACCTCGTCGACGCCACCGTCGACCGAGCCGACCTGGACCAGCGCCAGCAGGAACGCGTTCGCGCGAGCCGGATCTGAGCGGTCCGTCACCAACCGGCCCAGCTGAGCCGCCGACCCAGCCGCGGCCAACCCCGGCTGACAATCCACCCACCGACCCCAACGGCCGGCCGCATCCGCAGCGGCGGCCTGCTCCTGCCACCGCCCGAAGAACCGAACCAACGACATGACCTCTCCCCTCGTCGTCACGCTGACGAGAGGCACCGTCCACAAACCGTGTTCCCGAACTCGTTCCCACAAGGCCCGGAACGCAGCCGCGCTGCGCGTTCCGGCCAGGAACGCGCAAAGCGGTTGAGGGAACGAGCAGGTCACAGGCACGCGACCCCCCACACATCACGAAAGGGTCACGATCCTAAAAGGGCTGCGTTCCAGGAAGTTCAGCCCCCAGGAAGGCCTCCTGTAGGTTCCGGGTCAACTTGTCAGTGTGTCGGCTTTGTGTCAGCGGCGTGTCAGTGTCCGAGTTCTTGTCAGTGGCGAGCAGACTGAAGATGTGCCGGATCGAGCACTGTTGGGTACCGAG
>JAABUM010004117.1_pt1 | contig 16791 bp, 14 predicted proteins | sample 5559161 | NCBI WGS metagenome assembly JAABUM01 (sample SAMN10711868, study PRJNA513369) | rock metagenome | isolation source: Antarctica rocks | place: Antarctica: Victoria Land, Siegfried Peak nord | reverse complement strand
TGGATCATGGCAGCGGTCGACGGCTCGCTGCGGCGCTTGAAAACCGACTGGATCGACGTGTATGAGGTCGGGGTCCCCGATCCCGACACCGACCTCGACGAGACCCTCGGTGCCCTGACCGACCTCGCGCGTGCGGGGAAGATCCGCTCTTTCGGGACGTCGAAAATGCCCGCCTCACAGCTCGTCGCCGCCCGCTGGACGGCGGAGCGGCGCGGATACGGCACCTTTCGCACCGAAGAGTCGCCGTACTCCATCCTGACCCGGGCGATTGAATACGACTTGTTGCCGACCTGTCTACGCCTGGGTACGGGGGTGTTAGCCTACAGCCCGCTCTCTGGAGGCTGGTTGTCGGGGAAGTACCGTACGGGCAGGGCGATAAGCGCGCCAACCTCTCCGCTCCGCGCAAGGAGCGGCAAGATGGACGCCACGAACCCGCTGAACGCCGCGAAGTTCGCCGCCGCCGACGCGCTCGGCGCGCTGGCCGACGAAGCGGGACTCACCCTGGTCCAATTGGCGATCGCTTTTGTCGTTCGCCATCCAGCGGTGACCGCGGCTGTCGTCGGCCCGCGTACGCTGGAACATCTCGACGGCTATCTTGCCGCTGACGGTATTGAGCTGTCCGACGCGGTCCTCGATCGCATCGATGCGATCATACCGCCCGCATCGACCGTTGACATAACTGACAACATGTGGGATCTCGGGACGCAGGCACTGAAAGCCTCCTCCCGACGCCGCTAGATGACCGCCCCGGCATACTGTTCTAGCACGCCTCGCCTCATGATGAGCTACGCGGGCGTGTACGCGACCTGGCAGGATTAACTCATAAGAGGAGCAAATCTGGCGCGCACAGCCTATTTCACGCTCCGCAGGCGCGGGGTCTTACTGCCACACTGACTACATGCCAGCGTGCCATATTATGCGGCGAGGCGTGTAACTGGGCGCACCCCCCGATCACTGCGCTCTTGAGCGTGCGACGTAATCGCCTCACGGCCGCGGTCGGGCCCCCGCCGTGGCGTACCGGCGGGCGCGCTAACCCCGCCCGCCCGCCCATTCCTCGGCAGCGGCGAGGACCGCCGCAGCGGCGGGGAAGCCCAGCTCCTCCTTGGTAATCATCTCCAGCACGACCGGGCGCCCCGCGCACGTCGCCGCGATCCCGCGCCCGATCGCCGCCACCCATCGGCGCGTTGTTCAGCAAAATCGTCATGATCGGCAGGCGCTCGCGCACCGCCGTCTCGACCTCCGTTTGCACGAGGGCACCGCGGATGGGGTGTCCGCTACCGGAACAGCACAATAATGCCCTGGTGGAGGGACGTATCCCCGCATCTCCTGCCTTGCCAAGCGATCATATTCGCGTCGCCATCGTCCGGCACTGTGCCTCCTGGCGGACGATCACCGGCACCCGGGCGCTGGCCTGAGCGGTGCGTCCCCCGTCCCTCACCACCAAGCGTCGGTGAGTCGCCCGCTCCATGTCGGCAAACAGCGCACGCACCGCGCGGCGCCCTACGGCTCGACGCCCGCGCCGACCAGCCCCTCCCACCAGCCCGCATCGTCGGCGGGCGCGGCCCCCCCGCCGGCGCCCCGCCCGTCCCGGCCCGTCGGCCACGCGTAGCGCGTCGTGCCGTCGAGCAGGCCGCCGAGCGCGGTGTAGCGCGGTGCCCGCCGCCAGTCCCGCACCGCCATCGACAGCGCCCGCTGTTGCCCGACGATGACCACGAGCTGGCGGGCGCGCGTGAACGCCGTGTACAAGAGCGTCCGCCCGAGGAGCGCCGCGTGCGCGGTGACCAGCGGGATCACCACCGCCGGGAACTCCGCCCCCTGGGACTTGTGGATCGAGATCGCGTAGGCGTGCGTCAGCGCGTAGAGGCTGGCGAAGGGATAGCGGACCGTGCGGCCGTCATCCAGCGCGATACCCACCTCCTGCTCGGTCGGGTCGATGTCCGCGACCGTGCCGAGGTCGCCGTTGAAGACGTCCAGCGTGTAGTCGTTCTTGAGTTGCAGCACGCGGTCGCCCGGGCGGTAGACCCGCCCCCCGCCCCGCGCCTCGGCCAGCCCCTCGCGCGGCGGGTTCAGGCGCTCCTGGAGCAGCGTGTTGAGCGCCCCGACCCCGGCGTCGCCCCGGTGCATCGGGGCCAGCACCTGGATGTCGCCCGCGGCGAGGCCGTAGCGCGCGGGCAGCCGCCGGGCGACGACCTCGACCGCGGTCGCCGCCGCTGCCTGCGGGTCCTCGGCGGGCAGGAAGAAGCAGTCGGCCACGTCGCCGCCGAAGCGGGGCAGCTGCCCGGCGTTGATCCGTGCGGCGTTGGCGGCGATCCCCGAGCCCGCCCCCTGCCGGAAGATCCGGGTGAGCCGCGTGGCCGGGCAGCGCCCGGCGCGCAGGAGGTCGGCCAGGACGTCCCCCGCCCCGACGCTCGGCAGCTGGTCCGGGTCGCCGACCAGCAGGAGGTGGCAGCCCGCGCCGACCGCCTTCGCCAGCTGGTTGGCGAGCAGGGCGTCGAGCATCGAGACCTCGTCCACCACCACGAGGTCGGCATCGAGGGGATTGTCCGCGCCGCGCCCGGCCTTGCCGCCCGGCCGGAGCTCCAGCGTGCGGTGGAGCGTCCCCGCGTCGAGCCCGGTCGCCTCCTGCATCCGCTTGGCCGCGCGCCCGGTCGGGGCGGCCAGCAGTGGGCGCAGCCGCTTCGCCCGCGCGAGCAGGAGCAGGGCGCGCAGGGTGTGCGTCTTCCCCGTGCCCGGGCCGCCGGTCAGGATGCTCACCGGGGCGGTCAGGGCCATCCGCACCCCCGCCTCCTGCTCCGGCGCGAGGGTCAGCCCGTGCTTCGATGCGAGCCAGCCGAAGGCCGCAGCCCAGTCGGCGTCGGCGAAGACCCGCGCCACCCGCGCGTCCGCCCCGGCCTCCGCCAGCGCGATCAGCCGCGAGGCCAGCCCCGACTCGGCGCGGGCGAACGGGGCCAGCGCGAGCAGGCGGAGCGTGGTGTCCGCCCGCCGCGCCGCCACGAGGTCGCCCGTTGCCAGCAGCGCCTCGACCGCCGTGTCCAGGCCTGCGGCCCCGACGCCGAGCAGTTCGGCGGCCGTCTCGAGGAGTTCGCGCTCGGGGAGCAGGGTGTGGCCGTCGTCCCCCGCCGCGCCCAGGGCGTGCAACACCCCCGCCTGGAGTCGGGCCGGGGCGTCGGGGGCGATGCCGACGGCCCGGGCGATCGTGTCGGCGGTCTTGAAGCCGATCCCCCAGACCTCCCTGGCGAGGCGGTACGGCTCTTGGCTGACCACGCGCCCGCTGTCGTCGCCGAAGCGCTTGTAGATCCGCACGGCGAGCGAGGTGGAGACGCCATAGCCCTGGAGCGCGGCCATCACCTCCCGGATGTGCCGCTGCTCCTCCCAGGTCGCGGCGATGCGGGCGGCTCGCACCTTCCCGATCCCCGCCACCTCGGTCAGCCGCTCCGGCGCGGCGTCGATGACGTCGAACGTCCCCTCGCCGAACGCGTCGACGATCCGCCCGGCCATCACCGGGCCGACGCCCTTGACCAGCCCGCTCCCCAGGTAGCGGCGCATGCCCTGGGTGGTCGCGGGGAGGCTCGTGCGGTAGTCGAGCACCTGGAATTGCCAGCCGTGCTTCGCGTCGTTCTTCCACCAGCCCTGCGCGACGATCGCCTCGCCCGGGGTCAGGTCGGCGAGGGTCCCGACGATGGTGACCAGGCGGTCGTCGGCCTGGGCGGCGCGCGCCTCGTCCCGGGGGCGCTCGGGGGCGAGGCGGGCGACGGTGTAGCCGTTCTCAGCGTTCTGGTACGTCAGCCGCTCGACCACCCCGCGCAACTCCTTGCGCGGCGGCGTTTCCTCGGGCTGGCGGCGGGGGCTGATGGCAGACATCGGCGCTCCTGCGTCTCGCGCGGCATCATACCGCGCGAGACTAACCGCGTGAAGTTGCGGGCGGTCGCCGCGACCATCCGCATGGTAGCACCAGCCGTGCGCTGACGGCGGCCGGCGGCACACGAACCACGACCCTCGACCCACGGATCGGACGCGCCGTGTCCAGGGCGTCGCAGCACCCCAGTGCCGAGCATCAGCCGACTATAGGCGTAATTACAACCGCGCTGCCAGCAGGGCGTATGCTGGCGCAAAACAATCGCACCATCGTGGAGCCGTCGATAGGGCCCCCACCGGCATACTGCCGACAGCCCGGGGACTCCTCGCCACAGCAGCGGTGACGTCGGCGTGTAGCTGAGATGGCAGCATAACTGGCAGGTACAAGCGGCAGGTTTGGCGCTGGAAAGCCGTTTCGCGCGCGCCCGAAGGGTGGTTTTCCTGCCACGCCGAGTACACGCCGGTGTCACACCTCAGAAGGCGAGGCGTGCCCCGCCGCGTTCATGTCCTGCAGCCGCGTGTACTCGCCGCCAAGCGTGCCGAGATCGGTCACAACACCGCGATCGGCGAGGAACGTATGGTTGCCCCCGTCGAGGGCCACCTGCCCGGCGTCGTTGAGCGCCATCCCGTCGGTGTAGCCGATGTCGGGGTCGCCGCCACGCGGGCGAGGGTGTAGAACACGAGTGCCGCCGCGCCGGAGGGAAGAGACTCCACCGGGACGAGCGCCGCCCCACCGAGACTGAGCGCGATCACGAGCCGCGCGAGCAACTGACGCAGCCCTTCTCCGCGAACCACGCCAAACGACGTTGCGAGCAGCATAGTAACAGATAACAGGATTCACACGTGTCGCGTTTGGAGCTGCATCCCTACTATTCCTCGCTACGGAGCGGTCGCCGCCGCCCGCCGGTGTCAGGTCGTGCTACACTCCCCGTGTTGTGCCGTGACAAGGAAAAGTTCCGGAGGTGCGAGGGATGCGTCCCGTACTATCGCGCGCATTGCTGTGTGTGGTCCTGCTGCTCGCCGGTTTCGCCGTTGATCGCGTGGAGACGCCGGCGTCCGTCTCCGCCGCTGCCTGCCAATCCTTCCCCGAGACGGGGAAGCAGGTCTGCGAGCCGTTCCTCGGCTACTGGCAGCAGCACGGCGGCCTCGCCCAGCAGGGGCTGCCGCTCTCCGACGCGGCCAACGAGACCAACGCGAGCAACGGACAGGTCTACCTGACCCAGTATTTCGAGCGCGCCCGCTTCGAGTACCACCCCGAGATCGCCGACCCGCAGTACCAGGTGCTGCTCGGCCTGCTGGGGAGCGAGCAACTCCTGATCAAGTACCCGGGTGGGCGCCCGGCGGTGCCGTCGACCGGGGTCAACTGCTTCGATCAGACCGGGCGCTGCGTCGACGACCGCTTCTTCGCCTACTGGCAGGCGCACGGCGGGCTCGCGCAGCAGGGATTGCCGATCAGCGAGCCGTTCGACGAGACGAACCCGACCGATGGGAAGACCTATCGCACCCAGTATTTCGAGCGGGCGCGCTTCGAGTATCACCCGGAGGTTGCGGATCCCACCTATCAGATCCTCCTCGGACTGCTCGGGCGCGAGCAATTCACCGCCCGCTATCCCGGCAGCAAGCCGGTCGGCGCGAGCCCACAGCCAACACCGGCCCCGAGCGCGAGCCCGTCGCCCGCCCCCGCGCCCTCCGTGTCGCCGCTCCCGGCGCCGCCCCCCGCGCCCGTACCGTCGCCGGTCGCGGACAATTTCCAGGTGACGTCGTCTGTCTCGAACACCAGCCCGACGCAGAACAGCCGGGTCACCGTCACCGCGCGACTCACCAACAACGGACAGGGCGTGGCCGGGGCGACGCTGAACACGACCTGGCATTACAAAACGACGACTCCCGGCTGCACCGGCAGCCCGAGCGGCGGTGATGGCACGATGAGCTGCACGCGCGACATCAGCACCGCCGGCAAGGGCTACACGGTGGTGATCGACGTGGTGGTCAGTTACCAGGGCCGGACGTTCGCCACCAGCACGTCGTTCACGCCGCGCTAGGCACCGTATGCACGGTGCGCCGGGCGTGATCGTCACGGTACGGCGTCAGGAACGCCGGGAGGTCGCGCGATGCCCCCCACCCGCCCCCGTGTGGCCCGGGCCTGCGTCGCCTGCGGGCGGACGTTCTACCGGTTGCCGTCGGTGCTGCGGCAGCGTCCCGCGCGCCACTGCTCGCGCGCCTGCCTGCACGGCGACCCGGGGGCGCGTTTCTGGGCCGCGGTCGACCGCGGCGACGGCGACGGCTGCTGGCGCTGGACCGCCGGGATCGACCGGCAGGGGCAGGGCCGGTTCAGGCCGCGCGGCCACGATGCCGCGCTCGCGGCCGCCGAGTTCGCCTACGCGCTGGCCCACGGCGCGGTCCCGGCGGGCCAGACGGTCCGCCAGCGCTGCGGCGACCCGCGCTGCGTGCGCCCCGACCACTTGCTGCTCATCCCGGCCGTCGACGGCGTCCCGACGCGCCCGGCCGACGCCCCCGTCCCCCACTCGCGCCTCACCTGGGCGACGGTGGCGACGATCCGCGCGCGCTACGCGGCGGGCGGTGTCCGGCAGCAGGCGCTGGCGGCGGAGTACGGCCTCTCGCCCGGGCAGATGTCCCGCCTGCTGCGCGGGGCGTCGTGGCGGCCCGCCGAGGCCGCGCCGCCATCGACCCGGATGGCACCGCTGGTGTCGGCGGCCGGGCCGGGTCTCGACCCGCGCACCGTCGCCACCCGGGCGCGCCTCGCCGCCGCGCTGCGGGCGCTGGTGGCCGAGGAAGGGTACGCGACCCGGACGACCCTGGCGCGGCGGGCGGGCGTCGCCGCGCCGACCATCCGCCGCCACTGGGCGGCGGCCCTCGCACTCGCCGGACTCGTGGAGGAACGCCGCCGGTTCCCGCCGGTCGTCGCCGTGCCCCCGCCCGCGACCGACCCCGACGCACCGAGCGCGGACGAGCGCCGTCGCTGAACCCGGTGCCCGGCGGGTCGACCGCCGTTTCCGCGGTCCGACCGGGGTGCCGGGCTCACGCGGGGACGAGGTCGGTGCTGAGGTACTTAAGCCCGCTGTCGCAGGCGATCGTGGCGACGAGGCTGCCCGGCGCGGCATCGCGCGCCAGCCGCAGCGCGGCCGCGACGTTCGCCCCGGTGCTGAAGCCGGCGAAGATCCCCTCGCGCGTCGCGAGCAGGCGCGCGGTCGCGGTCGCCTCGTCGTCGCCGATCGCGACCGTGCCGTCGCACAGCGCGGCGTCCCACTGTGGCGGCACGGCGGCGTAGCCCGCCCCCTGCAACTTGTGGCGCGGGTCGGCGATCGGCCGCCCGGCGAGCGGCTGCGCCCCCAGCGGCTCGACGGCCACGCAGCGGATCGCGGGGTCGTGCCCCTTGAGGGCGCGGGCCACGCCGAGGAAGGTGCCGCCCGTGCCGACGAGGGCGCAGAAGTGGGTCACCGCGCCGGCGCTCTGCGCCCAGAGCTCCGGGCCGGTGGTCAGTTCGTGCGCGCGCACGTTGGCGGGGTTGGTGAACTGGTCGGGCCGGAAGGCCCCGAGCGTGCGCGCCAGCTCGACGGTGCGGGCCTCGACCAGTGCGAGGTCGGCACCCGAGACCTGCCCCGGCACGCCGCCCGGTGCCTGCGGGACGAGCTCGACCGCCGCGCCCAAAGCGCGGAGCATCTGCACCCGCTCGCGGCTGTTGCCGACGCTCATCACCGCGACGAAGCGGTAGCCCTGCACCGCGCAGACGAGCGCCAGCCCCGCGCCCATGTTGCCGCTCGTCAGCTCGACCACCGTCCCGCCGGGACGCAGACGCCCGTCCGCCGCCGCCTCCGCGATGCAGCGGCGCGCGGCGCGGTCCTTGATCGAGGCACCGGGGTTGACCATTTCCAGCTTGAGGGCCACCCGCCCCGGCAGCCCCGCGGCGAGGCGGTCCAGGGCCACCAGCGGGGTGCCGCCGATCGTGTCCAGTACGCTCGCGGCGATGCCGTGCATGATCCCCCTCCTCGCTGTGGCGGCGCGCCGCGCGCCGCCGTATCCGTGCAGGGCCGTGCCCGACGCGATGCTAGCACACGCGGTGCGGCCCGGATACGCCAGGCCAGCACGCACGTCCGCTGGAGGCGGGCAGGCCCGCGCATGGCGCTGGCCGCGCGGATCGACCGATGGCCGCCCACGCGCCCGGATACGCGCGTAACGATAACGCAACGGTCGCCCGCCCCACACGAGCCGGGAGACCACGCCGCGAGACCACGCCGCCACGAATCCGCCGCTCGCGTGCCTTGGCGGCTTCCGGGCGACCGGTGCCCACGCACCACCTGCGCTTAAGCTGCGACCGACTCCTCCCGCGCGGCGACCGCGCGATACCGCTCGACGCCGGGCGTGTCCACGTCGAGCGCGACGATCGGGCTGCGCTGGTCCGACGGCCCGGTAGCCCGCGTGCCAACGCACACCGGTGCCCCGTCTCCGGCGCGTACGAACGGGTCATGCCGCGATCGTACCCGCCTTGATTTAGAACAAATGATCTGCTACGATAGCGTCCTTCGTGCCGCCTTGGCACGCCGGTGGTGGGGCGATGCGTCGGGGGCGGGGCGATGCCAGGTCCAGGAGCGTTTCCGGTCGATCCGCGCCGGGCGCGGCACCTCGCGGCCGCCCTCGCCGCCCTCGAGGCGCGTTTCGGGGCGGGCGTCGTCCGCCGCCTGCGCGACGCGCCCGCGCACGACCCCGCCGACCGGGCCGTGTCGTCCGGCTCCGTCGGCCTCGACCGCGCCACCGGCCTCGGCGGCTTCCCGCGCGGCCACCTCACCGAGCTCCTCGGCCCCGAGTCGTCCGGCAAGACGACCCTGCTTCACGCCGCGCTCGCGGCGACCCAGCGCGCGGGCGGCCTCGTTGCCCTGGTCGACGCCGAGGACGGGGCGGACGGGGCGAGCCTCGCCGCGGCGGCCTCGACCTGCTCGGCTTCGCCTCCCTCGCCGCCCTGCGCGACCTCCCCGCCGGGACGCGCCACCCGCGCCCCGTCGAGCACGCGGCGCTGGAGACGGCGGGGCTGCTGACGCGCGGGCTGCGGGTGCTGACCGCCGCCATGAAGGACAGCCCCACGGCGCTCGTCGCCACCAACCGCGCCCAGCCCGACGCGCCGGACGCGCTGCCCCATCGCTCGACCGGCGGGCTCGCGCTGCGCCATTTCGCCGCGCTCCGCATCGCGATGACGCCGCTGGCATCCGTACCGGGGATCGACGGCGGGCTGCGGGTGCGGCTGACCGTCGTCAAGCACAAACTCGGGGTCGGTGGCGGCCGGGCGGAGGTCGACCTCGTGCCTGACGGGGGACTCGACCGCGCGGAGGAGCTGACGCGGCTGGCGCTTGCGGCGGGGCTCCTCGTGCCAGGGCCCTACGGCGTCGCCTACGCGGGGACGTCGCTCGGGGGCACACCCGCCGCCATCCGCCGTTGCCTGGCCGCCGACCCGGTGCTCGCGGACAGCATCAGGGCGGCGCTGCTGGCGCTCCCGTCTGCGTCACGGGTGGCGTGACGCGATGGCCGACGCGACGCCGCCCCTCGTCGGCTACCTGCTGCGGGAGACGGCGGCACCGGGTGCGGTGGCAACGGGGGACGGGCTCGCGGGGCTCGCGGCGTTCCTCGACGCCCTCGGCGCGCACAGCCCGACGATCGAACCGGACCCGCCGGACGGCTGCTGGCTCGAGTTGCGCGCGGGGAAGCGCACCCCGGTGCTCGCCACGCGGGCGGCGGCACTCCTCGCGACCGCCCGCGACTGGGCCTATCCGTCGGCCCGCCTCGGCGTCGCGCCCACGCCCGGCGTCGCTCGTCTCGCCGCCCACCATGGTGCCGCCGATCTGACCCTCCTGACCACGGGGGAGCAGGTCGCGGCCTTCCTCGCGCCGCTCCCGCTCGGCGACGTGGGGCTGGGTGTGGCGCAACGCGACCGGCTGGCCCTGGTCGGCCTGCGGACGCTCGGCGACGTGGCGACACTCCGGCGCGGCGCCCTGGGGGAGTATCTCGGCGTCGCGGGGCCAGCGCTGGAGGCGCTCGCGCGCGGCGCGGACGACCGCCCGCTGGTGCCGACCCGCCCGCCGCTCGTCCTGGCCGCGCGCCGCGAGCTGGACTGGGCGCTCGACGATCGCGCGCAGCTGGCCCGGCTCATCGACGCGTTGCTCGGCCCGCTGCTGGCCCGGTTGCGGCAGCAGGGATTGGGGGCGACGCGCGCCACCCTCGCACTCGGCGGCGGGCGCGGGAAGCCGACACGGCACACCGTCGCGCTGGCGCGGCCGACCACGGCCGTCGGCCCCCTCCGCACGGCGCTGCTCGCCGCCCTGCCCGCGATGGCTGGCGAGACGGGCGCTGAGGCCACGGGGATCACCGCGCTCGCCGTCGAGCTGGTCGCGCCGCGCCCGCTCATCGGGCGGCAGGCCAGCTTCTTCGACGTGCCACAGGGGCGGGCGGGACTGCTCCACGCGGGGCTGCACGAGGCCCGGCGTCGCAGCGACGCGGCGCTCGGCCACCTCCGCCTCGTCGACCCGGCCCACCCCCTACCCGAGCGCCGTTACGCGCTCGCCGAGCTGGCGCTCGCTGACGACGGGGAGGCGGCACGGTGAGTCTCCGGCGCTTCGACCCCGCCCGCCCGCTCCTCGTCGAGGCGGATGGGGCGGGACGCCCACGTCTGTTCGTCTGGCGCGGACGGGTCACGCGGGTGATCGCGGTCGAGGCGACCTGGGACGAGGCGACCGGGTGGTGGCGCGAGCCGGACGGGGCGACGGCCCGGCGCTGCTACCGGGTGCGGACCGCCAGCGGGCTGCGCTGTCTCCTCTATCACGCCCTGGCGGATGATGGCTGGTCGCTCGGCGCGATCCTGGATTGAGGTCCCCCTGACCGCACACGCCGCGACCGCGGCAACCACCGGCGGCCGGCGGAGGAAGGCCACACGATGACCGGCGACTTCGCGCATCTCCACGCGCATAGCCACTACTCCTTCCTCGACGGGGCGTCGTCGCCGGAGGCGCTCGCCCGGCGCGCGGCGGACCTCGGCCAGGGCGCGCTCGCGCTCACCGACTGGTCCGGGCTGTACGGCGCGGTGGCGTTCGACGCGGCCTGCCGCGCGGTCGGCGTGCGCCCGCTCTTCGGCGCGGAGATCGCCCTGGCCGGTGCCGACGGCGCGCCCGGCCCGCACCTCACCCTCCTCGTCCGGGATCGGGCGGGCTGGCGCACGCTCTGCCGCCTCCTCAGCGCGGCGCAGCTCGCGGGGAGCAAGGGCCACGCGCCGGTCGCACGGGAACTCTTCGCCGCACATACCGCGGGATTGCTCTGTCTCTCGGGCTGTCGCCACGGGGTGCTCGCCGCCCCGCTCCTCGCGGGCGACGAGGACGGGGCGTGGGCCGGGGGGCGCTGGCTGCGCGGGCTGTTCGGGGACAACCTCTGGGTCGAGAGCCCGCGCCACGACCGCGCGGACGACGGGCCGCTCGGGCGGCGACTGGCGGCGCTCGCGGCGCGCCTCGGGGTCGGGGTCGTCGCCACCGCCAACGTCCACTACGCCACCACGGAGGCGGGGCCGCTCGCCGACACGCTCGCCTGCGTCCGTGCGGGGACGACGCTCGAAGCGGCGCGGCACCTGCGGCCCAATCACCGGTACCACCTCGCCGGCGCCGCGGAGATGGCCGCGCGCCACCCGGATCTGCCGGAAGCGGTGGCGAACACGGCGGTCGTCGCCGCCCGCTGCGCCTTCGCCCTTGCCCACGACCGCCACGTCTTCCCGGTGGTGCCGCTGCCGGCGGGTCGCACCCCCGATGCCCATCTCCGCGGGCTCTGCCGGGCGGGGCTGACCGACCGCTACGCCGCCGGCGACGCGGCGACCTGGCGTAAGGCGGTCGCGCAGCTCGACCACGAGCTCGACGTCATCGCGCGACTCGGCCTCGCGGGCTACTTCCTGGTGGTCTGGGACGTGGTGCGGTATGCCTGCTCCAGCGGCGTCCCCTGCCAGGGGCGCGGGTCGGCGGCCGGGTCGGTCGTGTCCTACACCCTCGGGATCAGCCGCGTCGACCCGCTCGCGCATCGCCTGCTCTTCGAGCGGTTCCTCAGCGAGGAGCGCGCCTCCCTGCCGGACATCGACATCGACTTCGGGCATCGGGGCCGGGAGCGGGTGATCCGGTACCTCTACACCACGTACGGGGAAGCGCACGTCGGGATGGCCTGCACGATCCAGACCTACCACACCCGTGGCGCGATCCGCGACGTCGGCAAGGCGCTCGGCATCCCGGCGGCCACCCTGGAGGTCGTGGCGACGCGGGTGCGGCGCGGGCTGGACGGCGATCTCGCCGGGGCGGTGGTCGCGGTGGCCGGGGAAGGTGCGCTCGAGGCGCCGATCTGGCGGCACTTCGTCGCGCTCGTCGCCCGGCTCGTCGGCACGCCGCGGCACCTCGGCATCCACAACGGCGGGGTGGTGGTGACCGGGCCGCCCCTCGGCGACCTCGTCCCGCTGGAGCGCGCCACGATGCCCGGGCGCGTCGTGGTGCAGTGGGATAAGGACAGCCTGGAGGCGGCGGGGCTGATCAAGCTCGACGTGCTGTCCCTCCAGAGTCTCGACCTCGTGGACGAGGCGGTGCGGCTGGTACGGGCGCACGAGGGCATCGATCTGGACCTCGACCGGCTGCCGCTCGACGACCCGGCAACCTACGACCTCCTCTGCGCGGGGGACACGATCGGCTGCTTCCAGGTCGAGAGCCGCGCCCAGCAGCAGGCGCTGCCGCAGCACGCGCCGCGCACCTTCGGCGACCTGGTGGCGCAGATCTCGATCATCCGCCCCGGCCCCCTGCAGGGCGGGATGGTCCACCCCTACCTGCGGCGACGGCGCGGCGCGGAACGGGTCACGTATGCCCACCCGCTCCTCGAAGAACCCCTCCGGGACACGCTCGGCGTGATCCTCTACCAGGAGCAGGTGCTGGAGGTGGCGACCGCGCTGGCCGGGTTCAGCCCGGGGGAGGGGGACGCGCTGCGGCGGGCGATGGGGAGCAAGCGCAGCGACGCCCAGATGCGGGATCTGGCCGACCGGTTCAGCGCGGGCGCGGTAGCGCGCGGGGTGCCGCCGGACGTCGCGGCGGCGGTCTTCGGGCAGATCGCGGCCTTCGCGGGATATGGGTTCCCGCGCAGCCACGCGGTCGCCTTCGCCCGGCTGGCCTACGAGACCTGCTACCTCAAGGCGCACCACCCGGCCGCGTTCTACTGCGCCAGGTTGAACGCCCAGCCGGGCGGCTTCTACCACCCGTCGATCGTCGTTGGCGACGCGCGGCGGCATGGCCTCATCATCCTGCGGCCGGACCTGGCCGTCAGCGCCTACGACTGCACCATCGCAACGGACGACGCGTCGGAGGCCGCAGGTGCGTGGCACGGGGTGCGCCTGGGGCTGCGCTACGTGCGCGGGCTGGCGGAAGTGAGCGGGGCGGCGCTGGTCCGGGAGCGCGAGGCGGGCGGCCCGTTCCGCGACCTCGCCGACCTTTGCCGGCGTACGCACGGCTGTCTCACCCCGCAGGCCGTGGCGGCGCTGATCGCTGCGGGGGCCTGCGACGGCTGGGGCGTGGCGCGCCGCCAGCTCCTCTGGGCGCTCCCGACGGCGTGGATGGGAGCGACGGGACTGACCCTGCCGCCCGGCCCGGTGGCGCTCCCACTCGAGACCGCTGACGAGCGCCGGGTAGGGGAGGGCTGGGCGACGGGGGTGCCGCTCGGCGACCACCCGGTCGCGGCACATCGGATAACGCTGACGGCGCGCGGCATCCTGCCCCTGGCGGCGCTCGCGGACGCCCCGACCGGCACGACGGTGACGGTGGCCGGGCAGCTCGTCATCCTGCAGCGCCCGCCGACCGCGAAGGGCGTGGCCTTTGTGACGCTCGAGGACGAGACCGGGCTTGGCAACCTCGTCCTCAGCCCGGCGGTGGACGCGCAGCACCGGGCGGCGCTCCACGCCGGGCCGCTCGTCGTCGCCACCGGGCGGGTGCAGCGGCGCGCGGGCGTGGTCAACGTGCAGGTCGCGACCGTCATGCCCGGGGACGGTATACTCGATCGATAATGATCACGCGAAGGAGGTATGACCATGTGTTGGGCGCTACGTCCTGAAGCACGCCGAGCAGATCCCGCTGCGCTTCGGTGCGACGGCGGATGAGGCGGTGCGGGCCGCGCTGACGGACCGCTTCAACATCGCCCCGACCGCGCCGGTCCCGGTCGTCGTCGAGGAGGCGTCCGGCGCGCGACAGGTCGCCATCGCCGCCTGGGGGATCGCCCCGCACCGCCCGGGCGGTCGCCCGTTCCTCGCCTTCAACGCCCGCGCCGAGTCGCTGACCGAGCGCCCCACCTTCCGCCCGCTCGTCGCGCGCTCGCGTTGCCTCGTCCCCGCCTCGGGCTGGTACGAGTGGACGGCGGTCGCCGGGGGCAACGCGAAGCAGCCCTGGTACATCACCGATCCGGATGGCGACGATCTCCTCGGCCTGGCCGGGCTGCTGGACCGCTGGATCGATCGGGATGGCCTGCCGCGCGCCGCCTGCGCCATCGTGACCACCGCCGCCGCGACCGACGACCTGCGCGCCCTCCACGAGCGGATGCCGGTGGTCCTGCCGCGCGCCGCCGAGGCCGCCTGGCTCGATCCCGCCCTGACTGATCCCCACGCCGTGCTGCCGCTGCTGCGGCACCCCGACGCCGCGCGCCTGCGCCGCTGGCCGGTCTCCCCGGCCGTCAACCGCAGCGGGAGCAGCGATCCGACCTTCGTCCGGCCGCTCAACCCGGCCTGAGCACTCCGCGCCTGATCGCGACGATCGGCATCTGCTGATCCACCGGCGCGAGGGCCTGGCGCACTGCGTCGCCGTCCCCGACCGCTGCTTCACGCTGGCGCTGATCCGAACGTCTGTACGCCAGCCACTGCGCACAGATCGTGGGGTTGCTGCTGCCGCGCTAGATGCACCGCATGGGGTGGCGCAGTATCTCCTCCTGGAGGACACGGCGGCGGTGCTGCGGCGGTGCGCGTCCGGTGCCGCGCGCTACGGGGCCGTAGGCCGGCAGCCAGCGTGCCCGCCGCCGCGAGGCCCGGTATTCCGCCGCCCTTCAAGATGCGCCAATCCTCATTGGTGTGCCTTGAGATCTTCTGGTATTCGTTTTCCCAGTCATGGCACCAAAATCCGCCCCGCCAGAAACCCGACCATCCGCGTGAAAGCGGGGAAAGGTCGGCTGTGTGAACTGCGTGTACAACTTCGAGGGTTTGCACAGCTTATTCTGTAGGCTTTCGGCTGCGATGGTGGCGGTCCTCGACGATCCCCTGCGCGAGTCGATGACCCTCGTCTCCGGCCTCCCGGAGGTCCTCATAGCGGCTGAACACCACGCGCTCGATCCCCTTGAGGAACCGCGCGTCGATCTTCAATTCGACCATCTCGCCGTAGTCACCCCGCGTCAAGGAAGGGAGCGTATTCCCGCGCTCGACCGCGTCCTTCACCTGATCGCGCTTCCAGATGGTGAAGTCGAGCTGATTCCCCAGCTGATCGCGGTGGTTCTCCCGCTCCGCCTCCGACGGTTCCTTGTAGAGCGGGTGCGCAGCCAGCTTCTTCCGGCGGTAGGCTTCGAGGTCCAAGGGTGCGGTTTCTCTCATAGCAGGTGGCTACTTCCGCCCCGCCATGAATTTGCGGATAAGGTCGTCGAGGCTGTTCGCGACGTAGAGCACCCCCGAGCCGTAGACGAACTGGTTGGGGACGAGCGCCCGCCAGGTGAAATTCGCCGGGTCCGGGATCTGGCCCATCACGAAGACGAGGTAGAGCACCCCGAGCGGCGCGAGGAAGGCCATGGTATTGGACACCCACTGTCGGGTCTCCTGCGGATTGAGCGCGAATCGTTTGCTGATCATAGTTATCACCTAGATAGAAGCGGAGACTCACCTGCCCAATGGCTCCCCATCCCCGGCTACCGTCAGACGTGGGCATTGTTCGCGGCGTCCCTTATCGTGCGCACCGCACTTTCCAGCTCGGCTACCCGTTGCGTTAGCTGGTCGATTTGCTTCTTCTACCCCTGGGCGAGGTTCCAGTTGTCGTCACGCTGCTTGCGGAGGGAGTCGATCGTGCCCTGGGCGGGTGCCGGCACCGCTTTCGGGTGGAACCAGCCTAAGACGCCGTTATAGCTGTGGGACTGGATGTGCGGCAGTGTGCCGGTCGGCCAGTTGGCGTCGAAGCTGCGGAAGCCGTTCACGTCGCCATCGACGAAGACGCAGACGTGGCCATACGGCCCGATCTGGGTGCCGAAGATCTTGGTGGTGCGGTTATGGCCGGCGAGATTGTCGAAGTTGATGAAGACCTGGTAAGCGGCGGGCTGGGCGAGGACGATCTCGTCGGTGATACCGAGCACGTCGTAGACGTACTGGATATCCGTCCAGGAGTCGCCGGATTCCTTCTGGAGGCGGAACTCGATGGTGGCGATCTCGTCGGCGATCGCCGAGACGCAAGCGTTGACCCAGCCGGTGTACGAGTTGAGGGCCTCGCGCGACTTGTCGGCCGTGCCGCCGAGCTCGAGGAGGAAGGCGAAGGGTGAGGTGGTCGGTGCCGACTTGCGGCGGAAGAGTTGGTCGAAGAGTCTCATATCTAGCCCATGCTAGGGCCGGGAGCGGCTATCCTTATACAAATTAACCGCCAGTGTGCGATCTGCCGAGGAGGATCCGAATGACGAAGCTGGACATCCCACTGACCAAATATTTCAGCCCCTGTTTCCAATTCGATCGCTTCCGGGCCATTCGCGAGCAATATGGCGACAAGGAAGTCTTGACCAAGAATCGCTTCCAGAAGGGGGTCGCTTGGCGAAAGGGAAAATATAGTACGCTAAGGCCGTGCGACAGGCCGCAGGGAGCGGAAGCCGCCTTTCTCGACGCGCTTATTCGGTCGCCAGGTGTAATCGCCGGTCAGGTTAATATGG
>JAABUM010004116.1_pt1 | contig 16795 bp, 26 predicted proteins | sample 5559161 | NCBI WGS metagenome assembly JAABUM01 (sample SAMN10711868, study PRJNA513369) | rock metagenome | isolation source: Antarctica rocks | place: Antarctica: Victoria Land, Siegfried Peak nord | reverse complement strand
GCTATCCGCGTCATTCACCGCGCGTTGGCGGCAGGGTGCCGGATCAACCGGCGCAAAATCAAGCCCAACACCTACCAATTGCTGCTCAATCCTGACCTGGCAGGATTAGGTTGATGTATATGGGATACCGTCAGCCGTGGACCCTCTCTACGGCTGTCCACTCTGGCAAACCCAGCCTGCTTCACGCCCTCCCAATAAGCGCTCAATAAGCGGCCAGGGGTACCCGATAAGCGGCCAATAAGCGGCGCTGTGGTAGAGGGGCGCGTAGACGAAGCGTAGACGGGATGGTTGTGGCCGTAGACGAAGCGTAGACGACAACTGCACGGCCGGCCAGTCATGCGTAGACGAGTCGTAGACGGATGCGCAGCTGATACTTCCACGGCCTGGTCTATGCCTGTCCAGGCTTGTCTCCTTCAACCGAGGGGCGTCATTCCACCGCTCCACCCCAGCGGTAGCACGGAGGTAGCTCCCAGGTAGCAACGCGGTAGCGCGGAGGTAGCGGGGCAGAGTGGCGCATCAACTGTCCCTGTTGTTAGAAGTGCGAACAACTTGACTATAACTACTTGGTGGCAGCCGTGACGGCGTGGATCAAATCGGCAAGGGAGAGGTGACGCGCCTCGGCATAGCGCAGGACGCCCAAGAGGGCTGTCTGCCCCCCCGCCTGGGCGATAAGCGTGGATAGTTCGGCGGGGGCCGCTGGGGTGGCTACAGCGGGCACGGGGGGGGCCGGCGCGGGCAGTGACGAGCTGGCGGGTGGTGGCGCCTGCCCGCGCGCCGCGGCGTCCTGCTGACGCTGGCGCTGGATCTCTTTCTTGCTCAAGGTCCCGGCGCGGGCCTGCCGGAGGAGGTCCTGCCGCTGGCTGGCGCTCGCGTGGCGGGCAATCTCGGCGGCCAGCGAGGGGGCGACCTCGCCGCGTTCCACGGCGGCGGCCACATCCTCATGGCGCATGAGGCCGAGCCGGTCAGAGACGTAGGCAATGCTGCGGTGGATGCGTGCGGCCACGCCACGCGTATCCAAGTCCTCCAGGGACATCAGCTCACGCAGGGCGCGCGCCTCGTCGAGAGACGAGAGATCCTCACGCTGGAGGTTTTCAGTCAACTGGACGGTGCGCAGGACGGCGCCCTCGCTGGCCCGCACGAGCACAGGAATGCGCGTCAGCCCGGCCCGTAGGGCAGCCTGGTAGCGCCGTTCGCCGGCGACGATCATATAGCGGGTGCGCCCATCGTCGAGCGGGGTGTCCATCTCACGGACGATGAGTGGCTGATGGATGCCCGCTGCGCCAATGGAGGCGGTTAGTTCGGCCAGGCGCTCGGGGTCCATGGCGCGCCGCGGCTGGCCTGGATCAGGGATTACCTGCTCAATGGGCACCGTGAGCGCGCCGATCAAGGTCCGCTCCGCATCGGCCTGCACCCGCGCTGTCGCCGCTGCCGCCGGCCGCCCCTCCTGGGCCCGGCCCAGCTCCGCCACCGGTGGTGGCTTACGCTTGGATGGCACCGGCGACCTCCTGCTCCAGGTGGGCGACAAGGACGCGGTAGGCGGCGGCGGCCTGCCCCTTGGGCTCGTAGGCAATCACGGGCTGCCGGTCGTTCAGCGCGTTCTTGATGGCCACGGCCAGCGGGATCGCCGGCGCGACGAGGGCGCCGTAGGCCGCCTGCAGGAGGGCCAGGTTGCGCGTGTCACTGCTATCGTTACGCACGGCATTCGGCACGATCAGCACGCGCTCCACGCCGCCCAGCTCGCTCAGCTCCTCACGCAGGCGCAACGTGTCGGCCAGGGCGTCAAAGTCCTGCTGGACCAACAGGGTAGGGAGGACAGCGACCTGGGCCGCCAGCAGGGCCGAGTTGAGAGCAAAGCCAAGGCTGGGCGGCGTGTCGAGCAGCACCGCGTCATAGCCGCGCACACTGGCCAGAAGCCGACGCAGGCGCAAGGGGCCAGTCGGGTTGTCGGCGAACGTGAAGGCGGCCGTCTCAATGGCGCGATCACCGGCTATCAGGCCCACACCGGGCAGCACCATGTGAGGTAGGTCCTCCCACCGCCTCTGGGGCTCAAGGAGAACCGCTCCGATGCCAGACAGGCCCACCGCCCCACCGCCCAGCACGAGACGGGTCAGGCTGGCCTGGGGGTCCAGGTCGACCATCAGTACCCGCTGCCCCCGCTCAGCCAGCGCCCCTGCCAGGTTGAGCGTGGTGGTGGTCTTGCCGCTGCCCCCCTTGCGCCCGGCCACAGCCACGATAACCGGCTTCCCTGTCTCCGTTTGCACGCCCTCTCCCTCACCGCATCCGCCTGCGTCTCTACTGTACACTGCCGCGGGCGCTTCCCACAGCACCACCCGCGTGAGCGCTCACATACATGGTGAGCGCTCACCTTTGTCCTGCCTCACTCCCTCTGCAGGGCAGGAACGGTGGCCAACTCGGGCTCCTAAGGCGCGCTCAGCCGGTGTCCAGATGCTAGAAATGTCAGCGCCATGTCATACCTTCCCGGTGTGCGTTTCGCCGCGCATGTCAAAAATACCGGGTGCGCGGCCCAAGCTGCTCTCCCGTTCTCCCATCTAGTAGGGCGCGTCGAGAGTGCCCCCCTCCATCTAGTAGGGCGCGGGATCTGGACGGTCGGGCGCGTGGATCACCGCTTATGCTTGCGATAAGTGCGGTTAGCACACAATAGGCCTATCCACGTGCCCCGGCACTATGCTGATCGCCCGCTGGCCCGCGGCATTCCTCCCGCCGCGAAGGCTCCCCATCTAGGGGGCAAACCTTTACCCAGGTGGGGATGGGCGCCGGCGCGGAACGGGCGCATACTAGCCACAGTGGTAGGGCGCACACCATGCGCTCCACTGCTGCGAAAAAGTGGGTGCGCTGGTGTGGGGGTGGGGACCTCTTGCACAAGCGCGCAGAGTGTAGTGGGTCAGGGCCGTTCTGGGAGCCACCCAGGGCGGCCTGCCCTTTTCCGGGCGAGCGGCCGCTATGGTTGCGCTAACCTTTGTTATCGAAAGCACTATAACCCGTCAAGTACCAGAGAGAGCGGCCCCGCCGCCGCTCCCGGGGTGGCCGGGAGCTGTTGCCCCTGGGGCAATAAAACAGCCCTGGAGCGGCCTGCGGGGAGCAGAATTACGCCCTCTCGAGGGCTGTGGTGGCAGTCTACGACGCGCAGGCTCGTCGCGGGTAGCGCCGCCCCGAGGGCGCGAGAGGTCCCCCTCCGCAGCAGTGCGGGTGGTCATGGCTAGCTACCATTGGCGGTCATTTCCTCGTACGATAGAGGCGCAGGCCCCGGGGAGCTTTCCTTCTACCTGTCGCCCCGGGGCCTGCTGTGGCTACGTGCTAGGCGGTGGGCGTCTGTGGCGGCGTCTGGGCAGGGCTGGCCGGCCTCTCGGCGTGCTCCCAGTTACCCAGGGCGTAGTCGGTGATCGCGTAGAGCGACTCGCCGGCGTTGCGCCACGCGGTCGTAGATGCCCGCGAGGTTGTGCTCTTTCGCGCGGATGAGCTTGTCACTGTCACGGGCTATGGCCGTGCTGAGCACGATAGCCATGGTCCACAGTTCACGCTTTGTCAGCTGGCGGGTGGGCGCCTGTGTGGTCATGGGGTTATCTCCTTCTTGGTGTCTGCGCTGGCGATCATGGGCGCGGCCGCCCCCTGTGCCGGGCGGCGTGGTGGGGCCTGGTAGGTCAGCCACCCCACCCCCTGATAGGCGCCGGACCGTATCTCGGTCAGTATCTCGGCCAGAAAGTGGCCGAGCTTATACGCGTCGTCGTCGGCCTGCTTGTCGGCGAGCGCCCGGGCGCGCTCCACGCAGTCGGGGCGGGTGGACGCTTTCTCTATCGCGATGCCGAGGCGGGTGTACATCTCTTCCCGCGCCTCGGTGCTGGGGAAGTCGGCCAGGAGGTCCAGGTCGGTCTCCACCGCGCTTTCGGTCTCCGCCGCGGTAGGGACGGTGGCCGGCCCCCCTGCGCTCGCCGGTGGCGTGGCGCCTGACGTCCGGTGGCGTTCGGGTCCGCCGACCCAGTCCCTGAGCGTGCCGGGCACGGCGTGCCCGAGGGCGAGAATCAGGTCAATGGTCCCCTTGTCACCGCGTCGGAGACGCCGCAGGCCGCGTGCGAGGGCCGGGTCCTCTGTCAAGGCCAGGGAGATCCCGCTGAGTGCCCAGTAGACGCTCGTGGCCAGCGGCGGCGTGCCCTGCTCGGGTCTAGCCAGGGCTTGCAACATGAGGTGAGCGCCCCAGGAGATCATCTCCCTGGCTTCTGGGGAGACAGGCGGGAGGGGCTGCGGCGCCCGGCGCGTGCGCGTCGCGGGGGCGGTCGGTGTGGGTGTCTTGGTGGCCATGGTGAACTCCTTCTAGGTGGGTGAGGGCCTAAACTACTGACGGTGCCGTCAGTAGTTTAGGCGTCGGGGTGGTGGGGAGAACTGGCCCAAAATACTATGGACGTCCATAGTATTTTGGGGTGCAGGTCGGTGGGCTAGAGTGTGGTCCGGCCAGGGCGCACGGCCGCGGCGGCGATGGCCAGGCGCGCCGGCCAGTCCGGCTCCTCAGTCGCGGCCGCCTGCTCATAGTGGGCGACGTACGCCAGCAGGTGGGCAGCAAGGGCGCGCACCGTGGACACGTGGACGGCAGGATCGTCACCCACGCGGGCACCCTTCCCCTTGCTGCCGCGTCCTAGTGGTCTGTCAATTGTCATGTGATACGTTGATGGCCTCAGGCAGAGTCTTCGGGCAACGTGTCAAAAAGGGCTTGACGAACCACTAGCCCTACCTGCACGTCGCACTGGCCAAGCGGCGCATCAGGCGCCACGGCGATGTGCAGACGGATAGCGCTGGGCAACGGCGCGGTCGAGACCTGCAGGGGCCTGGTAGGCGGCGTGATCTTGTGCATCATGGCCTTGGTCTCTCTCCCTTCATCTCAGGCCCGACCGTACTGCAGACGTTTGCAGTACGGTCGGGCGGGCTCCCACTACGCGGCGAACAGCTCAGCGAACACAGGCGGAGCGGGGACGAAGGCGAGCGCCGGGGTGGCCTGGGAGCGGACGTCAAAGGTGGGGACCGACAGGGCGGCGAACTGGGCCGCCAGGGTCTTCCAGTCCACGCCCTGACCCTGGCGTGGGATGGGCAGCCCGGCGCCCGCGGGGTCGTCCACGGTGCAGATGAGTGCGCCCGTGCGCAGGGAGTACACCTCGTAGCCCAGGCCCGAGCTGGCCGCCCGCACGCCCAGGCCGCTCTCCTTCAAAGGGAGCGCAGCGGCGGACTGCAGGTGGCTGGGATGCGCGCGGTAGGCGTGCGCGGCCAGGGCCAACACACAATGCTTGCACGTCTTGCGGTACGTGTAGCCGGTGCATTCGCAGATGGCCCGTTCGGGGCCGAGCACCGTCACCAGGTAGAGGATGTGCCCCCCGTAGCTCTCGCTGGGCAGGGCGTACGCGTCAGCCGAGACGAACTGGATCCGCGGCTTATAAGCGGCCTTGCTCGGGGTGGACGTGGACAGGCGCGGGGTGGACGTGCGGGCTGTGCGGGTGGCCGTGGTTCCTGCTACCATGATTGCTAGACCTCCTGTAGGTCGGCCGGCTCCCTTCTCTTGACGGGGTGGGGGAGCCGGCTTTTCTGTGTGAGAGCCGTTTGCTCCTCACTCCTATATTCTAACTGATGTTAGCTATGTTGTCAAGCGTTATCAGCTAACTTATACTAAGGGTATGGAAACAGAAGCTCCTTTCATCACCCTTGAAGAAGCGGCGCGACGGGTGGGCTATCGGACTGCCAGTAATCTGCGTACAGCTGTCCGAGCAGGCCGGCTGCGCGCGCTCGCGCTCGGACCACGGGCCTATGTGACTACCCAGGAGTGGCTTGACGCCTATATGGCCACCCTGCGCCTGGGCAACTATAAGCGGGGCCTGCCCAAGAGCCAAGACGCCGCCGGCGAGGCCGGGGAGTAGGCGATGAGCAGGGGCACGGCAGACGGCGGGCAGACGGCGGGCCAGGTGGCCCCCGAGGACTTGGTGAGCGTGCGTGAGGCGGCCCAGGCGGTGGGAGTCACGGCCCCCGCGGTGCATCACTGGATCAGGCAAGGGCGGCTGACCAGCCATCCTGGCCCCGGTGTGCGCCTCGTGAGTCTGGCGGCTGTCCGTGTGCTGTGCGCTCCCCGTGATCCCCAGGCCCCGCCAGAGGCGGTCCTCGTGTACGACGTGGCCCGTGCGGTGGGCCTGCCCAAAGACCGCATCAGGAGCTGGGCGCGGCGGGGCCTCCTGCCGAGCTGGCAGAGTCACCACGGCCTGCTGGTCCGCGCGGCTGATGTGCGCGCCCTAGTCCAGAAGCAGGGCGTGCGCGACCAGGCGGGGGCGTAGTGCCATGGGCACGAACGACAGCCCCCAGTCAGCACCCGAGGACCTGGTGAGCGTGCGGGAGGCCGCGCAGGCGGTGGGGTTCTCGGTCGCGTCCGTGAATAACTGGATCAAGAGCGGGTGGCTCACTGCCCTGCCTTCCCCGCGGGGGCGCCGGGTCAGCATAAGCGCTGTCCGAGCGCTGCGCGCCCCCCCTGATCCGCAGACGCCGCCAGAGGCACGCCCAGCGCGTAAGGTTGCCCGTGCCGTGGGGCTGCCCAGCTGGTGCATGCAGGTCTGGATGCGGCGGGGCCTGCTTCCCAGTTGGCAGAGTCGGCATGGCCTGCTGGTCCGTGAGGTGGATGTGCGTGCTGTGGCCCACCGGCAGGGACTGCTCCCTCCTAATGCCGAGGCCGGGGAGTAGCGCCATGAGTGTGAACGACAGCCCTCAGGCGGTCCCCGAGGACCTGGTGACTGTGCGCGAGGCCGCGCAGGCGGCGGGGGTGACGCCCAGCGCGGTGCGGAGCTGGATCAAGAGCGGGCGACTCACTGCCCAGCCTTCTTCATCTGGGCGCCGGGTAAGCCTGGCCGCTGTGCAGGCTCTCGTCCCCCCTCCTGCCCCTCCTGCCCCCGCCGATGCCGTGGCCATCTATGAAGCCCTACGGATCACGGACGTCACCAGAAGGCACATCGAGACCTGGGTGACGCAGGGCCGGCTCCCCAGCTGGCGGGGCCGCTATGGACCCCTGGTCCGCGTGGCCGATGTGCAGAACCTTGCCCAACAGCGCGCCATGGCGGCCGCCGTTGGAAGGAATGACACGCCGCTGCCCGCCGATGCCCTCTCCGTTCGGGACGTCGTGCGCCTCTGTGGCATGACCAAGGGCCGTCTCTACCTGTGGATGAGGAAGGGCCTGCTGCCGGTCTGGCCCGGGAGCGGGACCGGTCGGCGTGTCCGCCTCGCCGATGTCCTAGCCCTGGCTGAACGGCACGGCCGGGGCTTGCCCCTCCAGCCAGGAGGTAAGCCATGAGCAGTCAGCAGCATCCCCCCTATGATCCGCCACGTCGACCCCTGCGCGTCCATGTCTCCGTGCGTGGCCAGCTCGGCGACGGCTCAGCGATCGTGGCAACGGCAGCAGCGCACCCTGGAGCCGGACGAGCCGGAGTATCTACCAGGAGGCAGCGCGGGCGCACCGCGCGTATGGCTGGGAGATGCCCTATGTTGACGACGCCGGCGACGAACCCGGGGAGGGACACCCCGCTGGCGGCGAGAGCCTGGAGGCCGACATGATAGACACCACGGGAGACACGCTAGCCGCCGACACGGCTGAGGCTGAGGCAATGAGCCAAAGTTTCGAGGACGACGAGCGCGTGTGGCAGGATGTCCACGCCAACGATGCGGCGCCTCTGCCAGAGAGCGAAGATGCGAAACGGACCAGACGTAGGCAGCCCCCCCTGGCCGACTCGCTGCGTGAAGCCATTGCCACAAGTAGGACGATTCTTGACCAGGCTCCCCCTGCTGGCCAGGACGCCGGCGACAGTAGGGCGGGGGAGTAGCCGGCATGGATCCAGAGACGACGGCGGGGCAACCCGCGTCTGACGCGTCCGAACGCGTGGACGTCTTGTCGTCTACGGAGACGAGCGCATATACGCTCACTGTGGCCGAGGCGGCCACCCTCATGGCGCGCTCAGAGGGCACGGTGCGCCGCCTGATCCGCACGGGGGAGTTGCCGGCAGCCATGGTCCAGGGGGGGGCGCACGGAGGAGTACCGCCTGCGCCAAGCTGACGTTGACGACATGCGTGGACGCCTGAACGCGCAGACGACTAAACGTTCACGCAGCCAGGCGCACGATGAACGCATGGACGCGTGGACGACAAGACGTGTACGCGCCCATGATGAGGACCAGGCGCTGGTGGACGCGTCATTGGGCCAGGAGAGCGCGCTGGCCCTCGCCCAGCATCCCGTCGTGCAGGCCCTCATCCAGACCACCGTGGAGCTGGCGACCGCCCCCCTGGTGGCCCAGCTCGCCGGCAAGGACGCCACCATCGAGCGCCAAGCCGAGGAACTGGGCGCCGCACGGGAGCGGGCACGCCAAGCCGAGGAGCGCGCCGCCCCCCTGGAGTTGGCCGTGCGACGACGGCAGCGGCCCTGGTGGCTGCGGTTGCTCGGCTAGTGGACGGCCCTCGACCACGACCAGGGGGGCCACGGCGACGGTGTGGCCTGGATGCGCCTCGCCGCGAACGAAATGCGCATCATGGAGCGCGACTATCTGGTCCTGTATCCCGGGAGAATGGCCTGTCCACTGTGTGAGGATGTCCAGGCAAACCCCGGCTTTTGCCCGAGGTGCCGGCATACTATCATGGAGCTGTACCGGACCCGCGATGACTGATGAGCCCATGTCCAAGCACGGAAGAGATGAGGCCCACCACGGCGCAACACACAGAGGCTATCAGCTATTATCGCCACTACCTTCAGAGTGTGGCGTCGATGACACCACAAATGATTGATCATCTGGTTCAGTGCCGTGTGCTGTCGTTGGATGTCAAGGACGCCCGTGACGCCCACCTCCTGATCCCGCACGATCAACTGAACCACGACAAAGCTGTCGACGCCTTGAGCCTCCTGGTGGCTGCCGAAAAGGCGCTCTCCGCAGCGGAAGGGGACAGTGTGCAGCAGTGGCGCAAGGAAAGCGTGGACCACACCTCAACGTAGGGCCTCCAGGAGTCGGGCCAGGCCATCGGGATGCACACGGGCCGCCGTGGGTCCACGGCGGCCCCTGAGTGGCGGGACCGGCTTCCCGGGGACGGTGGCCCGCTGTGGTCTCTCTGCCCTGTCCTGAGCCTCCCTGCGCGCCTCCTGGGCCTTGCGCCGCTCGTCCTCTTTCTGCTGGCGTGCGGTGTTCAGTGCGCGGTAGCTGGCGCCCAGGTCCACGCCGTTTTGTCGGATGCGGCCCCCCGATAACAACGGAACAAGAACCAACGGCTCTCAAGGTCGCACGTTCGCGGCGAATCCACAGTGGGCTATCCTGTTATCAGAACCAGTTCCTTCCGGCTACAGCCCCCTCTGGAGCGCATTATCAGCAGGTTTGGTGTCGTTGAACCTGGTCCTAAGCAAAGGTTATCACACGCAGAGAGACTGCTCGCCCGGAGAAAGGGCAGGCCGCCCTGAGTGGCTCCCAGAGCGGCCTGCCGCACTACACTTTGCGCGCTGGTGCAGGAGGCCCTCCCCGCACCAGCACGCCCAACGTTGCGCAGGTGGGCAGATACCCCGGTATCTGCCCACCTGCCTGGCCAGTATGGGCTCTCGGGCAGGACTCGGCAGTAACGCATATCTCTACTGGTGTGTGAGCTTGCTCACGGGACTGTGCAGGTGATGCCACACGCATGTCAGCAGACCGGCCTTAGGTGCGCTTGGGGCGCCCTGAAGACACTCTCGTCTCTTCGGCCGGTGGACAGCCCCCTTGTGTGATAAGCCCTATTATCGTACCGTAGGACGCAGGAGAAAGCACGCCTGATATCCGCGTGGTGATGGGGCGGCCAGGCCGGTGCGCTTGGGCCTCGGGTGGGAAGCACAGGCAGCAGGGGATACCGCGCCATAGCGCACCAGTGTCGGGAACCAAACCGCACCACCAGGGACGGACAGACCAACGTCCAGGGGGAGAGGAGGATAAGACGATGCAGAACCCTATCGTGGTGCAGCTGAGCGCCGCTGACGTCCAGCAGCTCTCGGACCATCTGGCCAGCGCCTTGATGATGTACCGCGCCGTGCCCTCCGCCAGCGACACGTCGGGCGGCGAGGCGGACGTGTGGTACGCTCTCCTCCACCTGGAAACATGGGCCACCGTTGACCACCCCGATTCGCAGGACCTGCCCATGCATGCTCGGGTGTTGCACGAGTTTGCCCACCTGATCGCCCGGGCGACACAGTCTCCCCACCCATGGCCCGATGGCAGGCGCAGCGGAGGGCGGCGTGACGCGGCCACCTGCGCCGCCGCGCTGCACGCCCGTTGTCATGGCGAGGCCCCGTGGCCGACCACGGCGGAGCGCGGCGAGGGGACAGAGGCCAGTAGGAGCAGGTGGGGCTCTGGAGGTGCGGCATGACGACCACAACAGCGCTGACGATCTCCCAGGACGGCTCGGCCCTGGACCGGGCCACCCGGCTGGCCAGCTTGCCCGAGGGTGAACGCCGGCGGCGCACCGTGGAGGCCTGCAGGGACTATGATGCGCTCGCCCTGTGGGAGATCGCCGACGCCTGGCTGACCACCTACGGCGGCGCGGGGGCGCGGACCAGCGCGCACACCCGGCGGGCCTACCAGCGCGGCGTGCAGGACCTGGTACAAGCCTGGCACAAAGGCGGACACAGCCTGCTGCGGCCGCCCCGTGACGCCGGCGCGCTGTGGGTGCGCAGCCTGGAGGCGACCAAGCATGCCACCTCCACCGTGCGCGTGCGCCTGGCTGGCGCCCGGGCGCTGTATGCCGCCTTGCGGTGGGCCGGGGCCACGGAGGCTGACCCCTTCCGCGACGCCAGGCCGGCCAAGGACCCCACGCCACGGGAAGAGAAGCGCCATCCCTACACAGGGGGCGAGATGGAGGCCCTGCTGGCTGTCACCAGCCCTGCCGAGCGGGCCGTGGTGCTCCTGGCTGGCCACGGGGGCCTGCGCGCGCAGGAGCTGGTCGACCTGGCCTGGGCAGACGTGGACCTGGACAGCGCCGAGCTCGTCGTCCAGGCGGGCAAGGGCGGCCGTCTGCGCCGCGTCGTTATGAGCAGGTCCCTGGTCGCCGCGCTACGGGCGATCCGGCCGGTGGACATCGCCGAGGGGGCGCGGGTGGTCCCGTTTGGCACGACCAAGACGGCGCGGGTGTGGATGGCCCGCCTCTGCGCTCGGGCCGGGGTGACTCAGCGGGGCGTCCATGCGGGGCGTCATCACGCCGGCACACGCATTGTGCGCAGTGGGGGCACGCTGGAGGCCGCGGCGCGCCATTTGGGACACACCAGTTTGGACACGACCAAGATCTATGTGGCCTGGAGTGATGAGAGCCTGCGGACGTCCGTGGGAGAATGGTAGACGATGAGTTACAACGCCCCGGACCTGGAGACAGCCGAAGGGGAGCTACGTGTGGGGCTCGCGGTGTCCCCGGAACAGACGCAGCTCACCCATGAGCAGGTCGCCGACTGGTGCGCGTTCGTGGCCAGCAAAGGAGCAACCATTGAAGAATGGGAGCCAGGACCTCAAGTGAGGGCAGGGTATACGGTGAGCTTCCCCGATGGTCATATCCTCGTCCTGGCCTATATGGAGAAAATCCAGCGGTGGCTGCTAGAAAGCCAGGGCATGCCGACCACCCAGGGCGCGCCGCTGAGCACGGACCTCTCCTAACATCGAGAGAGACGTGTGACACTGGTCTCACAGGGCACACAGCAGCAGTGACCCGGCCAGGAAGCCACGATGGGCGCCGGCGCAGTCTGGCTGCGTGGACAACCCCATAGGTACACAAGCGCTGTTGTGCTACCCTGTTCGCAGGCCCCTGGCGGAAGGGGCATGGAGATAACGGGCCAGTGCGGACCAGTGCGGGCCGGTCTTTGGAGGAAAGGGGACGACTCCTTGGACGAAAGAGGGGAGCCTCTTGACGGGGCCATGACCGGCACGGCGCTGACGCTCTTCGCCGGGGGAGACCCGCTCGACCGGGCCACGCACTGGGCCGGCCTTGCTCCAGACGTGCGCCGCCGGCGCGCGGTCAAGGCCGCGCATGAGCAGGACGCCGCCACACTGTGGGAGCTGGCCCTGGTGGCCCTGACGCTGCGAGGCAAGGCCGGCGCGACCGTGAGCCCCTACACGGTGCGGAACTACAAGCAGGGGGTAGACGCCCTGCTCGACGCCTGGGGCCAGGAGAACCTTCTGCGCCCAGGCCGCGACGCGGCGACGGTCTGGGTCAGGGGGATGGAAGCACGGGGGGTGGCCCCCTCCACGATCAGGGTACGCCTGGCGGCCGCGCGCACGCTGTACCGCGGCCTGCGCTGGGCGGGCGCTATCGAGAGCGACCCCTTCGCCGATGCGCGGGCGGTCAGCGACAAGACCGCGCCGTGGGATAAGCGCAAGCCCTACACCGAGGAAGAGTTGGCCACGCTGCTGACCTATACGCGGGACCACAGGCGCGCCGTTGACCGCGCCCTGCTCCTGCTTGGCGCGCACGCCGGCCTGCGCCTGGCTGAGATGACCGACCTACGCTGGCGCGACATTGACCTGGCCGGCCGGGAACTAACGGTGCGCAGTGGCAAGGGGGGTAAGCTGCGGCGGGTGGTTATGGGCACGACGCTGACGGCTGCTCTGGACGCGCTGGGGGCGCCTCGTGAGCCTGATGGCGACGTGCTGCCCTTCCGGGCGCCGATCAGGGCACAGGAGCGGATGCGCCGCCTGTGCGCACGGGCGGGCGTGGCCTATCGCGGCGTCCACGCACTGCGCCACAGTTGTGGCACACGCCTGGTCCGCGAGAGCAAGGGCAATTTGGAACTGGCCGCCAACCACCTGGGCCACGCCAACATCCAGACAACGAGAGCGTATAGCCACTGGGCCGACGAGAGCCTGCGGGCGAGTGTAGGGGAATGGTGAGCGGACGATGAACATCGACGAGAGCGGCGCCCTCCAGCCTGCGACCGACGACTACGCGCGCCTGCTTGCTGATGTCCGGAGTATCATCGCCTCAGGCCGGGGCCGCGCGGCGGCGGCCGTCAACGCCGAGATGGTGACCACCTACTGGCGGATCGGCCAACGCATCGTGCAGGAAGAGCAGGGGGGCGAGAAGCGGGCGGCCTATGGAGAGCGCCTCCTAGAGCGCCTGGGCCGCACGCTCGGCGCCGAGTTCGGGCGGGGCTTTACCCGGCGGGCGCTGGAGCTGATGCGCCAGTTTTATGTGACTTACCCGAATGCGACCGCACCGCGGACGCAATTGGCCTGGACACACTATCGCACGCTGATGCGCCTGCCCGAGGACCAGCGCGCCTTCTATGAGCGCATGGCCGCCACGGGGCGCTGGTCCTCCCGTGAACTGGAGCGGCAGATCAGCTCGCTGCTCTACGAGCGGGTGGGCCTCTCCCGCGCGCCCCAGGATCTGGCCCCCATGCTCCCCGATCCCACCCGACCCCTCACCCTTGCGGAGTCGTTCCACGATCCCTATGTGCTCGACTTCCTCGGCCTGGAGGGGGCGTTCTCCGAGAAGGATCTGGAGACAGCCCTGGTGCGCAACATCGAAAAGTTCCTGCTCGAACTGGGGCAGGGCTTTTGCTTTGTCGGTCGCCAACAGCGCCTGCCCATCGGCGGCAAGGACTACTACGTGGACCTGGTCTTCTATCACCGCTTCTTGCGCGCTCCCGTGCTGGTCGACCTCAAGCTCGGCGAACTGGAACCTGCCGACATTGCTCAGATGCAGCTCTACCTGGCCTGGACACGCCAGCACGACCACGCCGAGGGCGAGGACGACCCTATCGGCCTCATCCTGTGCGGGGCCAAGGACAGGGCGGTGATCGAGTTGCTGCTCGCCGATCCCGACTCCAGCCCCGACAAGCGCATCAAAGTGGCCGAGTATCTCCTGCTGGACAGCCAGGGGCCACTCAAGGCGCGCCTGGCCCAGGTCGCCGACGCCTACCAGCTGCTGAGCGACCGGGACCGCGCGGGGAGCGCCGAGGGTGTAGAGTAGAGGAGATGCAGGGAGCGGGGGTGTTGCAACCATCCCCGCTCCCCTAGCCACCGCGCATCGTTAGGAGGATGCCATGGCCTCAGAAGAAGAATACCAGACGACCGAGCGCGAGCGCGACACGCTTGTCATTGAGGACTATGCCCTCCAGCATGGCTTTGTCCAGCTACCCAACCTGATCCTGTGGGCGGCGAACCTCTCCGCCGACGGCAAGATCCTCTATGCGATCCTGCTCGGCTATGCGTGGCAAGAAGGCCGCTGCTTCCCCGGCTACGCGCGCCTGTGCATGGATATGGGCGCGAGCGAGAACAAAGTGCGCCGCTACATGCGCGAGCTGGAAGACATCGGCTTGGTCCGCCAGAAGCGCCGCGGGCTCGGGCTGACCAACATCTATACCCTCGCGTCGCTCAGAACCTCTAAAATTGAGGTTCTGGACCATCACAAAACGAAGGTTCTGGAAGGGGCGAATCGTGAGGTTCAAGAACCTCCAAAACTGAGGGGAAAGAATACTCAGAATGAAAAAGAACCAGAGAAGCATACACCCCCTGTAGCCCCCCAGAGGGGGGCGCGCTCCACGCGCAGACGACGCGCTGAGCCGCCCGACCCGGCGCGCTTCACCACCGGGGCCTACGGCGTGTGCCCCCAGTGTGGCTGCAACCCTTGCGACGCGGAGTGCCCCACCCTTCAGAAGCCAGCGGCCGGCGCGGCGATAGAGACGCCAGTTCAACGCCCGCAGCGAGAGCAAAGGGCATCTGGAACTGGTCGCCAGGTACTTAAGTCGCAGTAACGCCCCGACGACACGATCCTAACAGCCACTGGACCAAAGAATGGTGATCAGGAGGCAAGCAATGTCCCCCCTGAGTTCTGGCAAGCCCGCTCGCCAGGTGTTCGCAGAGGACGACCGTAAAACCGTGCAGTGGCTTCTCAATGAACAATATGCGCACCCTCTGTCAGCTGAAGAGGGAGAACAAATGCTATTGAGTGAAGACGCTCGGGCGTGGAGCCATGACCTCTTTGTCTACAGGCGGGAAGGCATGGAGTTAGCGGACCACCCTCTTCGCATTGAGGCGGCAGCGCGCTTCTTGTGGCGGGAACGAGGAATTCTCTATATTCCCATCAGTCTCCTGCCAGCTCTCGCCGGTACTGATAAGCTGAGTCGGCATTCCTACTACCGCCCCGTCTCCACCAGCACGGTCCCTCCCGCATATGTCATGCGCCGGTTGGGGCTCCCCTGGTGTACTCCTCTCCAGGCTCGATGGAAGCATGTCGGGCGCATGAGCGCGGCTGTGTGGGGACTGGCCGACATGCCCTGGCCGAAGGGGCCTCCTACTCCTGGGCCTGATGATCCCCCCTTGCATCTGGCTAGCCGCAGGGCACTCGATGGGCGCGGAACGCCGCGCATGGGCAAAGAGCTAGAGCGCCGCCTGGCCGAGCAGGAGAGGGCCAGCTACGACTGGCCTGCATTGAAGGAGGCTCTTCGCCAAGAGGGAGGCCAGAGCAAACAACCCCTGACCTTCTACGTCAACGAGTTCTTGTTCACCGTGAACGCCAATCCCACACATACTTCGCCATGACATGGGGTACACATGTTTGCAGTAGTTTTGGCCTTTTCTAGCCTGGGTCTCGTGCCCTCACACCTCTGGTGCATAGACATAACAGAGCCTCTTAAGCGACTAATTAAAGGCCAAGATTGCTGCACGTATATGTACCCCATGTCGTGGCGAAGTGTGAATCCCACATTCACCTATCGGGTCATCCGGAATCTGCTCCAGGAGAAGCACGGTTTCTCGGAGCGCACGCTGCTCCGCCGCCTTGATGAGGGGGAACTCGCTTTCGCCGCTTTCGCCGTCCCTGAGGAGACATGGTACTGGGAAGGGGCTTCCGAACCATCGTTCTGCAAAAAGTGTGGCAGGCGTTTGTTGGCATGGGGCCTGTGGTGCGCCGAGTGCGAAGAAGTCGAGAAGGCGGAGCAGATGCGGGAATTTCAGCGTGCTCAGTGGTCCGATGTGGACAACTAGGACCCCGCTGTCAGAAAACCTGGTATGTTGGTGACAGGGACAACTATACCCAAAAGCCCAGACCGCTATGGCCTGGGCTTTTGTTGTTGTGTGGTGAAGTTCGTAAGGAGGACCAATGCGACCGCAAGTGGGATCGCGCGGACGCCCCGCCGCAGGCAGGCCAAAGCTTGACGAACATCTCGTCGTGCTCGTGACGAGAGAGCAACGTGAGCAGCTTGTTGAGGAGGCCCGCACACTCGGCTATGCAAGCCTGGCCGCCTATATCCGCGAGCACAAACTTGTGACAGCGTCTGCGCGCGCATAGGGTAGCGCTCCCTGCTAAAAGCGCGCTGCGCGTTACCCTCCACCGCACCCCCTCAAGGCCAACGAAGCTCTCAATCGTTGGCCTTTTTCTCTGCCCAAAACCTCCGGGTGGCGATGGCCACCTTGCGCCATATGGTAACAAAGTGCGACAATAGGGTAAGGGTACGGAGAGGGTCGTACTGTGTGGGAGAGGGGACGGCTATGGCAGAAGGCACGAGCCCAGGTGAAAGTGCTGGGCACCTCTACGGCCGTGCTCTGAATCAGCAGGAGCTGGCCCAGGTCCTGGGCGTGAGCCGGCGCACTATCCAGCGCGCCCTCACGGCAGGGAAGCCGCTTGGTGGCTGGAAGCCCATCCAGGTCGGCGACCGCGTCAAGTTAGCGCGCTGCGGCGCGGGGGTGCCGTCACCGCGTGGCCTGGAACGGCCCGCCACACACCGGACAGACAAGACGGGGCATCCGTCCACGCTTCAGCCCGGCCGAGGCCGCGAAGCCCT
>JAABUM010004115.1_pt1 | contig 16799 bp, 18 predicted proteins | sample 5559161 | NCBI WGS metagenome assembly JAABUM01 (sample SAMN10711868, study PRJNA513369) | rock metagenome | isolation source: Antarctica rocks | place: Antarctica: Victoria Land, Siegfried Peak nord | reverse complement strand
CGCCGCACAGCGTCAGCCGGTGCAGCGCCGACCGGCAGCAGGTTTCAAGATAGGGCTCGTTCCACACGGGGGACGGTGTAGCCGCGGGCCGCGCACTTCTCAAGCGGACGAGGATCGGGCAGACACCGGCGGCATGACTCCAAGCATCGCCTCCGCCCTCATGCCGCTGCTGCGCCGGGTCGACGCCGAGCGCGCGCACCGGCTGGCTATCACGGCGCTGCGCTTGGGGCTCGCCGGACAGGATACTATGCCGGACGACGCGGCGCTGCAGGTCCAGGCGCTCGGCCTGGCGTTCCGTAACCCGATCGGGCTTGCGGCCGGGTTCGACAAGGACGCGACGGCGCTGCGGGGATTGCGCCGGGTCGGTTTTGGCTTTGTCGAGGCTGGAACCGTCACGCCGCGGCCGCAGCCCGGCAACCCGCGGCCGCGCGTGTTCCGGCTGGAGGCGGACCGCGCCGTCATCAACCGCTATGGGTTGAACAGCTTGGGGCTTGCTGCCTATGTGTCTCGTTTAGCGGCTCTGCCGCGCGGGGGTGTGCCGGTGGGCGCCAACGTCGGCATCAACAAGGACGGCGCCGACCCGGAGCGCGACTATCCCGCCCTGGTCGCCGCCGTCGCCCCGCATGCCGACTATATCGTCATCAACGTATCGTCCCCGAATACGGCGGGCCTGCGCGACCTGCAGGGGGAGGCGCGGCTGGCCGCCATCCTGGCCGCGGTGCAGGCGGACGTGCCGCGCCGCCCGCCGCTGCTGGTGAAGATCGCGCCCGACCTGCCCGACGGCGGGCTGGAGGCCATCGTCGAGACCGCGGTGCGGCACGGCGTCGATGGCCTGGTCGTGTCCAACACCACGGTTGCCCGCCCGGCGACGCTCCGGTCCAGGAGCGCTGCCGAGGTCGGGGGCCTATCCGGGCCGCCGCTGCTCGCGGCCAGCACACGGCTGCTGGCCCGCGCGTATCGGCTCGCGGCCGGACGCCTGGTGCTGATCGGCTGCGGCGGCGTGTCCACAGGGGCCGAAGCACTGCAGAAAATCCGCGCGGGCGCGCATCTGGTGCAGCTTTATACCGCGTTCAGCTACGCCGGCCCGGCGCTGGTCCCGCGATTGAAACGGGAGCTTTCGACCGCGCTGCACGCAGAAGGTTTTCGCACTGTTATGGACGCGATTGGGATCGACGCATGAGACGCCTGGCGCATTTCGCTCCGCTCGCGGCTGAGTATGACGGCTTCATCCTCGATCTGTGGGGTGTCATCCACGACGGCGTCGCGCCCTACCCGGGCGCTGCCGAGTGCTTGTTGGCCCTGCGCGCCGCAGGCAAGCGCGTCGTGCTGCTATCCAACGCGCCGCGCCGCGCCGGCGAGGTGCAGCTGCAGCTCCGCGATATGGGCATCCCCGATGATGCCTATGATGGGGTCATGACATCCGGTGAGGCGACCCACCTCATGCTGCGGGACCGGTCCGATCCTTGGTATCGCGCTTTAGGGAACGCCGTGTTCCACCTTGGCCCGGAGCGCGACCGCAACGTGCTGCACGGCCTCGACCTGGAGGTTCGCGACACCCCCGATGGGGCCGCGTTCATGCTCAATACCGGGCCGGACGACCACCTCAGTCCGACCGACCCGGCCGCCTATGACGCCGTGCTGCAGGATTGCGCGATACGGCGCATGCCGATGATCTGCGCCAACCCTGACCTTGAGGTGATCCGCGGTGGCGTCCGGGTCGTCTGCGCCGGCACGCTGGCGCAGCGCTACGTTGCGATGGGCGGCGATGTCCGCAGCCTCGGCAAGCCCGATCCGGCGATCTACGCACCGGTGCTGGCCATGCTGGACGTGCTGCCTGCGCGTGTTTTAGCGGTCGGCGACGCGCTTCGCACCGACATCGCCGGCGCGGCCGTAGTGGGGCTCGACGCCTGCTGGGTGCTGGGCGGGCTGCACGGGGCGCATCTGGGCAGCGATGCTGCGACGGAGGCTGAGGCGGCAGCGGCCGGGCTATTTCCCGTTGCGGCGATCCCGCATTTTGTTTGGTGATGAGCCCCTAACGCCCCGCCGTCATACAGACGAAAGGTCTCTAAGCCCGCCCGGCGACGCTCGACAGCAACAGCGGGTCCACCCGCAGGATCGCCAGCGCCCGGCGCCACTTGGACTCGTGGTCGGGGTCAAATAGCAGCTCAAGCTTTGCCGGCGCGGACAGCCAAACGTTCTGCTGCATCTCGCGGTCGAGCTGGCCCGGCCCCCAACTGCTGTAGCCCAGCGCCAGCAATCCCTCCTTGGGGCCGCCACCCTGCGCGATTTCCTGCAGCACATCGAGGCTCGCAGTCAGGGCGAGCCGGTCGTCGACCCGCAGGCTGGCGTCCGACGTCCAGTCCGAGGTGTGCAGCACGAAGCCGCGTCCATGGTCCACCGGCCCGCCTTGGCAGAGCTGGATTTGCCGGGCCGGCGGCACTGGCTGCACGTCCAGCTGGGCGAGCAGCGCGTCGAAGCTCGGTTTGGCCAGCGGCTGGTTCAGCACGATGCCCATCGCGCCCTCGTCGGTATGGGCGCACAGCAGGATCACGCTATGGGCGAAGTTCGGGTCGTCCATCGCGGGCATCGCGATAAGCAGCTGGCCGGTCAGCGAGGTCTCGTCAGAGTCGATCATGGACGCTAACTTGGCCTCCGGTGGCGGCAGGGCAAGATTGCCCAAGCGGTGCGAGTCTGGCTGCCAGATAGTAGACAGGTGACTCGGCCGCGGCAGACGGCTACGATTCCGCATATCGCACTGCCAAGGATTTCCAGATGATTAAGACTGGTGACACCATTCCCACGATGAAGCTAACCGCCGCGACCGCTGAGGGTTCCAAGGAGGTCTCGACCGACGAGGTGTTCGCGGGCAAGAAGGTCGTGCTGTTCGCGGTGCCTGGCGCCTTTACCCCGACATGCAGCGCGCGGCACATGCCTGGCTATTTAGAGAACATCGACGCATTGCGGGACAAGGGCGTCGACACCATCGCATGCATCGCGGTGAACGACGTCTTTGTCATGGACGCATGGGCAAAGAGTATGGAGATTGACGGCCGCATCATGATGCTGGCCGACGGCTCCGGCGCTTTCACCAGGGCTCTCGGCTTAGAACTGGACCTGGTAGCACGTGGCCTCGGCATGCGCAGCCAGCGCTACGTGATGGTCGCCGAGAACGGGCGCGTGACGCACCTGGCGGTCGAGCCGCCGGGCGGCTTCGAGGTCAGCAAGGCCGAGAGCGTGCTGGCTGTGCTTTAGCGGCGAGAGTCAGGCGGCCACCCGGTCGCGCAGGGTCTCGGTCCGGAAGGTCTCGGCGATATAGGACGCGAGCGCGTCGGTGACGGGCTGGCGCGCCTCGGGACTGCGCATCAGCAGGATGCCAAAGTCGGGCAGGGGAGGCATGCCCTCCTCCGGCCGCAGCGGGCGCAGGCCGTCCGGCAGCCATGAGATTGTCGAGACCGTGACCGCGAGCCCGGCCAGCACCGGGGCGTGCGTGCCCAGTTGCGTCGCCGACCGGTAGGCAATCCGGTAGCGCCGCCCCATGCCGTCCAGCGCGCGAAGCGCCGCCTCCGCCCAGGTGCATTGATCCCCGGCCAGCGCCACCGGCAGCGGGTCCAGACGATGCGGCGCATGAATGGTCGACGTGATCCAGGTGAGCGGCCCGCGCCAGAGTGGCACGGCCGGCCAATCCGCGCCCTTGGTTCCTTCCGAGCAGAGCGTGAGGTCCAGTTCGCCCTCGCGCAGGCGCTTCAAAAGGTCGACCGACGGCAGGCACAGCACATCCACCTGAACGGCCGGATAGCTATCGGCAAAGCGCTTTAAAATCTGCGGCAAATAGCGAAGCGCGTAGTCGTCCGGCGTACCCAGCCGCACGGTTCCGTGCACGGTGGGCGCGCGGAAGCTGGTCCAAATCTCGTCATTCAGCGCCAGCATTTCCCGCGCGCGCTGCAGCAGGAACTCGCCATGCGGCGTCAAATGCACGGACCCGCCCTTGCCGCGGGACAGCAGGCGCTCGCCCAGCAGGTTCTCCAGCCGCTGCACCTGCATCGAGACGGCCGACTGCGTGCGGCCCACACGCTGCGCCGCGCGGGTGAAGCTGCCCTCCTCGGCGATGTAGGTGAAGCTGCGCAGCAGGTCGGGGTCGAGGCTGGTTGGCAGGGTCATGGGCATCAGTATCGCTGATGCCTTCCATAATGGCAATTCGTTTCCATGATACCCTGCGACACTCCATTCTCTCTCTTGACCGCAGTGGTCGGACACCAATGGAGGCGATTATGGCAGCTCGCAGCACCCTGACCCAGGTTCGCTACGTGCATCAAGCGACCGGGCGCACGCTCCTGCGTCAGGCTTGGACCGCGCTGGCCGAGATGGCCCGTGCACGCCGGACCCGGCGCCTGTTGGGCGAGATGGACGACCGCATGCTGGCCGACATCGGCATCGGCCGCGGCGACGCCCTGATGGAAGCCTCGCGCGCGCCCTGGGACGTCGGCAGCCGGCGCTGACCTAATGCTTGGTGAGCAAGCCTAGGATTGGACCGCTAAGCCCGGGCCAAGTAGGCCGTCCGCATCGGCTTCAACACCAGCAGGGCCAGCACGGCCGTCAGCAGGTCGGCGGCGACCGCCAAGCCGAATACCGTCGACCAATTGCCGGTGGCGTCGTGCAGCAGCGACGCGAGCGGGCCGCCGCAGATGGCGCCAATACCCTGGGCGATATAAAGGCAGCCGTAATTTTTGGTCGCGTGGGTGGCGCCAAACGTATCCGTCAGCGTGGAGGGGAACAACGAGAAGATCTCACCCCAGCCGAAGAACACGACGCCGGACATCAATACGAACAGCAGCGGGTTGCCGCTGGTGGATAGCCAGACCGCCATCGCCAGCCCCTCCAGGCCAAATGCGATGACCATGGTGTTCTCGCGGCCGATGCGGTCGGACACCCAGCCGAAGAAGGGCCGGGTCAGGCCATTGCAGAAACGGTCGATCGGGAGGGCGGCGAAGCCCCAGACCACCATCTTGGTGATGCCGAAGTCTCCGGCGATGGCGCCGATCTGCGAGGTCACCATCAGGCCGGAGGTGGACATCATCGACATCATGACGAACATCAGCCAGAAGATGGGGCTGCGCAGCATGGCCGCGGTGTCGACGTCACGAACGCTGGATGACGCCCGGGTTTGCGCGACGACCGCCGCCGGCGGCGCCCGCAGGCCGAGGGCCGCGAGCACGCCGACCGCGGCGAAGATCAGGCCGAACCTGACCAGGGTGGACTGATACCCGTCAGACGCCAGGCTGTCCGCAATGGGGAAAGTGGTCAGGATGGCGCCCATACCGTAACCGGCCGCCACCGTACCGGCGGCAAAGCCGCGTCGGTCCGGGAACCAGCCGACCATCTGTCCGACCACCCCGATATAGACGATCCCGGTGCCCAGCCCGCCTAACAATCCGTAGGTCAGATAAAGGCCGGTCAGTGATGTGGCGTAGGCGGCGAGCACCCAGCTCAGCCCGGTTATCGCGGTGCCGGCCGCAATCAGCCAACGCGGGCCGAAACGCTCGACGAGCCAACCCTGGAACGGGCTGAAAAACGTTTGCAGCACGATGAGGATGCTGAAGGTGACCTGCACCGCGGCGGCGGTGGCACCTAATGTCGTGCCGAGCGGCTTGGTGAACAGCGTCCAAACGTATTGCGGGCTGGAAATCGCCATCATGCAAATAAGGCCAAGCCCCAGTTGCACCCATCGCGTGCTGGCGACGGGCAGGGCGGCGGCGGGTTGGACTGACGCGCTCATCATGGCTCCGGAAGATTTCGCAAAAGCCTCGTGCAATGCATGGGCCAAGGCCTCGTCCCCCAGGCGGAGCGCGTCAGTTCAGCGACCGGTCAGCTCACTCCGCCGCTTGCGCGTAGGCCTCCAGCGGCGGGCAGGTGCAGACCAGGTTGCGGTCGCCATACACGTTGTCCACCCGCTTGACCGGCGGCCAGTACTTGGCGGCACGCACGAAGGGGAGCGGGAACGCTGCCTGCTCGCGCGGGTAGGCGTGCGCCCAGGTTTCCCCAGCCACCTCGCCCACCGTGTGCGGCGCGTGCTTCAACGGGTTGTCCTTGCGGTCCAATGTGCCCGCGGCAATGGTGGCGATCTCCGCACGGATTGCGATCATCGCGTCACAGAACCGGTCGATCTCGGCCCGGCCCTCGCTCTCCGTCGGCTCGATCATCAGGGTTCCCGTCACCGGCCAGCTCATCGTCGGCGCGTGGAAGCCGTAATCCTGCAGGCGCTTGGCGATGTCCTCGACGCCCACGCCGGCCTCGGCTTGGAAGCCGCGGCAGTCCAGGATGCACTCATGCGCGACCAGCCCGTGGGCACCCGTGTACAGCACGGGGTAGTGTGGGCGGAGACGGGCGGCCATGTAGTTGGCGTTCAGGATCGCCACCTCGGTCGCGCGCCGCAGCCCGGCGGCGCCCATCATGCGAATGTAGGCGTAGCTGATCGGCAGTATGCCGGCGCTGCCGAAGGGCGCCGCCGAGACCGGGCCGAACCCGGTGGCCGGCCCCGCGTCCGCCCGCATCGGATGGTTCGGCAGGAAGGGCGTCAGGTGGGCCGCGACGCCGATCGGCCCAATGCCGGGGCCGCCGCCGCCGTGTGGGATGCAGAACGTCTTGTGCAGGTTCAGGTGGCACACGTCGGCGCCGATCGCGGCCGGGCTGGTCAGGCCGACCTGCGCGTTCATGTTGGCGCCGTCCATATAAACCTGGCCGCCGTGCTGGTGCACCACGTCACAAATCTCGCGGATGCCCTCCTCAAACACGCCGTGCGTGCTGGGATAGGTCACCATCAGCGCCGCCAGCCGGTCGCCGTGCTGCGCGGCCTTGGCGCGGAGGTCGGTCAGGTCCACGTTGCCGTCCCGGTCGCAGCCGGTGACGACGACGCGGTATCCGGCCATCACCGCGCTGGCCGGATTGGTGCCGTGCGCGCTCGATGGAATCACGCAGACGTCGCGGTGCGACTCGCCGCGCGACGCGTGATAGGCGCGTATGGCCAGCAGGCCTGCATACTCGCCCTGGCTGCCGGCATTCGGCTGCAGCGACACGGCGGCGAAGCCGGTCACCTGGCAAAGCCAGCCCGACAGCCGCTCGATCAGGGTCAGATAGCCCTGCGTCTGTTCCGGAGGCGCGAAGGGATGGATGTCGGCGAAGCCCGGCAGCGAGATCGGCATCATCTCGGCCGTGGCGTTGAGCTTCATCGTGCAGGAGCCGAGCGGGATCATGCTGCGGTTCAGCGCGATGTCGCGGTCCTCAAGCCGCTTCAGGTAGCGCAGCATCTCGTGCTCGGCGTGGTAGGCACCGAATACGGCGGCGCTGAGCAGGGCGGAGCCGCGGACCAGGCCGGCCGGCACGCTGGGTGCCGCGTCGAGCAGCGGGGCGCCCAGGATCGCGGCCAGTTGCGCGAGTTCGTCCCGGGTCACGGTCTCGTCGAGTGCGATCGACACGCCGCCATCCGGCAAGGTGCGCAGGTTGAACCCAGCCCCTGCGGCGCTGGCGATCAGGCCGGTCGTGTCCCCGTCCAACGTTAGGGTGTCGAAGAACGCGTCGTGCCGCAGCGAGAAGCCGGCACGCACCGCGGCGCCGGCCAGCAGCCGCGCCTGCAGGTTTACCCGCCGGGCGATGCGGCGCAGGCCCTCCGGCCCATGCCACACCGCATACATCCCGGCCATCACGGCCAGCAGGACCTGGGCGGTGCAGATGTTGCTGGTCGCCTTCTCCCGCCGGATATGCTGCTCGCGGGTCTGCAAGGCGAGGCGCAACGCTGGGTTGCCGGCGGCGTCCTGGCTTAGGCCCACCAGCCGGCCCGGCATCTGGCGCTTGAAGCTGTCCCGGGTCGCGAAAAACCCGGCATGCGGGCCGCCAAAGCCCATCGGCACGCCGAACCGCTGCGCCGACCCCACGACGACGTCCGCGCCCATCTCGCCCGGCGGCGTCAGCATGATCAGCGACAGCAGGTCGGTGCAGACGATGGCGAGCGCTCCCGCGGCGTGGGCGGCGGCGATCTCGGTATGCAGGTCGCGGATCGCACCCGTGGTGCCGGGATACTGCAGCACGACGGCGAACGGGTTGGCGGCGCCGATCGCGGCCACGTTGCCCGGCGCCACGTCTACGAGTTGGATGCCCTGCGGCGCGGCGCGGGTGGCCAGCACGGCACGGGTCTGCGGGTGGACGTCGGTGCAAACGGCCAGCACGTCGGACCCGCCGGTTTTTTGGGCCGTGCTCATGCCATGCGCCATCGTCACGGCCTCGGCCGCCGCCGTCGCCTCATCGAGCAGCGACGCGTTGGCGATCGGCATGGCCGTGAGGTCGCAAACCATGGTCTGGAAGTTCAGCAGCGCCTCGAGCCGGCCCTGGGCGATCTCCGCCTGGTAGGGCGTATAGGCGGTATACCAGCCAGGGTTCTCCAGCACGTTGCGCTGGATTACCGGAGGCACGTGGGTGCCGTAGTAGCCCTGGCCGATCAGCGACCTCATGCAAACATTCTGACCGGCGAGGCCGCGCAGCTCGGCGATGGCGGCTGCCTCGTCGATCGCGGGCGGCAGGTCCATGGCGTCCAGCGCGCGGATCGCAGCCGGCACGGCCTTGCCCGCGAGCTCATCCAGCGTCGCCGCGCCGACCTCGTGCAGCATGCCGGCGATCTCGGCCTCGTTCGGTGCCACGTGCCGGGCGACGAAGCTGTCCGCGCCCTCCAGCGCGCCGAGTTCCGCGAGGGGGTCGAAGTGGCCGTCCATCACAGCGCCTCCACCAATGCCTGATACGCGGCCTCGTCCATCAGGGCGGCGAAGGCGGCCGGGTCGGACAGCGTCATGCGGAAGAACCAGCCGTCGCCGGCGGCGGCGCGATTGACCAGCGCCGGCTCGTCCACGACCGCGTCGTTCACCTCCGTTATGCGGCCGGCGAGCGGGGCATAAACGTCGGACGCCGCCTTCACGCTCTCGACCACGGCGCAGGCCTCGCCCTCGGTCACTTCGCGGCCGGGCTTGGGCAGCTCAATGAATACGACGTCGCCGAGCGCCTCCTGCGCGTGGTCGGTCACGCCGACGGTCGCGACGGCGTCGTCCAGGCGGACCCATTCGTGGTCTTTGGTGAAGCGGGTTTCGGTCATGGTGCGGTGCTCCGGATCAAACGTAGCGGTGCGGGACGAAGGGCAGCGGCACGACCTGGGCCGGCAGTATGTTGTCGCGCACCAGCAGCTGTAGCTCGGTGCCCGGCGCCGACACGTCGCGGCGCACGTAGCCCATGGCGATCGGCGCACCGAGCGTGGGGGAGAACCCGCCCGAGGTGACGCCCCCGGCCGACAAACCGTCCGGACTCACGATCGGGGTCAGCGCCCGCGCCGGCGCCTTGCCGGTCGGCCGCAGCCCGACGCGCAGGCGGTGCGGGCCGGTCTTCAATTGGTCCAGCACCACGGCTGACCCGGTGAACCCGCCTTCGGCCCGACGCCGCTTGCTGATCGTCCAGGCCAGGTTCGCCTCGACCGGCGTGGTCAGCTCGTCGAGGTCAGTGCCATACAGGCAGAGTCCGGCCTCGAGCCGCAGGCTGTCGCGTGCGCCGAGCCCGGCTGGCAGCACGCCGGGTTCGGCCAGCAATCGGGCAGCGAGCGCCTCAGCGTCAGCGGCAGCAACGGAAATCTCGAAGCCGTCCTCGCCGGTGTAGCCGGACCGGCTGATCCAGGCGGCGATGCCGGCGACTGGGACCTCGGCAACCCCCATGAAGGGCAGCGCCGCGGCCTCGGGGCACAGCCGGGCCATAATGGCCACTGCTGCGGGGCCTTGCAGCGCGAGCAGCGCGCGGTCGGGGTATCGGTCGAAACTAAGTCCGGGCGGCAAGCCTTGCAGGATATGGAGCGCGTCGAATTCCTTGCGGCTGGCATTGGCCACGATCACCAGGCGGTCGCCGTAGTTGGCGACCATCAGGTCGTCCAGAATGCCGCCGATGTCGTTCAGCAGCAGCGTGTAGCGCTGACGGCCGGGCTTAAGCGCCTGGAAGTCGCCCGGCACCAGCCGCTCAAGCGCCGCCGCGGCGCCGTCGCCACGCAGGGTGAACTGCCCCATGTGCGACACATCGAACAGGCTGGCGCTGTTGCGGGTATGCAGGTGCTCGGCCATCACGCCGGGGCCGTATTGCACCGGCAGGGAGTAGCCGGCGAACTCCATCATCTTGCCGCCCAGGCTGCGATGCAGCGCATCGAGCGGCGTGGTGCGCAGCTCCGCCGGTGGGTCGGACTCGATGTTCAGAACGGGTTCGGCCATGGGCAAAGCTCCGGACGCAGGGTCGCCCGCTGACGGCTGTCAACAGGTGCGACCCCCCTCTGTCCGGGAAACCTGAGAGATTCGGGCGCCGATAGGGGCGCCGTTACTCCGTCGGTGCGGAGGCCACGTGGACGGCCGCCGGCTTTCCAGAGGTCCTTAACCCGTCGCGGTCCTGGGGACCTGAGCGTTTCCGGGGGCCGGTTGCGCCTTCGGCGGCTGGGTATGGCCAGCACTCTCCCGCGGGGGATGGTTTGGACACCCGTTTATGGCGCATTTGACCGGAAAGATCAATCATGTGCAGCCGCTGGCATGTACCGCCGCTGGCCGAACCTCCTCGACGCCGAGGCAAATGCGGCGATCGAGCTTCTGCTGGCCGGACTGCGCGCGGGAACCGACGCGGGCTGAATTTCAGCTATTCGCTTTGCAGCCGCGTCCTATCTACAATGGTGGCAGCCGGAGCCTCGCAATGCCGCATCATCACGGGCACGACCACGACCATGCGCACGGCCACGCCCACGGCCATAGCCATGCGCCCGCAAGCTTCGGCCGGGTGTTCGCGATCGGCGCTGGCGTCAACACGGCCTTCGTCGTGCTGCAGGTCGTCTGCGGCCTGGCGGCGCATTCCGTGGCGCTGCTCGCCGACGCCGTGCACAATCTTGGCGACGTGCTCGGCCTGCTGATCGCCTGGGGGGCGGCTTGGCTGACGGCGCGGGCGCCTACGGCACGGCGAACCTATGGCTGGGGCCGCAGCAGCATCCTTGCGGCATTGGTGAACGCCGTCGTCCTGCTGCTCGGCTGCGGCGCGATCGGGATCGAGGCGCTGCAGCGCTTGGCTGCCCCCACGCAGGTCGGCACGGGCCTCGTGATCGCGGTGGCGGCGATTGGGATCGTGGTGAATGGCGGCACCGCGCTACTGTTCATGCGCGGCCGCAAAGGTGACCTGAACGTGCGCGGCGCATTCCTGCACATGGCCTCCGACGCACTGGTGTCGCTCGGCGTCGTCATGGCTGGGCTGCTGATCCAGCTCACCGGCTGGTTGTGGCTCGACCCGGTCACCAGCCTGGTCATCGTCGCGGTCATCACCTTCGGCACCTGGGCCCTGCTGCGGCAAAGCGTCGACCTCGCGATGGACGCGGTGCCCGACGGCCTCGACCGCCCCGCCATCCAGGCAGCATTGGCCGCGCTGCCCGGCGTGACCGAGGTGCACGACCTGCATATCTGGGGCCTAAGCACCACCAGCACTGCGCTCACCGCGCACCTCGTGGCCGAGTTGCCGGAGCCAGGGCTGGTTGGCCGCGCCTGCTCATTGCTGCGCGACCGATTCGGCATCGATCACGCCACGCTGCAGGTCGAAACGGCCGAAGGCGCCGCCGCATGCGCCCTGCGTCCAGACCACGTGATCTAGCGCTTCCCGCGCTGGGTGTTTTAGCGCGAAGCGCGCCGCCGGTTGAACTCCAGCTCCTCGGGCGTGAGCTGGAAGCCCACCTGAATCCGGTAGGCCGCTGCCGTCTTGTCCGGCCGCACCTTGAGCCGCAGTTCCACGTCGTCGCCGTTCAGGCGCAGCCGATCGGCGTTCGCGGGGAATTCGGCCCTGAGCGGAAAGATTTGCTTGTCCAGGATGCGTTCGCCGTCGAGCACTGCAACGAAATAAGCAAGCTCCGCTTGGCGCCCGGGGGCGGCCGGGCCACGGGTCAGCTCGATGCCCACCTGGACGGTCGTGACCACCGTATCCGAGCCGTCCCGCTTGCAGCTGCCATTAATCCCGGTAATGCGCCCCGCCAGCACGTTGTCCACCAAGTCATGCGCTCCCCCGCGATAGCGCGACAGGTCGGCCGCGTCCCTTACGATGGCGGCGCCGGGGCAGGCGGGGGCAAAGGCGTCGTCGGTACTGCCGCCGCAGCCGGCCAGAGCGAGCAGCGGGGCGCACAGCCAAGCTGCGCCGGGCAGGAACGATAAGCGCATTGCAGGCATCCAGCTCTCCAGCTCATGCCCCGCTCGTCACTGGGGCCACACGACACCAGTTGTAGCGATATGCGCGCGGCGGCATAGTGCGCCGCGCCTGCAAGCCGGATATCCATGCCCGAGATCCAAGAACTCCAGCCAACCCTGACCATCCGCCCGCGCCCCGGCCTGCACGTCGTCCTTGCGGGGCCGCGCGGGTTTTGCGCCGGCGTGGACCGCGCTATCCGCGTGGTGGAGGAGGCAATCCGCCGCTACGGCGCGCCTGTCTATGTCCGGCACGAAATCGTGCATAACCGTACGGTGGTCGAAACGCTCGAGGCCCAGGGCGCCGTGTTCGTCGAGGAGCTGGACGAGGTTCCGGCCGACGCACATGTCGTATTCAGCGCCCACGGCGTGCCGAAATCCGTGCCGGCCGAGGCGCGGCGGCGCAACCTGTCCTATCTCGACGCCACCTGCCCCTTGGTGAGCAAGGTCCATCGCGAGGCCGAGCGGCACTATGCCGGGGGCGGACCCAGCACGCGCCATATCCTGATGATCGGGCATGAGGGCCACCCCGAGGTCGTCGGCACCATGGGCCAGCTTCCGCCTGGCAGCGTCACCCTGGTGCAGGACACCGCCGGCGCTGAGGCCGTGATGCCCGCCAGCCCCGACCGGCTGGCCTTCATCACCCAGACCACGCTGTCGGTCGACGACACCGCCGAGATCGTCGCCACGCTGCGCCGCCGCTTTCCCGCCATCGAGGGGCCGAAGCACGAGGACATCTGCTACGCCACCACGAACCGGCAGGCGGCGGTGAAGGCCATCGCGCCGCAATGCGACCTGGTCCTGGTGATCGGCAGCCCGAACAGCAGCAACTCGCAGCGCCTGCGGGAGGTGGCCGAGCGCGCCGGCGCCCGCCGTGCCATCCTGCTGCCGCGGGCGGACCAGCTTGATTGGACGGTGCTGGAGGGAGTGCAGCGGCTCGGCATCACCGCCGGGGCGTCGGCGCCGGAGACGCTGGTGCAGGAACTGCTCGGCTGCCTCGCCGACCGCTACACGCTGCAGATCGAGGAGCGGCAAGTGACGCAGGAGGATGTGGTGTTCAAGCTGCCAGCCCCGCTCTGCTGATCTCGTTTTAGGTGGCGGTCTACACCGAGGTTACCGACGAGGCGCTGGCGACGTTCCTGGGCGACTACGGCCTGGGCACGATGGTCGCCTTCCGCGGCATCGCCGAGGGGGTGGAGAACAGCAACTACCAGCTCCGCACCACGGCCGGCGACTATATCCTTACGCTCTATGAGAAACGGGTGGACCCGGCGGAGCTGCCCTGGTTCCTGGGCCTGATGGAGCACCTGGCCACCCGCGGCATCACCTGCCCGCAGCCGGTCCGCGGCCGGGATGGCGACGCGCTCCGCCACCTAGCGGGCCGGCCAGCCTGCATCACCACGTTCCTGCCCGGCGTTTGGCCGCGGCGGGTCCGGCCCGAGCATTGCGCCCCGCTGGGCCGGACGCTGGCCGCGCTGCACCTTGCTGGCGCAGACTACACGCCGGCGCGGCCCAACGCGCTGGGTCCGCAAAGCTGGGCGCCGCTGCTGGCCCGCAGCGCTGGCCGGGCGGACGAGATCCAGCTTGGCCTAGGCAACGAGCTGTCGGCGGCGCTGGACGGCATCGTGGGCGCCTGGCCCGGCCAACTGCCGTGCGGGCACATTCACGCCGACCTGTTCCCGGACAACGTATTCTTCTTGGATGGGCGGCTTTCCGGCCTGATCGACTTCTATTTCGCAGCGACGGATATACTGGCGTATGACTTGGCGGTCTGCCTCAACGCTTGGTGCTTCGAGCCCGACTACGCCTTCAACGTCACCCGTGCCCGTGCCATGCTGGCCGCCTATGACCGGGTGCGTCCGCTGTCATCCGCCGAGCGCGCGGCATTGCCGGTGCTGTGCCAAGGCGCTGCGCTCCGCTTCCTGCTGACCCGGCTGTATGACTGGCTGCACACATCGCCTGGCGCGCTGGTGACGCGGAAGGATCCGGTTGAATACCTGCGCCGCCTCCGCTTCCACCTGACTGCCCGCGACGAGCACGCCTATGGACTCTGACGCCGTTCCTCCTGAAGCCGCGACGGTCGAGGTTTGGACCGACGGCGGCTGCAAGCCCAACCCAGGGCCGGGCGGCTGGGCGGCGATCCTGCGGTTCGGCGCGCATGAGCGGGAGCTGCAGGGTGCCGAGCCCGCGACGACCAACAACCGCATGGAGCTGACAGCCGCCGCCGCGGCGCTCGAGGTATTGACCCGGCCCTGCAACGTCGTGCTGCATACCGACAGCGAGTATGTGCGCAACGGGATCACCCGGTGGAGCACCGGCTGGGTCCGCCGCAACTGGCGCAACTCGGCGGGCGATCCGGTCGCCAATATGGATCTGTGGCGCCGCGTCCTCGCCGCTGCCAAGCCGCATAAGGTGGAATGGCGCTGGGTTCGCGGGCATTCCGGCGACGCGATGAACGAACGCGCGGACCAGCTTGCGACGGCGGCGCGGCAGGAATTGAGCTTCTAGGTCGTGAAAATAGGGATAACGTGTCCCTGAAAAAGGGATAAGTCACCAGCAGCCCGGGGCTGGAATGCAACCGGGCTGTTCGTGATTTGCTGTCTCACCAAAGGGGTTCAGTCCAGAGTGGCCGATCCGGCTTCATTTGACGAACAGCTATCCGACGCGGGTTCAACTGCGGTTGACCTTTCCTCCAAGGTGGGCGACTGCAAGGTTCGCAGCTTGGCACACGGAGGCGGACCATGCCTGACTTTGCGACCCTGGCCCTGTTCTTCGGCGCGGCGCTCGTGCTTGTCGCAATGCCCGGCCCCGGCATGTTCTACATCGCTGGCCGCACCCTCGCCTCGGGGCGAGCAGACGGCTTCGCCTCCTGCATGGGTTCCGCGCTCGGCGGCTGCGTGCATGTGCTCGCAGGCGCGGCGGGCGTGTCGGCGTTGGTCATGGCGAGCGCGGCGGCCTTCGCGACCCTCAAGCTCGCGGGCGGGCTATACCTCATCTATCTCGGTATCCAGACCTAGCGCTCGGCCGCCGCGCCGGCCCTTGCCCAAGAGGGCGCTACAAGTCCCGATGCTTTGCGAGCCTTCCGTCAAGGCGTCATCGTGGAAGCAACCAACCCCAAGATGGCGGCCTTTTTCCTCGCCATCATCCCGCAGTTCATCGATACCTCTCGGGGCAGCGTTGCCGCACAGTTCGTCACGTTCGGCCTGATCTCGGTTGTCCTCAACACCGGCATGGCGGTCCTCGTCGTCTCGGCGACCTCGGCCATGCGCGGGCGGCTGGCGGGCAAGGCCCACATCGTGTGCCGCTTGCGCCAGGGTTCCGGTGCCATCCTCGGTGGCCTTGGTGTCTCGCTTTTGCTGACCCGCCGCCCAGCATAGGTTCGTTTGACGGCCAGCCATCCCGCACGGCGCCACTCACCGCAAAGCCGCGCCGGGACCGGATCGCAGACCGTGACCATCGGACCTATGGTGGGGAGCGACGGCCCAGCGTCGCGCCAAGGCTTGCGGCAACCACGCACGCAATGCCCGCTGCCTTCTGTCCACTAAGGGACTGATGGAGCACCAGCAGTCCCACAAGGCTGGAGATCGCCGGGTCGGCGCTCACGAGCACACCGAACGCACGAGTGCTCATCCGCCGCATCGCCAGCAGGTCAAGCCCGTACGGCAGCACGGGGATGATAGTGCCTAGCGCGAGGGCCGCCACCACCTCCCAGGCCCGCGTACCGCCCCGCAGTTGGCCAATCCCAAACGGCGTCGCGGCCAGGGCCGCCACGGTCAACCCTTGCAGTCCTTGAAAGGCTTGGCCAACCCGCTTCGTCAGCACGATGTACGCCGCCCAGCACGCAGCCGAACCGAAGGCGCACGCGATGCCGAACGTATCGGCGGACCACCCGGCAGCCGTCAGGGTGAGCAGCGCGACACCCACCCCGGCCAAGGCAGCCCAGGCGACATCCAGCAACCCGCAGGACGCCGCGACGGCCACGACAAGCGGGCCGGCGAACTGAATGGCAGTCGCCACGCCAAGCACACGCAACGCAACACCTCTCATGTTCGCCACTTCAAGCTGCAGGCATGGAAATACTTTGACCGGTTTGCGATCTGTTCAGCGTAGCCGCCACTGAGCAGGGCAGGAGACACGATCATGAAACGACGGTTGATCATGCTTTGATGCGCGGGTTGGTCGACCCCGGACCGGTGATGCGTCGCGGAGCGTCCTTTGTCTAGCAACCAGCTTCGGGTAAGACCCGGCTGTAGGTGTTTTCGAGGGTTCTCCTGGCCGTGGCCGTGCTTCCAGCCGGGTTTGGGCCTTCCATGCCGTCTCGCAGACCGGCCGTGCCAAGCCCTCCTGCCGCAAGCTGCGCACCGCCGCCAAACGTGCCCGCACGAGATCACGGACCGCTTCGTGGGCTCGATCCGGAACCCAGACCGGCGTCAGTTCGCCGGCGCGATGCAGCTTGGCCAAGTTGATCGCAGCCCGCCGGTCGGTCTTGATCCGGTCGCCCGCCTTGAGCGGGATCAGCGATGGAGCGACCACGAC
>JAABUM010004113.1_pt1 | contig 16806 bp, 15 predicted proteins | sample 5559161 | NCBI WGS metagenome assembly JAABUM01 (sample SAMN10711868, study PRJNA513369) | rock metagenome | isolation source: Antarctica rocks | place: Antarctica: Victoria Land, Siegfried Peak nord | reverse complement strand
CGCACGGGGATGGTTTGCCCGTGCCCGGTCCGAGTGGCGGAATGGCAGACGCGCTAGCTTGAGGTGCTAGTGCCCTATTAACGGGCGTGGGGGTTCAAGTCCCCCCTCGGACACTTCGGGCTGTTTGCGGAACTAGGGCCTTCTTGTTTGCGTAACTCCCAGTTTCTGCCCGGCTGGCCGGTCGCCATGGTGTGGTGGCCGGTTTTCTCTGTCTTCGGGGGTCTTGGACGGTCCCGCAGAGCTCGCCGGACCCGCCCGGACGGTGGTGGCTACCCGATGTGGCCCTGTGGCTCTGCTTTGCGGCAGGGGGTAACCACTCGGGCGGTTCGGTGGGGCGTGGTGTCTAGGCGGCGGGCGCGGCGGCGGGGGTGTCGCCGGGTGGTGGGTTCGGCTCGGGGAGGTAGGCGAGAAGTGAGTCGGTGCGCCGCTTGGCGCGGGGGCGTGGGGTGTTGGGGTGGTAGTCGGGCCTGGTGGTGCGGATGAGGTACGCGCGTATTTTTCGGAGGTTCGCCGAGGCGACGAGGCAGGCGATGAGCAGGGTTTGCATGGCGTAGCCGCGGACGCGGCGGCGCCCGCCGTTCTCGAGGTCTTCGTGGCCCGCATCCTTGATGTAGGCGTTGAAAGCCTCGACGGTGTTACGTGCGGTGGAGTAGTTGTCGTGCCACTCCACCGTGCCGTATGGCAGCGTCTGCGCGTGCTTGCCTCCCGCGGTGTGCGGGAAGGTGGTGGATTCCTTGTTGGTGCACACCGGGGGCGGGTCGGTGGGTGGGGCGGTGATGCGGGTGGTGGGCATCCCGAGGCCGGTCTCGTTGCTGCGGGGTTTCAGGGGGCATCTGGTGGTGGGTGAGGGTCCGGCGGCGGGGCAGCGCATGATGACGTGCCCGTCGGCGTCGGGCTTGGACTTGGGGCGGAAGCGGTACTGGGTGCGTTGGGCGATGCGCTCGGCGTAGACCTCGTCGCTGATGCGTTCTTCGTTCTTCTTGCGGACGTCCCTGGTGGCGTTGATGAGCAGCTCGGGCATGGAGGGGCAGTACCAGTGGCCTTCGACGAGGTTGGCCCCGTCGTGGTGGGCCTGGATGCCGGCTTGGTCGATGCGGACGTCGAAACAGAGGCCGTAGCCCATGGCTCGGAGCGGATACTGCAGCTTCTCGGGTTTGCTGTTGGGCAGGTAGGCGCGGTCGCCGGTGAACAGGCCGGCCGGGTGGCCGCGCTCGTGCACGGAGCGGATGAGGGTGGTGGCGTTTTCGCCGATGCGACCGGCGGGGCGGTCGGTGGTCATGCCGATCACCAGCAGGGGAAAGTCGGGGCGCACCTTGGGGTCGTTGGGGACCATGACACCGAAATGGGTTTCGTAGGCCCATTTGGATTTGGAGTTCTGGCGGCCCCGGCCGTCGAGGGTGTCGCGGTGGTCGGCGTCGCGGTGATACCAGCCGGCGTCGAACTCGGGGCTTTGCAACGCCTGGGGGTCGGGGACACCGTGGGTGCCCTTTTTGGGTTTGCCCGGTGAGCCGCGTTTGCCCCACGCCCCCACGGGGTGGCGTCGACGCAGATGTTGCCCTGCCATCGGGCCCGAACGTGGGCGGGCAGGGTGGTGAAGGTCGCCTCCAACAGCGCGTTGGTCACCCATTCCAGGCGTTGTTGCTTCTTCGCGGACTCGGCGGGGTCGCGGGCCTCCTTGATGGCTTCGACCTCGGCCAGGGTGCGCCGGCGTCCTCCGGTGCCGGGTTTGGGGTCGATGACGGCCACGAGGGAGTGCAGGGCGCGGCGGAGGCGGTGATACATGGCGCCGTAGTCGGCGTCGCACTTCCCAGGTAGGCCGAGGTCTGTGAGGGCGTTGCGGGTCAGTCGGGCGGTGAGGAGTTCGGTGAGTCGGGTGATGTGCAGGGGCTCGCCGTTGAACGCCAGCAGTAACAGCAAGACCAGAACCTGCCGGTCGGTGATCGACCCTGGCCGCCCACCGGGGTGGCCACCTGCGGTGTCCTCGTCGCGCCACTGCCGGACTTGTTGCAGGATGCCCGAGGAGTCGACGAACGCCACGACGGCGCTGAAGCGTTTCATCGGCACCATTCCCCGCGCGGAGGTGCCGTCGTAGGTGGGCGAGCCGAACAGGCCGGTGAGCACTGGGCTCATCTGCTGCTCGTCTACTCCGCCGGTGTTGTTCATGGTGTGGGCAGCTCCCGGCGGAAAGCGTCCCGGTAGTCGGTGACGTTTAGGTCGGGCACGAAGGGCAGGTAGCGGGTGAACGCTTCGAAGGAGGCGACACCGGAGGCATCGACCAGCGCCTTGACCGGTACCCCGGCGCGCAGGTGCCCGACAATCCAGGTGGCCCTCATCCGCTGGCTGGACACGGGAACCTGCCGGCCGACGGTTTCGGCGACGAAGCCGGTGATCGCGTTGGGGTAGCAGCGGGTCCGGCGAGGGCGGAACAGGTAGCTGTCTTTGTGCATGGCTGCTGTGGCGACATCACGCAGCACGCTCTCCCACTCGCCCAGCACGGGCACCACCCGTGGACGGGCACCGGCCACGGTGATCAGCACGCCGTCGCTGTCGCAGGTGATGTCGGCGGGCCGGGTTTCTTGCAGCTCCCGCGCGGCCAGGCCAGCGCCCAACCCGAGTGCGAGCAGGATGTGGGCGTTGACGCGGCGGAACTCGGTGTTCTGACCGCCCGCCCACGACCGCAGCAGGCTGAGCTCACGCGGCGTGTAGGGGGCGCTCGGTGAGGCAGGGGGAAGGGCGGCCAGCCGAACGGTGCGGGCTTGCGGTGGCAGCAGGAGCTCGGACATGCGCAGCAGCAGGGAGCGGCGGTTTCCCCGTGTCCCTGCGGTCACCCTGGTAATGCCGCCGCAGATGTATTCCTCGATGACCTCACGGTGAAATATCACCGCCCGGTCGAGGGGCTGTCCCGCAACTTGGGTGCACCAGCGGACGTGTTGGGAGCAGACCGACAGCAAGTTCGCCGCAGCGTAGGGGGTCCGCTCCGCACAGTCGGTGACAGCCGTCCGCACGAAGTCCTCGATGACCGCCCACTCCGCGCGCGGAAGCTGCGGCGAGTAGGTGCGGATTTTGGCGGCCACCGTGTCCTCCTGTCGGTTACTACAGACAGTCTCGGTGATGGGGCCGACAGTTTCTACGGACGCCGCTTCTAGGGTGTCGGCATGGTCCGCCCCGTACGCCCCCTGCCGCGGGACCTCACGCAGCACTGGCCGGGCACGTCCAGCGACGATGTCTGCGGCGAAGCCGCCCGCTTGTTCGCCGCCAACCTCAAGACAGCGCTCGGTGGCCGGACTGTGCGGGCGGCCAAAGAGCTGACGGGCGTCAACCACTCGACCGTGGCCGCCATCCTGGCGGGCACCACCTGGCCCGACATGGCCACCATCGCCCGGCTGGAGAGCGGATTGAGGACCCGACTGTGGCCCGACGTCTCCCCTGACGGTGCGTACCTGCACACGCCGTAGCGCAGCCCGAGCCAGTGGTGTCAGCAGTGGTGTACCCATGATGAGGAACACGCGCAGGCCATCTATGCCTGAGGGACACATTGTATTTCTTAGGAAGAGAATGTATGTCTAAGAAATACTTTTCAGGTGTCGAACGCGGGGATCTCGGGGCCACAGCCGCCCGGGAGATAGCTTGGCGGCGCATGACCGCCAGCTACATTCCGCGCCAGTACGCCGTGCCCCCAGCGACCTTCGGCAAGGCAAGGGACATCGCGTGGCGGAACACCGCTGACCTGTCCGAGCGGGATAGGGAACGGCTGTACGCATCACAGATCCAGCACGAGGTTGCCTTCCAGATCAATGCCGCACTCCAGCAGCTGCGTTGGACGCAGGCCGACTACGCGCAAGCGTCAAGAATGACCGTGCAACGAACCGGTGTTGTCCTGCGCGGCGAGACACCGATGCGACTTGAAGACCTCGGCACCGCCCACCGCATCCTGGGCATCTGCACCACAACCAACCCCCAACGCCCAACGAGTAGGTGACTGAGAAGGCGTTTCCGCACGCCAGATGTGCGCCTCTCACTTCCGACATCCTCCTCGGATAGACGCCGCTGTCGAAGGTCTCGCCACCGACGCCACCCACCTCGACGAGTTGCGCGAGCAGCACGAGCGAACGAGCTCACTCATCGACCTCCGCCGCAGCCGGTTCCGGGACTGCACTGGCCGCGAACTCACCCACGTGACCAGGCATGAGTGCGTCGACCGATCGGTCGATGCACTGCGTCAGCACGCAACGCAGCGTTCCCACGACGCCCGAAGACGAATCGAGAAAGCGTTGCGCGAGCTACGCAAGACACACTCGACGATCAACGTCAACACCGTCGCGCGCGTGTCCGCCGCGATGCTCGGCCTGCTGGCCGGAGCGATCCTGAAGTTCCTCCCAGCCGTGATTCCGCTGATCGTGACCGCCCTGCCCCTGGTGCTGGCCGTCGTCGGAGTTCGGTCGCTGGTCAGCCGTCGCCGGCTCGCCCCGGTGTTGCTTGTCGCCCTGTTCATCGTGCTCCTCGTCGTGGTCGTCTGCACGTCGTCTACTGGCACTACTGGCGCACGACGAACAGGGCCTCTACCTGGCTCTGGCGAGCGCGCCGCTGATGCCGGTGCTGACGGCTGCACTCGCGGTCTGGGCGCTGTCTCGGCGGTACTCAGCCCGCGACGAGGAGAGCCTGCCCCGGCCGTTGCCACTGAAGTCGCCGCGTGACCGCCCGCAGCCCGCGCCTCGCACGAGAGGCGTGCGAGCGACGCATCGCCGACCTGGAGGCCAAGTTCGCTGACGAGGACCGGCAGGACCGGCGTAGAGAGCGGGCCCGGCGCCGGGCCGGGCTGGCGGACTCGGATCGAGACGTGGGAACCTTCGACGGCTTCGCCGCGACCGCCTCCGACGCCCGTACGCCGAGGTCGTAGCCAAGTCAGTCCGGCGGTTGTAGGTGTTCGAATGCGTCAACGGGCAGCCTGAGAGCCCGCCAGATCGAGAGCACGGTAAACACTCCTGGGTTCTTGGTTCGCCCGTCCTCGATCTTCCGCAGTGTGCTGGTCGACAGGCCCGTCTGACGCACCAGAGCGTCAAGCGGCACCCTTCGGCCACGACGAGCGTCACCCACGTACTCGGCGAGGCTCTGCCCACGCTGGGGCCTCCGCCAGGTCGAGGGGTCGTCCGCCCAGGTCGGCACGTCTCTCCGCTTCCGTTGGTTCCTTTGGTGTTACTATAAGAACGTTACTTCTAGATCACTAGCGCGCGTGTCAGCGCATCGCCGTAGGGTCGCAGACCAGAACAGGGGGGTGCATGGCCGTCGACGTAGACGAACGCTGCACCACCTCGCCCTGGCGCCCCGTCCAGTTCCTCGGCAGCAAGTTGCGGAGCCTCGATCTCATTGCCGAGGCGGTCCGTCGGTTGGGGTCAGCGTCCGCCACGGTGTGGGAGCCCTTCTCCGGCTCCTCGGTCGTCTCCCAGCGGCTGGCGTCCGAAGGTCACCGCGTGTGGAGCGCCGACGCGTTGGCGTCGAGCGCGACCATCGCGACCGCGATGCTCGGGGTGGGACGACCGACGGACCAGACGGACCTCGTTTCGCTCGCGGAGGCTGCGGTCGACCACGCCCGTTTGGGCGTCGCGCCGGGGTGGGACCTATGGGTACGGCAGGAACGACAGGCCCTTTCCGACGGCGACGGGGCGCGGCTGCTGGCCGAGTCCCAGTGCATCCCGCAGCGCTGGCGGCCAGCCGGAGCCGACCGGGAGCTTACAAGCCTGTTCACACGGGTCGAGGCCTATGCCGCAGCGGGAATGGTCTCGACCGTCGGGCTGCTAAGCGCCACCTACGCAGGCACCTACTTCGGGCTGGGACAGTCCCTAGAACTCGAAGCCTTGCGCGGAGCCGTCGACGCTGTCACTGCTGAGCAAGGACCGGGAGCCTCCTGGGCACGAGCGACGCTGCTGACGGCCCTGTGCCACGCCGCTTCCGCCGCCGTCTTCTCACCGGGGAAGCACTTCGCCCAGCCCCACCGAGTCCGCGACGGCAAGGACCTCACCTTCCACGCTCAGCGAGCCCTCCAGGACCGCAGCGTCGACGTGGCCGATGAGTTCCTGCTGGCGACGCGGACCATCGAACGCACCGCCCGACCGTCGGACGAGGGTCACGTGGCGGAGCACCGACTCGTCGGCGACACAACCGCGGCGGATCTGAGGACGCGAGGGGTGTCGGTCGCCTACGCCGACCCGCCCTATACCGCGCAGCAGTACAGCCGGTTCTACCACCTGTTGGACACCCTGGTTACCGGCGTACCTCCCGCCCTCCAGCGTGTCCAGGGCGAGGTTACACGCGGCCTGTACCCCGAAGGGCGCTACCTGTCACCGTTCTCCTCCCGGAGGCAGGCTCCACAGGCCTTCCGCGACCTCATCCGCGTCGCGCACTTAGCGGGTGCGAGTGTAGTGCTGAGTTACTCGGCCGCCCGGGGCAGTGCTACGGGGAACGCGCGCATCGTGTCGCTGGAGGAAATCGTCGGCTGGGTCGGGGAGGCTTACGGTGTGGCCGCCGTTTCCGTCGACAGGCTCGACCTCCGCTACCGGCAGTTCAACAGCAGCCGAGCCGGGGTGGCCGGACGAGAAGATCCGGAGTTCCTCGTGGTGGGGGACGCCCATGCTCGCTAGGTACCTCGGCAACAAGACGGCGATCCTCGGCCCGCTGGTCGACACGGTCAGGGAGCACGCTGCACCTGGCTCACACGTGGTGGATGCCTTCTCCGGCTCGCTGGCCGTCTCGATGGGCCTAAAGACGCACGGACTGCGAGTCACCGCCAACGACATCAACCTATTCTCGTCGGTCTTCGCTGACGCATACCTCATCCCGAACGAGCCCCCGGACACCGACCTGGGCTCGCTGTTCACCAGCCGCCGTAGCACCGAGTTACGAGAGGCGGTCGTGCCGTTCGTACACGGCCTTCACGGCCGGTCCGGGTTCGGCTTCCTGTCCAAGCCTGAGTGGTCCGAGCAGTACACCAACTACCTGGCGGTGCTGCACCACCTGGCGACGATGGGCGAGCGGGACCTGCCTTCGGCAGACCGGCGGTCACACGTCTACGACACCTACTGCGAGGAGGGCAGGAACTCGGCCTTCACCAGTAGCCGGGGCACCGAGGGGCGGCGGCGCTTCTTCAGCCCGTCCAACGCGACCTGCATCGACCTCGCCCTGAACCAACTCCGGTGCTGGTACCAGCAGGGCAGCATCGACCGGCACACCTACTCGCTGGCCCTGGCGGGCCTGGTCCGCGCCGTGGAGTGCGTCGCGAACACGCAGGGCACCTTCCACGACTTCATCCGGACCCGGTGGGACTCACGAGCCCTGAGCCCGCTGCGGTTCGACCCGCCCCCTCTGGACGACGTGGTGAAGGGCGTCGGCGGTCACGCGGCGGGTCGGGAACGGGACAGCCTGGAGTTCATCGGAGAGGTCGACGACCATGCAGTGTTGTACCTTGACCCCCCGTACAACTTCCGCCAGTACACCGCCTACTACTTCCTCCCCAACGTGCTCTGTCGCTACCCGGAGATGCCTGATCCTGACGACTACTTCGCTGGCGTCACCTACGTGCGTGGGCAGAATCCCGCCGATGATTTTTCCTCGACGTTCTGCAAGGCGTCCCGGTTCGTCGACGACCTGCGCAGCGTCATTGACCGCGCCCGCTGCGAGACGGTGGTCATCAGTTACTTCACGGGGGCCAACCATTGGGGGAAGTTCGACTCCGAGCCCAACAACATCGGTCGGGAGCGGCTCACCGACCTCTTGGCCGGTGACCTCTTCGAGCCGGGCAGCCAGCGGATCGTGGAGGTCCCCCGGCGGAACTATGCCAGTTACGGCGGGTTCACCGCCCAAGCGGTGACCGAACTTCTCCTGGTCGCGACGAAACGGCATGATGTGTCGGGTGCAACCCGACTACGTGCTCAGGGACGGCTTCGTCCTGTGGCTTGAGGAGAAGCAGCGGGATGGGTTTCGTCCCGCAGCCCGAATGGACCCCTACGGAACGTCCCTGCGAAACACCGCACGGACGGTGGCCTGGCTGCGTGAGGTGCGTGACGGCCGCCCTCTGACGGCCAACACCGACCGCACCCGCCAACAGGCCGTTAGCGACATGAAGGCGCTCGGGCTCGTCGTAGGTAACTGGACGATGCCGGAGATCACGGAACTAGGCCTCGGTTCCCTTGGGCTCTGGGAGTCGCTCGGAGTGGCGGAGGATGACGACAGCGACGCCGCTGAGATCACCCGCGACATTGTGCTCCTGCGGCAGTCGCAGACGGTTGCCGACGACGAGACCCGGACCTACTACGCCGCGATGTACCAGCGTTGGGGCAGGATCGTCGCCATGCGCCCTGCGGATTACTGGTTGGAGGACCTAACGAGAATGATGCTGCCCTCCTACCTGGACCAGACGGACTGTCGCGGCTACAACCCCTTCTCGGCCTTCGTCGGTGTCAGCGGAGGAGACATCGGGAACACGGTCGACTGGTCGGCCTGGTCCAAGGCTGAGTGGTCGGGAGGACAGGCGTTGGATGCTCTACTGAGTTACATATCGAGCAACCACCGACCCGGAGGAAGCGCCGCGTTCAGGCGAGCCATGGAGGCCCTCCGCGTAACGGCCAGCGCGCCACAGAGCCTTCCTGCGCTACTCGACCGGTGGGAGATTCCCTCATGACCGACCCTCTGACCGGAGCCCGAGCCACCCTAGCGGAGGCAGCAGGCTGGCGACCAGCGCCCGACTACCGTTGGAGCGAGGGCTTCGCACGACACACACTCCCGGACACCGACACCTCGGAGATCGTGGCCCGCGTCCACGACGTGCTGGAAGCCGAGCACGTGACCTACCCCGACGAGGAGAGTCTGGTCCGGCGCTGCGTGACCGCGCTGCTCGTCGGCCACCTCATCCTTCAAGGCCCGCCAGGATCAGGTAAGACGACGCTCGCCCGCGCCCTGGCGCGCGCTTTTCGAACGACCCTCGTCTCGTCCACGGCAACCAGCGACTGGTCGCCGTTCCAGGTCGTCGGCGGGCTTCGACCCGGGCAAGGGGGAGGCCTGGAGCCGATGTTGGGCGTCGTTCCCCGCGCCGCCCTCGCCTGCGCGGAGGCCCTGCGCCTGCGCAAGGAGGTGGCGGTCGAGGACTCGGATGATGCTGCCAAGGCTCCCGTGGCCGCGTGGCTCCTGATAGACGAGTTCAACCGCGCTGACATCGACAAGGCAATCGGATCGCTCTACACCCTGCTCTCCTCCTCCGACCCCGAGCACGTCGCAACAACACCCCTGGACCTGTGGTTTGAGGACGACGAGGCCTGCAAGCGGCTGTGGGTGCCTGCGTGCTTCCGGATCGTCGGCACGATGAATGACCTGGACACCAACTACGTGTCGCCGATGTCACAGGGCCTGCGCCGACGCTTCCAGTTCGTCACCGTGGGCGTGCCGTCTGAGGGAGGAACCGAGGCCGAACCGGTTTCGACAGAGGTCCGGCAAGCACTGGCGGGTGCCGTCGATTGGTTGAAGCGGACCTATTCCCAAGAGCCGGACCCCGAAGCACAGGAGGTGCAGGACGCGCTGACCGTGGTCCAAGAGGTCCTTGACGGCCTGCGGCGGCCCACCGACACCGGAGTTGACGGTTGGCCGGTAGGGACGGCACAGGTGGTCGACGTGCTTAGAGTGTTCCTGCTCAGCGGCCCATCCGCTGGGACGACTGCGCTCGATGTCGCCGTCGCAGACCGGCTCGTGGCCCAGATGAACACGATCACCAAGTCCCAGTACGAGGTGTTCGTGAACCTCATGGAGACGCGGGGTCTTGTGACCTCTGCGCAAGAACTCCGCCACCTCTACAGGCCTTACACCGTATGACCGCGCGACAAGGCGTGAGTACCGAGACCTGGCTGGACGCCGACGGACAGACCGAGTCGTTCGACCAGACCGCCGCGCTGGGTGGCGCCCTGAGCAAGGAGGGACGCCGAGCGGCAATCAGAGCCGCGCTGCCGGTGGTAGGGCGCTACTTCCAGACCAAGGGCAGTCCGGGCCTGCTGCGCAACGCCCGGGCGCTCGGACCGACGGCAGCATCGGCGCACTCGGTGGACGAGCGTCTGATGGCTGGCCTTCGGCTCCGGGCAGTGCTCGCCACCTCCGGGTCGCTTCTCAGCGCCCTGGATGGTGTAACTCGTCGACCCACGTTCCGATATTCCCTGACTCCGGCGGAAAGCGTCGGAGAACTGACCGGCACCCTCGACATCGCGCGGTTCGTCACCCGCCCGCCAGTGGCCGGAGGCGGGCCACCCTCCTACCCGATCATCGACGTGCGCCGGTCGGCTCACACCCCGGAGAACACCCTCGGGGGGTACGCCGCACTCTGGATGATCCGGGAGTTGCTGGAGTCGCTCGACGGTTCAGACGCGACCCCCGCATCACCCGAGGCGACCCTCGTCCGGGAACGGCTCGAACGCTTCAACGCGGTGCTGGCCCGTCCTGCACTCAGCGAGAGCCTGTCGGCGGCCCGGGAGGCCCTCGTGCGCGGGTCCGACGAGAACCTGATCGAGCGCGTCGAAGCGCGGCTCGGGCGCCGCGAGGTCGGCAACCCGGAGCCGTACCAGCGGCTCCTCGACCTGGTGCTGGAACTTCGCAACCACGGTCCGACTGGCGGTACAGGCGACGGTGAGTGGTCCTTCTACGACGAGGCCTTCGACACGCGCCTGTTCGAACTGTGGTGCCTGCACGAACTGGCCCAGGCGATCTCCCGCGCCCTCGCCGTCAACCCACCACGGTTGCCTCCGCGCTGGGAGGGGGGAGGACTCACGTTCCGATGGGAGCGTCCGGCGGGAGTACTCGAACTGCACTACCAGCGCTCACCGGGCAACGTAGGCACGGGTCGCACCTCCCGGTGGCTACGAACGGACACCCAGAAGGTCATCAGGGGCGTCCCCGACTTCATAGTGCGGTCGGTCGGCAGCGAGGCACATGAGGAGCGGCTCGCCATCGTAGACGCCAAGTTGAAGCAGCGCGTCGGTCCCCCGACCGAGGAGTTGTATAAGGTCCTCGGATACTTCGACAACTTCGGTCTAGATGACTCTCCTCGGGGCGCGATCCTGTACCACGCCCCGCAGGAGCAGGACCCTCTCACCTACGCCTATGAAGACGAGGGTCGTCGGGGACGCCTGATCGCTACGGCGCTGAACCCGTCGGACGAGCACCAGGTCGCCGAGGGGCTGGCCCCGGTCGCTGAGATGATCCTGGGCCTGCTCGCGATACCGGCGGCGCCGCCGCCCACCAACGGCTCCACGGAGTCGGAAGAAGTACGGGTCGTCCAGCGGCGACTCACCGAGTTGCGAGCACAGACCGCGCACCTTTCCCCGCAGACAGTCGACGCCTCGAAGAGGAGGCTCGTTGCGGCCGTGGGCGGCGAGTGCTGGCGGGCGCTCGATGACGACACCCGCACCATGCTCGCCACTGCGGAGCACGTCGGATTCCTCCTCGGCGAGGATGCGGACCTCTCCGGCCCTGTTCTCGGCCTAGTGTCGGCCATGGAGACCGTGCTCGACGCCCGCCTGTTGAAAGTTGCGACTCGAAGCCACCCCGGCGTGCTCGGGTTCCAGAAGCGGCAGACCCTGGGGCAGACGATCAATATGCTCACCAACGCGCTGGACGGGAACAGTGGAGCAGCGAGCGAGGCGCTGAGGATGACTTTCGCGACCAAGGCCATCGCACCCGGTCCGCTGCGTGTGACGTTGGACGCCCTCTCGGAAGTGAACACGTCGTACCGCAATCCCGCCGCCCACAAGGAGGTGCTCAGTCCTCAGCACTGGCACGACGCCTACACGCTCATCATCACCGGGCGAGCCCTTTTACCTGAACTCGTCGCGGTGCTGGGACGCTGAGTCGTCAACCATCGTCAACCGTCGTCGGAGGGTCGGCAACGAGGAAGCGCCGCGATGGCCTCGCTGAACTCATAAACCGCGAGGTGGCTGGTGCGTAGCGCCGGCGCCGTCATGCCCAGCGACCAGACAGGCTGCATGCGGGGGTGGCTGAACCCGTTTCGCAGACGTACTCCTGCGCCGAGCGCCTCGGTAAGGCCCTCGCTCAACAAACCCTGGCTCTGGGCTCGCTTGACCAGCCCACCCAGACCGACGTTGTTGTCTTCGCCCGCGTCGAGCGCCCAGCGCAAGCACGACTCCACCGCCATCAGCGACCAGGCCACGCCTACCGTGCCGAACTCCCACACCAGCAGGCAATGCACGAACAGGTCCCGCGAGACCCTCAGTTGCTCGGCGACCGCCTCGGGCGTGTGCTCACTGAGCGGCCACTCCTTCGTGACGTCGACCAGCGCCTCGCGGGTGGTGGGCAGAGGTTCATGGTTCGGGCCGAAGCCGCGAACCATGTTGACCGTGCGCGGGTCCTGCGGGTAGTCCATGACGCATCCTCGCTCAGTAGGGCAGTCGTGTGCGCCGACCTGACCGTCGCGCATGGCTCGTTGAAATGGGACCTGTGACCGTCGGACTTCGACTGTTTCAGAGTCGGTGGCGGGTGCCGCATGCGATGTTCTCCGTCGCCGATGCTGAGACGATGAGCCTATGGCCGATCATCGAAGGAGAAGCGGGCGAATCCCGACCCGCCAATCCATAGAGCCATCGTGCGGTGGGCCGCATCATGCGCCGAGCGTGCCCTGCACGTGTTCGAAGAGCGTCGGCCGGACGATGATCGTCCTCGAGCCGCAATCGAATCCGTGCGAGCGTGGGAGCGGGGCAAAGTTCCGATGACCGCGTGTCGCACAGCGGCATTCGCGGCTCACGCGGCGGTGTGTGCTACGACTGAGTCGGGCCCACCTGACGCTGCGGCGGCGGCACCGGCCGCCGGCCAAGCGGCGGCCGTCGTCCATAGGTTCGACCACTCACCGCACGCAGCCAACTTACGCGGCGAAAGCGGTCGAGCTCCACGGTGCCGGGGAGGCTGACCGCTTGGCCGAGCGCACTTGGCAGTGGGAGTGCCTGGACCCTGAGTTGCGAGAGATCGGTTTCCCCAAGGGCATATAGCCACCCCCCCGTCGAGACGGACCGCCGGTCGACACGTTGGGCTTGCGCCTCTGCACACTCACGGCCTGACAGCGGAACTGATTGAGGCGGTGCGGGTTACGGGTTAGGTCGCGGTCTACTGATCCCGTCCTTGCAGGTGGCGCCACAGAGCGGCTCGGCCCCCGAACTGCTGACGATCCGAGTGACGCCTGGTCAACGAACACGTCGGTAGCCTCCCGGGAGCAGGACAGCTTCGAGGAATCGGCGCGCTGCAGAGCCGGCCGGTTCATCCGCGCTCAAGGCTCGGTCCTGACCTGGCAGGTTGCAACTTGTCACTGACGAGGTCCTCCGCCACGCGCCCGCCGCCGTATCACTGTTGGGCGGCGGCCTGCTTCAGGTACGCCAGCGCTTCCGTGACCAACGTCGTCAGCTGAACCACCGTCGATTGCTGGTAATCCAGGTAGCTCAGGCTAACCAGCCGCAGACCCTTGTCGTGGTTGAACAGTGGGTGTCGCTGCAGCTTGCCGCGCCCCTTGGCAAGATCACCCGACTCTGCCGCAACGCGCCACTGAAGAAGGGCGTCCTCATCGCGCAGATGCAACAGCCCGTCATCTGTCTTCATCATGAAGAGGTCGGCTATGTCTTGATGACCTACCCGTCTCAGGTGAGTGGCAAAGCTCGAAGTCCTCAGGGCGCCCCGCATCGACACCGCCAGGTCGTGTGCGCGGATCCGGGCGAAGGAGACCGACGCCTCGTCCGCCCTGCCTTCCTCGTCCTCGATCGGGTCGACTTCGACGCCGAGCCTCAGCTTCCACGGGCTGCTGCGGTCTGCCTCGCTGCGAAGGTCCACACACAGCCACTCCTGGCCAGACAGCGCACGCGGATGCCGTTCAAACAGCATCAGGCTGGGTTGGCCGCCGGACGTCCGTCGCGCGCCACCACAAAGGTCCGGGTCTGAAATGCGTTGGTAGACTTGATAGTCGAGGTGTCGGAAGGCGATCGCGACCGCCGTGCGCTTTGCATCGCCGAGCGGCAGCGCAGTCTGATTGAGTACGTCTCGTAGGGCGCGCTCCATGGCAAGGGCGAGAACGCGGGCCGTCTCCGAGGGACTCCTAGCCCATCCAGCGAGCAGGTCAGGCAGCAGATGCTGACCCCAGTGCTTCGGCGCAGCTGGGGTCTCCTTGTCGAGGGACACCAGGAAACAGGGCACCTTGCCGTTCTCGGCCGCCCAGGTGTCGTAGCGGGCGAACTGGTCGCCGTGCTGCGTGGCGCCGACCTTCAGCTCGATCAGCGCGATAGGGCGCCCGTCATCCATGATGAAGGCATCGAACCTGCCCGACCGGCCCTTCGACACTTCCTGCCTGATGCCAGGATCATCCGCGAGCAGCCCCAACGCACCGAGCAGCGGGGCCGCGTCGAGCTCGATGAGGTAGGCGAGCAGGTCGGCGACGTTGGCCTCGTGAGATAGCAGACGCCCGAGTGGTTCCGAGCCGTTTCGCGAATCGCCGGTGATCACTGTCATGACGGAACAATAATGGCGTGCTCCAACTCAGACCTCAGCAAGCGCCCTCCCGGTCGCAATCGCCTCGCACCGCTCAGCGAAGTCGAGCACGCCGGCGAAGGGGCTCATCTGGCGTAGGTCGATCCCGCGCTCGTCGGTGCATTCTTGTGACGTTTACGGACGGCCGGACATATCTGGGAGACCCAACCAGTCACGACGTGGGAGCGCCAGGCAGTCACCCTCATTGACCCGGACAAGGGAGACGTGGGCGGTCACGTAGGCAAGGGATTCGACTGGGAGGGCTACAAGCCTCAATCGCTGGGTTACAGCAGGGACATCAGAGCCCTGTCGGCCCTTCTATCGGAAGACACCTACCGGCACGGGACCGAGCGTCGGTGACTGAGGCGGTCAGGCTGGTGTGCACCACGCCACCGCCAGGCGGACCGGCGCTCACGACACCCGCAGCGTTCGGCCACCTCCGCCTGAACGAGGTCACCAAGACAGCTCTCCTAGCTAGGCCCTATGAAAATCTCGTTATTTGGAATCTGCGCGCATCCAGGCGCGCAGGGCCGCTGTGGCACGGACATCGTCTTCGTTGTATTTGAGCACTCGTTGCCGGGCGTCGTCGTCGCCGGCCATCGCCGCTGCGGCCCAGGTCTGGGAGTTGAGTCCGCCTGGGTCCTCATCATCCCAGTGGAAGGCCGCCCCGTAAACGGCGATCTCCTTCAGACCCAGGCCCCATACACCTTGGTAATGCGCTTTCGCCGTCGTGTGGAGGTCGTGAAACGCGTTGGCGACCAGGTCCTCGAATCCGGCGTGCGGCTGACCGAGGACGGTGCGAACGACGGAGATCTCAGGATGGCTGTAGTGAAAGACCGCGAAGCTCCGGCCTTGCGCGGATGCTGCGGCGCGGAGGGCAATAAGCCGCTGGACCGCCCGCTCGGCTAGTTCCCGCACACTGCCTGGCGTCGCAGGCCTGAACGAGGACACTGCCTCGTAGGTGGGTGCTGAGTCACCGTCGGTGACAAGAAGACCGTAGAGGTAGACGTTGTCGTCGATCCATTCGATGTCGAAGTCGACCTCGACGTCGGAGCGGGAGAGGTCGAGGGGCCCGGTGGTGGTCCGCTCGATGTGGACGTCCCGCACGAGCATGTCGGCTTTGCGTCGGTATCCGGCGATGCGGGCCTTCACCGAGTGCGGTGTGGCCACCTGGGCCAACACCTCATTGACCAGGGGTCCTTCCAGGTCGAGTGTCGCCATCTGCAGCAACGAGCGGACACCGGCGGCACGCAGCAGTGCCCATTCTCGCTGAGTCGCCCCGCTACCCGGGGGGAGGATGAGGGTCGCGTCGTCGGCGGGCAACTGCAGTGGACACACCTCGCGCCACGGGCAGTGTGCGCATTCGTGTTGCATGATCGGCTCGACAAGCGGCGCCAATGTGTCGTCGGCGCCCATGAGCACCGCGCGATGGGCGATCTTTTGCCGGAATGCGAACTGGAAGTCGTACTCGGTGAGGATGCTGCGCTTGGCTGTTCCGGTCGCGCGGGAGTACCCGGTGATCCGGGGTGTTGCGAGGTTCAGCCATACGATCGCGTTGCTGCGTCCATCCACGACACCGGTACCGGTCAGCGCGGCCACCGGTTTCCCGGGGGCACCGAACCCGGCGGCGTCGAGCATCCGGTGGTAGTGACCAAGTTGGAGCCAGTCAGGTTCCATCCCCGTCTTGGTGGTCCAGCCCGTGAGGGGGGCCGCGTCCGCATAGGACGGCGCCTCGGGCCAAGAGACAAGAACGGACCCCGGCGACACGGTCCGGCTTTCGCTCGTCGCCTGATGCGCCTTGACGTCGGCGGCGTGGTAACCCGGTCCGCCATCCGCCCGGTCATCCCCGCGGAGGAGGACGTCGGGCTTACCACTTCGGCCACCGTCCAGATCATCGGGCAACCAGCCGCCCAGGATGACCTCAACACCGGCCGTCATGGCGGCGAGCGTCGCACGCACATGCTCGGGCATGGAGACCGGTGTTGAGGGCGTCAGGTCAACACACCGCGACCCCAACGCGTCGACGAACGCGTGGAACACCCCGGCCTCAAACACGTTGCCCTGCTCGAACAAAGCATCCCACTCCGTCGGCGGCCTCAACTGCGGCTCCGGTCCCAACGCCCGCTCGAACGTGTTGTGCGTCTTTCTGGGACAACTCCTGGCGGCGTAGGCGGTCAACAGAACGGGCTGCCCCGCGCGAGCCCCCACCCGAATCGCCTCGGCGACGTCAATGATCGAGTCCGGGTACTTAGCGGCGAGGAG
>JAABUM010004112.1_pt1 | contig 16806 bp, 31 predicted proteins | sample 5559161 | NCBI WGS metagenome assembly JAABUM01 (sample SAMN10711868, study PRJNA513369) | rock metagenome | isolation source: Antarctica rocks | place: Antarctica: Victoria Land, Siegfried Peak nord | reverse complement strand
AGCAGCAAGGCAGTGTTCGGCAGCAGCGCAGCGCAGCCAACGCAGCAGCCAGTGGCTACTGACATAGCGCCGGCCGCGCCAGCGGAGTGCGTCGACCCCGACGCATTCCTGGCGTGAATTTTTTTTTTCGTAATTTCGACTTCTGACTTTTCCAGCTTCTTCGTTTGAATTAATCCGACTTTTCCCGAGGTGTTTCAGCTTCAGTGGCGGTCAGGAAGGGATTAGTAACATAATTAATAACATCGTGTTTTTAATTAATTAATTACAAACACACCGAGTGAATTAATCTGCCCACACTGAATATGACCCACCTAGCCTAAACCCTAGATCCTAAACCCTGGGCTAATCTGATCAACGAGGCTAATTGCACCTAATCCTGCAAACTCAAATTCGCAGGCCCGCTGCCACTCTCTGCGACAGCAGATAGGCAAAGCGGAACGCCCTTTTTCATTTCGGTCTGCCTTATATGCTACTGTAGGCAAGTGCGTCATTGCTGGCCTTCTGCCGGCAGCTCAAGTTCCCAGATTGCTCCCTTGGATGGTTGAACTTGACTTGAATGGCTGAATTTGAAGGCCGGTAGCCTTTCGGCACATGTTTTGGTAGTATTGAGGGACGTTTAGAGGTCAGATGAGCCGCTTCTGTGCTCACGGCCGACCGTACGATGCCGCGTGAAGCTGATCAGTTGGTGGAATTGTGCCCAAGGGCAGGGCCGATGATCCACGCCCGACTTTTCCCTGATCGCCAACGACTGAACCATGGCGGTAGATACTGACGTTCCAGGCGAGTGATCGGTGTGCTGTGCTGAGCTGTGCGCGGGTTCATGCTGTGCGCGTCATGCTTGGTCACTACTGCAGTAGTCTCGAAAGTGCGGCATGTCATCGCAATGTCTGCTGCGTGTGTTGAGCTTCCGAATCCGCATGCAGACTTTGATCTGCTGGGCGACCTCAGCGCCTTTGGTCCAGCGCCGGTCCCGGCGCTGAGCCGAGAGCCGAGCAAGCCAGCGGCGCCACAGGACGCTACGCACAGCAAAGCCACGCCTGGCCCGGGTGCTGCTCGGCACGTCATCCGGCTTCCCAGCTTCTCGGCGACAGCCGCTAAAGCTGCCGCAGGTCATGGCGTCCGCCTCGGCGGCGCCACGGGCGGCGCCGCGGCGTTGCCGCTGCACTCGCTAGGCGTCAATGGCGCCAGCGGCAGAGATGGCGGCAGTGGCACCGACGGCAGCGGCGACGGCGGCGGCGGCAGCGCTGGCAATGTCCGCGGTGCTCCGTGCGGACGGCCAGCCGCAGGATCCGGCAGGGCCTTCAGACCGCCCCGCCTGCAGCCCCGCAGCCAGCCCCCGCCAGCCGGCCAGGCGGCTCAGCTGCGAGGCGGTGACGCCGCCAAACCCGGCGGCGGCAGAGGCGCTTCCCTGCCACGCACAGATGCGCAGCAACCTCGCTCTGGGATGCCACCGCCCGACATGCGCAAGACAGGCGGCGGCGCGGCAGTGGCGCCGCAGGCCTCTCGGTTCCAGCGGCAGTCGCCCCCCATCCCTGACAATGGGCGGTCCACACAGGCAGAGCAGCATAGGCGGCCCAGCCCGCAGCCTGCAGGCTTCTCAACACCGCGGCCTCATAGCACCTCCAGACAGCCAAGTGAACGCCACGCATCTCCTCGTTATCCGCACCAATGATGCCAGGAGCACTCCTACAGCAGGCTTGACAGTTTCCCGTCAGCTGGCTCCACGACATGTGACTGCGAGTGACCGCATACATGCGGCCGCCAGTGTCGTGACCTTGTGCCTCTCTGGCGCAGACTCGGCGACGACGGGCCAGCGGCGCACGTCCACCGGCAAGCGGCGCCAGATGGTGCGCATGTACACCGACGACGACCCGCTGGAGCCGCCAGAAGCGCCCGGCTTCGAGGAGCGCATGCTGCTGGTGAGCCAGATGAAGTGTCAGTTTTCATGCTTCACCAAACGAATGTGATTCACAGACCCGCTGGAGCCGCTGGAGCCGAGACCCGACCTGGAGGAGCGTGCGCTGCTGGCAAGAAGTTGATAGATGCCAACAACACGTTAAGCACATCAGTTTCGTCAGGAAGTGTGCACCGACGACAACTCGCTGCAGCCGCCAGAAGCGCCGACTGACCTGGAGGAGCGCATGCTGCTGGTAAGAAGCTTTGATACATCTGACGATGAATTGTCAAAGACATCAACGTGACCTTTATGAGCATGACATGCACACCGACGAGGACCTGCTGGAGGCGCCGGAGGCGCTGCCCGACCTGCAGGGGCGCATGCTGTGGTGAGAATTTGACCGATTGCACTGCATCCTCAAACGGTTCAAAGTCGATTTTATGTGGATTCGCACTGGCTGGAGGCGCCAGAGCCAGCGCCCTAGCCGGGGGCGGGCGATGTCCAACATCATACGTTCGCCTGAAGCCTGTTGTAGATGCATCTGAGGAGATGCTGCAGGTCTTGCTTCCCAACAGGCTCGGGTGTTTGCACGGCATGACCTGCCATTCTGCAAGCTCTGAAGCAGCCCGGTGCAGGCCACGCAGGACACATCACCAGCAGCGAGGAATGCAAAGCTGCGATCCGACATCATTCGTGTGTGACCTTGCAGGAAGCGGATCTGCCGCAGTCGGAACGCACCCCAATGCCCGCCGCCGCAGCGGCGCCGCCACCGCGGCGGGGTACGCTAGAAACCTAACAAGATTAGAACCCGCCTGTTCTGCTTTCTCAGCTCAAAAGCTGCTTTCCGCATGTGCTCATATCCTGTCGAGTTGCCTGACCCCTGCTCAGCACCTGCATAGCCTGGCCTGCCGTTGCGGAGCACAGTCGTCCGTGGCGCATCGCAGCTGACGCTGCGCGTGGGTAATGGCCTGCAGGCGAGCCCGAGCAAGCGGCACCTGCGGAGGCGGAAGCAGCGGAGGCGGAAGCGGCGGAGCCGCCGCGTCGCTTCAAGCGGCTGCGCAAGGCGGGCGAGGCGCCGCAGCGGGACAGCCCGGCAGAGCGGCCACACAGCGCGGCGGTGTCTGACACGGCTGGTGGCGGCGCTTCCGCCGAGTGGCCAGATGTGGATGCTGCTAACAGCGGCGGTGCGGCCCCTGAATCCTTGTCCCGACCTCGGGCAGCTACTTCTAGCAATGAACGTGGGCAAGTGCATAGTTGATGCTGCCCCAAGGCTTCGCTGCTGCCCTGCGCCAGCCCGTGGCAGAGTGTCGTGGCTGCATCCATCGTCCAGATGCTGTCTGGCACTGCATTGCTGCTGCGTTGGGCAAGGTCCTGTCCTTGAACCGTGACTTTCCTGAAGTCACATTTCTAAAGTCTAGACCTTGGCTTGCAGGCGGTCCTGGCGCAGCCGCTGAAACGCCAGTGCCAGGCAGCAGGCCCCGCCAGAACCCCTTTGCGACCTCCTCCAAACGGAAGGTGCGCATGTGAAATGTTACGGGGCAGTTCAATCGACAAAATCTCTCCAGCTGCTGGATCGTCTCATCTAGCCGGGTTTGCAGCAATGATGGCTTGCTGCTAACCGACTGCTGTACACGTTGCAGACGGCAGACCCAGTGCGGCTGCGGCAGGATGTTCCTGCTGCCTCGGTGTCAGCGGCCACCCTCAGAGGCATCATGGACACAGGTACTCAGCATTGCTGATGCCTGTGAAACGGATCATCCCGACTCCGGGCCTGCACCTCGGCTGGAAGCCTCAAATTGCAAGCCGCGGACGGTCCAGGTGAACATGCGAACATCGCGAAATTTGCAATTGAACCGTGTCTCCTGCCCTGCAGCCGTCATGCCTCGGCACAATGCAGGCGGCAGCGACTTAGACGACTGGCCAGACGAGGGCTTCGGCCTACCTGGCGGCGGGGGCGCGGCAGCCGGCCGGCCGCACTTTGGCAGCATGCCGGTCACGCGTGCAGGCGCCGGCACGGGCGGTCGCTCGATGCAGCGGCAGGCATCGACGCCGCACCGCCTGGCATCGCAGGGCCGCGGTGTGGCGGCATGCCACGGCGGCGGCGGCGACGGTGGAGACGCCGGCGAAGACGCCGTGTCTGTCGAGGCGGAGGTGCGGGCGGCCGCCGCAGCAGTTGGCATCGATCTCACGGGAGATGATGACGACGGCAGCGGCGGCTGGGGTCAGCAGCAGCAGCAGCAGCGGCTGTCTCGAGAGCAGCAGCAGAGACGCAGCGCCGGCAGCGCCGCACTTCCAGATGTGCAGCGGCAGCGGGAGCCAGAGGAGGTGGCAGACTGGCGGCAGGCGGGTGCACGGCTGGCAGATGGGCTGCATGCAGACAGGCGGCAGCCGACGGCGGAGGCGGTGCCCTGGCGACAGCGCGCCAACGCCACCGCCAGCTGGCAGCCTGAACTGCCCGGCGGCGCGGCCGGCGGCGGCGGCGGCGAGCCGTGGTATGCGCGCCTGCCGGACTTTGTGCCGGTGGGCGCCATCCAGAGCCAGCGGGACCCCAGGTGTGTTGTGTTGTTCTACCTTGGAGTACCTTCAACTATTGGGATAACACACCATGTTTCTTTCACGCTCGCTACAAAGTGCTGTGCAGGAGGCAACGCGGCGGGTGGCTAAGTAGCGAGGTAGATACACAGACGTCAGAGCTTCGAAAGTGTGGCGGAAATGCTGGATGAGGCGCAACACCGTCCCGATGATGAGCATGCACCATCGCGCTGACCGCAGGAACGGGGACCTGATTCACGTGGACTACCTGCGGCAATTTTCGGGGGAGAAGGCGCCAAAGGCGCCGCGCGCGGCCCGCGGCACCGGCGCACGCAAGAAGGCGGCGCCAAAGGACGACGGCGGCGGCGGCGCAGGCGGCGCCAGCCAGGGCCACTGGATCACGGAGGGCGGCGCCAAGGTGGGTGTTCGATTGCCCTACTGCCTTTCGGAGGAGCGCGCATTACCTCAGGGCCCCTTGTTCTCGATGTCGATATGCAGGCTGCGCAGTGAAGCCCGATTCCTGGGTTCAAAGTGCTGGTGATGAGGATGGCACGATTGCTGCATCAGGTGTACATTGACGCCAAAGGAAAGCGGCTGTCGGGCGGCAGCGCCTGGAGCGCGTACAGCAAGGAGTCGGGCAAAGGCCGCAGCAATGGGGGCGTCCGGAAGCGCAAGCCGAAGGCGGCCGGCGGCGGGCGACGTCGCAAGGGCGGCGGCGGCGGCCGCGGCAGGGGCCGCAAGGCCTAGGCCGGCGGCGGCTGAGCACGGGAGCTCACTGTGTGTCGAGGAGAAGCGAGTCCTAGTGTACATGGGTAGGATGCAGCTGGAGTGTCAGGGTCCAGCGACTGTCAGAGGTCGCAGCGCGCGCAGGCAGTGCAAGTCATCACGTTTGCTGAGCTGTCAGGCTTCAGTCTAGATAGGGAGACTTCAGGAGGATTTCCGAACACACACTGTTGTCAGGGTTTGCAAAGACACCTGGCTAGCACTCGCGTGAGCCGTCTCAGGCCCCCATTGTCACCTGACAGATAGTAGCGCGAGCTATCCACACGCACATTTACGCTATTCGAGTGGAATGAGGTCAAGAATCTGCAAACCATTGCGCAGAGCACCTAGCCTCTCATGCTGCACCTGCATCACATGCACGTCACCAATAACATCTGTGCTGCTCTGCTAGCACCGTGAGCACAGCTGACCTTTCGGCGCGCCAGTCACGCTGGTCGCTTCAGACAAGGGTGAGAGCTCTGAACGCAAGATATTGGCGTCCTGGCACGATGATTGCACGATGATGTCCAGTTCATCAGCGTTTTACTAGCCGTGGAGCAGCTGGCGAGTTCGTTGTCGTACGGCAACTCTGCAGGCGAGATGAGCCGCTGTAAATTCCGCTGTCCAAGGGGTACCTATCTTCGTGCTGTCTGCTTCCTACCACTGATCATATAGTAGCTCCGTCCACCATGATTTCTCCACACCCCCTGCCCCTGCCACTGACGCTGGCATTCTAGCCGCTCAAGCCACATCAAAGCTCACTGTTCATCACGCTTGTACCCTCCGAGCAGTACTTCATACCGTTTCCAGGCAGTCCGCTTTCCATTCTGCAAACAAATGCACGTGAGCTAGCATCGATAGTGTATCGACTCGAGCGACCCTGTCTGGTTTCATCGGGCTAATTTTCTGTCAAGTTGGACTGCACGAGTTGATCTGCATCGCCCAGCGCTGCCGTGGACAGTAAGCGACCATTGCCTTTTGAAGTGGCGGTTGCGCTTGGCGCAGCCCATGTGACATTCCGCAATCAGCCTGTGCCATCGGACTTTCTGCGGTCACACCAACACATGCTGTGTCGGCGCTTGCACGCCTGCTGAGGCCCGCAGCCGTCTGTGCTTGCGCTGTGAGCGGTGACCGTACCGCAAGAAGCGTCGAACGCCGCCGCCGCAGCAGCCCACAATGGTGCACGCGGCGGGGCAGTACGGTCTGCGGGCGCGGCGCGTCGGTCATGGGCATGGCAACGCAGGCATTAGCGCCGAAGAGGTACGGCTGCGGACAGCGCCGTGAGTCAGGATCACACCATGCCACCGGATCTGCCTGTCTGCATCCAATCACGTGAGCAGTAGTCACGAAAAGGCTGCATTAATGGAAAGCAGCCAGTTCTCGGGTTGCTGATGAGGCAAAGATCGAATCTGGGCACACACATGCACGCACAGGTTGGCGAGCCGGCGGCGGCGGCGGCGCTGCAGGCGGGGCTGCGGCCGCGGGCGCTCAGCCGGCCGGAGCTTCTGCGCTTCGCAAAGCGCACGCAGGCTTACCTGGAGGCACGAAATGCCATCCTGCTGCAGTGGACGGCTGCGCCCACCACCTTTCTGACGGCGGACGCCTGCATTGGTGGGCGCTTTTGTCAGAACCCCAGCCATCGTCCGAATGCTGTGTTTGACGTCAAAGTTTGACGTCAAAAAGCCACCACTTCTGGTTTGTAGAATCCTTCAGGATGATTTAGGGTGAATGATTTATGGACTGCGGAGCGACTGTTCAGCATGCCGAGACTGAAGTAAGCTTTGGATGTGGGAAAAGACTGCCAAGAGGATGCATTGGCCATGTTCTGCGCGCAGCATCAACGCCGGCGGGGAAGGCGATGACAATGGCAATGTAAGAACACGGCTTTCAGGGACACTGATGTCGTGTAAAGGTTCATGACTGCAAAATCGCAGTGGCAACGCCGGAGGAGGCAATGACGCGGGCATGATTGAACAGGAAAACAGCCTTTCGGTGAGACGCATGTCATAAGATGTGCATGCAACTGCGCAGCGTCAACGCCGTCGGAGGAGGGGATGTTGCGGGAGGCGCACGCCTTCCTGCACGAGCACGGCTGCATCAACACTGGCGCCGCACTGGCCGGGGAGCCGCCCGCTTCCGGCGGCGGGAAGGAGGAAGCGGCGCCGGTGCAGCTGTCAGCACGCTTTGCACGCTGGACAATCATTCATGTGACAGCAAAAACGAAGCCACAATTGGAATGCCAGCAGAAACGTGCCTTCGAGTTCCGCCTTCGATTTGAGTTGTAGATGAAGGTGCACGATTGCAATGAAAATTTGTTCTACCGGTTTAGGTGTCGGATGAGGAGCTGGCGTGGCGCACCTGCGAGATCCTGAAGACCGCCGACATGCAGGCGCGTCGCTGCCATTGCACATGCTTTTTCTTCCATTGTCTGTCCATATGTGTTGCATCTTGTGTGTTGTATCCTGTGTGTTGCGTGTTCGGTGAATTCCTATGAGATGAATTGCAAACATGGGGTCCTGGCGTGATGCACTGGCGAGATGCTGTCGTGGAGCTGCAAGCACGACTGTGTGTTTGGCGCTCGGTGCATGGCCGGTCAGATCACGACCCCCTGCTGATGTATCGTGCGGGGCATCAGGTGACGACGGAGAAGATGATTCGGGCGCAGCTGGCGGAACAGACGGGCGCCGACATGGCTCCCCGCAAAGGCTTCGTCCGCGAGCAGGTGTGACATGGTCACATCTGGACTCGATTGTTTTTGCAAGCAGGACTCATCATTACATGCCCTGGAAAAGTGTTTGCTCGCGCCCGTCTTGCCGTCTGCCCTGCGAGTCCGCGCCGCTGGCTTCTCCGAGCCAGCCTGTCCCTCATCCGCCACCCACGACACCACAGCCTCAACTTCCTACAGCATCCATCGGACAACAATTGCTGTGCATCTCTGACCGCCTCTGCACCCTGCCGCAGGTGCAAAAGTTCCTGAAGGGCGGCGCGCCGCCGCCGCGGCCGGCCGCCATGGAGAAGCCGCCTGTGCGTGCCATCATCATCGGCGCCGGTCCCGCCGGCCTGGCCGCGGCGCTGCACCTGCAGGTACAGCCCAGCACATGAAATGCCCACCCAACCTGTTAAGAATTCTCTGCCCTGCGGTCTGCCTCCGAAACAGGAGTCATGGTGGCTCTGCCCTGGCTGTGGCGTTATGCAGGCAGTGACTACTCATCGAGCTCACCTTGTTGTAGTCCAAACATCTTCTGAGTCCATTCGCAATAATGTCAGCAAGACTCATGGAGATGACGCCCGTCATTTGCAGCGCAACAGCGTGAAAATTACGGTGCTAGAGGTGCGGGACCATTGCACAACAGGCTCGCCCTGTGCGGTCTGATGTTGAGATTGGTCAAGTATGTTACGTTCTGTGTTGCAGCGCAACACAACGGCGCTAACGGCCTTGAGGTGACGGTGCTGGAGGCGCAGGATTACACAACAGCCTCGCCTGTGCAGCCTTACACCGAGGAAATTCGACATGCATAACTTTCTGTGTTCTCAGCGCAACGGCGTGGAGGTCACAGTGCTGGAGGCGCGGGACCGCGTCGGTGGCCGGGTGCACACGCTGCGCGACGCCGGCTTTGCCTGCCCTGTGGACCTGGGCGCCTCCCTCATCACCGGCACCCAGGTGCATCTGGGTTTGTCATCCCCAATCCCTCTTACGGATGAACACGCTCCCCAACTCCTCCTACGGATGAACACGCTCCCCAATCCCTCTTACGGATGAACACGCTCCCCAATCCCTCTTATGGATGTCACGCTCCCCAATCCCTCTTATGGATGAACACGCTGCGCTTCGCCTGCCCTTACTGGTGGCGCGGCAATTTGGTTTACCATTCCACGCGCTCGGCGACTCGCTGCCGCTGTTCGACGGCGTCACCCAATATGCTACAAACAAACAATAAGAATCTCTCCGACATCCTCCTCACGTTCTTGTTGCTACCCACACAGACGGATGTGACCAAGGGTGCGCGGGCGGACCCCTCGGCGCTCGTTGCGGCGCAGCTCGGTCTACAGCTGCACGCGCTCGGCGACTCGCTGCCGCTGTTTGACGGCGTCACCGGGCGGCGCGTGGCGCCGGAGACCGACAAAGTGATCGATGCGGTGCGGGATGCGCTGATGGACGATGCGGCACAGCACGCGGAAGACATGGGCGATGACGCCGCCAAAGGTGCATCTTGGTCGAGAAAAGCCATACGAGTAGCTGATCTTTAATCAACACCACTACACTTATGCTGCGGTGCGGGATGCGCACATGAATGACGCGGCGTGGCACGCGGAGGACATGGGAGCTGGCGCCGCAGATGGTCAACTGATTTCACTTTCTATACAACTTTCGGTCGGACATGTCATAGTGGACACAGTGCGGGAAGCGCTCATGGACCATGCGGCGCAGCACGCAAAGGACATGGAATGTCACGCCGCGATGGGTGCGTGAAATCTAGTACTTCACATGATTTTCATATCGTCAAGCAGTGAGGTGTGGTGCTGGACGCGCTCATGAACGCCGCGCAGGAAGCGGAGGACGCCGCATAGGGTAAATATGATTCGAATGTTGAATATTTCAGCAACTGCGTGTGAATTTGCAGCATGCTCACTCGTTAAAACTGCAGATGGTGCAAAACATTCGATACCTGTCTCTCCTCGCAGGCGAGTCGTTTGGCGGCCTTCTGGAGCGGGCGTTCGCCGCGCGCTTCGGCGGCGCCAGCGACGCGCCGGGCCACCCGCTTGCGGCCGCCAACCGCTCGGAAGCCGTGGTGCCGTTACCCGACGCTCCCCCGTCAGATTCTGCCGTTGCAACCGCCAACGGCGGCCACCAGCCGGTGCGGCCGGACGTGCCGGAGCCGGGTAACGCTGCCCTGGCGCCGGCGGCGGCGCCGGAACCCGGCGCGCCACACGACCCGGACGCCCCCGCTGCCGGACCGATCCCGTCTGGCGGACCCATGGCGCCGGCAACAGACCTGCAGGTGTCCACAGCATTTGCGGACCCCGCCGCGCAGCTGGAAGCGGAGGTGTTGGCGGTGACGGGCGGCGGCGGTGCGGCGGACGGGGGCGCGGCTGGCGGAGATGCAGCGGCGGCCAATGGCCCTGTCATCGCCGTGCAGCACAGCGAATTTGGCGGCAGCGGCGACGCCGCAGTGCTGGTGCAGCCCGACGGCCCGGACGGCCTGCCCGACCCAACGCAACCAGCGGTACGACAAGTCAGGAAATTAGAGAATTTACTGAGTCTCACTGTAACTGTCTGAAAGCTAGCAGACAGCCCGACGGCTCACTGTGCCCTTTCACCAGCGGCTCTCCCTAGCACCCCGCTTTCTTGAACAGTTCGCAAGCTTGCTAGTGCGCACAAGAGAAGAAAAGATTCTGGTCGGACATTGCTGAAGCTGTTCATTCGGTTTGCACACAGGTGGAGCCCAACAACGTGCTGGCGGAGGCGCAGGCGGCAAAGCACGCAGCGCAGCAGGCCGCAGACGCCGGTGATGCACCCGCTGCAGTGGGCGGCGGCGGCGCTGCATTGCCTGATGCAGACGTTGGCATCGGCGCGGAGCCAGTTACCGACCTGTCGGCAGGCGCGGGCGTTGGTAGCGGGCCGTTGGATGGAATTGTTGCAGCGGGCGGAGCTGGAAAGGGCGGCGGCAGGGCGGCGGGGGAGGACGGCGTAAGCGCGGCGGCGGCGGCGACGGCGGCAATCGACGCGCTAGTGGAGCAGTTTGGCGGCGCGGAGGAGGAGGAGGTAAGGCTTGCCATAGGGCTTTTCGGCTTGGCATTCTCCTGTTTTGACAAAGCTGAGACACAGCAGACGCGCTGGTCGAGCAGTTTGGCGGTGCTGAGGAGGAGGAGGAGGAGGTACATTTTCGTTTTCTGGTATGGATGTTCAAGCCTGCTGCTTCGCTTGACGGAGCCGAGACACAACAGCAGCAGCTTCGGCAGGTCTGCGGGGACGGCTTTTGCCATGAGGAGGTGCAGTCGAGCTGGAGATGTTGCCGCCACCCACGTGACCATGTCAACAAAAGTGCACAGCAGGTGACTAGTTCGACATGAACGACATGCGTGCAGGTGGAGCTGCCGGAGTGGCTGAGCGAGGAGATGCGGCGGCTGCTGGACTGGCACTGGGCCCAGATCGAGTACGGATGCAGCGCCCCCCTGTCCAAGGTGCCAGTTGCTCCCTTGAACTTGTAAGGGTTTTACTAGTGTGGCTCATGCCACGTCCACCCTCCTGACGGTTCAAGGTGACGCGCCCTTTTGTGGCAGGAGCTTTTGACGGAACGTCTATGATGGAACCTCTGCCAGCGTCGCCTGTATTTTGGGGTGACTGGTCGCGGTGTGCCACTCGTATGGTGAAATCTGCACCATGTTGCACATGAGGCCCTGCCCATCGAGGCCTACGAGCTTGACCCTTCCCCACTGCGCCTGCCGGCAGATCTTGGCGCTGCACTGGCACCAGGACGAGGACGATCAGGCCGCTGTCTTTCTGGCTGTTGCTGTTTCTCATCCTCATTCTGACCCTTGAGAATTCCTGTGCCGGCAGATCTCGGCGCTGCACTGGAACCAGGACGAGGATTTTGGCGGCTTTGGCGGCCCGCACTGCATGCTGCCGGGCGGCTACGGGGAGATAACGGATGCGCTCGCGGCGCTGCTGCTAGGCCTGCGGCTGTCGACGCCCGTGGCGGCGGTGGAGGACACGGGAGACGGCGTGCGCGTCACGACGGCCTCGGGTTCGGTTACTTATCATCGCTCGTACAGTTGAAACTAGAAGCGGATTTCCTGGTGTACGGGGCCTCTGCTGCCGGGCCTGCGGCTGTCCACGCCCGCCACGCAGGTGGAGGACAGCGCAGACGACGTGCACGTCACGACAGCCTCAGACGTGCATGCCATGGCTTTAAATAGCCGGTTCATGTCTGGCCACATCTTGCCAACAGCGTCTGTGGCGCACTGTGCAGCTGCTGTCCCCGGCGCAAAGTGGCAAGCGTAGGGCAGGCTGCCGGCCGGCGCCCCGAGCCTCATCCCTTCATGCACGACGCTGCACATACGTCTCCAAAGCGATGTCATGCTTTGGCGGAGTGCATGAACACTTGCCACACCTCCCGCAGGCGAGGTGATTGAGGGCGACGCAGTGATCGTGTCGGTGCCGCTGGGCTGCCTCAAGGCAGGCGCCATCACGTTCAAGCCGGCGTTGCCTGACTGGAAGCGGGCCGCCATCGAGACGCTGGGCAATGGCAATCTCAACAAGGTGCGCGGTCTCAGGATAAGTATTGAATAAATTTTGGAATGTAGGATTGGGCAGCTGCTAGGACTGGAAGCAGGCTGCCGTCTGCTGCTGCCCAAACTCTGACGCATTCAGGTTCGAGTACATCAAGCATGCCCGACGCTGTGAGTCCTCCACACCTACAATGGTTGCTGCAATTCCCATCGGTGTCCTTCTGTGGCGTCGTCAAGAATAGCCATTCGCTGATTGTATACCTTTCGTAACTATTGTCTAATGTTGCTACCCTCCTGCAGGTGGTGCTGCAGTTCCTGTCGGTAATCTGGGAAAACGCAGTGGACCACTTTGGCGCAGGGCTAATCACTATCTGCCGGCTCATTGTTCCACACCTCAATTTGCTTTGGCGGCCTCCTGCAGGTGGTGCTGCAGTTCCCGTCGTTATTCTGGGACGATTCCGTGGACTACTTTGGTGCAGCGCCCGACGGCGGCCCGGAGCGCCGCGGCCTCTGCAGCACCTTCTGGAACCTGCACCGCTGGTCGGGGCAGCCGCTGCTGACCGGCCTGCTCTCCGGCCTGTCCGCTGACCAGGTGCGAACTGAGAGGCATTTCAGATATCGGATATTCCTGAGATTCCTGTGTCAATGTGGTGGACCTGCGGAAAGTGTGCAGGACTGTAGGTAGTACTGGCGCTGTGCTCCCAGAGGTCGAGTCATGCCTCAGGCGGAGTTGTGGCGCCTGCCTGGGGGTCATGTCGCCTGTGATGGCGCCGTACCACCCGCCCCGCTCTCCGCACTGCTGTTTCTAGCCTGCTGTCCCTGTGGCGAGTCAGGCCTCTCGAAGTCGGCAAATGTGTGTGCTGCTGTCCCTGTGGCAGGCCAGAATCGTTCAAGGTGGTTATGTAATGCGACAGGCGGAGAGGGACGACGATGCCACCACAGTGGCAGCGGCGATGGCGGTGCTGCGGCGGCTGTATGGTGACCACATCCCGCAGCCGACCGCCTCGCACGTCTCCCGCTGGGGGTCCGACCCCTACAGCCTAGGTGCGCTGCCAGGGTGTCTGCCAGCAGGCAGCTCAAGGCCGCAGACCTTGCACTAGGGCAGGTTCATTGACAGGCGCCCGCATCAAGCCAGTGACGACGCTCATGCCGGGCGATGCTCGACACGCACCCTGCAGCACACAGGCTTGCAGTCGTGCGCAGCGACCGCGTGAGCGAGCAAGACGTGGTTTGCTTCGACGAGAAGGTGTTCTGACACGGCCTTGTCTGCTGCATACAGGCTCGTACTCGTACGTGGCGGTGGGCGCGAGTGGCAAGACGTACGAAGCGCTGGCCAAACCGGTGCGGCGGCGCCTGCTGTGGGCCGGCGAGCACACCTGCATGCAGGTGCGCCAATTACCTACCTGATACTATGGAGCATTTCATTGCACACAAGCTGGTACTGCTCGTCACCAGCTGGGAACGTTGAAGCTGGCAGCTGCTTGAACTTGGGCTGCTTAATTTTAGGCTGCTTCCTTGAGTGAGATCTTCGTCCCGCTGGGCATGGCCTGGACCACTCCCACGCCATTGTGCTGATCAGACTTTGCATGTATTGCGCACCTGTGCTGCCGACCAAGTACCTGGCCACCTTGGGCTGAGGAGGAGGTCACATCTGAGAAGCTGTCTGCAGTCTCGGGTGGTACAGGCAGACGTCCATGCAGCAGAGGCTCCTGTAAGCATGATCCATGTATCAAGCTGTTTTAGGAGTTCGAGACATGATGCTGCACCACCCACATATGTCTAGGAACGCCAGTTGCGTGGTCCACATGCGGTCCACTAATACAGCAGATGCTCTTGCAGGCTACGGTTTTTATCACAACTAGCTTCCACAAGTTTATTGTAATGCCGCAGCACCCGGACACGGTGGGCGGCGCCATGATCAGCGGGCTGCGGGAGGCGAACCGCATGCTGGCTCTGATGCGCGACGGCGATGAAGACGCTGCCGCCGCCCTCGACGCCGGCCTCGTCAAGGTTGTCTCAACGTGTCCTTATATATGCTTTCGTGCACCTCTACTTCACTTCCTTATGACCACCTTTGCCTCGCTTATGCTGGCGCCGCTGCGCAATCGATATGTTGCCGCCGCCCTTGACGCAGGGCGCATCAAAGTGTGCTGACTATAGTTCATGCTAGCTCTGTCCTCATCATCGAATGCACATTTAAGTTGCCTCCGGTCGGGGCGCAGTGGATCTCCTTAATGCACCGGCCCCGTCAATGTGCCGCGGATGTGTTGCGTGGATGGCATGTCGATCTCCTGCCAGATGCGTCTTTTGCCACCCTGGAGCTGCGACGGCTTTGCTCCTGCGCCAATGCATAAGGGCGAGGTGACGTCGGAGGGGCAGCAATGCTTGCGTCACAAGACTCATCATTCATCCATTGACGTGATGCAAGCCCAACCTGCAGATGCCGTCAAGCCAAAGGACCAGCCTGAGGACCTGTTTGGCTCAAACACCGGCGCCCCTCATCAACATCTTTCGCGTATTTTGAGTTGATTTATGTTTCTGTTTTACGACTTCGCAGATGGTTAAGCCTAGGGATGAGGTCGAGGACCTGTTCGGCTCGGACACAGGCGCATCGGACGGTGAGGAGGCTGAGGAGGGCGCGGACAAAGTCAAGAAGGGGCGCAAGCGGCGCGCGGACGGGGACGCGCCACCCCGCAAGCGCGCCAGGAAGCCCGCCAAGGACGCCTGGGAAGGTGTGCAGCTGGCTTAAATTGTGTAAGTGCTGGACATGATGCCACAGTCGCCCTGAAGGAAGGCTCGTAGTCCAAGCGGCGGATTTGCAAACCTGGACTGGGTATGACGCGGCACTTCCACAGTAATAAGCATCAAGCGCATCGAATGCATCAAACACATCAAATGCATGATTTTGCTGCGCAGGCGAGGAGCTGGAGCGGCGGGCGATGGGGCGCGATGTGGGAAAACTGCTGCTGGACCAGCCCTGCAACTTTCAAGCTCATCTTACAACGTCATGATCACCGACGATGCCACCGCAATGACCCGTCAATGAACGTGATTCTATCCGCCGTGCAGGCGAGGAGCTGGAACGGCGGGCGGCGGGCGCGATGGGGCGCGATGTGGAGAAGCTGCTGCTGGACCAGCAGGCGAGGGAGGCGGCGCGCTCCGACCAGAAGCTCGTCTGGCGCGCGCTCGCCCTCGCCACCTCCGGTGCGCTTGAACTGATTCGGTGATTGCAAAACTCATACAATCAAACTCAGAGAGCTTCCTGAAGTCTGTGTGCGGTGTGAGGCAGCGCGCTCCGATCACAAACCTCGTCTGGCGCGCGCTGGCCCTCGCCACCTCCGCTGCGGTCGACAAGCTGCTTCCGCCTCCCGTGCACTTGATACATGTCTTATGAACACGTCTCTCACTATATGTTCTATATCTTTCTTCACCAAACATGCTTCCGCCTCCCGTGCAGTTGATACATGTTTTATGTATACGTCTTTCACTATATGTTCTATATCATTTTTTCGCTAAACGTACAATAGTACAACGGAATTTGTGAACATATGCTGGGAACCACAGCCATCAGTCATTCCAAATTCTGTCCTGTGCAAGAATGATGATCCGGTGTCTGGCGCAGGCAACATGGACGCTGTGCTGCAGATGCTGGCCATCTGCTTTCCAAAGAGACTCCTTTTGAGTTTCCCTTTCAGAATTGCGACATTTTTCTGCCGTACCGGCGCAGGCAACATGGACGCGGTGCTGCAGATGCTGGGCTCGGAGGCGGCGGCGTCGACGCGGCTGGCGCTGCTTGAGGTGGTCCCCTCTGCGGCGCCGGCGGCGCGGCGGCACCTGGCACGCTCCCGCGCCGTCATGGGCGCCCTCAACGCCTGGGCCGGCACCTGGGCGGGCAAAGACGACGACCCCCTGTCCCTGGAGGCGCTGCTCAAGGTGAGTTTTGAAACTTCAAACGTCATGAAGTCTTTCAAAAGGCAGCCGCACCGTCATGGGCGCCCTGAAACGCCTGGGCCGGCACCTGTGCGGGGGAAGTCGACGACCTCCAGTCCCTGGAAGCGCTGCTCAGGGTGAACTCTGGATTGTCGCCTTGCTAAGCCCTCGTGAAGGCCCTGTAAAAACACGCCGAGGACTACCACCTGCAGCCCCTGGAGGCGCTACCCACGGCTCTGTGAATGTTTCATTTTTTTTATTATGTTTTATGCTGAGGGTGTGTCCTGAGGGCTCGTCCTGCTTTGCGAAGCGTTGCACTGCGGATACATGGAAAGTGGTGTTGTTGATAGGTGTGTGCAACTTGGGTGCATTGGGCCCCGGAAGTTCTTCATGATTCCAGCTTGCCATTCTTTGATTCAACAGGCGCTGGCGGGGCTGCCGGTGGAGGCGGAGGT
>JAABUM010004111.1_pt1 | contig 16807 bp, 12 predicted proteins | sample 5559161 | NCBI WGS metagenome assembly JAABUM01 (sample SAMN10711868, study PRJNA513369) | rock metagenome | isolation source: Antarctica rocks | place: Antarctica: Victoria Land, Siegfried Peak nord | reverse complement strand
TGACGTCGACCCCCAACCCCTCGAGAACGTCGCGCAGCGCAGTCCCGGTCGCGAGCGCGAGCAGGACGTCGGCCTGCCAGGGCGGCACGAGCGCGCCACTGACCGCGACGAGCAGCGCTTCCTCACCGGGGCTGTGGATGGCCTCGCCAGCCAGGCTCGGGGCGATGCCGACGGCCTCCAGCTCCGCGGCCGTGAAGCCCACGAGCGGACCGGTTGGCGATGCGGGGGCGGGCGTGGTTCCCACCCGCTCGTCTGGCGGCGCCGCCTGCGTGCTCGGGCGGTCAGGACCGTCGTCGCGGACCTCCCGTGCTCGCGTTCCTGGTAGTGGCCGAGCTCCGACGAGGTCGGTCTCGCCTGGACTGAGGAGCGACGACGCTCGTTGGAGCAGTTTCTGGCCCGCCAAACCGTATTGATGCCGAACGACCACACGACAAGCATCTGGGCAGATCTCGCCTATCGCCTCCGAGGGCGGGAGCTCGGGCGGCTGGGCAGAACGACATCTGGATTGCCGCTTGTGCCCTCGCGCAGCCGTCACCCGTTCATGTGGTCACGGGCGATCTCAAGGACTTCGGCAAGATCGCCGCTGTGTCCAGCTTGAAGCTTGTGCACCCCGATCTGTAAGGGCCTGCCGCCCGCCGTGTGCGACTGGTCCTCACCAGCCGCGCGCGCCACTCGAGCAGCGAGGGATACTGGCGCTGACGGTGGTGTTGGCCCGTGCCCTGAGTAGACCCACGTGCCGTCCGCGAGCGTTCCGAACCCCCTGGCCTCGAGGCCGTTGATGAGTGACGTGAACCGCTGCGGGTCGGTGTTGGCGGGCCGCCGGGCAACGGCGACACGGTCCGCGTGGGCAACGTCGCACACAACGTCGAAGGAAGGCCCTTGAAGCACCGAGCAAGCGCAATAACGCCGAGACGCCCATTCCGAAACAGGTAGCTCCGGGGGCATCCACCCGTTAGGGCTATGTGATTCGAGTCGGCGCGCTGAATGATATTGCTGAGGGGACGTGGCGACGACACCGTACTGGCGGTCGGGCTGGAACGGGGGGCCGCGAGGAGGAGACCACGGTGTCTGTGCTCATGCACCCCACGTACCTGCCGTTCACCGAGCAGCAGCTACGAATGCACTTCGTCGACGTTGCCTCTGGAGGAGAGGCCGACCGCCACCTCGCGTACTACCGCAGCAGCCTGAAGGACGCTGCGACCTATGCCGAGCAGCTCGCTGAGTCGACGTCGCCTACGGTGACAACCGCGCGCGGACTGCAACTACAGAAGGACGAACGATTCTGGGTCGTCAGCGCCCTCATGAGCATCTTCCACGGCGCTGACCCGATCGCGGAGTTGTGCGGGCTGCTTACCCGCTGCTTTGGGCCTACGCCGTCCTTGGAAGGGGCCACCAGTTGGCAAGACGCACTCGGGCCGGATCCGAAGCTCTACTTCGAAATCAACCTGCCGTCGCCGCGTGAATACCGCAAGGATCTCGCCGATCGCCTCGACGAGCGCGTCCTGATCCCCCACATGCGTACGAGCGCGTTGGCAAGCGGAGCAAGGCTGGAGGGAGCTACCAAAGTTGACGCCATGCTGGTCTCCAGCACGGGCTTTGCCGTTGCTTTTGAGGCTAAAGTCTTGTCCGATGCGTCCACGTCCGTCCGCTACGACGTCCTGCATAACCAGCTCGCCCGCAACGTCGACGTGTTACTTGAAGCCAATCCGCAACTGAGCACACCACTCGACGTCCGCTTGCCAGAGCGGACGTTCTTGGCGCTTATCACTCCCGAGGTATTCAAGAAACATCCCTCGAGCCGGCTCTACGGCTGGCTCATGCCGCGCTACCAGGACGCTGAGAGCCGACTTCTCAACGAGCACTTGCCACGCCGGAACGACGACGTTCTGGCCGCAGTCTCACAACGGCTCGCCTGGATCAGCTGGGAAGACATCAATTTGGTCCACCCTGGAGCCTGTTCCCGGCTGCTTGCCTGAGCAGTCGGCTCGGTGCCTGGCTGGCGGGTTCGCTTTACCAGCCCCGCGCGCGCCACTCGGGCAGCGCCGGCCGCTCGGCGCCGAGGGTCGTGTCGGAGCCGTGCCCCGGGTAGACCCAGGTGTCGTCGGCCAGCGTGCCGAACACCTTGGCCTCGAGGTCGTCGAGCAGCGAGGTGAAGCGCTGCGAATCGCCCTGGGTGTTGCCGGGGCCGCCGGGGAACAGGCTGTCGCCGGTGAACAGGTGGTCGGGCCCGGCCGGTGCTTCGTAGAGCAGGGCGATCGACCCGGGCGTGTGGCCGACCAGGTGGATGACCCGCAGCGCGACATTGCCCACGCGGATGGTGTCGCCGTCGCGGACCAGCTCGGCCGTGGGCACCGGGATGGCCGGGGTGTCGTCGGGATGCGCGACCGTCCGAGCCCCGGTGGCGGCGGCGACAGGCTCCAGTGCCTGCACATGGTCCCAGTGCTGGTGGGTCGTCACCACGGTGGTCAGGCCGCCCGGGCCGACGAGCGCGAGCAGTCGGTCGGCGTCGTTGGCCGCGTCGATCAGCAGTTGCTCGCCCGTCGTCCCGCAGCGGAGCAGGTAGCAGTTGTTGTCCATCGGCCCGACCGAGACCTTGGTGATCGTCAAGCCCGGCAGGGTGCGGATCGCGGGGGGTCCGCCACTCGTGACCGTGCCTGTGTACCCACCCGTGTCTGCCATGCGGCTCATCCTGCCCCGGCCGCAGCCCGACCTACCCTGGGCCCGTTCGGCGCCCGATTCTGTCGGCGCCCGTCCGTAGCATCACGGACGTGTCAGACCGTCTGGTTGTGCGTGGTGCGCGCGAGCACAACCTGCGCGACGTCAGCGTCGACCTGCCGCGTGATGCGCTGATCGTGTTCACCGGCCTGTCCGGCTCGGGCAAGTCCAGCCTGGCCTTCGACACCATCTTCGCGGAGGGGCAGCGGCGCTACGTCGAGAGCCTGTCGGCCTACGCGCGGCAGTTCCTCGGCCAGATGGACAAGCCCGACGTCGACTTCATCGAGGGGCTCTCGCCGGCGGTCTCGATCGACCAGAAGTCCACCTCGCGCAACCCCCGGTCGACGGTCGGCACCATCACCGAGGTCTACGACTACCTGCGGCTGCTCTACGCCCGCGCGGGGCGCCCGCACTGCCCCAAGTGCGGCCGCCCGATCGCCCGTCAGACTCCGCAGCAGATCGTCGACCAGCTGCTCGAGCTCCCCGAGGGCACCCGCTTCCAGGTGCTGGCGCCGATGGTGCGCGGGCGCAAGGGCGAGTACGCTGACCTGTTCTCCGAGCTCCAGACCAAGGGCTTCGCCCGGGCGAGGGTCGACGGCGAGACGATCCGGCTGGAGGCTCCGCCCAAGCTCGACAAGCAGAAGAAGCACACGATCGAGGTCGTCGTCGACCGGCTCTCGATCAAGGAGGGCGCCCAGCGCCGGCTGACCGACAGCGTGGAGACCGCCCTGGGCCTGGGCGGCGGGCTCGTCCTCTGCGACTTCGTCGACCGCACCCCGGCCGACCCCGACCGCGAGGTCACCTACAGCGAGCACCTGGCCTGCCTGTACGACAACCTCTCGTTCGACGAGATGGAGCCCCGCTCGTTCTCGTTCAACTCGCCCTACGGCGCCTGTCCGACGTGCACCGGGCTCGGCGGCCGCAAGCAGGTCGATCCCGAGCTCGTCGTCCCCGACCCGTCCGCCTCCCTCGGCCAGGGCGCGATCGCCCCGTGGGCGGGCGGCCAGTCGGCCGACTACTTCAACCGGCTGCTGTCCGCCCTCGCGCTTGACATGGGCTTCCGGATGGACACGCCGTGGGAGCGGCTGCCCGGCGACGTGCAGCAGGCGGTGCTGCAGGGCGTCGGTGACGCGCAGATCCATGTCCGCTACCGCAACCGGTACGGGCGGGAGCGCTCCTACTACACCGGCTTCGAGGGGGTCATCCCGTTCCTCGAGCGGCGGCACCGCGAGGCCGAGACCGACACCGCGCGGGAGCGCTGGGAGGGCTACCTGCGCGACGTCCCGTGCCCGACCTGCCGAGGCTCGCGCCTGAAGCCGGAGTCGCTGGCGGTCACCCTCGGAGGCCGGTCCATCGCCGAGGTGGCCGGCATGTCCATCGGCGACTGCGCCGGCTTCCTGAGCCAGCTCGAGCTCTCCGCGCGCGAGACCCAGATCGCTGGTCGGGTGCTGAAGGAGATCGACGCGCGGCTGCGCTTCCTGCTTGACGTCGGGCTCGACTACCTCTCGCTCGACCGGGCCGCCGGCACCCTCGCCGGCGGTGAGGCGCAGCGCATCCGGCTCGCCACCCAGATCGGTTCGGGTCTCGTCGGCGTGCTGTACGTGCTCGACGAGCCCTCAATCGGGCTGCACCAGCGCGACAACCGGCGGCTGATCGACACGCTCGTCCGGCTGCGCGACATGGGCAACACGCTGGTGGTGGTGGAGCACGACGAGGACACCATCCGCGCGGCCGACTGGATCGTCGACATCGGCCCCGGGGCCGGCGAGCACGGCGGCCGGGTCGTGGTGAGCGGGTCGTTCGAGCAGCTGCTGGCCAACGAGGAATCGATCACTGGCGCGTACCTGTCGGGCCGCCGCTCGATCGGCGTCCCCGACATCAGGCGCCAGCCCGACCCCGCCCGGCAGCTCGTCATCCACGACGCGCGCGAGCACAACCTGCGCGACGTCACCGTCTCGCTGCCGCTCGGGCTGTTCATCGCGGTGACCGGGGTCTCCGGCTCGGGCAAGTCCTCGCTGGTCAACGACATCCTGGCGAGCGTGCTCGCCAACAAGCTCAACGGCGCCCGCGAGGTGCCCGGGCGACACCGCACGGTCACCGGGCTGGAGCACCTCGACAAGGTGGTCCGGGTCGACCAGTCGCCGATCGGGCGCACCCCGCGCTCCAACCCCGCCACCTACACCGGGGTGTTCGACCACGTCCGGCGGCTGTTCGCCGAGACCCTGGAGGCCAAGGTCCGGGGCTACCTGCCCGGCCGCTTCTCGTTCAACGTCAAGGGCGGGCGCTGCGAGGCGTGCGCCGGCGACGGCACCATCAAGATCGAGATGAACTTCCTGCCCGATGTGTACGTGCCGTGCGAGGTGTGCCACGGCGCCCGATACAACCGCGAGACGCTCGAGGTGCACTTCAAGGGCAAGAGCATCTCCGACGTGCTCAACATGCCCATCGAGGAGGCCGCTGAGTTCTTCGGCGGCATCCCGGCGATCGCCCGCCACCTTCGCACCCTCGCCGACGTCGGCCTTGGCTACGTGCGGCTGGGGCAGCCCGCCCCGACCCTGTCCGGTGGCGAGGCGCAGCGGGTCAAGCTGGCCGCCGAGCTGCAGAAGCGCTCCACCGGGCGGACGATCTACGTGCTGGACGAGCCGACGACCGGCCTGCACTTCGAGGACGTCCGCAAACTGCTCGGCGTGCTCAGCCGGCTGGTCGACGCCGGCAACAGCGTCGTCGTCATCGAGCACAACCTCGACGTGATCAAGACGGCCGACTGGGTCGTCGACATGGGGCCGGAAGGCGGGACGGGCGGCGGCCGCCTGGTGGCCGAGGGCACGCCCGAGCGGGTGGCGATGGTCCCGGGCAGCCACACCGGCACCTTCCTGCGCCACCTGCTCGGCGACCGGCTCGCTGTCGCGCCGCCCCGGGCAGCACGCCCGCGGCGCAGTGCGGTGGCGCGCTGAGCTGACGCGGGGCCCGCCGGGGGCCCTCGTCAGGCCCGCAGGAGTGCCTCGATCAGCGTGTCGACGGCATCCTCCGAGCGCTCGTCGCCAATGGCCACTAATGCCTCCGTGCGGTCAAGGAACACCCGGACCGGCCCGGCCGCGACGACCGCCCAGGTCGAACGGCCCTCGCGGACCAGGCGCAGCGACACCTGGCCGTCGGCCTCGGGCTCCATCCGCACGTCACCCGGCCCCGTTGGCTCGTGCAGGCCGCGACGCAGCGCGTCACGGAGCACGACCCACTCGCCGCTTGGTAGCGAGGGATGGTCCGGCCGGCTGGCGATTGACAGCCGGACCGCGAGCGGGTCGGCCCGCCGCCAGCTCAGCCGCAGCGTGGTCACGGGGCCGCGGCCGGGTCCGCGGGCGTCATCCGCGACGATGATCTCCGCGTTCACGTCCTCCGGGCGCATGGCCGCTCCCCGTGCTCGGCAGTGCACAGCGCGCAAAGCGTCCCATGCCCCACTTCCCCCCGGACACGCGGGCCAGGTTCGCTACGAATCGCCGTAAGATGATTGCGCAGGGTGACAGCTCGCCAGGCCAACGGGGTCACCCTGTCGAGTGACGACGGTGACACGGCGTGCGACCACCGACCGGGCAACCGTGTGCTATGACCGGGACGCACCGGCGGCGCCCGCGCCGGCCGCGGTGACACCCTGTGCGGGGGTTAGGAACCGCCGGCGGCTCAGTGGCGCCCCCCGGTCCGGAGCGCCAAACAACCTGTGTCAACAGGGATTTCTCCTGCTCGGACGGGCTGCGCGAAGTGTCCGGGCGACATACGCTCATCGGCGTGTCGGCGGCGAGTCTCGGACGGGTCGGCCCGCACTGGCGACCGCTCCCCGGCTCGATCCCCGACGCTCCCGGCGTCTACCGGTTCTCCGACGCGAGCGGCCGCGTCATCTACGTCGGCAAGGCCAAGAGCCTGCGCAGCCGCCTCTCGAGCTACTTCACCGGCGACCTGCACCCCCGCACCGAGCAGATGGTCCGCACGGCCGCCGGCGTGCAGTGGACCGTCGTCGCCACCGAGGTCGAGGCGCTGCAGCTCGAATACACGTGGATCAAGGAGTTCGACCCCCGCTTCAACGTCAAGTACCGCGACGACAAGTCCTACCCCTGGCTTGCGGTCACGCTGAACGAGGAGTTCCCGCGGCTGCAGGTGATGCGCGGTCCCAAGCGCAAGGGGGTGCGCTACTTCGGCCCGTACGCGCACGCTTGGGCCATCCGGGAGACGCTCGACCTGCTGCTGCGCGTCTTCCCGGCCCGCACCTGCAGCGCCGGGGTGTTCAAGCGCGCGGGTCAGGTCGGCCGGCCGTGCCTGCTCGGCTACATCGACAAGTGCTCGGCGCCGTGCGTGGAGCGGGTCGACGCTGCAGAGCACCGCGAGATCGTCCAGGACTTCTGCGACTTCCTGGCCGGCTCCACCGCCCGCTTCCTGCGCCGCCTCGAGCAGGAGATGCGCAGCGCGGCCGACAACCAGGAGTACGAGCGCGCCGCCCGCATCCGTGACGACATCGGAGCGCTGCGCCGGGCCATCGAGAAGCAGGCCGTGGTGCTGCCCGACGGCACCGACGCCGACTGCGTGGCGATCGCGGCCGACGAGCTGGAGGCGGCCGTCGCCGTCTTCCACGTCCGCGGCGGGCGGGTCCGCGGGCAGCGCGGCTACGTCGTCGACCGGCTCGGCGACGAGAGCATTGCCGACCTGGTCGAGGCGTTCGTCTCGCAGGCCTACCTCGTCGACGGTTACGACGTCCCGCGCGAGGTCCTCGTGCCGGTGCTGCCGGACGACGCCGACGTGGTCGCCGAGCTGCTGGCGCTGCAGCGCGGGACGGGCGTCGAGCTGCGGGTGCCGCAGCGGGGCGACAAACGCTCCCTGCTCGAGACGGTCGAGCGCAACGCCAAGCAGGCGTTCGCGCTGCACCGCACCCGACGGGCGAGCGACCTGTCCGCCCGGTCCCGGGCCCTTTCGGAGCTGCAGGACGCGCTCGAGCTGCCTGAGGCGCCACTGCGCATCGAGTGCTTCGACGTCTCCAACCTGCAGGGGACCAGCGTCGTTGCCAGCATGGTCGTCTTCGAGGACGGTCTCGCGCGCAAGTCGGAGTATCGCCGCTTCGCGGTCCGTGGAGAGGCTGCGGGCGATGACGTGTCGAGCATCTACGACGTCGTCCGCCGGCGCTTCAATCGCTACCTGCAGGAGCGCGCTGACGCGCCGGAGGTGCTGGACGCCGACGACGCCGGGGACCGGGCGGAGGGCGCCGACCGGCCTGACAATGCGGCCGAGCCGGCGCTCCCTGCAGGCATCGACCCGGACACCGGCCGCCCCCGCCGCTTCGCCTACGCCCCCAACCTGCTGGTGGTTGATGGTGGCGCTCCGCAGGTCGCTGCGGCAGCCCAGGCGCTCGCCGACCTCGGCATCGACGACGTATCCCTGTGCGGCCTCGCCAAGCGGCTGGAGGAGGTGTGGCTGCCCGGCGAGCAGGAGCCGGTCATCCTGCCGCGGACCAGCGAGGCGCTCTACCTGCTTCAGCGGGTCCGGGACGAGGCACACCGGTTCGCCATCACCTACCACCGGCAGCGGCGGTCGCGCTCGATGGTCGAGTCCGCGCTCGATGGTGTGCCGGGCCTCGGTGAGACGCGCCGCAAGGCCCTGCTGCGCCACTTCGGTTCCCTCAAGCGGCTGCGTGGGGCGTCGGCGGAGGACGTGGCGCAGGTGCCGGGCATCGGTCCGCGGACGGCGGCTGCCGTCGTCGCCGCGCTCTCCGGTGCGGGTGCCGTCGGCCAGATCAGTCAGGCCGAGCAGCCGGCTGTCGACCCGGTGACCGGAGAGATCATCACCCGCGACACGAGCACAGCCCCCACGAGCGCGCGTCCGCCGGCCCCTGCGTCCGGCGAGCGGCTGACGGCGGAGGCGTCGTGACCGGGCCCGCCGCGCCAGCTCCGGACGTGGTAGTGCCTGCGTCGTCGGTGCCCGTCACGGCGGCCCCACCGGTGCCCGAACTGGCCATCATCACCGGCCTGTCGGGGGCGGGCCGCAGCACCGCCGCGAAGTGCCTCGAGGACCTCGGGTGGTTCGTCGTCGACAACCTCCCGCCGGCGCTGCTGCCGACGATGGCCGAGCTGGGCTCGCGCTCGCAGGGGTCGGTGTCGCGCATCGCCGTGGTCGTCGACGTGCGTGGCCGCGCGTTCTTCGCCGACCTGCAGGCCGCGCTCGAAGCCCTGGCCACCCGCGGGGTCGCGCCGCGCATCCTGTTCCTCGAAGCGTCGGACGAGGTGCTGATCCGCCGGTTCGAGCACGTCCGGCGCCCGCACCCGCTGCAGGCAGACGACCGTTTGGCCTCCGGCATCACCGCGGAGCGCGAGCTGCTGACCGCGCTGCGGGGCGATGCCGACCTCGTGCTCGACACCAGCACGCTCAACGTGCACCAGCTGCGGGCGAAGATCGACGCGGCCTTCGGCGAGCCCGGCGGTCCGCGGCTGCAGGCGACGATCGTGTCGTTCGGCTACAAGTACGGGCTGCCCCTCGATGCCGACCTCGTCGTCGACTGCCGCTTCCTGCCCAACCCGCACTGGGTCGAACAGCTGCGCCCGTTCACCGGCCAGGACCCGGCAGTGCGCGACTACGTGCTCAGCCGGCCCGGGGCCGCCGAGTTCCTCGACCAGTACTCCGGCCTGCTCCGGCTGCTGAACGAGGGGTACGAGCGCGAGGGCAAGCGCTACGTCACGCTCGCGGTGGGGTGCACCGGGGGCAAGCACCGCAGCGTCGCGATGTCCGAGCAGCTCGCAGCGCGGCTGGTGGCCGCCGGTCTGGAGACTCGGGTCGTCCACCGCGACCTGGGGCGCGAGTGAGCACCCGCACGCATGGGCGAGGGACGGCCCGCGACCCGGGGCGAGGGACCGCCCGCGACCAGGAACAGACGTGAGCGCGGAGCCGCCCCGCGTCGTGGCGTTCGGCGGCGGCCACGGACTCGCGGCATCGCTCGCGGCGCTGCGTCAGGTCACCCCGCACGTCACCGCTGTCGTCACGGTCGCCGACGACGGCGGCTCGTCCGGCCGGCTGCGCGACGAGCTCGACGCCCTGCCCCCCGGCGACCTGCGGATGGCGCTGTTCGCGCTCGCCGGCACCGACGCGTGGAGCAGCACGTGGGCGCAGCTATTCCAGCACCGCTTCCCGGGCTCGGGCCCGCTCGGCGGCCACGCAGTCGGCAACATCGTCCTCGCGGGCCTCACCGAGCAGCTGGGCGACCCCGTCGCCGCGCTTGACCTGTGCTTGCGCCTGGTCGATGCATGCGGACGGGTGCTGCCGCTGTCCGAAGCGCCAATGGACATCGTGGCCGAGGTGGCCGGTCTCGAGGGCGCCGGTCTCGAGGGCGCCGGTCTCGAGGGCGCCGGTACCGACTGCGCCGGCGCGGCAGGCGGCGGGGCGACGACCGAGGTGCACGGCCAGGTCGCCGTCGCTACCGCGCGAGGGGAGGTGCGCGCCGTCCGGCTCATCCCCCCCGAACCCGCGGCGTGCCCGGCAGCGGTGCACGCCGTCGCTGATGCCGACGCGGTGGTGCTGGGCCCGGGGTCGCTGTTCACGAGCGTGCTGCCTCACCTGCTGGTGCCGCAGATGGCCGACGCCATCCGCACCACGACGGCCACCCGCGTCCTCGTCCTCAACCTGGTGGCGCAGGCGGGGGAGACCGCAGGGTTCAGCCCCCAGGCGCATCTGGAGGTCCTGGCTCGGGAGGCACCGTGGCTGCGGCTCGACGTCGTCCTCGCCGACGCGGCGGCGGTACCGGACCCGTCCCGGCTGGCGGGCGCTGCTGCCCGCCTGGGAGCCCGGCTCGAGCTCGCACCCGTGTCCGTGCCGAACGAGCCCCGACACGATCCCGATCGCCTTGCTGACGCACTCCGCCCTGTCCTATCTGCCTGATTCGCGAGGAGATGTTGCATGTGCCTGCTATGACCGCAGCCGTCAAGGACGAGCTGAGCCGCTTGCCCGCCGGCAAGACGTGCTGCCGCCGCGCTGAGATGTCCGCCCTGCTGCGCTTCGCGGGAGGCCTGCACCTTGCAGCCGGCCGGGTCGTCGTCGAGGCCGAGGTCGACACGGGGGTGGTCGCCCGCCGGCTCCGACGCGAGATCGGCGAGGTGTACGGCCACCCGGCCGAGGTGACGGTGCTGCAAGCCGGTGGGCTGCGCCGCAGCCCCCGCTACCTGATCCGGGTGGAGCGGCACGGCGAGGCTCTCGCGCGGTCCACCGGCCTGATAGACCAGCGCGGCCGGCCCGTCCGCGGGCTGCCGCCGATGATCGTGACCGGTGGCAGCTGCGACGCTGCGGCGGCCTGGCGGGGCGCCTTTCTGGCGCACGGCTCGCTCACGGAGCCCGGCCGCTCGTCCGCCCTGGAGGTCAGCTCGCCCGGTCCCGAGGCGGCGCTCGCGCTCGTCGGAGCCGCGCGCCGGCTCGGCGTCGTCGCCAAGACCAAGCAGGTACGCGGGGTCGATCGGGTGGTCGTCCGCGACGGCGAGGCCATCGGCGCGCTGCTGACCCAACTTGGGGCACACGACGGCGTGATGGCCTGGGAGGAGCGGCGGATGCGGCGCGAGGTCCGGGCGACCGCGAACCGCCTCGCCAACTTCGACGACGCCAACCTGCGCCGCAGCGCCCGCGCGGCTGTCGCTGCCGGGGCGCGGGTGCAGGCGGCCATGTCGCTGCTGCAGGGCGAGGCTCCCGAGCACCTGCTCGTCGCAGGCCGCTTGCGGCTGGAGCACCCGCAGGCCTCGCTCGAGGAGCTAGGCGCCCTGGCCGACCCGCCGATGACCAAGGACGCGGTCGCCGGGCGGATCCGGCGGTTGCTGGCACTCGCGGACCGCCGTGCCACCTCTCTCGGGCTGCCGACGACGGAGGCGGCGGTCAGCCCGGAGCTGCTGGAAGCGGCCGACGACGACTGACGCTCGGGTCGCGCCGGGGGGAGTGCTGCCCGGCGCGACCGACCGCGGCGCTAGGCTCGGCCCCACAACTCCGACGACCCAAGATCGAGACCCTTCGAGACCCTTCGAGACCCTTCGAGACCCTTCGAGACCTAGGAGACACCGTGGCGACCCGTGTCGGCATCAACGGCTTCGGCCGCATCGGCCGCAACTTCTTCCGTGCGCTCGTGCAGCAGCCGACGCCCGACCTCGAGCTCGTTGCCGCCAACGACCTCGGTGACGTCGCCACGATGGCGCATCTGCTGAAGTACGACACGGTGCTCGGCCGCCTCGACGCCGAGGTCACGTTCACCTCGGACTCGATCACCGCCGCCGGCACCACCCTGCGCATCCTCGCCGAGCGCGACCCGGCCGAGCTGCCGTGGAAGGAGCTCGGCTGCGACGTCGTCATCGAGTCGACCGGCCGCTTCACCAAGGCCGACGACGCGCGCAAGCACATCGAGGCAGGCGCCAAGAAGGTCATCATCAGCGCGCCGGCCAAGGGCGAGGACCTGACCGTCGTGATGGGGGTCAACGACAGCGAGTACGACCCGCAGACCCACCACGTGCTGTCGAACGCCTCCTGCACCACCAACTGCGTGGCGCCGATGGCCAAGGTGCTCGACGACGCCTTCGGCATCGACCGTGGCCTCATGACCACGATCCACGCTTACACCAACGACCAGGTGATCCTGGACTTCCCGCACAAGGACCTGCGCCGGGCCCGGGCCGCCGCGCAGAACATCATCCCGACGACGACAGGCGCGGCGAAGGCGACCTCGCTGGTCGTACCCGCCTTGGCCGGCAAGCTCGACGGCATGGCCATGCGGGTGCCGGTCCCCGACGGCAGCGTCACCGACCTGGTCTGCCTGCTGGAGTCCTCGCCGAGCGTCGACGAGATCAAGGGCGCGTTCCGCGACGCCGCCGAGGGTCCGCTGGCGAACGTGATGGTCTACACCGACGACCCGATCGTCTCCAGCGACATCGTCGGATCGCCGGCGTCGTGCACCTTTGACGCCAGCCTGACCATGGCGAGCGGCAACCTCGTCAAGGTCATCGGCTGGTACGACAACGAGTGGGGCTACGCCAACCGGATGGTCGACCTGGCGGCGCTCGTCGCCTCCTCGCTCTGACCCCGGGCAGCGCGATGCGCTCGCTCGATGACCTGCTCGCGGGTGGCGTCGCCGGTCGGCGCGTGCTGGTGCGCGCCGACCTCAACGTGCCGCTCGCCGGTTCGCGCGTCACCGACGACGGCCGTATCCGGGCGAGCCTGCCGACCATCCAGGCGCTCGCCGGTGCCGGTGCCCGCGTGGTCGTGATGAGCCACCTCGGGCGGCCCAAGGGAGCGCCGGAGCCGCGGTACTCCCTGGTGCCCGTCGCCCAGCGCCTGGCCGAGCTGCTCGGCGCGCCGGTGCCGCTCGCCGACGACGTCGCTGGGCCCTCGGCACAGGCAGTCGCCGGCAAGCTGCAGGACGGCGACGTCTGCCTGCTCGAGAACCTGCGCTTCGAGCCTGGGGAGACGAGCAAGGACGACGCCGCCCGCGGCGCCCTGGCCGATCGGCTGGCGGGGCTCGCGGGGCCGGACGGCGCGTACGTCGACGACGCGTTCGGGGCCGTGCACCGCCGGCACGCCAGCGTCGTCGACGTCGCTAGCCGGCTGCCGCACTACGCCGGCGGGCTCGTGCTCCGCGAGGTCGAGGTGCTGCGCCGCCTCACGAGCGACCCGCAGCGGCCCTACGCGGTCGTACTCGGCGGGAGCAAGGTCAGCGACAAGCTCGCCGTCATCCAGGCGCTGCTCCCCAAGGTCGACACCCTCCTGGTGGGTGGCGGCATGTGCTTCACCTTCCTTGCCGCGCAGGGCCATGACGTCGGGGGCTCCCTGCTCGAGCAGGACCAGATCGAGACCTGCCGAAGCCTGCTGGAGCAGGCGAGTGGGCGCATCGTGCTGCCGACCGACGTCGTCGTCGCGGGCGAGGTGTCCGCCGACGCGAGCACGTCCGTCGTCCCGGTCGGTGGCATCGGGCCGCAGGCCAAGGGTCTCGACATCGGTCCCGACAGCGTCACCGCCTTCGCTGCGGCGCTGGACGGGGCGCGCACGGTGTTCTGGAACGGGCCGATGGGCGTGTTCGAGCTGCCGCCGTTCGCGGCCGGTACGCGCGGGGTGGCCGAGGCCGTGGCGGGGCTGGGCGGCGCGCTGACCGTGGTTGGCGGCGGTGACAGCGCCGCCGCCGTGCGGGCGCTGGGCATCGATGAGGAACGCTTCACCCACATCTCCACCGGCGGGGGTGCCTCGCTTGAGTACCTCGAGGGCCGCGAGCTGCCCGGCCTGTCGGCGCTGGAGGACTGACCGATCAGAGCCACCAGTGCCACCCGAGGCAGTGTCACCAGCGACACCGGTGCCCCGCAGCGCCGCCCGGTAGCCCGGAGGCCGCTCGTCGCCGGCAACTGGAAGATGAATACAACCCACCTCGAGGCGATCGCGCTCGTGCAGAAGGTGGCGTTCGACCTGCGGCAGCGCGAGACCGACACGGTCGACATCTGCGTCATCCCGCCCTTCACCGGGCTGCGCAGCGTGCAGACCCTCGTCGACGGCGACCGGCTGCCGCTCAGCTACGGGGCGCAGGACGTCTCGCAGCACGTGTCCGGCGCGTACACCGGCGACATCAGCGCCGGGATGCTGGCCAAGCTGGGCTGCACCTACGTCGTCGTCGGCCACAGCGAGCGGCGCCAGCATCACGGCGAGGACGACGAGGTGGTCGCCGCCAAGGCCCGGGCGGCCCTGTCCGCCGGTCTCGTGCCCATCGTGTGCCTCGGGGAGTCCGAGACGGTGCGTGAGGCTGGCGACCACTTCGACTATTGCCTGGGCTCGCTCGAGGGGAGCCTCGCCGGCGCCTCCGCCGAGCAGGTGGCCGGCCTCGTCGTCGCCTACGAGCCGGTCTGGGCCATCGGAACGGGCAAGAGCGCCGATGCCGACGACGCCCAGCAGATGTGCGCCGCCTTGCGAGCGAGGATAAGCGAGCTGTTCGGCGACGCGGCAGCCGCCGGCGTGCGGTTGCTGTACGGGGGGTCGGTCAAGCCCGAGAACGCCCGGTCGACGCTGTCGCAAGCCGACGTCGACGGCGCCTTGGTGGGCGGAGCGAGCCTCGTCGCGGAGGACTTCACGGCGATCGTGCGAGCGGCCATGCCGTCGCCCTCCGGGTGACTCAGCGCCACCGCACGTCGCGATCGCGTTCACTGAACAGCTCCACATCGCGTGTTGCAGTGCTGGTACCGGGCGGTCACGATCCCGCAACAGTTCGGCCCGGTTGCTGGCGCCCGAACGGTGGCTCAGGCATTAATTCGGTCCAGAGCCGCCTTCGTTCCCGGGCGGCAGACCTGGTGAGGAAGAGGCAGCATGGCTAGGAAGATCACGCCCGCGCTCGCGGTGGCGACGGTAAGCATCGCTCTCGCGGCGGCCGCATGCGGTGGCGGCAGCAGCAAGTCAGGCAGCGGCGGCAGCGGCGGCAGCGGCGGCAGCGGCACGAACAACGCGCAGGTGAAGAACGACACCGTCAAGACGGGCGGGACACTGGTCTTCGCTGCCGACCAGGAGCCCACCGGCTTCAACGTCAACACCTCGAAGGACAACGGCACCTCGGTCCAGAACATCACCGAGAACGTCTATCCCTCGACGTTCCACAACCTGCCCGACTTCACGGTCCAGATGGACAAGAACCTGCTCGTCAGCGCCGACCAGACCAGCGCGACCCCGCAGACGATCGTCTACAAGATCAACCCCAAGGCCACTTGGTCCGACGGCGTGCCGTTCGACGCCAAGGACTTCATCTACATGTGGAAATCCCTGAACGGGACGAACAAGGACCTCGACGTCGCCACCACCACCGGCTACGAGAACATCAAGTCGGTTACCGGCTCCGACGGCGACAAGACGGTCACCGTCGTGTTCAGCAAGCCGTTCGCCGACTGGAAGTCGCTGTTCACCAACATGGTGCCGGCGCACTACACCCAGAAGCAGCCGGGCGGGTGGAACACCGGCCTCGACAAGAGCATGCCGATCTCGGCTGCGGCGTTTGTCATCACCGACTACAAGCCGGGTGACAGCCTCACCCTGATGCGCAACGACAAGTACTTCGGCCCGCTGGCCAAGCTCGACAAGATGACCTTCCGGTTCCTACCGGAGTCGCAGACCCAGCCCGACGCGCTGAAGAACGGCGAGGTGCAGCTGATCTACCCGCAGCCGCAGCTCGACCTGGTGCAGCAGGTGCGCGCCCTGCCCAACGTCGAGAGCCAGACCAACTTCGGCCTGACCTTCGAGCACATCGACTTCAACACCAAGGTCAAGGGCCTCGACGACCCGGTGGTTCGGACGGCGATCGCCACCGGCCTCGACCGCACTCAGCTGCTCAACGCGACTGTCAAGCAGTTCAGCGACAAGGCGACCGTGCTCGGCAACCGCATCTACGTCAACAACCAGCCCGAGTACAAGGACAACGCACCGGCTGGCATCGGCAAGGGCGACATCGCTGCGGCTCAGAAAATGCTCGAGTCCGACGGCTACACCAAGGGCGCGGACGGTATCTACGCCAAGGGTGGCCAGAAGCTGAACTACAAGTTCGCGACGACCACCGGCAACCGGCTGCGCGAGCAGCAGGGCATCCTGTTCCAGGCGCAGATGAAGAAGGTGGGCGTCGGCATCACGATCGCCAACCAGCCATCAAAGACGCTGTTCCCGGCCTTGTCGAAGCACGCGTTCGAGATCTCCGACTTCGCCTGGGTCGCCACGCCGTTCGCGTCGGCCAACCAGCCGATCTACCAGACCGGCGGCGGCTCGAACTACGGCAGCTACAGCAACCCCCAGGTCGACAAGCTGATCAAGCAGGCGGTGTCCGGGCTCGACCCGAAGGCAGTCACCGACACCTGGAACCAGGTCGACGCGCTGCTGTGGAAGGACATGCCGACCATCCCGCTATACCAGAAGCCGACCTTCATCGCCTACGACAAGAAGTTCGGCAACATCACCGACAACGCCTCCCAGGAGGGCCCGTTCGAGAGCTCGGGCACCTGGGGCCTCAAGCAGTAGGGCTTGTAGCCGGTTGCGGGCTGAACCAAGTAACGGCCTCACCCGCGGCTGTCAGGAATCAGCGGCGGCGCGCGGC
>JAABUM010004110.1_pt1 | contig 16815 bp, 11 predicted proteins | sample 5559161 | NCBI WGS metagenome assembly JAABUM01 (sample SAMN10711868, study PRJNA513369) | rock metagenome | isolation source: Antarctica rocks | place: Antarctica: Victoria Land, Siegfried Peak nord | reverse complement strand
GCACGTGCGGACCGTCCGCCCGCTCGACGCCGCCGCCCTCGCGGCCGAGACCGACCGCGTGCTCGCTGCGGGGTCGGATTCCGCAGCGACGGTCGTGCTTGTGGAGCCTTACCTCGCGGGCACCGCAGCCGCGCAGATCAACGACGCGCTCGGGCACCGCGCACACCGACTGTTCAGCCACGGCGTGCGCCAGGCTGAGCTGCACCGCTTCGGCACCGTCGCCGATCACGACCGGGCGCACGGCCTCGACACAGACTCCCTGCGGTCCGCCATCACCGCGCAGGTGCACCGGGCCGGCTGCGTCGCGCATCCGGTCGACCAGTCGCAAGAGCCGGCCGAGTAAGAGCCGGCCGCCGAATGCGCCGTCCACCAGCGACTGCGGGGGATCGGGACCACGATCGCCTGGTCACCATGCTGGAAACCATCCTCGAAGCTCCGGGCATAGTCCCGGGTAGCAGCCCATCAGCTCTTGCTGAACAGCGCGGTCTTCCTCCACCGACGCAATCATGGGGCGCCCATGACGTGCCAGCCCGGTACGGCCGCACGCCGGTCAGATCTGGACGCCGCCCTGCAGCACGATTCGCTTGGTCCGGTCGGACCAAAGTACGGCCGGGTTCTCCACCGGGTTGCCGGCTACGATGAGCAGGTCGGCCACGGCGCCCTCTTGGATGCGTCCGAGATCGGACCGACCGATCAGCTCGGCGTTGACCGAGGTCGCCGAGCGCAGTGCGGTCAGCACCCCGTCCAGCTCGACCTGCAGCCGCAGTCCGTTGAGTTGCTCGTCCTCGAGTGCGCCCATCAGGTCGGTGCCGAAACCGACACGCACGCCGGCTGCCCGAGCGAGCTGTACCGCTTCGCGTCCCGCCTCGAGGACCTCGCGGTTCTTCTGTCGCGAGATCGCGGCCATGCCGACATCGGCCCCGCGCCGCTCCATGGCGTCGTAGGTAGCCAAGGTCGGCACCAAGAAGGCGCCGGCGGCTGCCATGGCCGCGGCGGTGTCGGCGTCCAGCAGGTTTCCGTGCTCGATGCTGCGCACCCCGTTGTCGATAGCGTGGCGGATCGCCTCCGGCGAGTAGGCGTGCGCCGCGACATAGCTGCCGCGTCGAGCCGCCTCGTCTGTCACGGCGCGTATCTCGTCATCGGAATACTGCGGAATGCGGATCGGATCGGTCAGTGACACGACACCACCCGAGGTCATGATCTTGATGGCGTGGGCACCGCGTCGAAACCGCTCCCGCACGGCTCGCCGAAGCGGGTCCACACCATCGACAACCTCGACGGTGTACGCGGAACAGCCGCACACGTCACTGTCCGCGGCGCGGACGTCGCCGTGACCTCCGGTCTGGCTCAGCGCCGGACCGGTCCACAGGTAGCGCGGCGCTGGAATCAGGCCCTCGGCAATGGCCCGAGCCAGCCCGGCGTCGCCGCCGGAAGGGTCGCGCACAGTGGTGAATCCACGCGCCAGCGCAGCGCCGAGCCGACGGGCTGCGGCCAGTGCGACGTAGCTCAGTGGCCGGGATTCCAACGCCAGCATGTCCAGATCGATGCCGTAGGCATGGCAGTGAGCGTCGATGAGCCCCGGCAGCACCGTTCCGCCGCGCGCGTCGAGAATGTGATCGGCTGGCTGCTCCGGTCCACCGACAGCGGCGATGCGACCATCGACCACATGCACCGGTCCGTCGATGAGCTCATCCGACACCCCGTCGAAGACCAGGGCGTTGACTACCGACAGGGTGCTCACACCGCCTGCTCTCGCCGTAGGCTCGTGGCTTCCCCGTCCACCACGAAGGTTTCTGGATCCACGATCACACCGTACTCCCGCTCGGCGGCCGCAACCGATACGAAGCCGTTGCGCACGTCGTGCGCGACGCGGGCCGGCTCGCGTTGGAACGGATCGCCGTAACCGCCACCGCCCCCGGTGTTGTTCAGCAGCACGTCGCCGGCTTCGAGGTGGTTGTAGCTTCCGCCCTGCACGATCTCGCGGTCGGTTCCCGGGTTCAGCACGACGTGGTTGTTATCGCCCTCGGAGCCGCCAGCGATCGGCCATGGCTTCGTTTTTGTCTTGTACACCAGGCAGATCCCACTGGAGCGCGCGGTGAATCGGTACGCTCGCCCGACGCCGACGCCACCACGGTGCCGTCCCGCGCCGCCGCTGTCGGGCCGATAACCGTAGGACTCGATGAACATCGGGGACTTGGTCTCGAGAACCTCCACCGGGTTGTTGCGGCAGCCAGGCTCGGAAAGGTGCATGATGCCGTCCGCGCCGTCGCCGCCGGCATGTCCACCGAAGCCGACCGCTTCGTTGGTTGCCTCGAGCCACGCCTCACCATTGCGGGGATTGATGCCCAGCCCCATCATCGAGCAGACGTCACCGCCGGAGCAGGCCGGCACGATTTCCGGCATGCCCTGCGCGAGCGCCTTGAGCACCACCTCGCCGCCGATCAAGGCGGTCCACAGCGTGAAGGTCGGCATCGGCGGCACCGCGTGCATGACCGAGCCGGGCTCGGTGATCACCCGCAGCGGCCGGAAGTTGCCCGCCACCACGGATGTGTCGGGAGTAGTCATCGCTTTGAAGATCAGGCTGCAGAAGGCCGCGGTTTGGCCGACCGGCAGGTTGATCGGCCCGCGCACATCCCGGTCGCTGCCGGTCCAGTCGATGATCATCTCGTCATCGGCCACGGTGACGGTCACGTTCATCTTGATCATGCGGTCAAGGTCTATACCGTCGGAGTCGACGAAGTCGTGTGCGGTCCAGGTGCCCTTCGGCAGCTTGGCGAGGGCGAGCCGGGCCAGCTTTTCACCGTGATCGTTGATGGCCTCCATCGCGTTGACGAGCGTCGACGTGCCGTACTTCTCGGCGATCTCCCGTGTCCGGCGCACGCCCGTGAAGCACGCCGACACCTGCGCCTGGATGTCGCCGACAGTGCGCTCCGGTAACCGGCTGTTGAATCGGATGATGTTGAAGATATCCTCGTTCGGCTCGCCGGCGCGATAGAGCATGGTCGCGGGGAAGAACAACCCTTCCTGGTACATGTCAGTGGAGTCCAGGACGTAGCCCGGATCCTTCTGCTTCAGATCGAGCACATGAATCCGGCAGGAAGCGAAACCGACGAGTTCGTCCTCGACATGGACGGGCGCGAACACCAGCGGGTCCAGGGTGTGAGCCGAGGACCAGTACGGATAGTTCAACAGGAAGACGTCGCCCGGTCGCATCTTGTCGACGCCCAGGAACGTCATGGCCTCCTTGATGCCGTGGTCGTTTCCGCGGGTGAACACGGCGATACCCGGGGCGTCGGCGACCACGTCGCCGTTGGCGTCGTGAATGCCGATGCCGTAGTCGTGAATCTCATAAACCACCGTGTTGTAGGCCGTCCGGCACAGGTTGCGGGCCATCTCTTCGGCAGCGGCCAGCAGACCGTGCCTGATGATCTCTGTGGTGATCGAGTCATTCATCGGTGCTCAGGCCTTCCACTCGTTGCCGACGGTGATGATCATCTCGCCGTGCTCGCCTACCGTAAGTCGGTCGGCGGCGTGGATGACGGTCGTGGCGGTGTGCTCGGAGATGACTGCGGGGCCGGCAATCCTGTCGCCGGCCAGCAGGGATTCACGGGTGTACAACCGGTAGCTCGCCGTCGGTTCGTCGACGGAGAGATACACCGAACGGACGCCGTCCGGCTCGGGTGCACCGGAGCCGCGTGATGCCATCTTCGGCAGGCTCGGCTTGTCGACGATTCCGGTGGCACGCAACCGCATCGTGGTGACCTCGATCGGGTCCTCCATGGTGTGGCCGTACTGACGCTCGTGCAGTTCGGCGAAGGCGCCCTCGACTGCGGTCGCCACGTCGGCAATGCCTTCGGGCACCAACACGGTGACGGTGTGCTCCTGGCCCGCGTAACGGACGTCCACACTGCGGGTGAGGACCTGCTCATCCTCGGCGAAGCCCTCGGTCCCGAGCTGCTCACGCGCTTGCGCTGTCATCGGGTCATAGCTGTCTGCCAGCCGTTCCGCGTTCAGAGCGGCCAGCGGGAAGACCGTCGTGCGCGAGAAGTCGTGCTGGACATCGGCCATCAGCATGCCGAAGGCAGAGAATGCCCCCTGCCCTGGCGGCACGATCACGGTGGGGATACCCAGCTCGTGCGCGACGTCGACGGCGACCAGCCCGCCGCCACCCCCGAAGGACAGCAGCGCGAAGTCCTTCGGATCCCGGCCGACCTCCACGGTGATCGAGCGGACCGCGCCCATGATCTTGGTCGTCGAGATACGCACGATGCCGCGCGCGAGCGCAAGGGCGCTCAGCCCCACCTCGGTCGCCAGCGGCTCGAGCGCGGCAATCGCGAGCTTGTCGTCCAGCGTGAGCCTTCCACCGAGCGGTGTGGCGGTGCCCAGATATCCGATCGCCAGGGCCGCGTCGGTGAACGTAGGGATGGTGCCGCCGCGGCCGTAAGATGCCGGGCCGGGGTCAGCGCCAGCACTCTGCGGACCGACCTGGAGCGCTCCGGCCCCGTCGAGCCAGGCGATCGAGCCACCGCCCGCGCCGATGGTGTGGATGAACAGCGACGGTGTGTTGATCGGCAACTGCTCGAACTCCGCGCCCTGGTGCAGAACCGGCTTGCCGCCGACGATCAGCGAGGCGTCGAGGCTGGTTCCGCCCATATCGATGGTGATGAGGTTCTGCTCGCCGATCAGCTCGGAGAATGCCGCCGCACCGATCACTCCGCCGGCAGGCCCAGAGAGGATCAGGCTGACGGGCTGCTCCCTCGCCGAACGGGCGGTCATCGCGCCACCGCCCGAGCGCGTCATCAGAAACCGTCCGCTGAACCCACCTGCGGCCAGCTCACCCTCGAGCGTCTCCAGGTATCGACGCACGATCGGCTTGACGTACGCGTCCAGAACGGCAGTGCTGGTCCGCTCGTATTCCCGGTACTCGCGGGACAACTCGTGCGAGAGGGTCACTGCCACGTTCGGTGCCAGCTCTGCCAGGATCTCGCGCATCCGCAGTTCGTGCGCCGGGTTGACGTAGGAGTGCAGAAACGCCACCGCGACCGAGTCGTAGCCGCGCTCGGCCACGGTACTGGCCACGACGCGCGCAGCCTCGACATCCAGCGGCTGGTGCACCGAGCCGTCGAACAGGCTGCGTTCGGGCACCTCGAAGGTGTCGTAGCGCTCGAGCAGGGCCGGCCGCGGGCGGTATGTGATGTCGTAGTTCGTCCGACGATCGGTCCGGCCCAGCAGGTACACGTCGCGGAAGCCGAGAGTGCCGATGACGGCGGCGCGGGCGCCGGTGCGGGTGAGCAGCGCATTGAGCCCGAGGGTCGTGCCGTGAGTGAACATTGTGACGTCCGGCAGTTCCGAGTCGGTGACGCCGAAGGCGTCCATCACGCCGGCGGTCGGCGCGGAAGGCGTCGTGGGCACTTTGTCGAAACGTAGCTCGCCGGAGGCCGATGAGAGTTCGACGACATCGGTGAATGTGCCGCCGACATCGATCGCGATGCGGCTGTTGCTGGTCATGGGTTCGCCTTTCATTCGTCGTGCGCACGCCAGGGTGCGACGGAGCGAGGCGGCCATCGCGGCGGATGTGCCGACATCGGCAGTTCGAGGGATTCATGCGCAGCACACCACGGGTGCGGCACGGACCATTCCGTGGCGCGGCGACGTGCTGGTGCAGCAGGCCGACCCGGAAGCCGTTGTCCCTCGGTCACGATGGTGCATGACGAGCCGGTTGCCGGTCAGCCGATTGATCCTCGCCGGTTGGCACGGCGAATCATTCGTACGCTGACACATCGGTATCGAGGGTGTCAACCGACTCGGGCTCAGTCCCGCGCGGAACGAATCCGGCATGCCGGAACGCTGCACATCGAGCTCGCCGGAGGCTGTGCTCGGCGCACATTCGCGCCGTCGTTCACGACGACAGCATTTCGCAATCGACCAGCTAGAACGAGGGGAGCGCCAGTGATCCGCAGTGTCCTCACCCTTCGTGCGGCGACCGGACAGGGCCGTGCGCTCGAAGAGTTCTATGACGAGAAGGGGGTCCTGACGCGTGCCCGGCAGTTCACCGGTTGCCGAGACGCCGTTCTGATGCGGTCCATCAGTGGCACTTCCGCCACCCACCTGGTCATCGCCGACTGGGACGGGCCGGCGGACTACCAGCGGTGGATCGATGATCCCTGGCGCGCTGCTGTGTCCCGGCAGCTCGCCACCCTGCTGGACACCGAGTGGAGCGAACCGATTGTTGGCGCAATTTATCAGTTCGTGACCGCGCGGTGAGTATGTCCACCCACGACTTCCCGCCATTCCTAATGTCTGAGGAGTACCCGTGACACGAGCTGTTCGACTTCTGGCGGTCGGTGCGACCGCCGCCCTGACGCTGACGGCTGCAGCGTGCAGCAAGCCTTCGTCCGGCACGGCCGGAACCACCGGCGCCGCATCCGCGAGTAAGTCCGTATCGCAGGACAAGAAACTGAGCATCGGCTTCCTCGGGTTCGCGAAGGCGAACTCGTTCGCGCAGGCAGGCTGGGCCGGAGTTCAGGAATACGCCGCGGCGCACAACGCGTCGGCGACCTTCCTGGACGCGAACTTCGACGCCCCCACCCAGGTCAACCAGCTGCAGGACGCCGTGACGTCCAAGCGCTACGACGTGGTCATCATCCAGGCCAACGACGGGACGGCCATGGTGAACCCGGTCAAGCAGGCGATCGCCGCGGGCATCACGGTCGTCGCCGAGTTCACCCCCATCGGAGGCCGCTACGACACCGCCGAGCCGCAGGTGCCCGGCACGATCAACATCATCGATCCGCCCACGGTGAACGGCAAGGGACTGGCCAAGCTCGGGATCCAGGCCTGCAAGGCCGCAAACGTCAGCAAGTGCCAGGTGGCCTATCTACAGGGCTTCGCCAACTTCCCGTTGGACACGGCCCGAACCAAAGCAGCAGTCGACGATCTTCGAGCCGGTGGCGCCGAGGTGATCTCCAACCTCGTCGGCGGTTACACCCAGGACAGCGGCCGGACGGCGATGCAGAACCTGTTGCAGGCGCACCCCGGCGTCAACGTGGTGATCGGCTCGTCGCAGGCGTTGGAAGGTGCGGCTCCGCTCGCCAAGGGCAAGAAGATTCAGTTCATCGGCAACGGCGGCTCGACTCAGGCCTTTGCCGCGGTGAACTCCGGAGCCTGGTTTGCGATTTATGACGTACCTGAGAAGGCCGATGGCGCCAAGGCGGCCGAGCTTGGGCTGGACAAGGCGCGCGGAAAGAACGTACCGACGTCCATGGCCACCTGCGACCTGACCAAGTTCGCCTGCCTTGGCACGAAGCAGACGCTTGCCGGGGTCACCGCCGACTACTCGGACTGACACAGCCGAAGCGGGGACGGTGCAGCACACCGTCCCCGCTCCACTTCACACCGGGGCCCGACTGGAGGACGCGATGACACGTACCGGTAACCGAGCGCCGGCGGTGGCCGTACGCGGAGTCGGCAAGCGCTACAGCGGCGTGTCGGTGCTTCGCGACGTCGACCTGGACATCGCCCCGGGCGAGGTGCACAGCCTCGTGGGGGAGAACGGCGCAGGCAAAAGCACCCTGCTCAAGATTCTGGGCGGCGCGATTCGCGCCGACACCGGCTCCCTACACTTCGACGGCGCGCCGGTGAGCGTCGGCAATCCGCGTGACGCAATCGCCCATGGCGTCAGCCTTATCTCCCAAGAGGGGGCGTTGGTGCCGGCGTTGTCGGTACTCGAGAACGTCTTTCTCGCGCGATGGGCGAATCGTCTGGGATTCCGCCAAGCCCGGGCGGACCGCCGCAGATTCGATGAACTCATCGAGTTCACCGGCTTCGAGGTCGATCCACGCGAGCGGGTCGACCGGCTGCCCATCGGAACCCAACAGCAGGTCGAAATCCTGCGTTCGCTGGGTCGCGGCGCACGCGTTTTGGCGCTGGACGAGCCCACCGCCGTGCTGGCCGAGCATGAGAAAGCGAACCTACTCGAACTCATCCGCCGACTTTCCGCCAATGGGACAACGGTGATCCTGGTATCCCACTTCCTGGACGAGGTGCTCGGGGTCGCCGACCGGGTCACCGTCCTGCGGGACGGCTCGCTCGTCCTGAGCGACGACGTTGCCAACCACACGCCGGGTTCGCTGGTGCGGCACATGGTCGGACGTGAGGTCGACATGCTGTACCCCGAACCGGCGCCGGTGCCGCCGGACGCGCCGGTGCGGCTGTCTGCCAGCGGTCTGCGCAGGGGGCTGGTGCACGATGTCGATCTCACCGTTCGCGCCGGCGAGATCCTCGGCATTGCCGGTCTCGTGGGCAGTGGCCGCACCGAGACGCTGCGGCTGCTGTTCGGCGCCGACAAGGCCGTCGATGGCGTCATCGAGGTCGATGGCACGACGATCACTTCGATGAGCCCGCGTCGCAGCATGTCGGCCGGCGTGGCGTTGGTGCCGGAGTCGCGCAAGGAACAGGGCTTGGTGATGGCCCGCTCCGTACAGGACAACGTCGCATTGGCCTCGCTCGGTGAGCGACGACGGGGACCCTTCGTGCACCGAGCAGCCGAACGTACAGCCGTCGACAATGTCTCCCGCGCGGTGGACATCCGGGCCGCGCGCAAGGATGCCCCTGTCGAGACGCTGTCAGGTGGTAACCAGCAAAAGGCTCTGTTCGCCAAGTGGCTGCTGCGTTCGCCGCGGGTGCTGCTGATCGATGAGCCGACCCGTGGCGTAGACGTCGCGGCCAAAGCACAGATCCACCACCTCATCACCGGGCTCGCAGCTGAGGGAATGGCCGTCATCTGCGTGTCTTCCGAGATCGAAGAGCTGCTCGGGCTCTCGCACCGAGTGCTCGTGCTGCGGCACGGGCGTGCGGTCGGCGACTTCCCCCGCGGCACGCCGCGCGAAGTCGTCATCGCCGCTGCGTTTGGAGACGAAGGAGAAATCACGTGACCATCGACGCTGCCAAGAAGACCAGCGCCGCGCCGCATGCCGACCCGGACGCCAGCGTGCGCCGCGCCTTCCGCGTTCGCGATTACGGCATTGTCGTCGCGGCCGTCGCGATCGTTGTCGCGCTGTCTTTGAGCACCGACACCTTCCTCACCACGGCCAACATGGTCAACCTGCTGGATCAGTGCGCGGTCATCGGTCTGCTCGCGGCCGGCGCGACGATATGTATCCTCAGCGGAGTTTTCGACCTCACCGCGAGCGCGACACTGGCGCTCTCGGCGATCATCGGGGTCAAGGCGGTCCGGGCGGTCGGTGTTCCGCTCGGATTCGGAACAGCCGTCCTCGCGGGCGCCGTGCTGGGACTGATCACCGGAACCATCGTGGTGCGCAGCGGGGTCAACTCCTTCATCGCCACCCTTGCGACCAGCATCATCTACCGCGGCCTGGCCGTCGTCCTCACCGCGGGTGCGATCGTGTACCCGCTGAGCAGCCAAGGGACCGACTTCGGCGTCCTGACCTGGCCGTCGCTGTTCAACCTCACATCCGCGACCATCCTGTTCATCATCGTCGTCGCCGTCATCGGGATCGTTGTCTCGGCGACCACCTTCGGCCGGCGCGTGTACGCGGTCGGCGGCAACTCCGAGGCTGCTCGCCTTTCCGGCATCAGGGTGGGCCAAATCCACGTCGCCGTATACGTGGTCAGCGGGATGTGCTCGGCGCTGGCCGGTCTCATCCTCGCCTCGCGTGCCGGCTCGGCACAGTCGAGCATGGCGACCGGGTTGGAGCTGTCGGCGATTGCGGCTGCTGTCATCGGCGGCACCAGCATTGTCGGCGGCGAGGGCGCGATCTGGCGTGGGGTTGTGGGGGCATTGTTGCTGACGCTGATCGGCAACGGATTCAACCTGCTGGGCTGGAACACCACCTACCAGCAGGTCGTGCAGGGGTGCTTGATCCTGTTTGCCGTCGGCGTCGATCGGTGGCTGCGCAAGCGGGCTCGCTAGCCACGCATACCCTTCTCGAATGTCGCCCCCAGTCGGAGAACCCGTGTACGCGGGAATCAGCTTGCGGCACCATCGTTGCGACGCGGTGGTGATCCAGGGCGGGGACGTTCGTCCTCTTCCGCCGGTCGCGGCAGGGCCGCACGCGATAGACGAGCTGCTCGCGGCGGTCGTCCGCGCCGCGCCGGGTGCGCTCGAAGCAGTGACGGTCGATATCTCGCAGGTGCTGCTGGCGGCCGTGGTGCAGCCGCTGCCGGATGTGCCACTCGTCATGGTGATCCGGATTGTTCCGCGAGCAGCGAGCGATCCAGCCCTGGCCCGGTCGCCGGCCGAGCTGGTCGAGCGGTTGATCGCGCGGCGGTTCACGGTCGCCGGCGGCCACGATCTGCTTGGCAACGAATTGTGTCCGCTCGACGTGACCGGTGTGGTTGAACTCTGCCGGGAGCTACAGGCCGCCGCCATTACCCGCGTAGCCATCGTCGGTGCCGGCTCGCAGGCTCAGCCGCAGCACGAGCGTGACGTCGCCGACGCGGTCCAAGCTGCCTTACCGGACGCCAGAATCTCGGCCGCCAGCGGTTTCGGCGGTCAGGGACTGGTCGCCCGCGAGGCCACGGTGACTCTTGACTGCGCGCTCGCAGCGCTCACCGACCGCCTGCTGCGGCGGTGTGAGCGCGCGCTGGCTCGCTCGGCGCCGAAGGCCTCCTTGCGGGTGGCCCGCGGTGACGGTGGCTACAGCACACCGGCGCAGGTTCGGGCACTGCCCGTCGTCGCTCTCGGCGCCGACGATGCCCTGCAGTTGCGCGGTGCCGCGTATCTCAAAGGCATCCTGGATTGCCGCATCCTGCTGCCACGCCCGAGCGGCCAGGTCGCCGGAGATGTGCGTCGTGGCCTGGTTGTGGTGCGTTCCGGTGAGCTTGCCGGCATCGGCACCGAACTCGTGGTGCCCACCGCGGTACTCGCGCCTGACCCTGGGCCGTCGCCTGAGGACGGAGAGCTGCGTCGGGTAACTGACGTACCGGTGGTGCTGGCCGATCGCGATGCGGCAGAGCTGGCTTGCACCGGCGCCGCAGTGAGCCAGCCGACGTCCTGGCTGGATGAAGTGGCTTTCATCCGCTCGGCGGCCCAACTCGAGCGGGTGCGCCAGGACGCCGAGCAGCGCGCGACCGCAATCGTGATGGCCAACGGAGCCGCGCCCGGATCGACCTATATCGCCGAGGTCTCGACGGTGGCCGTTCCGTATAGCCCGTCCGGCATGGTGCGGGTCCGAGTGCGGGTGGCTGGTGCGCCCGACACCGAAGCCGGCCGCGCGGCCATCCGGGAACCGGTGTCGCCGTGAGACCCGCAGCGGCCTCGGGCTACGTCGGCGCTATCGCCTCGATAGCCGCGGCGGACGTGACCGCGCTGTACGAGGGAGCAAGGTTTTACTCACCGGCAGTGGGGGATGCGAGCAAGTCATCGCTCACGGCATGGCTCACCGGACTGCTGAACCGCAACGGCCCAGTGGTGCTACGACGGCCGGAGTCGATCGATCCGGACACGCCCTGCGTCTCGCTCTGCGTGGTGGGCTCAGGCTCCGCACTCGCTGACGTGCCACCGTCCGGGGACGAGTTCGCCCGTGCCGTACAGCACATCGAGCGATTGCAACAGGTGAGTTTCGGTGCGGTATACCCATTGGCCGCCGCGACCGTCAGCGCCCTGGTGCCCGTGGTTGCCGCGTCCCAGCTGGGGGTGCCGTTGCTGGATGCGGACGGGATGGGACGTACCTACGCCCTGATCCACCAGACCGCGATGCACCTGGCCGGCGTTTCACCGGCGCCGATGGTGGCGCAGGGGCCAACCGGCGAGAGCGTGCTGATCGACGTGCCGACCGGGCCGCGGGCCGACCGGCTGCTACGCGCGAACGTCGACATCCTTGGCGGCTGGGCGGCACTGGCGGCCTACCCCACCACAGCTGGAGTGCTGCGGCGCGCGGCCCTGCCTGGCACGGTGTCACGGTTGATCAATGTCGGACGCTTGCTGCTGGAGCGCACCGATCCTGACTTGCTCGTGACCCGTCTGGCGGCTATCACCGGCTGCCGGCGGATCGGTCGCGGGCGGATCGTCGAGCTGGAACACCTGAGCCGGCCCACCGATCTCACCATGCCCGCGCACCCGTCCAGCCTGGTGATAGACGAGATCGGCGGTCGGGGCAGGCAACTTCGGATCGAACTTCGCAGCGAGATCGTCGCGGTCTTTGCCGATGGTTCGCTGGTCGCGGCCGCGCCGGACCTGTTGTGTCTGGTGGATGTCTCGCGCGGTGAGCTTGCGACCCTGGACAGCCTCGAGCCGGGCGACCTTCTCGACGTGCTGGTCACGCGCGCCGATGCGGTCTGGTACTCCCCTGAGGGCCTGGCCATGGTGGGCCTCAGTTCCCACGGCATCCATCTGGACCATCCGAGGCGGCGGTGAGGAGCCTCCGATGAAACCGCGCCCGTCCACCCTTCCCATCCTGCTCTCGGAGCTGATCCGGATCGATCCGCTCGCGTCGGCGAAAACGGTTCAACTACCCGACCCGTCCCGGCGGGTGGAGCAGGTGATCCTCGCCGAGACGTTCGACCGGTTGCGCCGGTGCACCCCGCACTCCCTGGTAGTCCTGCATGCCGAGGTAGCGACGGGTGGTTGGTCCCTGGCGGCCGCGTTGCACCTGGCGTGGGAGCGCAACGCCTCGGGCGTGGTAGTGCCGAGGGCGGTCGCCGCGCCGTCGGGCACGGCGCTGGCCCAGCGGCTGACCATGGCTCTGCTACTCATCGACCAGGATCCGGTCGATGTCGCGCTGCGCCTTGCCGCACAGGTCAGCGCGCCGGCGTCGGCGCGGGCCCTGCGGCAGGCACGGTGCGCCGAGCGTCTTGCCGAGCAGACGAGCATCCGGGGCGTGCTCGGCGTGCTGAACAGCGAGTTGGACACCGTTGCGGTGGCCCTCGTGGTCGGCGACGCGGTGGTGGCCGGTCGAGCCGCGGCTGTCCAGGCGCGCCCGAACGTGGCTCAGGTGTCGGTGCCGGTGGACGGGCCGGGGGAGCGGACCTGGGCACGGCTGGTCGCGGCGGTCCCTGAGCACGTGCCCGCCGCGGCGCAGCAGGTCGAGTCACTGTTGAGGCTGGCCCGACCGTCCCTGCTTGCTGCCTGGGCACAGACGCGACTGAACACCTCGATGCATGCCGCCCACGAGCAGGCGGCTTTCGACCTGCTGCGCCGGCTTGCCAGTGAGCCGCCGCCCCACGCATCCCCGATAGATTCGGCCGTCGTGGACCCGCCACTCTGGAGCAGCGAGCTGGGATGGCAGGTGGAGCACCTGAATCGGGCGGTGTGGCTGGCGCCGCTGCGGTCCCAAGGGGACCCGCCGCAGGAACTGACCCACCTGGTCCGGACGGCGTGGCAGCTGGGACGACCGACCTGGCCACTGATCGCCGACGGCGACGGGTGGGTTTCGTGGCAGAGCAGTGTGGAGCCCGATGGTGGCGCGCCGCTGCGGCGGGCGTTGACGTCGTTCCGCGACTCGGCCGCCGCGTACGACCTCGTTGTCGGCGTTGGGCGTGCGCACCCGGGTGTCGCCGGACTGATGCGATCGGTGGCCGAGGCTCGGCTCGCGGCCCATGTCGCCCGGGAGGCCGGCCCGACGGTGCAGTGGTTCGACCAGGTCGGCGCCAAGGCTGCGCTTGCCTGGCTGCCGGTGGCTGAAATCGCCCAGGTGGCCGAACTCTGCCTGGGTGATCTGATGGGTGCGCGTGACCGCGTGGCGTTGGTGGACACCGTCCTCGCCGTGCTCGACTCCGGAGGGGCACTGAGCCAGGCCTCGCACCGGCTCGGAGTGCATCGCAATACCGTTCTCGCACGGGTCGGGCGGGCGAAGCAGTTGGGCCTGAGCTTCGACGAGCCGGAGCAGCGGCTGGCGTTGCACGTCCTCTGCTATGCCCTCGCCTCGCTCTGGGAGGCACAACCTGTCGAGCCACCAGCGCCGGAGGCGGGGGCGCCGGAGGCAACCCCGCCTGACTGAGCTTCGCGTCAGCCGTCGACCTCACTCCTCGCCTATCCCGTACCGCGTCAACGCGGTCTCGGAGGTGATGTTGCGGTCCAGCACGTCGGCCCGCACGTCCTCTGCCGCCCGTTCCACCGGGTCTCCGTAGCCGCCGCCGCCGCCGGTTGAGCAGCGCACCACGTCGCCCTTCTTGAGCCGCAGGCCATTGACTTTGAGGATCCGGCGCTCGTCCGGGCGTCCCGGGTTGATGACCACCTCCGGCCCGACCGCGTCCTCGCCGCCGAAGAGGCCCCAGGCCGGCTGACGGGACCGTTCGAACCACAGCGACACGGACACGTCGGCCTGTGCCTCGTACTGTCGCACCACACCGTTTCCGCCGCGCCACCGACCGGACCCACCCGAATCGGGCCGGATCCGGTACTCGGTGATCCGCCATGGGTACCGGGTCTCGTGCACCTCGATCGGTACGTCCTTCAGTGAGCCGTTGACGTTGTTGATGAGGGCGCTCTCGCCGTCCGAGCCGTTCCAGGCGCCCCACCCGCCGACGGTGGCCTCGAGGCTGACGAATTCACGGTTGACCCGCGGATCTCTACCTGCGGTCAGGATGATCATGGAGTCGCCGTGGCTTGCGCCCGCGACGTGATCGGGCAACGCCGGGGCCAGTGCCCGGGCCACCATGTCGATCAGCAGCCCGAGGTGCGAGAAGTACCACTGGCACGCCGCGGGGGACCGGGCACCCAGAACAGAACCCTCACGCACCTTGGTGGTCATCGAGCGGAACGATCCGCCATTGCCGGGCAGATCTGGGCTGACGAGCAACTTGTAACCGACGCGCAATGCGGATACGGCTTGCGAGATCCCGCAGTTCACCGGCCCGACGGTCTGATCGGCCGACTCTGTCACGTCGAAGTCGATCGACTCACCCGCGACCGTGATCTTGAGCCGGATCGGCACTGGCGTGTCCAGATCGATGCCGTCATTGTCGAGCACACCCTCGGCGGCATACACACCGTCCGGGATCTGGGCGATCATGCCGCGTTCCAGGACCTCGGTCTGCCGAAAGATCTCGTCCCGCGCTTGCTCGAGGGTTTCCAGCCCGAACCGCTCGACAATCTCTTGCAGCCGCTTCTCGCCCATCGTGATGCAGGCGATCATGGCATGCATGTCACCGGTGGTGGGGTAGGGAAAGCGGACGTTGGTCGAGATGGTGTCGATGACGGCGCGCTCGTCGACGCCACCTGCCACCAGCTTCTGCGGGCCGAGACGCAGCCCCTCCTGGAAGATCGTCACCGAGTCCATGGAGCCGCCGGGGTCTTTGGAGCCGACGTCGATCCAGTGCGCCCGCGAGGCGGTGAATCCGACGAGCGTGTCGGCGACGAATACCGGCCCGAAGATGGTGACGTCGTTGAGATGGGTGCCACCGAGGTAGCTGTCGTTGAGGATCCAGACATCGCCGGGTTGCCACACCTCGCGGCCGAAGCGCTCTTCGGTCGCGAGTGTGCAGGTTTCGAGATTGCCGAGGAAGATCGGCAATCCGGCGGACTGGCCCAGCACCTGGTGGTTGGCGTCCAGCAACGCGACGACGCAGTCCCCGCACTCGTAGATGATCGGCGTGTACGCCGACCGGATGAGCGTGGCGTTCATGTCCTCAGCCGCCGAGTTCAGCGCGTTGCGGATGATCTCGACGGTCACCGGGTCGATGCCCAGCGCTGTGACTGCGCCTGTCATTTCTGGTCCTTCCCTCTGATGATCAGCGAACCGATGTCATCGACGCTGACGGAGTTCTCCGGTGGCACAACAGTGGTTGCGGTGTCCTCGACCACGACCGCCGGACCGTCGAAGGTGTGCCCGACCAACAGGTCATCGCGGCGCACCACGATCGCGTCGTGCGGCTGGCCCTCGAAGATGACCTCGCGGATTTCGTGCGGGAATTCCTGTGACATGGCCGGTGGCCACTTCTGTGGCGCCGGCTGTCCGAGGTCGCCGAAGGCTGTCGTCCGCAGCGTGACGAACTCGATCGGTGCGCCCGGATTGGCGTGTCCGTAGCGGGACTCGTGCAGTTGGGCAAAGCGTTGCGCCACCGTCTTGACGAAACCGGGCGTGGCGGCCTCACTCGCATCGAGCAGTGGCACGGTGAGGGTGTATTCCTGGGCGGCGTAGCGGATGTCGACCGCGTGGGTGGCCGAGCGCCGATCGGAGTGCACGCCCTCGTGGGACAGGGCAGCGAGTCCGGACTGTTCCATGCGGGCCAGTACAGCGGCCATGTCCGCGCCGTCCAGGTCCTGGTCCAGGAAGAAGTACGGCTCGCTGTAGTCCTGCCGGATGCGGGTCTGCAACATCCCCCATGCCGAGAAGGCGCCCGGGAAGCGCGGCACGATCGTCTCGGTGATGCCCAGCTCACGCGCCAGAAAGACCGCGTGCATAGGACCGGCCCCGCCGAAGGCGACCAGGGCCGAATCCCGCGGTTCGATGCCACGAGACACCGTGATCGTCCGGATGGCCTGCGCCATCTTCGAGTTCGCCACGTCGCAGATACCCTCGGCCATCGCGACCGGTTCAAGGGCGAACTGCTCAGCAAGGTCGGCCACAGCGGTGGTGGCAAGCGCGGTGTCCAGGGTCAGCTGGCCACCGGCGAAGCCGTTCGGGTCGACGCGGCCGAGCACCAGGTTCGCATCGGTCACGGTCGGTTCGGTGCCCCCGCGCCCGTAGCAGGCCGGACCGGGCCGGGCGCCGGCCGAACGGGGCCCGACGCGGAGGCCGCCGGCTTCGGCCCATGCGACGGAGCCGCCACCGGCACCCACCGTGTGGATGTTGACGACGCTCATCAGCATCGGCAGGCCCTCGAGCTGAGCCTCAGCCGACACATCAGGCTCGC
>JAABUM010004107.1_pt1 | contig 16820 bp, 30 predicted proteins | sample 5559161 | NCBI WGS metagenome assembly JAABUM01 (sample SAMN10711868, study PRJNA513369) | rock metagenome | isolation source: Antarctica rocks | place: Antarctica: Victoria Land, Siegfried Peak nord | reverse complement strand
CGGTGCTGGATAATAGATATGCGCTGGTTAGCTCGTTTGCAGAGTCGGTTGATGATCGCGTGGCCGTGCTATTGAACGTGCCTGCTAACACAGGATTATCGAAGGTATACGATGACCCGAACAATCTGTTGACGCTCGCCGGTATCGCGGCAACACAGGCGGCGCAGGGCATGATGAGCATTGCTGATAAAACCAAACTGGATGTCGCCACAAATGCGAATGCGCCCTCCACGCTTGTGCAGCGTGATGGAAACGGAGATTTTAACGGACGAGACATACAAGCCGAACGTAACCATGTGTTTTCGGACGGCAACGTGAAAGCTAAAGCTTTCAGGTCAGAAGAGTTTATTCAGTTTTTTCCTTCATTGATCCCATTGTGGTGAATTTAGGTGCTACGGTTGCGAACTCGGCGGGCGTGGCTTTCGATGTGTGGGTGAATGTCGCAGATTTCGCTAACACGCCGGTTTGCTTGGAAGCGGTAATGAGCATTACCAGCGCAGGATCGCTTTACGCTCAACTTTATAACGCAACAGATAACGTCGGCCTCGACGCCTTTAACAGGACGACGGCTGGCGGCACTGCTCCGGCATTTTGTCGAGGAACACCTTTCCTCTTCAGCGGAACGGGACGGAAGCGATTGACGGTTCGTTGCGTTGCGCTTGACGGATCTGGCACGAGCATAAATCTGTGGCGGGCGCGGCTAATCATTAACCCGATGTTTAATAATTGCGGATACGTCGGTGCTGCGGCCTATCCGGTTTCTTACTGCAATTTTAATTCCTTGTCAACCACAGTAGGAGAACTTATGGGACAACATCAACGACGCATGGGCAAAATAATGCCCTTTACGACTTCATTTAATTCGCATCATCCAAATAGTTTCTGGTGTCTCGGCAAACTTGATACCGATATGGATGAAATGTACATCAAGCTGACGTTTCGCGTGTGGGAGAATGCGGCTTCGTATGACGCGGATTTCCCGCGCATCCCGAACGAAGAGAAATTGTATTATCTGACTGGCGCGGAATATGAAGCCGCGATTGCTTTACAGAAAGCACTTCCCGCCGAGTATCCGGTGAGCGCGGAACTACTCGCTCTGGCGTGGCAGGTCGCGGAAAACAAGAAGGATACCTTGTCTCCAACCGCTGCGGAGCCAGATCGCCAAGTGTCGTTCTTTGAGAGTGCAGGCAATGCTTAAAAGGCGATTAAATTCACCTTGAACGCACATTCAAGGCTGAGTCAAAAGAAGCTTTTAGGTTTTGACTTTGGAGGCTGTTTAGTAAAAGATGTGCAAACAGTCGTTTAGTAAACGATATGACAATGTTTAGTAAACGATCCGCGAAGCTACAACTGTAACTAATCAGATTGTTTACTAAACGGGGCATAGTGGGACATAGAGAGCAGGAGGAGAGGCAAGTGTAAGTAAAAGAGCGGTTTAGAGCGGAATTTGGGGGGCGAGCCGATTTGCACATTTTTGCTAAATTGGCTCGCTTTTGCGTGGTCGTTTGCATATCTTTTACTAAACGAGATGCTTTGAGAGTTGTGCTATAATTTCAAGTATGAACAACAACCTACCTATTCGGCTATCTGTTCCGGTGACTTCTGGTATTCAAGACGTGGTTAAAAGTTACTATGGAGTAGATGCAGAAGCTACCGAAGCTGCTGAAGAAATCACGAAAGACGGTGATTTGAGTTTACTTGTCAAGCTGAAGCCCGTCGTAGAAACAATTAATTTGCAAATTGAAGCCTCAGTAGTTAAGGCTTAAAAGTGTTTCGCTGTTTTTCGTTTCGATCTTCTTTCCGCCCTTGAATTTCAAGTAGCATTGATGGATCACCGATGCGGAGCACAGGGCTTGTGCTGGATTTAAGCTCTGTTTCTATGAGAAATCCGTTGCACTTGATGAATCTTTCAGATTTGTCATCATCTCCGATCCACGCTTTTGGCAGATGCAAGCTTGAAGCAACTTTGTCGGCAAACTCGTCTACATCATTCCATTTAGTAGAATCGTCGTAAAACAGCTCAATCAAAAATGCCTTTTCGTCCAGAAAGTGGATGCCCGCAGATGTCAAACCTTCATATATTGGGAAGCGGGTGGCGCTGACGTAGCTGGTGCGATCCAAGTTAATGACGCCGTTTCGCATTGAAAGATCGTTTGGTGTGAAGTTTATGGCAACGACTCGGTACTTGCGCCTGTTAGCAGGACGGATGTTCAGGCCGGGCATTTTGGCGATCACGTCCTCTGGACTCATGCCTAACTTAAAGCCGCGCAGTTCGGGTGCTTGAGCTAGCGTTAGGTTGCATTTTGGCTCTTGCGCTATTGTTCTTGCGCCGGTGAATACCAGCAGGAACAAAATGGAAGTAGCGATTTTAGTGTATGTGTTCATTGGGACATCGCCATTACGAGTAGAATTGAAAGGTCGTCAAAATTGGTCTTCGGGCCTCGACTAGCAAAGTATGAATGGGCTTCCTCAAGGAATTTTAGGTTTGTAGCTTCCTTGCCGTAATCTTTCTTCAAAATGCTGACAGATTGGCCGGTTCTATCGGCAATGTGTTGTTCTGTGTCACCTGTTTTCTGCGCAAGCGTTTTCAGAAGAAAGCGGATGCGTGCGGCTTTGATGTCGTCGCCGCGCGGGAGCTTCTCGGTGTCTAAATATGTGAGTTGATATTCGATAGGTGCATTCTTGATGTCGGTAATAATAAGCGTAGATTGAGAAACGGAATTATCGGGTGCGCTTTTAGGCGTGCTCTGAAATTGTGGGGTTTTGGATATATCAGTTGGAGTTTGATTACTAATTGAAGCAGATTTCAATGGGATATTGCTATTTACAGTTAAAGGCTGTCCGGCGTTAATGTCGTTTGAGTTATCTGGATTAGAAGGCGCACAGCCGCTGAAGAGTGCAAAGCCGAAAAGGACAAATGCTGCGTGTAGCTTGAAAGTGGGGCGTCGCATTCAAATCTCCGATCAGAACTATTGCTAATAATTAACGGCGATGCTTGGGCTTGAAGCGCAGAGCTTGTCCGTGTTTCGGGCGGATGGTAATCATGTGGCCGCCGCGCATCTGATGTACCTCTTTGGCGAAGACATATCCGCCACCTGAAGAACGATGTCGAGAAGAAGATCGGCGTCCAGAATGGCTGTGGTGACTGGAGTGGCTATGCGAGCCGGACGAGTGTTTGCGGCTGCTATAACCAAAAGCTGGAGCAACAGCGAGGAGCAGGGCAAAAAGAAGTGTAAGTGTTTGTTTCATGGCTGTTTCCTTTCGATGAATGCCTTTGGATGCATTTTCAATGCAGTTAAAGTTTACGTTACACACCATATAGATCGAGCAGGCGCAAACGTTTGATGACTAATTCCTTCGGATAATCTTCTAATTCATTTAGTAAATCACCGGCTAAGAGTCGTCGCAAAAAAGGTTCGGGCAGCATCGCTAAGAGGGCGAAGGCGTCCGCTTCGTGATGTTGTTTTGAATCTTGGCGGTCGAGGCAGAAGAATGCTGCGTTCTGATAGTTCGAGGCGTGAAGCAGGTGATGCGCAAGCTCGTGCAGCACAACGTAGAGCCAGCGCAGGCCGCGTAGATTGTTGTTGACGTAGATCGTCGCATTGCCCTGAATCTTTAGGTAAAAACCCTCCTGTTCGATTTCCGATTCTTCAATCTTGACGCTCAACTCTTCACAGATGCGATACACGTCATCTAGGGAGAAAACGCGTCGATTGAGTTTCAGTTTCTTGAATTTTTGTACGATGAAGTGCATCTGAAACAGATTACCTTCTCTGCCTCGCTTTAATTCTTTGCTCAACCATAGTTTTTACCGTTGAACGAGCTACCGCCAAAATTTCTTCCATATCAGAGGATGTAAGCGCAACGATTCCTTTCGCCGGATTGAAATCCTCGACACCTAGCGCTTGTAATTCCTGAACAAATCTTTCCAGCGTCATTGGCTCAACTAATTTGCTTTCAACAATTGATGGTTCAATTAGGAAATACTTGCCATGCAAAATGCTCTCCAAATACTCCTTCGATAAATGTGATTCTAGAGCTTTTTGTATAGCCGCTGCAGTTTCATCGCTTGGTTTTATGCGGTCATTCTCAATTTGGGACAACGCTGATTGCGTCACGCCGATTAAGTAGGCGAAGTGCTCCTGATTGAGCTTCGCTTCTTTTCGGGCGAATTTCACCCTCTCTCCAAAAGACACTTCCATGCGCTGTTGACTTATATAAGCACTTATATTAGTATGATGTTTCTTCAACAAGTTGAAGAACATACGATAATGCAGCTAACGCCAACACAAATCAAGATCAAACTACTTCGTGAAGGAGTTTCAGCAGCCGAACTTGCGCGGCGCTGGAACATACCGAAAGAGAATCTGTCACGAGTTATCAACCGCACACCGGGTTTTGTCTTCCCTGAAATCAAAGAATTATTGGCAAATTTCCTCAGCGTGCCGGTTTCGGCGGTGGGACGCGAGCCAATCCGCGCTGAGAAGAAACGCGCGGCTTAACTTTTAACCGCAAATCCCCTTTCAGGCTATTGCAAAAGGAGCCTCAAAATGAATTTAGCCCGTGCTCTTGACGAAGAATTTATTCGGGTCGCTAAAGTCGAAGATATTTCCCTCAACGACTTAGTGGAGCAGGTCGCGTCAATCACAAAGATTAGCTCACGTCAGCTTTATCACTATCGCAGCGGCAAACAGGTTCTTCCGAGTTCGTTGATTCCGGCGCTGTGCAAGCGTTTTCGTTCGCGTGCGCTGCTGCACGCGCTGGAGGCTGAATGCTGCGAAACGGAAGAGGAAGTGCCGGAGAGCTTTGAGTTGACGCGGTTGGTGGCGCAAACGGTGCGCGACACGATGGGGCATTACGAGAAATATCTTGCTGCTTTCGAGGATGGCGTGATTTCCAAGCAAGAGCTTGATGCGTTGGTCGCATCGGGCGAGCGCGTGGTTCAGCACATTAGTCAATTCAAGGCAATCGCATCCTCGGATTATGAGAGGCGGCAGCGATTTCAGCGCACTCGCTAAAGAGGCAATCCAAACGAACTCCAAGCGAACCATCCAAACGAACACTAAAAATCCAAGCGAACAGATGCTAAGTCGCAAAAAAAAACAACTTACAGGAATCGGGCAGCAAAGGTTGCTGAAAATCCAAGCGAACTCGAATCCTTCTGCTCTTTCCAAATCCAAGCGAACTAACCGGGCAAGCTATGTGGCTCAACATTGATCAAATAGTACAGCTTGGAATGACCAAGCGTTGGGTCGAAAAGAAGCTTGCCAGTGGCGAGTGGCAGTCGCGCGATTCGGGGCGGCGCGGGCGCAATGGTAAGGCGATCCGCGAGGTTGAGTTAGCGAGTTTGCCGGAGGCGCTTCAGGTGAAGTGGGCGCAGCAGGAGAGCGGCACGGATGAAGTTGCGAGCGATGTCGAGAGTGGCGAGAAGCGGGACGCAGATGAGCAGCTTGACGAGTTGATGAGGGCGTTGAGCCGTTACGGGAAAGACGAGCGCGAGGCGTTCATCGCGGAAGTGAACAGGCTTGATGACATCGTCCGGCGCTATGGGGCGATCAAGCAGAAACGAATGCGGGACGCAGAAGGCAAGTTGGTTTTTGTGAAAGAGGTTGAGGCTTTGTGTAGCGAGGCGGTGTGCAGCAATGAATTGATTTTGGCGCGCGAGCCGAAGCGCGGCAAGTTGCCGTCGCCGCACACGCTCGACGGTTGGTTTCAGCGTCGCAAGTCGGAAGGATTAACGGTGTTTCTTCGCGCACAGGGCAAAGCGTCGGCGAGTGATAACCGGTGCGCCCGGGTGCCGGTGAAGGCGGCGACGTGGCTGAACAATCACTGGCGCGGATTTCCGAACGTGGCGCATTTGATCGAGCGATTCAAAGTAGTGGCCGCGCAAAACAAGTGGAAGATTCCGTCTGATTCTTGGTTCTATCGCAAGTACAGCAATGTGCCGACGGTCGTGAAGTCAATCGTGTTCGGAACGGATAAGGATTACACGTCGCGATGGAAGCCGTTTGTGCCGCGCACGGTCGAAGATTTGGATGCGCTGCAAATGCTCTGCGGCGATCACCATATCTTGGACGTGCATTGCTGGAGCGAACGCTTGCGCGAGATTGTGCGGCTCTGGCTGACAGCGTGGCAGGACATAAGGACGGGATTGATCTATGGCTATCACTTGGATTACACGCCGTCGTCTTACACCATTGCTTGTGCTTACGGAAATGGCGTGCGCAAGTTCGGAGCGCAGCCTATTTCACGCGATGGCTTCACAAGCTACCTCTACACGGACAACGGCAAGGATTACAAATCCAGAAATCTGCAAGGCGAGATCGTGGTTCATAAGCAGGCCGCGCGGATCGAGGGCGGGTTACAACTTTTGCTGACGCAGCAGGGTGTCGGAATCGCCAACGACGCGGACGCCAAACAATTCCTCGCGCGCAATTTCAACGGGCGCGAAAAGCCTATTGAACGCACATTCAAAGACGTTGCAGACGCTGTTCAAACTGAGTTTTATCGCACAGGTTGGTGTGGACGTAGCACGAAAGATCGCCCTGATTCGTGGCGCGAGTTGTACGCACGCCATCAAAAAGCTATCAAGCACAACCGCCCCTCACCGTTTCCAGCCGAGTTGATGATCCGGGACTTCGTAGCAGAGACCCTAGATAAATACAACACACGCTCGCACACGCGCTCGACGCTCGGCGGCGCGAAGATCGTGCCGCTCACGGAGTTCAATCGACTCTATACAACACGCTACGAAATCAAAGAACAAAATCTGGCGTTGCTGTTGATGAAGTCATCAGAGGGGACGCTACGCAAAAACGGCGTGTGGTGTTTGGGCGCAAGTTACTGGCATGACGCTATGACGGAGTTCAAAGGCGTCAAGGATGCGACGGGCAAACCGCTCAAGCTTGAAGTGCGCTACACGGATGACGATTATTCGCACGCATGGGTTGTACTTCCGAACGGCACCTTCTGCGAAGCGTCGCGCATTGACGCTTCTTCAATCATCACGCCCAACAAGGAAACGCACAAGGCAGTGGCGCAGATGATTAAGCACGAGCGAAACGTGGTCAACGAATTTCAGTTGATTACGCAATCCCGGCTGCGTGGCGAGTCAGTCGAGGATCGAGTCGTGGCGGCCTTGGAGATTGAGCAGCCGGAAGAGATGCCGCTGGCCGTCAATGCTGAAGGTTCAGCGCCGCAGGGTCGCGTGCAAAAGCTATCGCGCTTCGATGCGAAGAAGCTGCGCGCGGTGCCGTCGTCGCGCGGCGTCTCGGCTACCGACGTTTCGAGTGTAGAAGCGGACGCGTCGATATTTGAAGCGCCGGAGCGCGGGCGCGTGAGTGAGTTCGATTTCGAGGATTGAGGTGAGGAGATGACGGTTAAAGAAAAAGGTTTGGCGAGGCTCTATGAGTGCGGTCTGTTTCAAGATCAAGCTGAAGCAATTATGGAGCTTGTAATAGCTGACCCGGCAAATAAATCCATGAAAGAGCGTTGGAATGATGCAATTGAAGATTATCCACAGGCGCTATGGAATGTGCTCTGGCTCTCTATCAAACGCGTGACCAGAAAATACATTGAAGAGCACTGCCCGGAGGCGTGGTTTAGATCGATGTTCGAGGGATGATTTTCAATCCAACAGACAACCAAATAACAACTATGGCAAGAGCGAATTTAGGGCGAAGGAATTTAGCGGCGCGCGTGCCGATGGCGGCGCGTTTGCGGCTCTGCCCGGCGTGCGGCGAGCGAAAGATGCCGTGTGCTTTCCAGTTTCGCAAAAAGTTTCGCGTGCTCGGAATTGTTTGCGCCGAATGCTGGCGCGAGCGCCCGGGCGAAGCGCGACGTGTGTTGCGCGTGGCGATGCCGCCGATGAAGTTTCACCGGCGAGCGATCATCAATTTTCTACGCGCGCGCGCGCAGCGACGAATCGAGAAAGGAAAGGAGGTGAAATGGATGCCAGAAGAATATGCAGTGAAAGTTGCGAAGTTGCCGGATCGAATCGCAGCGATTGTCGGAAAGACGTTCGCTGAAATGGGCGACGCGGCAACGATTGCCGACGATGAAGGTTTGATGAAGATACGAGATTTACTGCTCGAATTAGACGACACGTTAATCGAGCGAAACAAAAACAAAAGGCTTCTTCGCCGCTAACGAAAAAGCCCAAAGGAAAAGCGTTCGGTTCGACGGGAGGTTCGGGAGGTTCGATTCGTTCCTTTAAGACTCCAGTTAAACCTGTCCTGACAATCGAGTTTATACGTCGAGCCGACGCTTTCCGTCAACTGCAAAAATAGGGAGTGAATTGCAATGACCGAAAATAATCAGAAATTACAGATCGTCGGCGGCGGGCCGCTCTGGGATGAGGAATTGCGGAAGTGGCTCGAAGATCACATCGCAAAGCATCCACATTTGACAACCGCCGTGTTGGGTAAGAGCGATCAGATTGGAGTTTCGCGTACAGGTCTCGATGCGTACCTCGATTGCACATATTTCCTGCCGAAAGAATCGGGTGGAGTGGGCGTAGATGCGAAGAACTCGAAGACTGAGAAGCGCATTCGAGAGTATCGAGAGCGGATCGAAGGCACGGTGCGACACGGATACAAAAACGCCTTTGTCGAGACGCGCTCATGGATGCAGCTTCAGCAGGCTTTTTCGACGGCCATCAATGAGAACGTGATCGTTGTCGTCTATGGCAAGCCCGGCGTCGGCAAGTCGCGCTGTTTAAGCGAATTCGGCGTGAAGAATATGAAGACCGCGCCCGTCACGATTCTCTGCTCGGCGAACGTGACGACGCGCCACTTTGCGCAGCGATTAGCGCAGGCGCTCGGCCTCGATGATCGCCCGCCGACAGCGAAGTTGGAAGATTCAATCAGCGAAAAATTGAAGCGCAATCCGCGTCCAATCTTCGTTGACCAAGCAAATTATTTGAATGAGAAGGCGCTTGGAACAATCTGCTACATCTGGGAGATCGCGCGCGTGCCGATTGTGCTGATCGGCACGAAAGACCTTTACGATTTATTCAACACGTCGCGCTTGACCGAAGACGTGCGCGCGCAACTTTCCTCGCGTGTGGCGATGCACTATCCGCTCGCTGAACTGAGTGTTGCAGAGGTGAAGGCAATCATTGAGCGCGCTCTTGGCAAAGAAGCAACGAAAGAAATTATTTCCCAGATTTACAACGTGACGGGCGGCATACATCGTCACGTTGACATGATCCTGCCACGCATCAACGAACTCAAAGAACGCAATAACAATCAAGAGAAGCTGGCGCGCGGCGAAATCACGATGGCAGACATCGTCAACACAGCCGGGCGCAGGCTGATGGCGGGGTGAAATCTTATGAGACCCGTTGACCTACCTTCGATTGAAAGGCTTGCCGTCGGCAAGCCGCACGGCTCGCGAGTTCGCTATCTGGCCGGGTGCCGATGTGTCCCCTGTCGCGCTGCTAACTCGAACTATTCAACACACCGCGCTGCCGAGCAACGCAAAGGTAATTGGAACGGCATCGTCTTGGCTGCGCGTGCGCGGCGGCATCTGGAGTATCTGTCACGCAACGGAGTGGGCAGGCGCGCGGTCGCCGATGCGTCTGACGTTTGCGTGACGACTGACGGGGAAATTAAGCGCGGCGCTAAACAGCAGATTCGCAAGGATACAGAGCGGCGCATTCTTTCTGTTTCAAAACGAGCCGTCTCTGGCGGCGCGCTCATTCCGGCGCGGCGAACATGGGTTCTCATTGAACGATTGTTGCGTGAAGGCTTCACCGAGAAAGAGATAGCAAAGCGACTCGGCAGTCGTGCCAAGAAGCCAATCTTGCAGATCAGACGTGAGCGCGTGACCGCTTCAACGCAGGCGCGCGTCGAGCGTTTGTACCAGCAAATTATGAGGTGAGTATGAGCAAAAAAGCATCGTTCCGGTTGCACCAAGTAGAGGTCGAGATTGATTGCGCGCACTGCCCAAACAAGATGCTTCTGCGGAATTACACAGATCTTTGGGTGAGTCTTGAAGGCGCGGAAGAGTTTGTTTGCCACAAGTGCCGGATGACTTCGCAATTGCCGATCAAACTTTTGCGTTTGATGCGCGAGATATGAAATCGACTTTGTCACAAATTACACGGCCATCAGCGCCGCTCGTCACCGCGACGCTCATCGTGTGCGGTGACTGCGCGGGCGATGACCTTTTACCCATCAAGACGTTCGTCACTGCGGACGGGCGTTGCTCCCGGTGTGGAGGCCGCAGTTTTGAATTGGCATCAATTTTGTGCGGCGCGCTGGCGCGGCACCTTACACATGGAGACAGAAATGAACACAGACAGAAACATGATTAATCAGGAAGCGATCAGACGAGAGCTTGGAGAAAAATTCAACATCGATCCAGAGCGCATCCTGTTTCTAAACGACAAAAAACCTGAAGAACCTTGGCTGCCTGCCGAGGCTCTGATGACCATTGCGCGACAGTCCGGCGAATTTCAAGCGATAGACGAAACAGTGGAACAGTACATTGCGCCGCTCAATCAAATCGTTCATCGCGCAACGGTCATAAAGAAGGATGGAACATCATTCGGGCGCTGCGGCGTGGCAACGATAGGAGAGCGGCAAGACATTGACGATCACGCGCTCGCAGCCGGGCGCGCACTGGCGGCGGCGCTTACGGCAGCGGGATTTAATCCACTTCGTCCCGGCGCGGTCGTCTCGCTCGAATTAAATTTGCCGAGGCAAGAATATTCGCAAGCAGACGAAGCGAAGTCACGCACAACCGATCTGAAGCGCATTCACGCCATTGGCATTGAAAAGGGATTAATCCAATTCATTCCGGGCGCAGGCAAGGATGATCGCGGCTATCGGCAAATGCTGAAAGAGAAATACGGCGTTGGCAGCGCGGTTGCTTTTGATGGAGCCGAGCGCGCTTCGCTAATCAATTACATGGAGCAGTTGCCCGCTTACGACGAATTTGCGGATGTCGCATAAGCAAGGCTGGATCGGAGGCATGGTCTGATGGGCGATCAATTGAAGTTCAATTTATACGAGCAGGAGCTTCTGAATCCTTTGCGTGGGCACAAGCTGAGCGAGATGGAAAGCTATGTCGCCAGCCTGTTGCTGACTGCCGACACGCATCGCCCGATTGGAATTGCGGAGATCATCGTTTCTGTGAAAAGCAGCTTGGAGATGCCGATTAGCGAACGGCTCGTCAAGCGGGTGATTCGCACTCTCCGCAAAGACCACGCCTTTCCGATTCTCGCGCGAAAGAAAAAGCCTTCGGGTTATTGGTGGTGCGCGTCAGCGAGCGAGATGGAGGCGTTCATCGAGAGCTTTCGCAAGCAGGCTCTCGATGAACTCCACACTCTTTCAAAGATCGTGACGCGTAACTATCCGGCATTACAGGGGCAGTTACGGTTCGATGATGTTTCGTAAACGAGAGGAGAAAGATTTTTATGCAATGCTTAAACCGTTGCCAAGCACCTCAAGCCGCATCCTCCAGCAAGCCAGTCCGCGCAAGGATGCTCGCCGCAGTCAATATCAAATGGGCGAAACTTCGTCCCGATCTGCGCAACGATAGAAAAGACTTACACGATGAGCTTTGTTCCTTCATCACAGACAAGCTGCGACTCAAAGAGCCGCTCGCTTCCCTGCGCAGTTTGAGCGACCGCCAACTAGGGCGCGTTCTCGATGTCCTGAGCGATATGGAATCGCAGCCGCCGCTTCCGCACAGCGAAGCGACAGCAGCAGTAGCAGAGCGCGAAGGCGCGACGGTCATTCACCTTGCGAGTGCGGAACAATCGCACACCATCAACAAAATCATGGATCACCTTGGCTGGAGCCAGCAGGCACGGGAGAGCTTCATCAAGCAGCGCTATCGCCGCATTAGCCCGGCAATGCTCGCGCCCAAGCAGGCCAATGGTCTCACAATGATATTGCTCGCTATTGCTGCCGCTCGCGCGTTGAAGGACAGAGGCGGCGTGTCGCGCGTGTCGCGCGCAATGATTCGTGCCGAGATTCCTGCGCTGAAAGCGCGTCTCGGCATTGACCGGAAGGATGTCTTATCGGCCAGCGAAAGCGAGGGAAAATAAGATGTCATTCTTTCAAACAATCGGATGGCTGATAGCGGTGGCGTTCGCCGTTTGGGTCATCCTTAACATTCTAACTTTGAGGGAGAAACTGAAAAAAATGGCTACAAGAGAAGACCTAGATCAGGCAATCACAGACTTGGGAAAAGAAATCAACAAAGCAGCCGACAGAGTTATCGCAAAGCTGTCGAGCCTGACACCCGAAACACCGAACTTCGATTCTGAAGTCGCCACCATCGTGAAAGAGATGGAAGCGATGAAGAATATCGCCCCTAATACGGCGGAAACTTCAACAGCAGATACTTCAACCACAACGGCAACGATTTAGTCGTAAAGACAATGCCGAAACCTGATCCTAGCGGGGTCAGGTCGCGCGTTCGGTAGCTCCGTCGCGCCTGATGATTGGCAAGCTATGTTCGCTAAGTGAGGAGATCGTTGGATGAAAACCGAGCGATTCATAAATAGCACCTTGATTGTTTACGAAGTGGGTAAAACGCGGCTGATTCATGCCAGCGCGTCATCTGCTCTGCAAATTAAGCATTGGGAGCTTTACCAGAAGCTTATCAAGACGGAGGAAGAATTAAAGGTTTATCGGGTCAGCTTCTGGTTTCTCCTGACAATGTTTGTGTTGAGCCTATTGATTCTGATTGGCGGAGTAATTTGTGGCTGACAAAACAAAGATCGAATGGTGCGATGCTTCATGGAATCCGATTCGCGGCTGCTCTGTGGTTTCGGAAGGTTGCCGTCATTGCTACGCGATGCAGGTCGCTGCGCGCTTCAGTGGTAAAGGCCAAGCATACGAAGGTCTTGCGTATCGCAACGAGTCGGGCGCTCATTGGACGGGCAAAGTGAGATTGGTTGAAGAACATCTCAATGATCCGCTCAGGTGGAAACTTCCGCGCCGAATTTTCGTCAATTCGATGAGCGACTTGTTCCATGAGAACGTGCGCGATGAAACCATTGATCGCCTCTTTGCTGTGATGGCTCTCGCGCCGCAGCATACGTTTCAAATTCTCACGAAGCGACCGGAGCGGATGCGCGACTATCTTAGGAATAAAGCGCGGCAGGATTCTATCGGTCAAGCAGCTTACGACTATTACGAAGAACTTTTCTCCGGCGCGCCGGATTGTGGAGAGGGTTTTCGTTATTTGCACTGGCCGCTACCGAATGTCTGGCTCGGCGTCTCCGTCGAAGATCAAAGAAGCGCCAATGAGCGCATACCGCTCTTACTGCAAACTCCAGCCGCCGTGCGCTGGCTCTCCATTGAACCATTACTTGACAAGGTTGATCTATACGAAGCATTTCCGGCACTTGGATGCTCGAATGATGAGAGGTCGTTAAGCGACATCCATTGGATCGTTGTCGGCGGCGAAAGTGGCGCAGGCGCGCGTCCGATGCACCCGGACTGGGCGCGCCGTTTGAGAGATCAATGCGTCGCCGCTGGCGTGCCTTTCTTTTTTAAGCAGTGGGGCGGTTGGGTTTTGCGCGACGCGAGCAACGGAGACATCCCGTTCGAGCGATGCAAGATTTATGCTGGCGATGACGCTGACAGTGTGACGCTTTGCCCTGTGGGAAAGAAACGCGCAGGCCGTTTACTGGATGGCCGCGAATGGAATGAGTACCCGGACGTTCATACAAATTGAGGAGGGCATAATGCCAGCAAAGATTTCCATCGATCCGAAAGAACTCGAAGAGCTTGCGGCCAGCGGATTGACCATCACAAAAGCCGCCGCTTCGTTGCGGTTAAAAGACGTTACGCTTTACTACAAATTGGGTAAAGAGCCTGAATTAAAGACTGCATGGCAGCGCGGAATGGCACGCTCGCTAAATTCAGAGGGAGCTTCACCTGCGCAAGCAGAGCCGCCGATGACGAGCGTGCTGCGGTTGCTCCGCGAGGGCGCGAAATGCAGGCGTGAACTCAAAGAGGCGACGGGTCTGGACTATACACAAATCAACCTTGTTCTTTACGAGTTGGAGCACGAGCAACGAATCATCACACGCACTGAAGACCGCGCGGGCATCGAGTATTTCCGAATGATCGGCGATGAATCCACTTCATTCGCCCGTACAGAAAGCCATGTTCACATTGTCGAAGAAATGATCGCTTCAGATGAGCGTATATCAGCGGATTTAGATGACGTGGTTGCTGCATCTGCCGACGATGGCACGGTAAAGCCGGAAGAAGAACCGGAACGCGAAACGGCGATGACGCCTGTCGCACCCCCCCCCGCAATTGCAATGCCGCAAACGCAATCTTCTGTACTTGAACCCGTTGTTTACGCTATCGAAGCGGCTCGGATCGAGATGCTTTATCAATCTTTCTGGCAGGAGCCAAGCCCGCAGCACAAGCGAGTTGCAGAGGCGCTCGATCAAGCTGCACAAGCGTTAAAGGCATAGGAAGGAGCGGAGATGAAGATATGAGCAGAATCAATCGTGGCGGAAAACAGGAGCGTCCGAATTTCGTTTATAACGATAGCCCTTCAATGCAAGAAATACCATTGCAGTTGCTCGAATCTATCCGCAACACGCTGGAGCAGATCAGGGACGGGCAAGTGCTCCAATGCTCGGTTGCTTCGGACATCCGGCGCATACGTGAGGTCGTGGAGCGTAGCGAGCGTCGCATATTGCGCGAGAAGCGTGAACAGCGGAAATCTTCCAGATGATCGAGACAGCAAATTTGACTGACGCGGATATTGGCCGACGCGTCGTCTGGGAGGTTGGGCCGGGCATCGAGAATGCGGGCTTTCTGGCAGCGTGGAGTGAACAGTTAGTGGTGATCGCGCTGATGCAATCCGAGAGTAAATACTTGAAGCCAGTCGAGGTTGATGCGAAGGAAGTTCGATGGGCAGAAAGCAATTCCAATAATTGATTTTGTAAGGATTCTATTATGGTTGACATTCTTGCTAATGGTGCTTTTGGGCGAGACGACGGTGTGAAGTGTGATTGTGGCGGCAAAACATTTCTCACTGCCGATCAAGGCGGTGGGTTGAAGTCTTACGAGTGCGAAACGTGTGGCGATAGTTTTCAAGTTCAATTCGAGCGTGAGGAACCTTACGAATCGGACGACGATTACTACGAGCCGCCCTACGAGTGCGTTGACGTGGAACTTTGAAAGCAGTTCCACAATGGATACACATGAGGTATGGCTTGGAGGATTCATGGCAGAAGAAAAGGTACGCACAATAACATTGTCAGACGAGCAAAAGGTGCGGCTTGTCGCTCATGGGCATTTAGTAGCAGAGATTGTGTTCAGTATTTCACAGCAAAATTTGGAGTTCAGTATTTACCAACGCGGCGAGCCGCATTCCAACCCCATTCTTCTCTTCGTTGATACTGAGCTTCTCGGCCATTCCGAGACTGACGAGTAGCGAGTTTTAGATGAAACGGAGTGAACATAATTGTTCTGTTCCATCGTGCGAGAATACTTGCCCGCGCGCCTATCCATTTTGTGTTAGTTGCTGGCGGCAAGTGCCTAAAGACCTCCGCGCGGATGTGCTCCGCGAACTAGGAAAGCGCACTACTCCCGACCTTGACCGTTCAGCACTTTTCTACGCGGTTTCTGTGGCCTCAGCAAGCGTGGAAGAGAGAACTTCTAATGATGATTCTTGGGAACGGGTATGGGCGGCGGCGGGCGCACCCGAACTTATATGAAGGAGGCAATATGTCTTTTCAAGCAGAATTAAAGCTCACTATCAACTGCGAGAGTTGCCCTGCGCACATAAGTAAAAGATGGTTTGGCGGCGAGTGCGGCATACTGGAAGAAGAATCCCAACTTATCACAGACTTTCTTTTCGATGCGGAATTTGATAGCGAATGGGAACTTGTGCGGGAAAGTTACGAAGAGCACAAGTTTTATTGCCCTTCGTGCAAACAGAAAAACCAAGGAGATTAAAATAATGACGAAATCAGATGCAGCGATGATGGATTCAAAGCAGGATTATATTGCGAATTGTATCGGGAATATCCTCAATGCGCAGACGGATAATTCGCAAAAGCGGCAACTCGAAATAGATTTAGCGGAAGCAGTTCGGATTGCCGCCGGTCAGGGCGAGCACGCCGCGCATCAATTCTTAATTCAACTTTCTAAGGCAGTGCCGGAGACTCGCAGCGGCGCGGATGAAAAAGAGAATTTCGCGCTGACGCTTACTGATAGATGCCGGACACATAGTGAATGGCTCGCCGTTGTGCGCTACGGCATGGGGACGCTTCTGGAAGATCAGCGCATCTTAATGGAGGTCATCACACGCGAGGCTATGTGTGAACTCGAACGCGCAAAGGAGCGCACCCCAGTGCCTTACTACATCGTCGTGTGCCGCATTCTTCAGGAGTTGAACTTGCACTTAGAAGTATGTGGACGGCCAAAATTATGAGTGAGCATAACAAAACGATTAGCTCTGTCCGGCGTTACGCTTCAATCAAGAAAGCTCGAAAGGAATGGCTGTGCTCGACGTGCGGGCGGCAGATTAAGCCGGGCGATAGCTATGAATACTCATACGCGCATGGCGGATTCGACGTACAAAATAAATGTTCGGAGTGCTTAACTGATGAGATGCGGAGCGGTGCTTGTGTGCTTTGTGGGCTGCCGCGCGAAGAACACTGCGACGAGTCTGATTGTGCTGGCATCTTCCGGTTATAGAAAGCAGCCCAACGCTGATGATATAAAGCGGAGCACCTCCTCCAGTGTGAGTCTTTGTTAGACTCAGTTGTGGATTATGCAATCGCCAAAGGAGGCACCCCCAATGACAGTATATATCGGAGTTGATCT
>JAABUM010004106.1_pt1 | contig 16823 bp, 16 predicted proteins | sample 5559161 | NCBI WGS metagenome assembly JAABUM01 (sample SAMN10711868, study PRJNA513369) | rock metagenome | isolation source: Antarctica rocks | place: Antarctica: Victoria Land, Siegfried Peak nord | reverse complement strand
CGGGAACAGAGCCGTGTGCACTGGACCATCGCTGCGCGGGCCCGACCACCGAGATGCGGCCACCCCGGGTGGCCAGGACGCCGTCGGGCACGACGCCGTCTGGTGTCACCACCCGGCCTCGCAGTACTAGTTCGCCGGCGACCGATGTCATCCGGGGGCCGTCTGGTGCACCGCGACCGCGTCGATCTCCACGAGCATTCCGCGCAGCGTGCTGCCGACAGTCGTCCGCACCGGGAACGGCGCCGGGATGATGCGGCTGTACGCCGCGTCGAACTCGGCGAAGTCGCCGAGGTCGGCCAGGTGCACGGTGGTCTTGACGACGTCGGCCAGGCCGAGGCCGACCACGCCCAGAGCGGTGCTCAGGTTCCGGAGCACCGCTTCGGTCTGGGCGGCGATGCCGTGGGGAATGACCCCTGTCGCCGGATCGTGCGGACCGAAGCCTGCGGTGTAGACGAACCCGTTCGCCTCGACGAGGTGGCTGTACGCACCGCCGGGCCGTGGCAGGGCGTCGCTGGTGTGGGCGGTCTTGGCCATCGGGGTCCTCCTGGGGATCGGGTGGGTGGGGTCGTCCTCGGACGCGAGCAGCGCAGCCCCGACCGCGCACACCGTCGAGCTCGGTGGCGCCAGCCGCAGTCGGTCCGGCAGGTGCAGGGACGCCAGGAACGGCGAATGCACCGACCGCGCGGCGAGGTTCTCCCGCACGCGCCCCAACGTCGCGGCCCCGTCCGACATCATCCCGCCACCAAGGAGCACCAGGTCGGTGTCCAACGTCAGCAGCAGCACCTGGACGGCGGTGGCGATGCCGTCGACGAGAGCATCGCGCACCCGACCGGCCTCGGCGTCGCCGGCGTCGGCCGCCGCGTTGAGCGCCACGATCGGCTGCTCGCCACCGGCCGGCCACCGGGCCGACAGCGCGTTTCCGGAAGCGACGGTCTCGAGGCATCCGCGTTGCCCGCAGGTGCACACCGACCCCGCGGGGTCGACCGGGATGTGCCCAATCTCGCCGGCGGTGCCGTGGCTGCCCCGCACGAGGTGGCCGTCGACCACCACCCCGGCCGCCAGGCCCGTGCCCACATTGAGGTAGGCCACCGAGTCCGGCATACCGTCCAGTGTCCGGAACGCGCCGAACGCGGCGGCGTTGACGTCGTTGTCGACGCGGACCGGGCCGGCGGCGTCCGTGGCCAGCTGCCGGCCCAGGTCCAGCTCGGTGAACCCAAGGTTCACCGCGTGCGACACCGTGCCGGTGTTGAAGTCGACGATGCCCGGGATCCCGATGCCGACGGACTCGAACCCGCCGGTCGGCGTGCCGGTCGCCGTCGCCAGCTCGCGGATCACCGACCGCGTCGACTCCAGGACACCGCCTGCGCCACGCCCGGTCGCGACCCGTGCCTGCGCCGCGGTGCGCCCTGCGTCGTCCAGCGCGATCGCGTGCGTCTTCGTGCCGCCGACGTCGATGCCGATCCTCATCCGGTCCCCAGTCGCCCGTGTCGCTCAGAAGAAGGTGTGCGCGAGCCCCACGACCCTGTCGTTGTCGTCGGCCAGGACGGCGAGGTCCCACTTACCGCGTCCAGTGCGGTCCCGAACCCACCGCCGAACAGCGACTCTCCGGCCAGCGCCTCGCCCAGCACCCGGACGCCCCGGCAGAACGCGGCGGCCCCGACGACGCTGAGCGTCCCGGTCGCCGCCGCCGCCCGCGCGACCACCACACCGTCCGCGAGCGTGCGGACCCCGGCCCGAGGGCGGGAGAGAGAGGGGGGCCACGACCTCAGGCATCACGACCCCCCGCAGCAGAAGCCGCCGACTCGAGCTGTCCCTGCTGAACGACCTGGCTTCGAGTCCAGTCCTCAAAGCTGTCCAGCACCTTCAGGGCGAAGCTGTCCCCGCCCCCCAACCGCAATCGCCAGGTGCCGCTCGCGCCGGGGTGGTGACTCACCACCTCAAGGGACCGGGGAGGCCCGAAGGCCACGCCCACCTCCGCAAGGTCTACGGGCACCTTCACGGGATCACCTCGTGGACTCACTTTCCGAGTGCGGCCTGTCGCCGGGTTAGGGGTGTAGGACGAGGCGGCCGACAGTGCCATCGGGTGTCCGCGGGAGTTGGCTGCTCTCGAGGAGGGTGTGGGCGTGGGCGGCGTCGTGGAAGCCGAGGACCTCTCCTACGTCGACGATCAAGGGCCGGTCGGGGTGGGTGGTGTTGATCCAGTCGGCCGCCGCAGCGAGCTCCGGCACGGTCATCGCGCTCATCACGAAGCCCAGCAGATGGATCTCGCGGACCTCGAACGGCCAGAGGTCGAGGTCCGCCCGCCCGCGGCCGGCGAGGAGGAGGATCCGGCCGCGGGGATTGAGGTTGGCGGGCACCGCGGCGGTGTTGACGTGGCCGGTGGTGTCGACGAAGACGTCCACACCGGTGGTGGCCGCCTTGGCGGCGGCTGCCGGAGCGTCGGTGGCCTCGGTGACGAAGCACCTGGGTCGCACCGAGAGCGCGCAGCCGGTCAGCGGTGGGGGTGGCGGTGGCGCCGGCCCGACCGCCGTAGCCGGCGGAGTTTGTCCACACCCATTCACCCGGACTGAGGTCGCTCACCCCGGAACCGAGCGCGGTCACGGTGCCGACCAGGTCTCGGCCCACCGCCACTGGTAAAGACAGCGGAGTGCGCCAGCGCCCCGAGCGCAGGTAGGTGTCCACCGGGTTTACTGTCACTGCTGCTACACCCACCACTGCTTGCCCGGGGCCGGGGGCCGGATCACGCAGCTCTCCGTAGCGGATGCACGAAGGATCACCCACGGTGTCGATGTACGCCGACCGCACCAGCCGATGATGCCGCAGCGCTCAGTACGCCTGTTGGCCGCCGCGCCGCGCACGGATCCGCAACCGGCGAGGTGTTGGCCAGGAGCGACTGTCCATCCCCGCCGTGATCGAACGTTCAGAAGGGCTCATCGCGGATGCAGGCGCCACCGGACTCATCCGCTACGGCGCCCGCTGGTACAAGCCCACCACCGGCACCTGGACCCAGGAAGACCCCCTCAACGCACCCCTGAACCCCGCCAACGGCACCGACCCCACCGGACTGGACGCGATCGACGCCGCCATTACCGCGACGGGACTGTCGGCGACCTCGGCCGCGGCGGCGACGCGCGCCTCGGCGATCCGCCGGGTGACGGCCGAGGTCGGCTTGTTCTCCCGGTCGTTGACCGCGACCCGCAGCCGTGCTGCCTGGACCCCCGCCGGCGACACGCGGACCTGCTTGCGGCTCACGGGATCCTCCTCTCAACGGTCGGGTACGTCCCCATCCTCGGTCACGAAGTCAACCTCGTCGACGGTGTCGGCGTACAGGACCCCGAGCAGGACAGAGCGTAGAAAGCCTGCGCTCCCAGGCGACGCGGCCATCGTTTGGTGGCATAAGGCTACTGATCCACCAAGACATTTGCGCCGCTCAACGGAACTAGCTCGAGCAGCCGGGCCGACGGGCTGTCGGGCAGCGTCACGGTTAGGACGCTGGAGGCCGCCGACCAACTCGCGGTGCCGGACCCTTCCGCCGGGTACAGCGTGCGGACGTCGACCTCCCGGCCGGCCAGGTCTGCGAACGGCAGCTCGATCGACTCAGCTCCCCCGCGGCGCCACACTTGCAGCAGCACGCCCGAGCTGTCGGACAGGCCGACGGCGCACCAGGGGTCGTACCACCCCGACAACCCCAACGGCACACCCGTCGCGGCAGGAATGCGGTGGCGGATGCTCTTGTAGACACCGATCCCCTCGGCGATCCGTGCCTGGCCAGCCACGTCCAGGAGGTCCAGTCGCCCGGACAGGTGGATGCGACCGAGAAGCGCGTTGACCATCGTGAGGTCGTTGACGTCCGGCGACCAATCGGGCTGCGGATAGGCCCACACGGCCGACTGCTCCGGCGCTAGGAAAGCCGGCGCGGAGGCGGAGATCGGGACGTAGCGCAGGGGGTCGGTCTGGTCGCTGGTGGACTGCAGGCTCAGTCGGGAGAGCTGGCTGTAGTCCACGCGCATGCCGCCGGACGAGCAGTTTTCGATCACCAGGTCGGGGTGACGGGCGAACAGGCCGTCCAGCCAGGCGGAGTACGCCCGATTGTGGCCGAGCAACCCCGCGCCCGGGGCGAGGCCGTCCAGGTCGGACCCGCTCCCGATGTTGATGTTGTAGTCGAACTTGAAGTATCCGGCGCCGAACTGCTCGACGAGCCGGTCGATGGTCGCGTCCAGGTGTTTCACGACCGCCGGGTGCCGGAAGTCCAGCTGGTACCGCCCGTTCTCCACCAAGGGGGACCCGTCCCGGCAGAACAGGGCGTCGGTCGGGAGCCGATCGACCAGCGGACTCAAGACGCCGACGACCTCCGGCTCCAGCCACAGCCCGGGAATCATCCCCGCAGCGGTGATCGCGTCGGTGACCTCGGCGAGGCCGTTGGGGAACCGGGTCGTGGACGGCTCCCACTCGCCGACCGAGTTCCACCACCCGGGTTCGTCGGAGTACGAGCCGGCGTCGATCACGAAGTATTCGCTGCCCGCGGCGGCGGCGGTCGCGACCAGGGGCAGCAGCTTGTCTGTCGTCGGGTCGCCCATCAGGCAATTCATATAGTCGTTGAAGATGACCGGGCAGTCCCGGTCGTCGGCGTTGGGCCGGCGGATCAGTCGGCGGTACCTGGTCATCTGCGCCAGGCCCCCGTCCAGGCCGGACCCCGACACGGCGACGCCAGCGGGGACGCTGGCGAAGCTCTGCCCCGGTGCGAGCACCGCTCGCCACTGTGAGTCGTCCTCCGTGGGCCCGCTGATCCCCACGCAGAGCTGACCGAGCCGATCCATCGCCTGCCACTGCCAGGCACCGTTGTGCTCGACCGGCCACGTCCAGCACCGGCCGGTCGCGGTGTCGGTGACCGCCCCGACGGGCAGGAAGTTGCCGGTCGACCAGCTGCCGACCCCGCGGGCGGCGAAGTGGCCCAGCGACGAGTCGTTGCCGGTCCCCACCGGGCCGATGTCAACGATGCCGGACTCCTCCAGCGTCGTCGTCCGCCACCGGAACTCGGCGAACCAGGCGTTGCGCGCATGCGAGAGCAACAGTCTGCCCGGCTCCTCGCCGATGGTCGTCGGCACGAACCCGCCGAGCGACATCGTCGACAGGTACCGCACGGTGACCGCTGCATCGCCGCCGTTGGTCACCACCGTGGACGCCCGGAACGCCTCGGCGCCGGAGCGGTGCTCCAGCCGGGTCCTCACCTCCACGCCGGTCGTGGGATCCCGCTGCAGCAGCGTCAGGATCGCGACCCCGTCCATCTCGGTCTCGTCGTGGCTGACTTGGCGCAGCCGTCCCGACGCCGCGTACCGGCGGTGCTAGGCGTTGGGGCTGGAGCCCACCCGGCCCTCGGCGCCGAGCGACACCTCGACCAGCGGTACCGCATGCACCAGGTCCTCCTCCGGCCAGTCGTCGTCGGCGTCGGGCGTCACACCGACCAACCGGACCGGGGAGTCGGCGGCGGCGACCAGGCGGACCTCCCCGGCGCCGAACCGCCAGCCGATCCGGGTAAGGCCGGCAGCGACGACCGACGCGCCGGTGGCGGGCTCGGGGTCGCCGGGAACGGCCGGGTCGTGCAGGTCCGCCCCGGCCAGGTCGATGTCGGCCGGGTCCCCGTCGGCCCGGTCGATGTCGGCCGGGTCGGTCCCCTGCTCGGGCTGGTGGGTGGTCATGGAGTTGTCGCTCCTCCTCGTTGCTCCGGTCCGGACGACGGGCTCACTTCAGGCCCGACTCGGCAATGCCCTGCACGAACTGCTTCTGGAAAAGCAAGAACACAATGACGACCGGCACCATGGAGATCAGGGTCACCGCCATGACCTGGTCCCAGGGGTGGGAGTAGGCACCGTTGAGCGAGTTCAGTCCGACCGACATCGTGAACTTGTTCGCGGTCTGCAGCGCGACCAGCGGCCACACGAAGTCGTTCCACCGCCACACGAACGTCAGGATGGTCAGGACCGCGGTGCGCGGCCCGCTCATGGGCAGCACGATCCGCAGGAAGATCTTTGCCTCGCTGGTCCCGTCGACCCGGGCGGCCTCGATCAGTTCGTGGAGCAGGACCGACAGGAACTGCCGGGCCACGAAGATGCAGATCGCCTGCGCGGCGCTGGGCAGGATCACCGACCAGTTCGAGTTCACCGGGCCCAGCTTGGAGATGATGACGAACTCCGGACCATGATGACCTGGATCGGGACCATGATCGCCTGCCCGAAGACGCCGAGGTCGATCCGGTGCGGCCACAGGGAGAATCCTCCGGACTGAGCCAGTCCGGCGGGGCTGATCGCGGTGACGAACACCCAGTAGGCGGGGTACAACATCAGCAGACCGCCGGCCAACACCAACAGCCAGACCACCCAGCGTCCGTGCCGGGCCAACCTGTTGCGCAGCAGCGTCAGCCGCAGCAGTGCGACGACGAGCACGACCCCCGCGGCCGAGGCGTGGCCGCCGCCGGTCAGTCCAGCAGCGGCCAGGCCCCGTAGGGCTCGAGCCAGTCGTAGACCAGCTCACCGTCGGAGCCGCGCCAGCGCGACGGTGTCGTGGTCCGGGTCCAGTCCAGGGGCTCGGTCCCGCCGGGTTGCCCGCCGGCCAGCGCCGTCCGCACCGCCCGGGTGAGGTCGGCGCGGACGGCGCCGTCCACGCTGCGTGGGTCCAGGGACAGGAACAGCGCGGTCCCGGAACGGGCCACCAGATCCAGCAGCTGCCGGTTTTTGTCCCATGGCGTCGCTGGGGTCGCGGGAACGCAGTCGGCGTCGAGGGTGAAGAACGTCCGGTGCTGCGCGAGGCGCACGGCCAGGGTGTTGACGCCCATCCGCCGGGTGCGCTCCCACCGTTTGCCCGACGTGTCATCGCCGGTCCGCGAGGCGTCGACCAGGCCGGCCGACAGATGCCCGACGGTGTTGCACCCGAGCACGACCGCATCGCCGGCCGCGTCGGCGATCGTCCGGTACAGCGACAGCGCGATCTCGGCGTTGCTCACCGACCGATCAGCGAACTGCCAGCCCGGATCCGTCATCGAGGCGCCCATCGCCGGACCGAACCGGCCGAACAGGTCGAACGTGGAGAAGTCGTGCTTGACCAGCTCGTAGCCCCAGCCGACGACCCCGGCCACGTCGGCGGCCACCGAGGCGAGGTTCTCCGGCAGGGTCAGGTCCAGCGGCGGTTCGGGGGCCGGGCGGGGCCCGGGACGCAGCCGGGGACCGGAGTCAGGATCGATTGTGGACGTCGGGCGGATCCAGATTCCCGGGCGGACGCCGGCCTCGCGCAGCTGCGCCGCCAGCCCCGGCATGTCGTCGAATCGGCCGGGCACCCCGGCCGGGTATGGGCCGCCGGGGCAAGCGCCGCCCGGGCTCCAACCGCCGTCGACCACGGCGAACGGGCGGGCGGCGCAGTCCCCGGCCAGCTCGGATAACAGCCTGCCGTCGCGCAGCACGGTCGCGGCGCTCGTGCCCTCGCCGTAGGCGTAGTACCAGTCGTTGCAGCCCACCAGGGGTCCGCGGTCCGGACGCGGATCGTCGCACATCAGCGAGCACAGCTCTCGGTGCGCCGCGTATGGGGTCGGTGCCTCCTGGACCGCGACGACCGTGCACGCCGAGATCTCCCGGTCGCCGGCCAGCAGCGGGGAGCCGCCGTTGCGCAGGTCCAGCCACAGGGTCGCGCCGACCTCGTCCAGCGTCCACGAGCAGAACGCCGACGGGCGCACCCGTACCCCGGCCCCCGCGGTCGCTCCGGTGGCCGGGTCGTGCGAGAGCCAGTACCAGGGAAGCAACCGGTCTGGCGACATCCCCGACCACCCGACGTCGCCGTAGGTCCGCTCCCAGGCGTCACCCAGGACGAGCGCGTGGGGTGCGGGACGCAACCACCGCAGCGCGACCCGGGCCAGCGGGCGACCCGGCGCCGAGACTGCGACCGCCAGGCCGGTGCCCGTCTGCTCACACCGCACGGCGATCCCGTCGCGTCCCCACGACGTCCCCGCCCCCGAACCGGACCGTGAAACCGCGCGTGGAGCCTCGGCGTCGTCGTCGACGATCCAGACGCTGTCCGGCGCCTCGACTCGGTGCTGCGTCATGTGAAGGCGCTCCCCGTTCCCGGTTCCCCGTATCGGCGGTACGGCGCGGCCCGCTGGTCGGCAGCCCGTCGAACGGCGCATCGACTGACCTTGACCGTGGAGTGATCCTTGACAATCCTGGTCAAACTTTCAACCCTGTTCAGTTTCTCGTTGTCTCGTCGTCGCCGAGAGGGGTCTTCATGATGTGCCGAGCACACCCCTACCCGAGCGGTCCGGACTCCGGTCCCCCGTCCGCTCCCTACTCGCCCTCGGCGGCCGGTCGCGCCCCGCGGGGTCGCCGATGAGCACCGCGCCGGCGATCGCCACGGTCGCTTCCGTGACCGAATCCCGGGCGCCGGAGCGGGGTCGCAAGGAGGCTCGCTCAGCGCTCCTGTTCCTGGCACCCAGCCTGATCGGGGTCATCGCGTTCCTCGCGATCCCGGTCCTCATCGTCATCGTGCTGAGCTTCCTGAACTGGAACATGCTCACCTCACCGACCTGGGCCGGTTTCGCCAACTACGTCAACATCTTCAAGTACGACGGCGCCGGGCACGCGCTGCTCGTCACCCTGTACTACGTCATCCTGAACATTCCCTTCCAAACGGTCATCGCGCTCGGCCTGGCGGTCCTGCTCAACCGCCGCCTGCCCGCCGCCGGCCTCGTGCGAGTCCTGTGCGTCCTGCCGTACCTGGCGACTCCGGTCGCCATGGCCGTGGTCTGGAACTGGTTCTTCGACCCGACCACCGGCGTCATCAACTCGGCCCTGGGCCTGGTGGGCATCACTGGCCCGGCTTGGCTGTCCTCGGCCGGCTGGGCGATGCCGGTCGTCGCGTTCGCGAACATTTGGCAATACGTCGGCTACAACATGCTGTTCTTCCTGGCGGGCCTGAAGGCGATCCCGCCGTCGCTGTACGAGTCCACGGCGATCGACGGGGCCACCAACCTCCAGCAGTTCTTCCGGGTCACCCTGCCGCTGCTGCGCCCGACGATGTTGTTCGTGCTGGTGACCAGCGTCATCGGCTCGTTCCAGGTCTTCGACACCGTCTACGTGCTAACCAACGGCGGTCCGGGCAACGCGACCGAGGTGATGAACTCGCTGATCTACAAGTCGGCCTTCATCGGGTTCCGGATGGGCAATGCCTCGGCAATGTCCGTGATCCTGTTCCTGGTCATCCTCGTCGTGACGATCGGGCAGTTCGCCTACTTCCGCAAGCGCACGACCTACGAGATGAACTGAGGACGCAACGATGCACACCTCTTCTGGCCGCACCCTCCGACTGACCGGGTTCTACGTGCTCTTGGTGATCATTGCCGTCGTGTTCCTGACGCCCTACCTGTTCACCCTTAATGCCTCACTCAAGCCGCTGTCCGCGATCCTCACCGACCGGCCGTGGAAGCTGGCGACCTCGCCGACCCTCGACAATTTCCGGACGATCTTCACCGAGTACCACTTCCTGACCTACCTCAAGAACACTGTCATCGTGACCGTGATCGTGACCGCCGGGCAGGTGTTCTTCTCCTTGATCGGCGCCTATGCCTTCGCCCGACTGCACTTCCCCGGCCGGGAGGCGTTGTTCTGGGTGTACCTGGCGATGCTGATGGTCCCCAACGTGGTCACGATGATCCCGCTGTACGTGATCATGGACGGACTCGGCCTGCTCAACACCTACTGGGCAATCTTCCTTCCCTACACGCTGGGCACGCCGTACGCGGTGTTCCTCATGCGGCAGTTCTTCCTCACCATTCCCAACGAGGTGATCGAGGCCGCACGCCTGGACGGCTGCTCCGAGCAGCGGATCCTGTGGACGATCATGACCCCGCTGGCGCGTCCGATCATCACGACGGCGGGCATCATCGCGTTCGTCTTCAGCTGGAACAACTTTCTCTGGCCACTGATCGCGACGAACTCCAACAACTTGCAGGTGAACACCGTCGCGATCGCGAACTTCAGCTCCAACTTCGGCGTCCAGTGGAACCTGGTGTTGGCCGCGTCGCTGGTCGCCCTCGTCCCCCTGGTGATCCTGTTCGCCGTTTTTCAGAAGCAGATCGTCAACTCCATCCAACTGACAGGAGTGAACCGATGACCGCGCGCAGCGATGGCGTGTCGCGACGCGACCTGATCAGGGTTGCCGGTCTTGCCGGCGTCGCGACGGCCGCGGCCGGCTGCGGTGAGGGCTGGGGCGGCCAGGCGTCCGGGACCAAGGGCAAGGTGAACATCACATACGCCCTCTGGGACGCCTACCAGCAGGTGGGTTACCAGAAGTCGATCGACGACTTCCAGAGGCGGAACCCCGACATCGCGGTGACGATCGAGCAGATCCCGTACAGCAGCTACCAGCCGAAGATCACCGCCGGGTACATCTCGGGCAACGCCCCGGACCTGTTCTGGGTGAATACCCCGTTCCTGGCCGACTGGATCGCCAGCGGAATCCTCAGCGACGTCACCGACCGAGTCACGGCGGACAAGGTCGACCTCGAGCAGTACTACCCGGCGCTGGTGCGGCTGCACGAGCGCGACGGACGCCTGTACGGGCTGCCCAAGGACTGGGACACCATTGGGCTGTACTACAACCGGGACTTCGTCGCGAAGCACCGGGTCAAGATCCCGGACACGCTGACGTGGACGCCGGACGGCGGTGGCAACTTCGGCCAGTTCCTCCAGCAGCTGACGGTTGACCGGGTCGGACGCCACCCCGGCGATGCCGGGTTCCGGCCCGACCAGATCGCCACCTACGGCATCGGTGTGTCCAACGACCCGCAGTCCGGGTACGGCAACTTCCTGGCGATGAACGGCGGTGGGCTCATCCCCGAGCCGTACGCCACGGAGAGCTCGCTGGACACCGAGGGGAACAAGGCGGCGATGCGGTACGTCCTGCAGACCCTCGACGATGCCCACGTGATGGTCCCAGCGGCGGAGATGGGCCCTAACGGAAATGGGGCGAACGCGCTGCAGCTGTTCGCGCAGGGACGCGTGGCGACCTACATGGCCGGCGACTGGAACACGAACTCCCTGGCCCAGACAGCGACGTTCAAGGTCGGCGTGCTCCCGCTGCCGGAAGGCCCGCAGGGCTCGGTCTGCGTGTTCAACGGACTGACCGACGGGATGAACAGCGCCACCGAGCACCCAGAGGAGGCGTGGCGCCTGGCCCGGTGGCTCGCCTCGGCCGAGTCCCAGAAGATCTTGGGCGAGGGCGGCTACGTCTGGCCGGCGATCGAGTCGCTGGACCCGCTGTTCCTGCGGTACTGGAAGGGCAAGGATATCGACATGAGCGCTTTCCTGACCGCGGCCAGGGGAAAGGTGTCGAACTGGCCGGTCACGTACGGCATCGCGGAGGCGATCACCGACATCGGCACTGCGCTCGGTCCGGCCTTCCTCGGCTCCGGGTCGATAGACGCCGGCCTGGCCGCCGCGCAGAAGGTCGCCGACTACCGAATCCAGGCGGCGACCAAGACGGCGAGCTGATCCGCGACCGGGCCGAACAGTGGAGACGGGCCCGGACGACCGGCCACGCGCTGGCTCGTCCGAGCCCCGTGCCGACAGGCCCGCTCAGACCGCGGTGATCTCCACCAAGTCGACCGAGTGGGGCCGCCGGCGGGGCATCGGCAGGCCAACCTCGGCCAGCACCGCACCGGTCACCTCAGCGGTCCCCACCGGCCCGGCCGGGTCCACCGAGGTGCCGCCCCAGCCCGCCTCCGGCGCGGGGCCGACCCACCGGGCGCGGTACCGCGTGGCGGGGTCCAGCCCCGGGACCCGCAGCCGGGTCACCGGTTCCCGGACGGACTCGTCAAGCTGGACGTGGGCCATCAGCGCCCGCCGACGGTCGGTGGACAGCACGCCGTGGATCCAGATCGCCGGGTCCATGGACGGTACCCGCACCACGCGGCCGCTGTGCAGCAGGTCCCGCTGCTCCTTGTACAGGGTGATCCACTCGCTCAGGGCGGCGCGGTCGGCCTCGTCGGTGGTCGTGATGTCCCACTCGATCCCAAAGTGGCCGAACAGCGCGGTGGCCGCGCGGAACTGCAGCGGCAGCGCCCGGCCGGTCTGGTGCGAGACCGGCGCGGAGACGTGCGCACCGAGGTACTCCGGCGCCACGAGCTGCCCAGTCCAGCGCTGGATGGACTGCCGGCTCAGCGCGTCGGTCATGTCCGAGGTCCAGATCCGCTCGACCCGCTCCAGGATGCCCAGGTCGGCGCGGCCGCCGCCGCTGGCGCACGACTCCCACTCCACCTGTGGGTGCCGGCGCCGCAGCTCGTCCAGCAGCGCGTAGAAGCCGAGAGTGTGGGCATGGACGGCGGGGCCGCCCGCCCGCGTGCCGGACCCGGCCTCGAGCAGGTCCCGGTTGTGGTCCCACTTGACGTAGGAGATGTCGTACTCGGACAGCACCGAATCGATCCGCTCCAACAGGTACTGCCCGACCTCCGGCCGGGACAGGTCCAGCACCAGCTGGTTGCGCTGCAGGACCGGCAACCGGTCCCGCGCGGACAGCACCCAGTCCGGGTGGGCCCGGAACAGGTCGGAGTCGGGGTTGACCATCTCCGGCTCGAACCACAGGCCGAACCGCATCCCGTTGGCGCGGACCCGGTCGATCAGCGGAGCCAGGCCACGAGGCCACACGTCCTCGTCGACGTACCAGTCGCCGAGTCCGGCTGAGTCGCCGCGGCGGTGCCGGAACCAGCCGTCGTCAAGGACATAGCGCTCGACGCCGAGCCTGGCGGCCAGGTCGGCCAACTCCAGCAGGCGCGGCAGGTCGTGGTCGAAGTAGACCGCCTCCCACACGTTGAGGTTGACCGGCCGGGGGCTGCCCGGGTGGCTCGGCATCGAGCGCTGATACCGGTGGAACGACGCGGCGACGCCGTCCAGGCCGTCGGTCGCGGCGACCAGATGCACCCACGGGGTGCTGTAGGACTGCCCCGCGTCGAGCACGACCTCACCGGGAAGCAGCAACTCACCGCCGCCGAGCGCGGCCTGGGTGGCCGCACTGCGCTCGACCCGGTGGACGCTGTTGCCGCTCCACGCGACGTGCAGCGCGAGCACGGCTCCCCGGTCGAAGTCGAAGCCCGGGGTGCCGACGACGGTCACCATCGCCGAGTCGTGCCCGGTCTTGCCGCGCCGGTTCTCCCGCAGCCACAGCCCGTCGGACAGCGGGCGGCGCTGCGGGGCGTGCTCGTACCCCCAGCGGCCGGTGAAGTCCAGGATCTCGGTGAGCCGCTCGTCCAGGGGGAACACGACCTCCAGGCCGTCGACGACGAACGGGTCCGCGCCGGTGTTGATCAAGGTGTGCCGCGCCCGCAGCGAGCCGCCGGGCAGAGACTCGACCTCGGTGCGCAACGCCAGGCCGGCGGCGGGATCGGCGAGGTCGATCGCCAGGACGCCGTCCCGCACCGCCGCATCGGTGGTCTGGAAGGCGGGCGTCCAGTCGCGGCCGGCCGCGGAATCGCCGTCGGCGTCGGCGTCGGCACCGCCGGCGGCACCGGCCAGGCGGTGCCCGCGCAGGCCCGGACGGGTGTAAAGGCCGCTGGACTGCTCGGGCGCCAGCGCCGAGCCCACGACCGCGCCGCCGACGGCGGCGAAGGACGCCGCGTCCTCGCCCCCGGTCGCGGTGCCGGCCCAGGTCACCTGCGGCTGCTGGTCGCCGGCGGCCGCGAACGCGAGGGTGGTGTCCCCCGGTGCGGGGTCCGCGGGAAAGAGCAGCGGCATGGCTGACATCGCGGATCTCCGTCCGGGTCTAGTTCGGGTGTGCCCGAGCAGCGAGCTGCCCCGGCGGTCCGGTCAAGCCGATCTTTCGTTGCCGCGTGGTCGCGCACGCGCCGGGCTGCGCTCGGAGCGCTGAGGCGCGGTACCGAGTCGGCTGCCTGACCGACCAACCCACGCGGCAATTCAACTCCCTCCCGGGTCCCGCTGGCGATCGGTGTGGTGGCCCACGGGGGCCGCATCCGGGTCACCGCGGCCCACCGCGGGGCAGTGGGCCCCCCGCCGCAGCCGCTCTGACCCCTTGAGACCGCGCAGCGCGACCTGGCCATGCGGACCGAGCCGATCGAGCGTCCGTACGTGGCGGGCTTCGACCGCTATTCGGTCATGGCCAACGACCTGGACGCAGCGCGCGCCTTCTACGGCGACCTGCTCGCCATGGCGAACCTGACCACTTTGAAGGTGTCGGCAACCGAGCTCACCATCGACTACCTCTGCTGGGATTACGACGTGCTTGAGCTGCTGCACCGACCGACCCCGTCCACTGACCCGATCTTCGACCATTTCGCGTTGCGCGTGACTGATCTCGACGCCGCGCTGGCTGGCCTGGCCGAGCTTGGCATCCAACCGCGGCCGGGTACGCCGAAGGCGGCCGGGACCGGGTACGGCCGCCTCGCGAACGTCACCGACCCCGACGGCGTTAAGATCGAACTGCTCGACCGTGCCCATCTGCGCGAGCTATGAGCCCAAGCCCGGAGCCGGGTTCCCCCAGCTCTGCGGGTATCGGGCTGGACTGCCGTTCTCCGTCACCCGACGGCGTCGCGATCGAACTTCGCGATGGCCGCAATTTGTCCACCTACAGAGGGACATCATTATGTTGCAGATCAGCTCTTTTGCTGCTCCTGAGCAGGTGCCGTCCCTGATCGCGGCCGGCGGGGACTACGTGGAGTTCTTTCTCACGAGCACGGTCACGCCGCTCTCGTCGAACGAGTTCGACCGGATGCTCCTCGAGTCGCGTACGTGGCCCATCCGACCGCGTACGTTCGCGGGGCTTCTCCCACGCGAGTTACGGGTGACCGGCCCTGAGACGAACCCAATGGCGCAAGACGCCTACCTGCGCGAGGTATTCTCGCGCATAGGGCGGCTCACCGACGGAGACGGAATTGTTGTGTTCGGCAGCGGTGGTGCACGGTCGGTCCAGAATGGCTACAGCCGAGATCGAGCGCTCGACCAGCTGGAACAGTTCATGAGCCGAGCCGCGATGCTCGCAGGTGAGGAAGGGATCACGTTCACGCTCGAGCCGCTCAATCGGCGAGAATCCAACGTGTTCAATACTGTTGCAGAGGGAGGTGCATTCATTCGCGACCGTGGATTGAGTAACGTCTTCCTCATCGCCGATCTGTTTCACATCATGGAAGAGAACGAATCGTTCTACTCGATCGCCGAGTATGGCGACCTCATTGTTCACACGCACATATCGGACACCAACCGAGCCGCGCCGGGGACCGGCTCGTATCCTCTGGTCGAGTTTTTTACGGCCCTTCGACTCTTCGGCTACTCGGGTCGAAGCTCAATCGAATGCGTCTGGGACAACTTCGACGAACAGATCGACTCCTCAATGAAATATTGCCGTGCCGCTCGCGCTGACGCCGGCTGGTAATGCATCCGAAGGATGAAGGCGTCATAACGATGTCGTCCGCTTCAACTGCTCGTCGGCGACGATGCCTCGGCAGAACTCGGTTACCGAGTCGCTCAGCATGCGGCCGGACGAGGTTTGGCCACCGCGACGGTCCGTGAGTTGGGCCATCTGGCAGCGACCTAGCTGTTGCATGTCATGACGTTGTGACCAGCGGGTTCGGCGGCGGGGCGGGTTGATCGGGGACGGGTCTCCCCGGTTGGGTGTGGAGCTACCACAGCAACCACTGCCCGTCCGAAGGAGACCCGTCCCGTGCACGCTAACGCCCCGCTGACCGCTGAAGGCCGTCGTCGTCTGGTCGCCCGGGTGCTGGACGAGGGCCGCCCGCAGGCCCACGTGGCCGCGGAGTCCCGGCTGGCCCGGGCCACTGTCCGCAAGTGGGTGGGCCGGTTCCTCGAGGGTGGGGAGGCCGCGTTGGCCGACCGGTCCAGCCGGCCTCATCGCAGCCCGACCCGGCTCAACCCGGGCGTGGTGGCGCGGGTGGACAAGTTGCGCCGGGACCGCAAGCTCCCGCCCCGCCTGATCGTGGCCGAGCTCGCCGGCGATGGGATCGAGGTGTCCGCCGCGACCGTGCACCGGTGGCTGCGCAAGCTCGGCATCAGCCGGCTCCGAGACCTCGACGTCACCGGGAACAGCCACCGGGTCGTGCGCCGGATCTTGACCGAACGCCCAGGTCAGCTCGTCCACGTGGACGTCAAGAAGATCGGGGCCATCCCGACCGGCGGCGGCTGGCGGGTCCACGGCCGCGGCAGCACCCAGGACCTCGCCGCCCGCAAGGAGCGGGTCGGCTACCGCTACTGGCACTCCGCCGTCGATGCCCACACCCGGCTGGCGTTCACGCCAGTCCCTGGCCGACGAACGCGCGGTCACCGCGGCCGGGTTCCTGCGCCGGGCCACCGCGTTCTTCGCCGCCCACGGCGTCACCGTCGAACGCGTCCTGACCGACAACGGGTCCTGCTACCGCTCCCAGCTATTCGACACGGCCCTACCCGACGGCGCCCGGCACACCTTCACCCGGCCCCACCACCCGCAGACCAATGGGAAGGTCGAGCGGTACACCGGACCCTGGGCGCCGAGTTCGCCTACGCCAGACCCTGGACCTGCGAAACCCAGCGCGCCGACTACCTCCAACGCTGGCTCATCCACTACAACTACCACCGAGCCCACACCGCCATCGGCAACCAGCCCCCGGCCACCCTCCCCCGACCACTGTCACCAACGTCATGATGGGGTGCCCCGCGTTTCTCGGACAGTGGATATAATCTTTCCACTTAGATGAGAGGCAAACAGGTGAGTCGAGCAAAGAGGGTGTTCAGTCCGGAGTTCCGTGAGGACGCTGTCCGGTTGGTCATCGATTCGTCGCGGCCGATCGC